>OBZL01000021.1_pt1 | contig 84776 bp, 104 predicted proteins | sample 1476921 | NCBI WGS metagenome assembly OBZL01 (sample SAMEA2580239, study PRJEB22360) | human gut metagenome | biome: human gut; feature: human-associated habitat; material: faeces | place: Denmark | collected 2008/2010
CAATGGCAAAGGAAAAATTCGAGAGAAATAAACCCCACGTAAATATTGGAACAATCGGTCACGTAGACCACGGTAAGACAACACTTACAGCAGCAATCACAACAGTTTTAGCAAACAGAGGATTCGCTGAAGCATTCGATTACGCAGAAATCGATAAGGCACCAGAAGAAAAAGAAAGAGGAATCACAATCAACACTGCACACGTTGAATATCAAACAGATAACAGACACTATGCACACGTTGACTGTCCAGGACACGCTGACTACGTTAAGAACATGATTACAGGAGCTGCACAAATGGATGGAGCTATCTTAGTATGTTCAGCAGCAGATGGTCCAATGCCTCAAACAAGAGAACATATACTACTAGCATCAAGAGTTGGTGTTGACTATATCGTAGTATTCTTAAACAAAGCAGATATGGTAGACGATCCAGAATTACTTGAATTAGTAGAAATGGAAGTTAGAGAATTATTAAGCGAATACAACTTCCCAGGAGATGACATTCCAGTAATAACTGGTTCAGCTTTAAAAGCATTAGAAAACCCAACAGATGAAGAAGCTACTAAGTGCATCATGGAATTAATGGAAGCAGTAGATAGCTACATTCCAACTCCAGAAAGAGCAACAGATAAGCCATTCTTAATGCCAGTAGAAGATGTATTTACAATCACTGGTAGAGGAACAGTTGCAACAGGAAGAGTTGAAAGAGGTATCCTACATGTTGGAGACGAAGTTGAAGTAGTAGGATTAAAAGAAGAAAAGATGAAGACTGTAGTAACAGGAATCGAAATGTTCAGAAAGTTACTAGACGAAGCGCAAGCTGGAGATAACATCGGAGCATTATTAAGAGGTGTTCAAAGAACTGATATCGAAAGAGGTCAAGTATTAGCTAAGACTGGATCAGTACACCCACACAGCAAGTTCGTAGGTCAAGTATACGTACTTAAGAAAGAAGAAGGTGGAAGACATACTCCATTCTTTGATGGATACAGACCACAATTCTACTTCAGAACAACAGACGTTACAGGATCAATCAAATTACCAGAAGGTATGGAAATGGTTATGCCTGGAGATCACATCGATATGAACGTTGAATTAATAACTCAAGTAGCAATGGACGAAGGTTTAAGATTCGCGATCAGAGAAGGTGGAAGAACTGTAGGTTCAGGTGTTGTTACTAGCATCATCGAATAATTGAGATAAAATTGGTTTAAAGTATTAGGACTGGGTATTAATACCTAGTCCTTTGCAAAGGAACACCATATTGACAGTAGACAACTTTTATGATAATGTGGAAAAGTAACTCATAATTACAAAATTAATTGAAACAGTAAGAGAAATTGTCTCTTAAAATATAATATATAGGAATAACTGGAGGTGCAGACCGTGAGAGTAAAGATAACTTTAGCATGCACAGAGTGTAAGCAAAGAAACTACAACTCAATGAAGAATAAGAAGAACAACCCAGACAGAATGGAAATGCAAAAGTATTGCAAGTTCTGTAAGAAGCACACTCTTCATAGAGAAACTAAGTAATTAGCGATTTAAGTAAAGACACATACTTACCAATTTTAAGGATGTGATAAAATGGCTGACAATAGTAAAGCTAAATCCAATGCTGCTAAAAAAGGCGGTATATTTAAGTTTTTTAGAGAGGTTAAGGCAGAAGTTAAAAGAATAACTTGGCCTTCTAAAAATGAAACTAAAAAAGCATTAATTGCTGTAGCTGTGTTCGTCTTAATCTATGTTGTAATAATAGGCGGATTCGATTATATTTTTCAAAACCTCTTTGAAGTGATTTTGAAACTTAAGTAAGGGAGGTTTAGGTGGATATCACCGGAATAAATATGAGTGAAAGAGCAAGATGGTATGTAGTACATACATACTCAGGATATGAAAACAAAGTAAAAGCTACTATTGAAAAAACTATTGAAAATAGAAATCTTCAAGAATTATTCGTTGATATACAAGTGCCAATGGAAGAGGTTGTTGAAGAAAAAGATGGTAAACAAAAAGTAACTTTGAAAAAGAAATTTCCTGGATATGTGCTAATAAAAATGCTAATGTCAGATGAATCTTGGTATGTAGTAAGAAATACCAGAGGAGTGACAGGGTTTGTTGGACCTGGATCTAAACCGGTTCCGCTTACTGAAGAAGAAATTGAATCTATGGGAATTGTTGAACTTCCACAGGAAATTGATTTAGAAGTAGGCGAAGGGGTTAGAGTAATATCAGGACCATTAAGAGATTTCGTTGCACTAGTGCAAGAAATTAATGCTGAAAAGCATAAAATAAAAGCATCAGTAGATATGTTCGGTAGAGAAACTTTAGCCGAACTAGATTTTAATCAAATCGAGAAGTTAGTTTAATAGTTATATAAATTATTAACTAATGTTTTTTAATTAAGTGGGAGGATTGAAAAAATCCGTAATCACCACAGTATAGGAGGAATAACAAATGGCTAAGAAAGTAACTGGAATGATTAAACTTCAACTTGCAGCAGGTAAGGCTACACCAGCACCACCAGTTGGTCCAGCATTAGGTCAACATGGTGTAAACATAATGGGATTCTGTAAGGAGTTTAATGCTAAAACTGCAAATCAAGCTGGATTAATAATACCAGTAGTAATCACAGTATACCAAGACAGATCTTTTAGTTTCATATTAAAGACACCTCCAGCTGCAGTTCTAATTAAGAAAGAATTAGGATTAGAAAGCGGTTCAGGTGTACCAAACAGAACTAAGGTTGGTAAGTTAACAAAGGAACAAGTAAGAAAGATTGCTGAATTAAAAATGCCAGACTTAAATGCTGCTACAATCGAAGCTGCTATGAGCATGATCGAAGGTACTGCAAGAAGTATGGGTGTAACTATCGAAGAGTAATTCATAAATTCGTGGGAGGTCTAGGCCGTTATTACCACAAAGGAGGCTTATTATGGGAAAGAAATATGTTGAAAGTGCAAAGTTAATAGATAAGAATACTTTATACAATCCAGCAGAAGCTTTAGAGCTATCTGTAAAAACTGCAAAAGCTAATTTCGATGAAACTATCGAATTACATGTAAGACTTGGGGTAGATCCAAGACATGCAGATCAACAAGTTAGAGGAGCAGTTGTATTACCAAACGGAACTGGTAAGACTGTAAGAGTATTAGTATTTGCTAAAGGAGATAAGGCTAAGGAAGCAGAAGCGGCAGGAGCAGAATTTGTCGGAGCTGAAGAATTAGTTCAAAAGATCCAATCAGAAAACTGGTTCGACTACGATGTAGTTGTAGCAACTCCAGATATGATGGGTGTTGTTGGTAGAATAGGTAGAATACTTGGACCTAAGGGATTAATGCCAAACCCTAAGTCAGGAACAGTAACATTTGATGTTGCTAAAGCAATTGCTGACATTAAGGCTGGTAAGGTTGAATATAGAGTTGATAAGACTGCTATAGTTCACTGTCCAATTGGTAAGAAGTCATTCGGTGCTGAAAAGTTAAAGGAAAACTTCCACGCATTAATGGAAGCTTTAATTAAGGCTAAGCCAGCAGCAGCTAAGGGACAATATGTTAAATCAGTAACTGTTTCAAGCACAATGGGACCAGGAGCTAAGATCAATCCAGTAAAAGTTTTAGAATAGTCTTGACTTGAACTGAATTAGATGTTATAATCGGTTGTGTTGTTAAAAAGATAATATTATTTCCGTAGACAGTAGGTGCATTGCATAACGTATAACAACCTACCGAGGTACCAATAAAGTTAGTTATGTTTACTTTAGGTCTTCCTTGTCTACGGGAAGACCTTTATTAATATTAAGCAGTTATAAACTGTGAGGAGGTGGACACACAGTAATGAACAAGAACAGACAAATGAAAGAAGCAAAGGTTGCTGAAATCAAAGAAAAGTTAGAAAAGTCACAATCTGTAATTCTTGCAAGCTATCAAGGTCTTACTGTTGAAGAAGATACTCAATTAAGAAAGAACTTAAGAGAAGCTGGTGTTGAATATAAAGTATACAAGAATACTTTAGTAACATTAGCTGCTAAGGAATTAGGATTAGAAGCTATTTCTGAATATTTAGAAGGACCAGTTTCTATAGCATTCGGATATGAAGATGCTACTGCTCCTGCAAGAATCTTAAATGATTTTGCTAAGGATCATAAGAAACTTGAGTTAAAAGCAGGTATTGTTGAAGGACAAATCTTTGATAAAGAAAAGGTTTCTCAACTTGCTACAATACCATCAAAAGAAGTTCTTATTGCGAAACTTCTTGGAAGTATCAAGGCTCCTTTATCAAACCTTGCATACTTATTAAGTGCAATTAAAGATCAAAAAGAAGCTGAATCAGCTGAATAATAACAAAACAATGTGTTAAGTAATTTTGGAGGTGCAATTAAAATGACAAGAGAAGATATCATTCAAGCTATAAAAGAAATGAGCGTTTTAGAATTAAATGAATTAGTAAAAGCTTGCGAAGAAGAATTCGGAGTAAGCGCTGCTGCTCCAGTAGCAGTAGCAGGTGCAGCAGTTGCAGGTGGAGCTGCTGAAGAAAAGACTGAATTTGATGTAGTATTAGCTAATGCTGGATCTCAAAAGATTAAAGTAATCAAAGTTGTAAGAGAACTTACTGGATTAGGATTAAAGGAAGCTAAGGAAATAGTTGACGGAGCTCCTAAGACATTAAAAGAAGCAGTTTCTAAGGAAGAAGCTGAAGACATCAAGGCTAAATTAGCTGAAGTTGGTGCAGAAGTAGAAGTTAAGTAATTTAACTTAAAATATAAAAAGGTGCTGTATAGCACCTTTTTTATTGTCTAATAGTACGGAATAAAAAAATATTGACATTAATTTGGGAATATGATACTATCATTAAATGTACTGTTCATTATGGATAAGTATATAAAAATGGCAAAATGTGTATAGGTGCATAAAAATGTGGCTATACTAAAAAGATGATGTTCTCCGAAAGCATAAAGTCCTTAGGGAAGCTATGCTTTTGGTTATTTTAGTTTATACAAGGGGTGAAGATTCATGGTACATCCTGTCCAAGTTGGGAAAAGAACAAGAATGAGTTTTGGTAAGGTTAAAGACGTAACCGAAATGCCAAATCTAATTGAAGTACAATTAGATTCGTATCAGTGGTTTTTAAGAGAAGGGCTTCATGAAGTTTTTGATGATGTCAATCCGATAAGCAACTTTACTGGTAATCTAGTACTTGAATTCGTAGACTATAAGCTTGATATGGATAATATTAAGTATTCAGTGGAAGAGTGTAAGGAAAGAGACGCTACTTATGCTGCACCACTAAAGGTTTCTGTAAGATTACAGAACAATGAAACAGGAGAAATAAAAGAGCAAGAAGTCTTTATGGGTGATTTCCCATTAATGACTGAACAAGGAACTTTTATTATTAATGGTGCTGAAAGAGTAATAGTCAGCCAATTAGTAAGATCTCCAGGTGTATATTACAGTTATAGTAGAGATAAGAGTGGTAAAAAACTATTTTCTTCTACAGTAATTCCAAACAGAGGAGCTTGGTTAGAATATGAAACTGACTCTAATGACGTAATATATGTAAGAATTGATAAGACTAGAAAACTACCAATCACTATTTTAGGAAGAGCAATGGGATTTGGAAGTGATCAAGAATTATTAGATTACTTTGGAGAAGAAGAAAGATTCAAAGCAACAATAGAAAAAGATAATACTAAAACAAAGGAAGAAGCACTATTAGAAATCTATAAGAGATTAAGACCAGGTGAACCACCTACAGTAGATAGTGCAGTATCTTTAATTGATTCTTTATTCTTTGATGCAAAAAGATATGATTTGTCTAGAGTAGGTAGATACAAGTTCAATAAGAAACTTGCATTAAACTTAAGAATTGCAAATCAAATAGCTGCTAATGACATTATTAATCCATCAACTGGAGAAATAATGGTTGAAAGTGGCCAAAAAATTAGTAGAACAATTGCTGAAGAAATTAGAAATGTAGGAATAAATTCAGTTGATGTTTTAGTAGAAGATAGAGTTATAAGAGTAATTGGTAATAACTTTGTTGATATAACTAAGCATGTTGATTTTGATGTAACAGACTTAAATATTAAGGAATATGTACATTACCCTACATTAAGAGAAATCTTAGATAATTATTCTGATGAAGATTCAATAAAAGAAGAGATCAAGAAAAATATCAATAAATTAATTCCTAAGCATATTATAAGAGATGATATTTTTGCGACTATTAGTTACGAAATTGGGTTAGCTTATAATATAGGATATGTTGACGATATTGATCATCTTGGAAATAGAAGAATTAGATCAGTTGGTGAATTACTACAAAACCAATTTAGAATTGGTTTATCAAGAATGGAAAGAGTAGTTAAGGAAAGAATGACTATTCAAGACCAAGAAGCAATTACTCCTCAAATGTTAATAAACATTAGACCAGTAGCTGCTGCTATTAAAGAATTCTTTGGTAGTTCGCAATTATCACAATTCATGGATCAAATCAACCCACTTTCAGAATTAACTCATAAGAGAAGATTATCTGCTCTAGGACCAGGAGGTTTATCTAGAGAAAGAGCTGGTTTCGAAGTAAGAGACGTTCACCATTCTCACTATGGAAGAATGTGTCCTATCGAGACTCCAGAAGGACCTAATATAGGTCTTATCAACTCACTAGCAACATTTGCAAGAGTTAATGAATATGGATTTATAGAAACACCATATAGAATTATAGATAAAGAAACTAATACAATTACAAATGAAATAAGATATTTTACAGCAGATGAGGAAGACCAATATTTAGTTGCACAAGCTAAAGAACCGATTGACGGAAATGGTCACTTTGTTGATAAAAAGGTAACAGTAAGAAATAAGGAAGACGTATTTGTTGTACCGGCAGAAGATGTAGATTTAATAGACGTATCGCCTAGACAAATAGTATCAGTAGCTACTGCCATGATACCTTTCCTTGAAAATGATGATGCCTCAAGAGCACTGATGGGATCAAACATGCAACGTCAAGCTGTTCCATTATTAAAGACTCAAGCTCCTATCGTTGGTACAGGAATAGAATACAAAGCTGCAGTAGACTCAGGAGTACTTCCTAAGGCTAAGAATGCTGGTGTTGTAACTTATGTAAGTGCTAACGAAGTAAGAATTAAAAGAGATATTGATGGCGGAATTGATACTTATAAATTACTTAAATTTAAGAGAAGTAACCAAGGTATGTGTATAAATCAACGTCCAATAGTTGATAAAGGTGAAATAGTATTTAAGAATCAAGTATTAGCTGATGGTCCATCAACAGATCTAGGTGAAATATCATTAGGTAAAAATATCAGAATGGGATTCATCACGTGGGAAGGATATAACTACGAAGATGCTATGCTTATTTCTGAAGAATTAGTTAGAGAAGATGTATTTACATCTATTCATATAGAAGAATATGAATGTGAAGCTAGGGACACTAAATTAGGACCAGAAGAAATCACTAGAGATATTCCTAATGTAAGTGAAGATGCACTTAAGGATATCGATGAAAGAGGAATAATAAGAATAGGTGCTGAAGTAAGATCTGGAGATATTCTTGTTGGTAAGGTTACTCCAAAGGGTGAAACTGAATTAACAGCTGAAGAAAGACTGTTAAGAGCAATATTCGGTGAAAAGGCAAGAGAAGTAAGAGATACTTCTTTAAGAGCTCCTCATGGTGAAGCTGGTATAATTGTAGATGTTAAAGTGTTTACAAGAGAAAATGGAGATGAATTAAATCCAGGCGTAAATGAACTTGTAAGAGCTTATATTGCGCAAAAGAGAAAGATATCTGTAGGGGATAAGATGGCTGGACGTCATGGTAACAAGGGGGTTATTTCAAGAGTACTTCCTGAAGAAGATATGCCATTCTTACCAGATGGTAGACCACTACAAATATGTTTAAATCCTTTAGGGGTTCCTTCACGTATGAACATCGGTCAGGTACTTGAAGTTCACTTAGGATGGGCTGCTAGCCAATTAGGATGGCATATAGCTACTCCAGTATTTGATGGAGCAACTGAAGAAGATATAGAAGAATGTCTTGAAAAAGCAGGTTATAATGCTAATGGTAAAACTGTTTTATATGATGGTAGAACAGGAGAACCATTTGATAATGAAGTTACAGTTGGTATAATGTATATCTTAAAGCTAGCTCACTTAGTTGACGATAAGATTCACGCTAGATCAACTGGACCATACTCACTAGTTACACAACAACCACTTGGAGGTAAAGCTCAATTTGGTGGTCAAAGATTTGGTGAAATGGAAGTTTGGGCATTAGAAGCATATGGTGCTGCGCATACATTACAAGAAATATTAACTGTTAAGTCAGATGATGTTGTAGGTAGAGTTAAGACATATGAAGCAATCGTTAAGGGTGAAAATATCCCTGAACCAGGTGTTCCAGAATCATTTAAGGTTCTTATTAAAGAACTTCAAGCTCTTTGCTTAGACATTAAAGTTTTAAATGAAGAAAATCAAGAAGTTCAATTAAAAGAATTTGCAGATGAAGATATGGAAAACTTAGAGGTGAATATAGAAGGAACAGAAGAATTTACTTCTGAACCAGAAGCGGAAATTGATGATAGCTATACAGTAGAAGAAGTAGAACCAGAACAAGAAGAAGATTTCGAAAGTTTTCAAATCGAGGGACTACAAGAAGATTTAGTACTAGATGATTTTAATGACGAACACTAATTTTGAAGGGAGGATATACCCTTGTTTGAGTTAAATAATTTTGATGCAATACAAATAGGATTAGCATCTCCTGAGCAAGTAAGAAAATGGTCAAGAGGAGAAGTTAAGAAACCAGAAACAATAAACTATAGAACATTAAAGCCTGAAAGAGATGGTCTATTCTGTGAAAGAATATTTGGACCAATGAAGGACTGGGAATGTCACTGTGGTAAATATAAAAGAGTAAGATATAAAGGTATAGTTTGTGATAGATGTGGAGTTGAAGTCACAAAGGCTAAAGTTAGAAGAGAGAGAATGGGGCATATAGAACTGGCTGCCCCAGTATCTCATATATGGTACTTCAAAGGAATTCCATCAAGAATGGGATTAATACTTGATATGTCACCAAGAGCTTTAGAAAAAATACTATACTTTGCTTCATACGTAGTAATTGATCCTAAGGAAACACCACTTTTAAAGAAGCAACTTCTTAATGAAAAAGAATATAGAGAAGCTGCAGATAAATATGGTGAAGAAAGCTTTGTTGCAGGTATGGGTGCAGAAGCTGTTAAACAACTTCTAGGAGAAATAGATTTAGAAGCACAATCTATAGAGTTAAAAGAAGAGTTAAAGCAAAGTACAGGTCAAAAAAAGGTAAGAATAATTAGAAGACTTGAAGTTATTGAATCCTTCAAAAAGTCTGGTAATGATCCAAAGTGGATGATTATAGATGTAATTCCTGTTATTCCACCAGATTTAAGACCAATGGTACAATTAGATGGTGGAAGATTTGCAACATCTGATTTAAATGATCTTTACAGAAGAGTTATAAATAGAAATAACAGACTTAAGAAGTTATTAGATTTAGGAGCTCCTGATATCATTGTTAGAAATGAAAAAAGAATGCTTCAAGAAGCAGTAGATGCTCTTGTAGATAATGGAAGAAGAGGAAGAGCTGTAACAGGTCCTGGTAATAGACCATTAAAGTCTTTATCAGATATGCTTAAAGGTAAGCAAGGTAGATTTAGACAAAACTTACTTGGTAAGAGAGTTGACTACTCAGGTAGATCTGTTATCGTTGTTGGTCCAGAATTAAAAATGTACCAATGTGGTCTTCCTAAAGAAATGGCTCTTGAATTATTCAAGCCATTTGTAATGAAAAAATTAGTTGAAGATGGAATAGCTCATAACATAAAGAGTGCTAAGAGAATGGTAGAGAGAGTAATGCCACAAGTATGGGATGTATTAGAAGAAGTTATTGCAGACCATCCGGTATTATTAAACCGTGCTCCTACACTTCACAGATTAGGTATTCAAGCATTCCAACCAGTATTAGTTGAAGGTAGAGCTATAAAGTTACATCCATTAGTTTGTACAGCATATAATGCTGACTTTGATGGTGACCAAATGGCTGTTCACGTACCTTTATCTGTAGAAGCACAAGCAGAAGCAAGATTTTTAATGCTTGCGGCTGGTAACATATTAAAGCCATCTGATGGTAAACCAGTTTGTGTTCCTACTCAAGATATGGTTCTTGGCTCTTATTATTTAACAATAGATAAGGAACAAGAAAAGGAAGATAAATATTTCTACTCAAAAGAAGAAGCTATAATGGCTTATGAGTTAAAAGAAATAGGAGTACATGATAAAATACATGTAAAGTTATTTAAGACTGTAGATGGAGTTGAAAAAACAGGAATAATTAAAACTACTGTTGGTAAATTAATATTCAATGAATCAATTCCACAAGATCTTGGATTTGTTGATAGAAATAATAAAGATGAAGAGTTTAACTTAGAAGTAGACTTCTTAGTCACTAAGAAATCTTTAGGTAAGATAATAGATAAGTGTTACTTAAAGCATGGTCCAACTGAAACTTCGATAATGTTGGATAAAATAAAAGCCTTAGGATATCACTATTCGTCAATCGGAGCTATAACTGTTGCTGCATCAGATATGATTGTACCTAAAGAAAAGTATGATTTATTAAGAGATGCGGATGAAACAATAGAAAAGATTGAAAAAATGTATAAAAGAGGTTTCATATCTGATGATGAAAGATATGAAAGAGTTATAGAAAAATGGACTAAGACAACTGAAGAAGTTGCTGATACTCTAATGGAAAGCCTTGATAAATTTAACCCAATATTTATGATGGCTGACTCTGGTGCCAGAGGTTCTAAGTCACAAATTAAGCAATTAGCTGGTATGAGAGGACTTATGGCAAGTCCATCTGGTAAGATTATAGAATTACCAATTAGAGCATCCTTTAGAGAAGGTCTAGATGTACTTGAATACTTCTTATCTACTCACGGAGCTAGAAAAGGTAATGCCGATACCGCCTTAAAGACTGCCGATTCAGGATACTTAACTAGAAGATTAGTTGATGTTTCTCAAGACGTAATTGTAAGAGAAGAAGACTGTGGCGCTACAGATGGTATGGTTGTATCTGAAATTAGAGAAGGTAATGAAGTTGTTGAAGGCTTAGCTGAAAGATTAACAGGTAGATATCTTGCAGAAGATGTAATAAACCCTTCTACAGGAGAAGTTATTGCTAATAACGATACTTATGTTGATTCAGAAATGGCAGAAACAATAGTAGCCACAGGAGTTAAAAAGGTTAAAATTAGATCTGTATTTACATGTAAGTGTAAAATAGGTGTATGTGCTAAGTGTTATGGAATGAATATGGCTACTGCTAAGAAGATAAACATAGGTGAAGCAGTTGGTATAATAGCTGCTCAATCTATCGGTGAACCAGGAACTCAGCTTACAATGAGAACATTCCATACAGGTGGTGTTGCCGGTGCGGATATAACACAAGGTCTTCCTAGAGTTGAAGAATTATTTGAAGCTAGAAAACCTAAGGGTCTTGCAATTGTAAGTGAAATTAGTGGTACTGTAAGAATAGAGGAAACTAAGAAAAAGAGAACTGTATATGTAATGGGAGCTGATGGCGAAGAAAAGAGCTATGATATTCCATTTGGATCAAGACTAAAAGTTAACGATAATGATGTTATAGAAGCTGGAGATGAAGTTACAGAAGGTTCTGTTAACCCACATGATATCATGAATATCAAGGGTATAGATGGTGCTAGAAGATATCTGCTTAGTGAAGTTCAAAAAGTTTATAGACTTCAAGGGGTTGATATTAATGATAAGCACTTAGAAGTAGTTGTTAGACAAATGACTAGAAAGATTAAAGTTACAGATTCTGGTGATACTGAACTATTACCTGGAACAATGATTGATATATTTGACTTCGAAGAAGCAAATGAAAAGGTAAGAGAGTTTGGTGGAGAAGAAGCTACAGGAGAACAAGCGCTATTAGGAATTACTAAAGCTGCTCTTGCAACTGACAGTTTCTTATCAGCAGCATCATTCCAAGAAACAACAAGAGTACTTACAGAAGCTGCAATAAAGGGTAAAACTGATCCTCTTGTTGGATTGAAGGAAAATGTAATAATAGGTAAGCTGATTCCAGCTGGAACTGGTATGATGAGATACAGATCAGTAAAGCTTGATGTTGAAGAAGATTTAACTATGGATGACAGCTTATTAAAGGTAGAATAATACAATTCAAATTTATTGACATGCGTATGCTTAAATGATAAAATACGAGATGTGTGATTTTTAGATTCACATAGATTTGATTGTCTACATGTTTCATGGAGGCAAAGTAATTATTACTTTGCCTTTATGAATTTAATTAACTTGTTTTATCTTTTTATATTTAAATAGATAAATAAAATTCAGGAGGTGAAAGAATGCCAACTATAAGCCAATTAGTAAGAAAAGGAAGAAAAGTAGCTGTTACAACTTCAACTGCTCCAGCACTTAAGGAGTGTCCTCAAAAGAGAGGTGTTTGTACTGTTGTTAAGACTACTACTCCAAAGAAGCCTAACTCAGCGTTAAGAAAGATTGCCAGAGTAAGACTTACAAATGGATATGAAGTTACTGCATACATTGGTGGTGTAGGACACAACTTACAAGAACATAGCGTTGTTCTTATAAGAGGTGGTAGAGTAAAGGACCTTCCTGGTGTTAGATACCATATCGTAAGAGGAGCATTAGACTGTGCTGGTGTAGCTAACAGAATGCAAGGAAGATCAAAGTATGGAGCTAAGAGACCTAAGAAGAAATAGTCTCTTAACCAATTGTAGTGCTTATCTTCAGCATTTACATAGATTTATAACTTAAGTTTATATAGATGAAGGAGTTAGCACTTTACGGTATCGAAATAGTACCGAGTACCGATGAACTTAAATTATCATGTTAAGGAGGGAAGAAAAGTGCCAAGAAAAGGACATATAGCAAAGAGAGATGTATTACCAGATCCAATGTACAACTCAAAGGTTGTTACTAAGTTAATAAACAACATAATGGAAGATGGTAAAAAGGGAGTAGCTCAAAAAATATGTTACAATGCATTTGAAGTTATGGCTCAAAAGACTGGTAAAGATGCATTAGAAGTATTTGAAGAAGCTATGAACAATGTAATGCCTTTACTAGAAGTAAAAGCAAGAAGAATAGGTGGAGCTACTTACCAAGTTCCAATAGAAGTTAGAGCAGAAAGAAGACAGACTTTAGGTATCAGATGGATACTAGCTGCTGCTAGAAAAAGAGGAGAAAAGCTTATGGCAGAAAGATTAGCTGGAGAATTATTAGATGCAGCTAATAATACTGGTGCTGCTGTTAAGAAGAGAGAAGATACTCACAAGATGGCAGAAGCTAATAAGGCTTTCGCTCACTACAGATACTAATATAAAAACTGTTTTGGTTCTTTTACCAAAACAGTTTTCTAGAATTTATAATTACTCGTTGAGAGGAGGAAATTAAATGGCAAGACAATATCCGTTAGAAAAATTCCGTAATTTCGGAATAATGGCCCATATAGATGCAGGTAAGACTACAACTACAGAACGTATACTATTCTATACAGGAAGAACACACAAAATTGGTGAAACTCATGAAGGGGCTTCTCAAATGGACTGGATGGTTCAAGAACAAGAAAGAGGTATAACAATTACTTCTGCAGCAACAACTTGTTTCTGGGAAGGTCATGAATTAAATATCATTGATACTCCAGGTCACGTAGACTTCACAGTAGAAGTTGAAAGATCATTAAGAGTACTTGATGGAGCAGTTACTGTTCTAGATGCTAAGAGTGGGGTTGAACCTCAAACTGAAACTGTTTGGAGACAGGCAGATAAGTACGGCGTACCAAGAATGATTTATGTAAATAAGATGGATGCGACTGGAGCAGATTTCTTCAGATGTGTTCAAACAGTAAGAGATAGATTAAAGGCTAACGCTGTTCCAATACAAATTCCAATAGGATCAGAAGACCAATTTAAAGGAATGGTAGATCTTATATCAAATAAGGCTATATTATTCTATGACGATCTTGGAAAAGATGTTAGAACTGAAGAAATTCCAGCAGATTTAGTAGATCAAGCTGAAGAATACAGAAATGCTATGATAGAAGCAATAGCTGAAACTGATGAAGAATTAATGATGAAATACCTTGAGGGTGAAGAAATAACAGCAGATGAATTACATGCTGCTTTAAGAAAAGCTACAATAGCTAATGAAATTTATCCTTGTATTTGTGGTTCTTCATACAAAAACAAAGGTGTTCAAGAAATGATTAATGGAGTTGTTGCATACTTACCATCTCCACTAGACATTCCTGCTGTAGAAGGTACTAATTTAGAAGGTGAAGCAGCTACAAGAGAAGCTTCAGATGAAGCGCCTTTATCAGCATTAGCATTCAAGATTGCTACTGACCCATTCGTAGGAAAGCTTGCTTTTGCTAGAATTTACTCTGGTATAATAGAAAGTGGTTCTTACGTTCTTAACTCAACTAAGGGTAAGAAAGAAAGAATTGGTAGACTTGTTAAAATGCATGCTAATCATAGAGAAGAAGTTGAATCACTAGAAGCTGGTGAATTAGGAGCAATTATAGGATTAAAGAATACTACAACTGGAGATACTCTATGTGCAGAAAATAATCCAATAATTCTTGAATCAATGGAATTCCCAGAACCAGTTATAAACATTGCGATTGAACCAAAGACTAAAGCTGGTCAAGAAAAGATGGGGTTAGCATTAGCTAAGCTTGCAGAAGAAGATCCAACTTTCAAGACTTGGACTGATCAAGAAACTGGTCAAACAATTATCGCAGGTATGGGTGAACTTCACTTAGATATTATTGTTGATAGACTTCAAAGAGAATTCAAAGTTGAGTGTAATGTAGGTGCACCTCAAGTTTCATATAAAGAAACAATTAAGAAGGCTGTTAAGGCTGAAGCTAAGTATGCTAAGCAATCAGGTGGTAAAGGACAATACGGTCACGCTGTAATTGAAATGGAACCAACTGAAGGAGAATATTCATTTGAAAATGCTGTTGTTGGTGGAGCTATTCCAAAGGAATACATTCCAGCAATCGATGCAGGTATTCAAGAAGCAGCTTTAACTGGTAACATAGCTGGATACAATGTTATTAACTTTAAGGTTAAGTTAGTACACGGATCTTACCATGAAGTCGATTCTTCAGAAATGGCGTTTAAGATTGCTGGTTCTATGGCATTTAAGAATGCTATGGCTAAAGCAGATCCAGTATTATTAGAACCAATGATGAAGGTTGAAATAACTGTACCTGAAGAATACATGGGAGACGTTATAGGTGACGTTAACTCAAGAAGAGGTAGACTAGAAGGTATGGATTCAGTAAATGGAGCTCAAGTAATTAGAGCATTTATTCCATTAGCTGAAATGTTTGGTTATGCAACATCATTAAGATCAAGAACTCAAGGTAGAGGTGTTTACGCAATGGTATTCGATCACTACGAAGAAGTTCCAAAGAGCATACAAGAACAAATCGCTGGAAATAGAAGTAAATAGTTTGTTTGGTGTTACATAAAGGTAACACCAAACACTTATTAATATAAGTATTTATAAGTAAACTACAATATAAATATAGATATTGTGATATTTATAGGTTATAATAATGACTGAAAAAAGTCTTTAAATTTATTGATATATTTTAAGGAGGAATTTGCAATGGCAAAGGAAAAATTCGAGAGAAATAAACCCCACGTAAATATTGGAACAATCGGTCACGTAGACCACGGTAAGACAACACTTACAGCAGCAATCACAACAGTTTTAGCAAACAGAGGATTCGCTGAAGCATTCGATTACGCAGAAATCGATAAGGCACCAGAAGAAAAAGAAAGAGGAATCACAATCAACACTGCACACGTTGAATATCAAACAGATAACAGACACTATGCACACGTTGACTGTCCAGGACACGCTGACTACGTTAAGAACATGATTACAGGAGCTGCACAAATGGATGGAGCTATCTTAGTATGTTCAGCAGCAGATGGTCCAATGCCTCAAACAAGAGAACATATACTACTAGCATCAAGAGTTGGTGTTGACTATATCGTAGTATTCTTAAACAAAGCAGATATGGTAGACGATCCAGAATTACTTGAATTAGTAGAAATGGAAGTTAGAGAATTATTAAGCGAATACAACTTCCCAGGAGATGACATTCCAGTAATAACTGGTTCAGCTTTAAAAGCATTAGAAAACCCAACAGATGAAGAAGCTACTAAGTGCATCATGGAATTAATGGAAGCAGTAGATAGCTACATTCCAACTCCAGAAAGAGCAACAGATAAGCCATTCTTAATGCCAGTAGAAGATGTATTTACAATCACTGGTAGAGGAACAGTTGCAACAGGAAGAGTTGAAAGAGGTATCCTACATGTTGGAGACGAAGTTGAAGTAGTAGGATTAAAAGAAGAAAAGATGAAGACTGTAGTAACAGGAATCGAAATGTTCAGAAAGTTACTAGACGAAGCGCAAGCTGGAGATAACATCGGAGCATTATTAAGAGGTGTTCAAAGAACTGATATCGAAAGAGGTCAAGTATTAGCTAAGACTGGATCAGTACACCCACACAGCAAGTTCGTAGGTCAAGTATACGTACTTAAGAAAGAAGAAGGTGGAAGACATACTCCATTCTTTGATGGATACAGACCACAATTCTACTTCAGAACAACAGACGTTACAGGATCAATCAAATTACCAGAAGGTATGGAAATGGTTATGCCTGGAGATCACATCGATATGAACGTTGAATTAATAACTCAAGTAGCAATGGACGAAGGTTTAAGATTCGCGATCAGAGAAGGTGGAAGAACTGTAGGTTCAGGTGTTGTTACTAGCATCATCGAATAATTTTAGAATTATATAATGTTTAAATTTAAACTTGGTTATAAAGAGTAGAGGAGACGTCTTCTACTCTTTTTTATATGAAAGATATATATAATGTACTAAAAAGTAATGTGATAACAAAGTTCAAGAATAAGATTTGAAATTTAGTGTGAGTATTAAAATATAAATTAAAAAGGTATTGTTACTTATAACATTACCAAACTTTGGATAATATATAAGTATTAAGCATTAAATACATAATAAAGTTCTTGAAAATAAATAAAAAAGAATATAAAATAAAGTACAGTTGAGATGAAAAAACAGTTAAGATTACCCAAATAAAAATTAAAAATAATGTAATTAAAAAAACTTGAAAACATTAATGAAAAATAGTATAATAAAGAAGTTGCAGAGCAAACAGCGATGAATCAAGAGGTTGCCGGACTTCCGGGTAATTCTTGATGAGTATGTCTGGATCTAGAATCCGACGACAGGGAATCTGTTAGATTATGTTTAAAAGTGTGAAACACCAGGAACAGTTTACAGATAACCGCTGTTGTGCGTTAGAAGTAAAGCGTACATGAAAAGGAGGGAAACCAAGATGTCAAAACAAAAAATAAGAATAAGATTAAAGGCTTTTGATCACACAATATTAGATCAATCAGCTGAAAAAATCGTTGAAACTGCTAAATCAACAGGAGCTAAGGTTGCTGGTCCAGTACCACTACCAACAGAAAAAGATGTTGTTACAATATTAAGAGCAGTTCACAAATACAAGGACTCTAGAGAGCAGTTCGAAATAAGAACTCACAAGAGACTTATAGATATCGTTAATCCATCACCAAAGACTGTTGATGCATTAATGAGATTAAATCTACCAGCAGGTGTAGATATCGAAATAAAGCTTTAATAGCAAAACTTTTAAATAGAGATTGAACTATTATGATTGTGTTACAATCCGCTAATTAGTTTGGGAGGTGTAAGTAAAATGAAAAAAGCTATTATAGGTAAGAAAATAGGAATGACTCAAATTTTCAATGAAAATGGAAAGATGATTCCTGTAACAGTAGTGGAAGCAGGTCCATGTGTTGTTGTTCAAAAGAAGACAACAGAGAAAGATGGATATGAAGCTATCCAAGTTGGTTTTGGTGAAATAAGAGAAAAGTTAGTTAACAAGCCAGCTAAAGGACATTTTGCTAAAGCAGGAGTTTCATTAAGAAGAACACTTAAAGAATTCAAGCTTGAAAATGCTAGCGAATATGAAGTTGGTCAAGAAATAAAGGCTGACGTTTTTGCAGTAGGAGATAAGGTTGATGTATCAGGAATTTCTAAAGGTAAGGGATTCCAAGGTGTAATTAAGAGATGGAATGCTCAAAGAGGACCAATGTCACACGGTTCTAAGTTCCATAGAGCAGTAGGTTCAATGGGAGCATCATCAGATCCATCAAGAACATTTAAGAATAAACATATGCCAGGTCACATGGGTGCTGTTAATACAACAGTGTTAAACTTAGAAGTAGTTAAAGTTATAGCTGAAAAGAATTTAATACTAATAAAGGGTGGAATCCCAGGACCTAATAAAGGTACAGTAGTTATTAGAAATACAGTTAAGGCTTAATTTCTGTAAGAAAGGAGGACGCACAGGATGCCTACAGTAGGATTATTTAATAAAGAAGCAAAGCAAGTTGGAGAAATCCAATTAAACGATAATGTTTTCGCAGTTGAAGTTAATAAGGATGCAATGCACCAAGTAGTTGTTGCATTACTTGCAAACAAGAGACAAGGAACTCAATCAGCTAAGACAAGAGCTGAAGTAAGAGGAGGCGGAATCAAGCCTTGGAGACAAAAGGGAACAGGTAGAGCAAGACAAGGTTCTATAAGAGCTCCACAATGGATTAAGGGTGGTGTTGTTTTTGCACCAAAGCCAAGAGATTACAGAATGTCAGTACCAAAGAGCATGAGAAGAGTAGCTATGAAGTCTGCATTAACTTGTAAGGTTCAAAATGAAGAGATGATCGTTTTAGAAAATCTTGAATTTGAAGCAATCAAGACTAAGTCTATGGCAGAAATGCTAAAAGCTTTCAATGCTAATAAGACATTAATAGTAACAGCTGAATCAAACGAAGTAGTTTATAAGTCAGCTAGAAATATTGAAGGAGTTTCAGTAATTCCTGTAAACAACATCAATGTTTATGATTTACTAAAGTTTGAAAAAGTGATCATGACTAAAGATGCTGTATCAAAGATTGAGGAGGTGTACGCATAATGAAGTTAACAAGCCATGATATAATAAGAAAGCCTGTTATAACTGAAAAGACTATGACAGCTATGGCAGAAAATAAGTACACTTTCATAGTTCACATTAATTCAAACAAGTCTCAAATAAAGAGAGCTGTTGAAGAAGTGTTTGGAGTTAAAGTTGCTAGCGTTCAAACTATAAGAACTATGGGAAAAACTAAGAGAATGGGCGTACATGTAGGAAAGAGATCTGACTACAAGAAAGCTATTGTAACACTTGCAGCAGATAGCAAGGGAATAGAATTCTTTGAAGGATTACAATAGTTAAATAAAGGTGATTTATTGGTGTAAAACACCAGATAAGCTGTAAGAAGGAGGTAACAAAATGGCAGTTAAAAAGTTTAAACCAACTACCCCTTCAAGAAGAGAAATGACAATGGCAACATTTGAAGAAATCACAACAAATGTACCAGAAAAATCACTTCTTGTTTCTTTAAAGAAAAACGGTGGTAGAAATGCACAAGGTAAAATAACTGTTAGACATCGTGGTGGCGGTGCTAAGAGAAAGTATAGAGTAATTGATTTTAAGAGAAATAAGGATGGTGTTCCAGCAAAGGTTGCTACAATAGAATACGATCCAAATAGATCAGCATACATTGCTTTAGTAGTATATGCAGATGGAGAAAAGAGATACATAATAGCTCCAGCTGGTTTAGCAGTAGGAGATGTAGTTGTATCAGGACCAGAAGCAGATATCAAAGCAGGTAATGCTCTTCCATTAAAGAATATACCAGTTGGTACAGTTGTTCACAACATAGAGTTACAAGCTGGAAAAGGAGCTCAATTAGTTAGATCTGCAGGAGCTTCAGCTCAATTAATGGCTAAAGAAGGAGACTACGCTACATTAAGATTACCTTCAGGTGAAATGAGATATGTAAGAATCGAATGTAGAGCTACTGTAGGAACTGTATCTAACTCAACTAATGATATAGTTAATATAGGTAAAGCAGGTAGAAAGAGACACATGGGATGGAGACCTACTGTTAGAGGTTCTGTAATGAACCCTTGCGATCACCCTCATGGTGGTGGTGAAGGTAGATCACCAATCGGTAGACCAAGTCCAGTTACTCCATGGGGTAAACCAGCACTTGGATACAAGACTAGAAAGAATAAGAAGTATTCTGATAGATTTATCATTAAGAGAAGAAACGATAAGTAATATGAAGAGAACCTATTCTCTTCATGGCTTATCAGCCTAAGGTTAGTGAAGGGAGGCAATATAAGTGAGTAGATCAACAAAAAAAGGACCTTTTGTCCATGAAGGATTAATTAAAAAGATTGAAGAAATGAATGCAAATGGTGAGAAAAAGGTTATAAAGACTTGGTCAAGAAGTTCAACAATTTTCCCACAAATGATAGGTCATACAATAGCTGTTCACGATGGAAGAAAGCATGTTCCTGTATATGTATCAGAAGATATGGTTGGACATAAGCTTGGAGAGTTCGCTTTAACTAGAACTTTCAAAGGGCACGTGGACACAGATAAGAAGTCTAAAAGATAGTATAGGCGCCAGGAAAGGAGGAACAAGATATGGAAGCTAAGGCTATAGCTAAGTATGTAAGAATGTCTCCAATTAAGGTAGGAGCAGTTACAGATTTAATAAGAGGAAAAGATGTTAAAGAAGCTTTTGCTATTTTACAATATACTCCAAGAGAAGCAGCAGTAGTTATAAACAAAGTTTTAAAATCAGCTGTTGCAAATGCAGAAAACAATTTTGCATTAGATACTGACAAATTATATGTTTCAGAAATACACGTTGGTCAAGGTCCAACACTAAAGAGATTTAGACCAATGGACCATGGTAAAGCGTTTAAGATTCTTAAGAAAACAAGCCACATAACTGTAGTTGTTAAAGAAAGAGCTTAGAAGAAGGAGGGAAATATAAGTGGGTCAAAAAGTACATCCTCACGGACTTAGAGTAGGTGTTATCAAAGAGTGGGATGCAAAGTGGTATGCTAATAAAAAAGACTTTGCTGATAACTTAGTTGAAGATAACAAGATCAGAGAATATGTAAAAAAAGAATTATTCTCAGCAGGTATTTCAAAGATCGAAATAGAAAGAGCTGCTAAGAGAATTAAGTTAAACATACACACTGCAAAGCCAGGTGTTGTTATTGGAAAAGGTGGAGCTGGAATCGAAGCCTTAAAGCAAAAGATAAATAAGTTAATTGGCGGAAAGAATGTTTTAATAAACATTGTTGAAGTTAAGAATGCTGAAGCAGATGCTCAATTAATGGCAGAAAATATTGCTGCTCAATTAGAAAAGAGAATCTCATTCAGAAGAGCTATGAAGCAAACAATTCAAAGAGCTATGAAACACGGAGTAAAGGGTGTTAAGACTGCTTGTTCAGGAAGATTAGGAGGAGCAGAAATAGCTAGAACAGAACAATATCACGAAGGAACAATTCCACTACAAACTTTAAGAGCAGACATTGATTATGGATTTGCTGAAGCAGATACAACATACGGTAAGATCGGAGTTAAGGTTTGGGTTTATAATGGAGAAGTTCTTCCAACTAAAAAAGTTGAAAAGGAAGAAGTTGACGCGTAAGAAAGGAGGAATAGATCATGTTAATGCCTAAAAGAGTAAAGCATCGTAAGGTACAACGTGGTAGAATGAAAGGTAAAGCTACAAGAGGAAATTTCCTTGCTTATGGAGATTTCGGTATTCAAGCTACTAGTTGTGGTTGGATTACAAGTAATCAAATCGAGGCAGCCAGAATTGCTATAAATAGATACATCAGAAGAGGAGGAAAACTTTGGATAAAGATTTTCCCAGATAAGCCAGTAACTGAAAAACCAGCTGAAACAAGAATGGGTTCAGGTAAAGGTTCACCAGAATATTGGGTAGCAGTAGTTAAGCCTGGTAGAGTTTTATTTGAGTTATCAGGAGTTAATGAAGAAGTTGCAAGAGAAGCTATGAGACTTGCATCACACAAACTTCCTGTAAAAACAAAGTTTGTTACAAGAAGAGATTTTGAGGAAATGGGTGGTGAAGAATAATGAAGGCTAGAGAATTAAAAGAATTAAGAGCAAATAATCCTCAAGATTTACAAGCTAAATTAGGAGATTTAAAAGCTGAATTATTCAACTTAAGATTCCAATTAGCTACAGGACAATTAGAAAATCCTATGAGAATAAGAGAAGTTAAGAAATCTATAGCCCAAATAAAAACCATCTTAAGAGAAGAAGAGCTAAAGGTTCAACAGTAATCGGAAGGAGGTATTCTTTAAATGGAACAAAGAGCACTAAGAAAGAAAAGAATTGGTAGAGTTGTTTCTGACAAAATGGATAAAACTATCGTAGTTGCTGTTGAAACTAAGGTAAGACATCCGTTATATGGTAAGACTGTTAACAGAACTACTAAGTTTAAAGCTCATGATGAAAATAATGAAGCTAGAATAAATGATAGAGTATTAATAATGGAGACTAGACCATTATCTAAAGATAAGAGATGGAGACTTGTTGAGATAGTTGAAAAAGCAAAATAAGCTTTAAAGACTGAAAGGAGGGTAATTCAATGATACAACAACAAACCTTACTAAAGGTAGCAGATAACTCAGGTGCAAAAGAAATCATGTGTATCAGAGTTTTAGGCGGATCTAAGAGAAAGTTCGGTAACATTGGAGATGTAATAGTTGCTAGCGTTAAAAGTGCAACACCAGGCGGAGTTGTTAAAAAAGGTGACGTAGTAAAGGCTGTTATAGTTAGATCTGTAAGAGGATTAAGAAGAGCAGATGGTTCATACATTAAGTTTGATGAAAATGCTGCAGTTATAATAAAAGATGATAAGCAACCAAGAGGAACTCGTATCTTCGGACCAGTTGCTAGGGAGCTAAGAGATAAAGAATTTAATAAAATCTTATCATTAGCACCTGAAGTTCTATAATAGAGGAGGTGGCTAACTTGAAGGTACATGTAAGAAAGAACGACACAGTTGTAGTTATTTCAGGAAAAGACAAAGGAAAAACTGGAGAAGTTTTAAAAGTATATCCTAAGACAGGAAAGGTTCTTGTAAAAGGAGTTAACATAGTTAAGAAGCACCAAAAGGCTACTAGAAATCAAGCCGAAAGTGCTATTATAGAAAAGGAAGCTGCTATATACAGCTCAAAGGTTATGTTATATTGTACAAAGTGCAAGAGTGCAACTAGAATTAGCAATAAGTTATTAGAAGACGGAGCTAAGGTAAGAGTTTGCAAGAAGTGCGGAGAAACATTCTAGAATCTGAAAGGAGGTAAATCAATATGACAAGACTTCAAGAAAAGTACGAAAAAGAAATTATACCAGCTATGATTGAAAAGTTTGGTTATAAAAATATAATGGAAGTTCCAAGACTTGAAAAGATAGTAATCAATATGGGTGTTGGAGAAGCTAAAGAAAATCAAAAGGTTTTAGAAGCAGCAGTTAACGATTTAACATTAATAGCTGGTCAAAAGCCAATATTAACTAGAGCAAAGAAATCTGTTGCTAACTTTAAGATAAGAGAAAATATGCCATTAGGATGTAAAGTTACATTAAGAAAGGCAAAGATGTATGAATTTGCTGATAAGCTAATGGCAATAGCTCTACCAAGAGTTAGAGACTTCAGAGGTGTTTCAAGCAAGTCATTTGATGGAAGAGGAAACTATTCACTAGGAATTAAAGAGCAATTAATATTCCCAGAAATAGAGTACGATAAAATCGATAAAGTGAGAGGAATGGATATAATCTTCGTAACTACAGCTAACACTGACGAAGAAGCAAGAGAATTATTAAGATTCCTTGGAATGCCATTCGCTCAATAATAAGGAGGGAAAGTCGTGGCACGTAAAGCTATTATTGAAAAGTGGAATAAGACACCTAAATATAAAACAAGAGCTTATACAAGATGTAGAATATGTGGTAGACCACATGCAGTACTTAAAAAATTCGGTATATGCCGTATTTGTTTCAGAGAACTTGCTTATAAGGGACAAATCCCTGGATGCAAGAAGGCAAGCTGGTAATATCGATTCATAGAGCGAAAGGAGGCACATTAAATGGTTATGACAGATCCTATAGCAGATTTGCTAACTCGTATTAGAAACGCAAATGCTGTAAGACATGAGGTAGTAGAAGTACCTTCTTCAAATGTAAAGAAGGCAATAGCAAATATATTATTACAAGAAGGATATATTAAAGAAATAGATGAGTACAATGATGGTGTTGTACCAATGTTAAGAATATCTCTTAAATACGGTTCTAACAAAGAAAGAGTTATTACTGGAATAAAGAGAATATCTAAGCCAGGACTAAGAGTTTACTGTAAGAAAGATGAAACTCCAAAGGTGTTAAACGGATTAGGAATAGCTGTTATATCAACTTCTAAGGGAATAATGGTTGATAGAGAAGCTAGAAAGATGGGACTAGGCGGAGAAGTAGTTTGCTACGTTTGGTAGTATCTTATATTAGGAAGTAACTAGATAGATTAAATATATGTTTGTACGAGAAGAATACAGGAGGTGCAATTATGTCAAGAGTAGGTAGATTACCAATAGCTATTCCTGCTGGCGTAACTGTAACTGTAACAGCAGATAATGTTGTTACAGCTAAGGGGCCAAAGGGTGAGCTAGTAAATGCTATGCACAAAGACATTAAGATAGTGGTTGAAAACAACGAAGTTGTTGTTACTAGACCTAGTGATGTAAAAGAGCACAGAGCTCTTCACGGATTAACAAGAGCACTTATTAATAACATGGTAATTGGAGTTAACGAAGGTTACCAAAAGACTTTAGAATTAGTAGGTGTTGGTTATAGAGCTCAACTACAAGGAAAGAAACTTGTAATGAACCTTGGATACTCACATCCAGTTGAAATAGAACCAATGAATGGAATTACTTTCGAGACTCCTGCTGCAACAAAAGTTGTTATCAAAGGTATAGATAAGCAAGTTGTTGGAGCACAAGCGGCTGATATCAGACGTTGGAGAAAGCCAGAACCATATAAGGGTAAAGGAATTAAATTCGAAGGCGAAGTAATCAGACGTAAAGAAGGTAAAACTGGTAAGAAATAATAGAAAGGAGTGAGCTTTATGTTCAAGAAGGTAGACAAAAAAGCAAGTAGAGTAAAACGTCACCTTAGAGTTCGTAAGAAAGTTTTCGGTACTCCTGAAAGACCAAGACTTTCAGTATACAGAAGTGAAAAAAATATTTATGCACAAATAATTGATGATATAAATGCTGTAACTATAGTTTCTGCTTCAAGCTTAGAGAAGGACTTCTCTGCAAAGGGCGGTAACAAAGAAGGTGCTAAACTTGTAGGAGAACTAGTAGCTAAGAAGGCATTAGAAAAAGGAATTAAAGATGTTGTGTTCGACAGAGGTGGATATGTATATCACGGAAGAGTACAACAATTAGCAGAAGCTGCTAGAGAAGCAGGATTAAATTTCTAAAAAATAAGGAGGGAAATACATGAGAATCGATCCTAGTCAACTAGACCTTAAAGAAAAGGTTGTTTATATAAACAGAGTTACTAAGGTTGTTAAGGGTGGTAGAAACTTCAGATTCAGCGCTCTAGTTGTTGTTGGTGACGAAAACGGACACGTTGGAGTTGGAATGGGAAAATCTATCGAAATTCCAGTAGCAATCAAAAAGGGAATAGAAGATGCTAAGAAAAACTTAGTAAAAGTTTCTATGGTTGGAACAACTGTTCCTCATGAAATATATGGAACTTTCGGAACAGGAAAAGTTCTTATAATGCCAGCTAAAGAAGGTACAGGAGTTATTGCTGGGGGTCCTGCAAGAGCTGTACTTGAATTAGCAGGATTAAAGGATGTTAGAGCTAAGTCATTAGGTTCAAACAATCCAAGAAACATGGTAAATGCAACTATCAACGGATTAGCAAACTTAAGAACAGCTGAAGATATAGCTAAATTAAGAGGAAAATCTGTTGAAGAGATTCTAGGTTAGGAGGGAATTGGCGATGGCTAAGTTAAGAGTTACTCTAGTTAAGAGCTTAATAGGTAGAAAGAAAGACCATATCGCTACTGCAAATGCCCTAGGACTAAAGAAAATTGGTAAAACAGTAGAAAAAGAGGAAACTCCTCAAATAAAAGGTATGATTAAGAAGATTGACTATTTACTAAAGGTAGAAGAAGTATAATTTAGAGGAGGTGTACTGATAATGAAACTTCATGAATTAAAGCCAGCAGCAGGTAGCAAAAAGGCTCCTAAGAGAGTTGGTAGAGGTACTGGTTCTGGTTTAGGTAGAAATGCCGGAAAAGGTGAAAAAGGACAAAACGCTAGATCAGGCGGTGGAGTAAGACCAGGTTTTGAAGGAGGTCAAATGCCTCTTTACAGAAGACTTCCAAAGAGAGGTTTTACAAATATATTTGCTAAGAAGATCGTTAGTATTAATGTAGATAGATTAAATATATTTGAAAACGGAACTGAAGTTACTCCTGAAGTATTACTTGAGAAGAGAGTAGTAAGTAAAGTTATGGATGGCGTTAAGATTCTTGGAAACGGAAACTTAGAAAAGAGTTTAACTATAAAAGGATGTAAACTTTCAAAATCTGCAGTAGAGAAGATCGAAGCAGCTGGAGGAAAAGTTGAGGTGATTTAATATGCTATCAACCCTACGTAATGCCTGGAAGGTTCCAGAATTGAGAAAAAAATTCTGTTGGACAATATTTTTAGTAGCGATTTTCAGGATGGGAACTCATATTCCTGTTCCTGGAATCAATGCTGAATTTATATCAAGAATACAGGAGATGACTCAATCTGGGTTACTTGGTTTCTATGATTTAATATCTGGTGGAGCATTTAGTAACTTTAGTATATTAGCATTAGGCGTAACACCATATATTAATGCATCAATTATAATGCAATTATTAACAATAGCTATTCCATCTTTAGAGCAACTATCTAAAGAGGGACAGGAAGGTAGAAAAAAGATACAAAATGCCACTCGTTATGTAGCTATTGTAATTGCAGTAATATTAGCTATTGGTTCAGTAGCTTCATTTGGTTCACAAGGTGCAATGATATCTAGTTCAAGCTTAGAATTAGTTATAGTAATAATGTCCCTTGTTGTTGGATCAACATTCTGTATTTGGTTAGGAGATCAAATTACAGTTAAGGGATTTGGTAATGGAACATCAATATTAATCTTTGTTAATATTATTTCTAGATTACCACTTACAGTTAGTAAAGTTTTAAGTTTAGAAGTAGATAAAGTAGCATTAGCTTTATTTATAGTAGCTGTTATTGCTCTATTAGCAATATCTATTTTCTTTAGTCTTGCTGAAAGAAAGATTCCAGTACAATATGCAGGTAAAGCTGTCGGTAATAAAGTGATGAAAGGACAATCTACACATATTCCGTTAAGTATAATAAGTGCAGCTGTTATTGCAATTATATTTGCAATGTCAGTAATGGGATTCCCAAAAGCTATAGCTCAGTTTTTCCCTAACAGCAGTGTTTCACAATGGATTATAGGTAGTAGTTACAGCATCTTTAATGAAAAGACATGGATGTATCCTGTAATCTTTGCTTTATTAACAGTATTCTTTACTTGGTTCTATAATGAGGTTACTTTAAAACCAGATGAGATGGCTGAAAATCTAAATAAGTCAGCAGGTTTTGTTCCTGGAATAAGACCAGGTGAGCAAACAACTGAGTATTTTGAAAAAATATTAGCTAGAGTATCAATTATAGGTGGTGTATTTGCTGCATTTTTAGCAGTAACTCCTATTTTAGTGGAACAATACACACCATTTAAAGGAATTCAATTTGGTGCAACAGCAGTGTTAATTGTAATAGGAGTAGCAATGGACTTCTCAAGACAATTACAATCTCAAATGGTGATGCGTCATTATGAAGGATTTCTTAAATAGAAAATAAAATGGAGATGATGCCCGTGAAGATTATATTACTAGGTCCTCCTGGTGCAGGAAAAGGAACACAGGCAAAATCAATTAGTAATAGATATTCAATTCCTCATATTTCAACAGGAGATATTTTTAGAAAGAATATTTCAGAAAATACTCCACTTGGAATAGAAGCTAAAAAGTATATTGATAATGGTCAGTTAGTTCCTGATCAAGTTACAATAGATATGGTAAAAGATAGACTTCAACATAATGATTGTGAGAATGGATATTTATTAGATGGCTTTCCAAGAACGGTAAGCCAAGCAGAAGCTCTTCAAGAGTTCTTACAAAAGAGAAAGGAGTCTTTAGATACTGCTTTATGTATAGAGGTGCCTAGAGATTTTATACTTGAAAGAATGACAGGAAGAAGAGTATGTCCATCATGTGGCGCAAGTTATCACATAAAATTTAATCCACCGATTGAAGGTAAATGTGAGCTTTGTGGTTCGGATGTAGTTCAAAGAAAAGATGATACAGAAGAAACAGTAAAAGAAAGACTTGATGTATATGAGAGACAAACACAACCACTAATTGATTTCTATAAGGAGAGAGAGTTACTTTCTACAGTAGATGGTACAAAAGCTATTAATGAAGTGTTTGAAAGTATTTGTACTATATTAGGAGAGCCAGTTTAGTGATTATTATAAAAAATAATAATGAACTTAACTATATGAGGAAATCAGGCCGAATAGTAGCAGAAACATTATTATTAATAGAAGAAAAAATAAAACCTGGTATAACTACAGCAGAGTTAGATAGGATAGCGGAGGAGTTTATTATTAAACAAGGAGCTAAACCTTCTTTTAAAGGATTGTATGGATTTCCTTCATCACTTTGTATATCCATCAATGAGCAAGTAGTTCATGGAATACCAGGAGCCTATAAGTTAACTGAGGGCGATATTGTAAGTGTAGATTGTGGTGCTGTTTTTCAAGGTTTTCATGGAGATGTAGCAAGAACTTTTTCAGTAGGAAATGTTTCACAAGAAGCACAAAAGTTAATTGAAGTTACGAAAAATTGTTTTTTTGAGGGAATTAAATTTGCTCATATAGGAAACAGACTAACGGATATTTCACATGCAATTCAAACGTATGTTGAAGATTCAGGTTTCTCAGTTGTAAGAGATTTCGTAGGTCATGGAATCGGAAGAAATCTACACGAAGATCCTGAAGTACCCAATTTCGGTATGCCGGGTAGAGGTCCAAAGTTAAGAGAAGGAATGGTATTAGCAATTGAGCCTATGGTTAATGTAGGTGATTGCAAAGTACTAACTCTATCTGATGGGTGGACTGTTGTTACAAAAGATAGGAAACTATCAGCACATTATGAAAATACTGTTGCGATTTTACCAGATGGGCCCGAAATATTAACACTAATAAAATAATAGTGTTGCTTAGTTATAAATTCGTAATGTTACGGTTTATACTAAGGTAATCATCGAGGTGAAGAATTTGCAAAACAATGACTTGATTGGAAAAGTAGTACTATCAAAAGCTGGAAGAGATAAGAATCATTTATATATAATAACTAATCAGATTAATAGTGAATATGTACTAGTAGCCGATGGTAATATTAAGACTATAAATAATCCTAAGAAAAAGAATCTTAAGCATTTAAGTATTCTATGTGATATAAATGAAGATATAAAATTGTCGATTTTAAGAAATGAAAAAAGTACTGATTTAAAGATTAAGAGACTTCTAAAATTAAAGGGCATTGTTAAGGAGGGTTGATTACCTTATGTCAAAAGACGATGTTATAGAAATGCAAGGTACTGTTCTAGAATCATTACCCAATGCTATGTTCCAAGTTGAACTTGAAAGTGGGCACACAATTCTAGCACATATATCAGGCAAATTAAGAATGAACTTCATAAGAATTCTGCCTGGAGATAAGGTTACAGTAGAATTATCTCCATATGATTTAAGTAGAGGTAGAATTACATGGAGAGCAAAATAAAGCAGTAAAAAATCTACTGTTACTAATACAAGGAGGGTTAGCTATGAAAGTAAGACCATCAGTTAAGCCTATTTGCGAAAAGTGCAAGATCATAAGAAGAAAAGGAAGAGTAATGGTAATCTGTGAAAATCCAAAGCACAAGCAAAAACAAGGCTAATATAAAATAATATTAGACAAAAAATACAAATTAGGCATTTAAAATTTATTGACTTTTTTAGTAAAGTCAAATATGATTATATAGTCAATAATCTAATAATTAGGTTTTAGGAGCGGCTGCATTAGAGAAAATATCACTAATGACCTAAACTTTATTATATATATTAAATTACTATAAAATCTATTTTTTAAGGCATTTTAATTACCAGGAGGTGTAAATTTTAATGGCAAGAATAGCAGGTATTGACCTACCAAGAGAAAAAAGAGTTGAAATAGGTCTAACATATATATTCGGAATTGGTTTAGCAACATCTCAAAAGATTTTAGCTGAAACTGGAATAAATCCGGATACAAGAGTTAAAGATTTAACTGAAGATGAAGTTAATGCAATTAGAACATTTATAAAAGAAATGAATGTTGAAGGTGATTTAAGAAGAGAAGTTGCTTTAAATATTAAGAGATTACAAGAAATCGGATGCTATAGAGGAATTAGACATAGAAAAGGTCTTCCAGTTAGAGGACAAAAAACTAAGACTAATGCGAGAACAAGAAAAGGTCCTAAAAAGACTATCGCTAATAAGAAGAAGTAATAAGGAGGGAAGATAATGGCAGCTCAAAAAGTTAAAAAGACTAGAAGAAGAAAAGAAAGAAAAAACGTTGAGCATGGTGCTGCACACATCAAGTCAACTTTCAATAACTCAATAGTTACTTTAACGGATGCAGCAGGAAATGCTTTATCATGGTCAAGTGCTGGAGCTCTAGGATTTAGAGGTTCAAGAAAGAGTACTCCTTTCGCAGCGCAAATGGCAGCTGAAACAGCAGCTAAGGCAGCGATGGAGCATGGATTAAAGAGCATCGAAGTATATGTAAAGGGACCAGGTGCAGGTAGAGAAGCAGCTATAAGATCCCTACAAGCAGCAGGATTAGAAGTAACTTTAATTAAAGACGTTACTCCTATCCCTCATAATGGATGCAGACCACCAAAAAGAAGAAGAGTCTAGTATTAACCATCATAGGAGGTGTAATTAATGGCAAGATATACTGGAGCTACATGTAGATTATGTAGAAGAGAAGGTATGAAACTGTTCCTTAAAGGGGATAGATGTTATACAGATAAATGCGCTTTTGCAAGAAGAAGCTATGCGCCAGGACAACATGGAGCTAGCAAGAAGAAGTTATCAAACTACGGAATTCAATTAAGAGAAAAGCAAAAAGCTAAGAGAATATACGGAGTTTTAGAAAGCCAATTCAGAAATTACTATGAAAAGGCTGAACACATAAAAGGAATTACTGGTGAAAACTTATTAAAGTTATTAGAATTAAGACTTGATAACGTAGCATATAGATTAGGATATGGTGCATCAAGAAATGAAGCTAGACAACTAGTAACTCATGGACATTTCTTAGTAAATGGAAAGAAAGTAGATATTCCATCATACAGAGTTTGTGTAAATGATGTAATAACTGTTTGTGAAAAGAGTAGAGGAAGCGAAAAGTTCAAGACTTTCGTTGAAAATCCAAAGACTTTACCAAAATGGTTAGAAGCAAATATCGAAAACTACGAAGGCAAAGTAGTTGCTGAACCAACAAGAGAAGATATTGACGTTCCTGTTAATGAAACGCTTATCGTCGAGTTATACAGCAAGTAGTATATTAATATTTGTTAATCATACATTTCGTATGATTACAAATATGAGAATCAGTTGCCCTCAAAATAAGGTTGCCATTTTAAATATAAGGAGGGTTTGTGTATGTTAGAGATTGAAAAGCCAATAATTGAGTGTGTAGAATCAAACGAAGATGGTACTTACGGTAAATACGTAGTAGAACCACTTGAAAGAGGATACGGAATTACTTTAGGTAATGCTCTTAGAAGAATTTTATTATCATCTTTACCAGGTGCTGCAACAACATCAGTTAAAATTGATGGAGTTCTTCATGAGTTCTCAACAGTTACTGGAGTTAAAGAGGATGTTACAGAATTAATTCTTAACATCAAGGCTTTAGCTTTGAGAATGAATGGTGAAGGTCAAAAGACAATTTATATAGATGCAAAAGGTCCTGGGGTTGTAACAGGAGCAGATATAAAGACTGACGGTGATGTAGAGGTTGTTAATAAGGATTTACATATTGCAACTCTTGATGAAAACGGAAGACTTTATATGGAACTAACAGTAAACAAAGGTAGAGGATATGTTACTCAAAATAAAAATAAGAGTGAAGATTTACCAATATCCGCTATTGCTGTAGACTCAATATACACACCAGTTAAGAGAGTTAACTTTACAGTTGAAAATACTAGAGTTGGTCAAATTACTGACTATGATAAGTTAACTTTAGAAATCTGGACTAATGGTACAATTAAGATTGATGAGGCTATAAGCTTATCAGCTAAAATTCTTATAGAACATTTCAAGTTATTCATGTCATTAACTGACAATACGAATGATGTTGAAATTATGATAGAAAAAGAAGAAGATAAAAAAGAGAAAGTACTAGAGATGACTGTAGAAGAGCTAGATTTATCAGTTAGATCATATAACTGTTTAAAGAGAGCTGGAATTAATACAGTTCAAGAACTTGCATCAAAATCAATGGATGATATGATGAAAGTAAGAAATTTAGGAAAGAAATCTCTTGAAGAAGTTGAAAGAAAATTAAAAGAACTAGGCTTAGGTTTAAGACTAAACGATGAGTAAGGAGGTAAATCCATGGCAGGTTATCGTAAGTTAGGTCGTCCTACTGACCAAAGAAGAGCTATGCTAAGAAGTCTTGTAACAAGCTTCTTAAAATACGGTAAGATTGAAACAACTGAAACTAGAGCTAAAGAAGCAAGAAGCCTTGCTGAAAAAATGATTACTCTTGCTAAGAAGGGTGATTTACATTCAAGAAGACAAGTTCTAGCTTTTGTACAAGAAGAAGCTGTTGTAAAGAATCTTTTTGATAATATAGCTCCACAATACGCTGAAAGAAACGGTGGATATACAAGAATGTATAAGAAGGGTCCTAGAAGAGGGGACGGAGCTGAAATAGTTATACTTGAATTAGTATAATAATAAGGGGATTAAGTTGATACTTAGTCCCCATTTTGTAATATAAAAATATATTTTTAGAGTATAAAGAGTGTTCTATATAGTCTAAAGATATATGTCAAATAGGAGGTAGTGTATGGATAACTTTATGATAGACATAGATAATGTAACCTTTAAATATACATCAACTGAAGAACAAGAGGGTAAGGTGGTAATTAAAGGGGTTAATTTAAAAGTATCTAAAGGTGAATTTGTAGTAGTGTTAGGACATAATGGGTCTGGAAAATCAACTATTGCAAAACATATTAATGCATTGTTAACACCTTCATCTGGTACTGTATTAGTAGATGGGATGGATACAAAAGATCAGCTAAAATTATGGGATATTAGAAGCAAAGCAGGAATGGTTTTTCAAAACCCAGATAATCAACTTGTAGCAACAATTGTTGAAGAAGATGTAGCTTTTGGTCCTGAAAATTTAGGGGTAGACCCTAAGGAGATAAGAAAGCGCGTTGATGATAGCCTTGCTAAGGTTGGTATGAGTGAATATAAGAGACATGCTCCACATTTATTATCTGGTGGACAAAAGCAAAGAGTTGCAATTGCAGGAGTTTTAGCTATGCAACCTGATTGTATTGTATTTGATGAACCTACTGCAATGTTAGACCCTAGCGGTAGAAAAGAAGTTATAAACAATATTAAAGAGTTAAATAAAGATCATAATATTACTATAGTTTTAATAACACATTATATGGATGAGGCAGCACAAGCTGATAGAATTATAGTTGTTGATGATGGGCAAATTAGAATGGAAGGAACACCTAGAGAGGTATTTTCTAAGGTTGATGTTATGAAAAAAATAGGATTAGATGTTCCACAAGTTACTGAGTTAGCTTATGAACTAAGAAAAGAAGGTATAGATATAAGTACTGAAATATTAAATATAGATGAGATGGTGGATGCAATATGTCAATTAAAATAGAAAGTTTAACACACGTTTATATGCCAGGAAGTCCCTTTGAAAAAGTTGCTTTAAAAGATATTAATCTAACAATAGATGATAATGATTTTGTAGCTTTGATTGGACATACAGGTTCAGGAAAATCAACTTTAATACAGCATCTAAATGGATTATTATCTCCTACAAAAGGGAAAATATATATTGATGGTATAGATATAACAGAGAAAAATGTAAAGCTAGTAGATATCAGAAAAAAGGTTGGTTTAGTATTTCAATATTCAGAATATCAGTTATTTGAAGAGACAATAGAAAAAGATATTGAATTTGGACCAAAAAATCTTGGATTATCTGATGAAGAAATACACCAAAGAGTAGTTAAAGCTATGGAAATGGTAGGATTGGATTACGAAGAATATAAAGATAAATCACCATTTGATTTAAGTGGTGGACAAAAAAGAAGGGTAGCAATAGCTGGGGTAATTGCTATGAACCCTAAAACATTAATTCTTGACGAACCTACAGCTGGTTTAGATCCAAAGGGAAGAGATGATATATTAGCTCAGATTAAAAAGTTACATGATGATTATGGAATGACTATAATACTTGTTAGTCATAGTATGGAGGATGTAGCAAATATTGCTGACAAAGTTATAGTAATGAATAATGGAAGTGTAGAGTTACAAGGCCCTATTGATACTGTATTTAAAGAAGTAGAGAAGTTAGAGAGTATTGGATTAGGAGTACCACAGGTAACATATTTAATGTTGAAGCTAAAAGCATTAGGATTTGATGTATCAGATGGTATTTATACAATAAAACAAGCAAAAGAAGAAATAATTAAGCTTCTTAACAAGAATAACTAAGGAGGTGGAATTATGTTAAAGGATATAACTATTGGACAGTATATACCTGGTGAATCATTTACCCATAAATTAGATCCAAGAACGAAAATAATAATAGCTATATTATTTATTACTTCTTTATTTATAATAAATAAATTTGTTGGATATATTTTGGTAATTGCTTTCTTAGGAGCTATAATAGCAAATGCTAAAATTCCAGTTAAATTTATTTTTAAAGGATTAAAGCCGATTTTATTTTTAATAATATTAACTGCTGCATTAAATATATTTATGATAAAAGGTACTGCTGATACATTAGTATTTGAGTTGGGTTTTATTAAGATATATTTAGAAGGATTGAGAACTGCTGCATTTATGGCTTTGAGATTAGTATTTTTAATTACAGGAACTTCATTGTTAACTCTTACAACATCTCCTATAGAATTAACAGATGGAATAGAAAGGCTACTAAGACCTATTGGAAAAGAGATAGCACATGAATTAGCAATGATGATGACTATTGCTTTAAGATTTATTCCTACATTAACAGAGGAGACAGATAAAATAATGAAGGCTCAAAAAGCTAGAGGTGCAGATTTTGAGACGGGAAACATTATTCAAAAAGCTAAGAGTTTAATACCTTTATTAGTTCCTTTATTTATAAGTTCTTTTAGAAGAGCAGATGAATTAGCAATGGCAATGGAGGCCAGATGCTATAGAGGCGGTGCTGGGAGAACTAGAATGAAAGAACTGCAGTTTAGTTCTATAGACTTTATAGCTTTTGGTATATTTTCTATTTTATTTATTGGAAGCTTTGTAATAAGATTTGTTTTGTAAGGTGTAGAAATCTATGAGAAATATAAAGCTAACTATAGAATATGATGGAACAAGCTATGGAGGATGGCAGAAGCAAAAGAATAATAGAACAATTCAACAGTGCATTGAAGAAGCAATTAAGTTGCTTACGGGTGAAGATGTTGAATTAATAGGAAGCTCTAGAACTGACGCTGGCGTTCATGCTAAAGGTATGATTGCAAACTTCATTACTAATAGCCAAATTCCAGCTGATAAATTTAGAGAAGCTATTAATACTAAATTACCAGATGACATAGGAATAATTAAATCTGAAGAAGTTGATAGAAACTTTCATTCAAGATATGATAGTAAAGGTAAAACTTATTGTTATACATTAGTAAATAGATATGAAAAAGTATGTATAGGAAGAAATTATGTATATCAAGTTAGAGATGAATTAAATTATAATCTAATGAAAGAGGCTGCAAAATATTTTTTGGGTAAGCATGACTTTAAGGCCTTTAAAACTAATGGAAGTTCTGTAAAGACTTCAGTAAGAACAATAAATGGATTGGAACTAGAATTAAAAGGTGATGTTATAAAGATATTTGTTAGTGCAGATGGATTTCTTTATAATATGGTAAGAATTATAGTAGGTACTTTAATTGAAGTTGGAAAAGGAAAAATAAAACCAGAAGATATAGAGAGTATAATAAAAAACGGAGATAGAAGTAAGGCAGGACCTTGTGTACCACCTAATGGATTAGTATTAGAAAAAGTTTTTTATTAATAAAAAAAGATATAAATAATGTTGACACGCCCGTAAGCGTGTATTATAATAATATTGTTTGTTAGAATATTTATGTATATAAGATCCACTAGCCCCGGGTCTTGACATAAATGCGGTAACTTTAAAGAGTGAAGCTAAAATGTAAGTTCAGGGAGGGAAAGAGATGAAATCATACATTGCGAAAGCACAAGAAGTTGAAAGAAAATGGTATGTTGTAGATGCAGCTGGAAAGCCACTAGGAAGAGTAGCAAGCCAAGTTGCTTCAATATTAAGAGGAAAGAATAAGCCAACATTTACTCCAAATGTTGACTGCGGAGATTTCGTTATCGTTATTAATGCAGAAAAGGTTGTTTTAACTGGTAAGAAGTTAGATCAAAAATTAATGAGAAAGCACAGCCTATATCCAGGCGGATTAAAGGAAACTCCATATAGAGAAGTACTAGATAAGAAACCTGAATTCGCTTTCGAAGAAGCAGTTAGAAGAATGCTTCCAAGTGGTGTTTTAGGAAGAAAGATGCTAACTAAGTTAAAAGTATATAGAGGTGCTGAACACAATCATTCAGCTCAAAAACCAGAAGTGCTTGAATTAAAGTACTAATACAAGCTCGGGAGGAGGAATAGAAATGGCAAAAGTTCAATACATGGGTACTGGAAGAAGAAAAAAATCAGTTGCAAGAGTAAGACTTGTACCAGGAAGTGGTAAGGTTGTTGTTAATAAAAGAGATATCGAAAATTACTTTGGTTTAGAAACTTTAAGAGTAATAGTTAACCAACCATTAGTTTTAACAGGAACTAAGGATAAGTTTGACGTTTTAGTAAATGTTCATGGTGGAGGATTTACAGGTCAAGCTGGAGCTATCAGACACGGAATTACAAGAGCTTTAGTTAAAGCTGATGAAGCTTTAAAGCCAGAATTAAAGAAGGCTGGATTCTTAACAAGAGATCCAAGAATGAAGGAAAGAAAGAAATACGGTCTTAAGAAAGCAAGAAGAGCTCCACAATTCTCAAAGAGATAATACAAGAGTTTTTCAAAGTCCCACAAACCAAGTGTTTGTGGGATTTTTCTTTATATAAAAATAAATAAAAACTTCTATTTTTAAGTGTACAACTAACATATAACTAACGTATATCTAACAAATATTATATTAAATTAATAGCTTTTCTTAGTTCTTCAATGTCCTTATGGGTATAAATTTTCTCAGTAGTTTCATAGCTACTGTGACCTATTATTTTCTTTATAGATGTTCTATTTGCATCAGCATTATTCATTAAGGTTGCAAAGGTATGACGTGCATCGTGTGGTCTATGATTCATATTAAGTTGCTCCATTATAGGTATAAATCTTTCTCTATAATAATTATCATATTTCATTGGTTTATTTCTAGAGTTAACTATTAAATACTCATGACCTTCTTCTAAGCGATTTTTTATGAAAGGAAGAATCTTTTTATTTATAGGTATTATTCTATTTTTACCTGCATCAGTTTTAATTCCACCTGTAATAATTTCATTTTCTAAGTCAATATCTGTGGATTTTATTAATAGTAACTCTCCAATTCTAAGGCCAGAATAAATCATAATTAAGATTGTATCAACAAAAGGTATTTCATCTACTACTCTAAATAACCTTTTTATTTCTTTTTCAGAGAAAGGAACTCTCTTAATAGAATCAATTTTCTTACCAAGTTCAACGTAGTTAGAGTAATCTTTTTGGACAATATCATTCTTCATAGCATATTTATATAGCTGATTATATAAGCTCTTAATCTTTCGTTGAGTACCATACCCTTTACCACAAGTATTTATTACATTTTGTAGATGATTTGCTTTAATATCAACAAATCGTAAGTCGTGTAGTTCTTTAGAAGTATAATAAGCAGCATTATATCCGTTTATAGCTGATTTGGATATATCTATATACTTTTCTTCGCTCCACTTAGTGAAAAGCTCAGAGAAGGTTATAGATGATGCATCAATGTTATAAGGATTTGCATTATAATCAGCTAAAGCTACAAGTGCTAATTTTCTGGTTTCATAATATCCGATTGTTTTATATAGCTGCTTTCCTTCATCTGACCAACCAATAGTTTTTCTAACCATAAATGGTTTTCTTCTATTTCCAGATAATTTATAAACAGTTCCGTAACCATTAGGTAATCTCATATATGTAAAACATCCTTTCAACTAACTTATTTTAACTATACAGAAAGTGTTTATCTTAATTAAAGTGATTTAGAGTAAATATTAATCATTAAAATATGTATTAGTACTAAATATTGCAAGCTAAATACTGAACTTCATGTCTGTTAATAATTTCTTTGACTTTATTAAGTCTAATTTCATCTATGCATATAGATAAAATTTTGCAATTTATGATTTCTTCAGTAACATTAAATTTTTCTGCAAGAGTATATATGTTGTTTGAACAATCCAAAATAGCTTGTACAAATTCTTCATCACTAATAAAAAAGTTAGAAGCCCATAGTTTGGATTTTAGTTCTTCTTTTTGTTTTAATATATTCTCAATATAAGATGCTTCTTTTTTTATCAAATTGCCAATAGTCTTAAAATGATGACCAAGTTCTTCAGCCAGTATAGAGTAATACTCTTTTTCAGTACCAATATTTTTGCTTATTCCTATAGTTGGATTTACTCCAGGAATGTTGATATAAATTCCTAATGTTTCTGGAATTTTTAACTCTTCATCTAAAATAATATTTTCTTTTTCAATTAAATTAAATAATTCTAGTCTTTTTTTCATACGTGTTTTCATCCCCTTGAATAAAAATATATATTTATTTATATCATGCAAACGTATGTTCGTCAATTTTTCAAAAAAAAGATGTTCTCAAAGAACATCTTAAAATGTAAAACCAAATAGATTACTTGTATCATCTTCGTCAGTTAATTCTACAGCTATATGACAGTTTTTGGGAAGTTTAAAAGAATCGTCAATAGGAAGATCACTTTCCAGTGAAGTTAAAATATATTGAATATTATATTTTTCACATAATTCAGAAACTAAGTTTAAGTAGTTTTTCTTTTTTCTTGGATCTAAAGTCTCTAAACAGCCATCATGATATACAAATTTAATAAAGTTTTCATCAGAATACGAAGTTAATATTGCAAGATCAAAGCAAGCACAAAGAATTTTTTTGTATGAATGTCCTTTTCCTTGTGCTGTTATAACATTATCATCACTATATATTTCGGATAAAAATTCAAGATTTCCAAGTTTATTAGGAGTAATTGATAGTAATCCGTTTTTACCTAGAATTACATTAACATAATCATTAAATAAATCTCTAATTTTTTCGTAACGTTCATTACCCTTATCAACTTGAATTCGTATTATTTTCTTTAATGATTCTAATTCGTTTTCTAATACTGCTAGTTCATCTTTTTGAGTAACTAATATCTCTGAATCTTCTAATTTTGAGTTGTATTTTTCTATATCACGTTCTATTTCTATTAATTTTTTTTCATAGCTTTTATATTTTTTAAAAGTATCAGTTTCTGTTAATAAACTAAGATAGGATGTTCTTTTTTCATTTAACAAAATAAGTTGTTTATTAATTTTATTTAGTTCAGATTCTTTTTTTAATCTTGATTCAATAACATAAGAATTTCTATCATTAGTAAGTGTTTTATTAAAATTTATTAAATCCTCATATGATTTTTCTAGTTGTTCAGAGAAATAGATTGATACTTCCTCAAATATTCTTTTGGTTGCTTCTAAGTCAAAATTTACTTTATGTTCTAAAGAAGAATTAAGATTGGCTATATCTATTTCAAGATTATAACGTTTTGAGTTTAAAGATGAAATTTCTTGTTCTACTTCGTCAACAGTATCTTTATTTATTTTTTGTTCTTGAAGATAGAAATCGAACTTGTCTAATGTTTTTTCTATAGAAGCTTTTTCTTTTTCTTTAATTCTAATAAGACCTTTATATTTATCTATAAGCTTATCTTCTATTTCCATACTTTTTTCTAACTTGTTAATATATTCTTTCTTTGAAGCAATATCTTTGTCATAGTTATATTTTAAAATAAGTTGTTCGCAATTAAAACCTAGCAGTTCGAATAGTAATGGCTTCCAGTCTGAATCTGATCCAGCATATTTACTTAAATGAAATTCATCACTATAGTCAGATTGTGTTCTTAGAAAATAATTTATATAGCTTCTATATGAGAAATTAGATAATAAATTAAAACTTAACAAGTTTTGAAGAATTTTTTTGGGGTTTTTAGAAGAATCATGTGAAGTTAATGGTAAATCTTCGTAATCCCATATGGTTTCATCTACATAGTTATTAAATTTGTTTTGAGATATTTTAAATGATATTTTAGTGCTCTTATTTGTTGCTCTTTTAATAGTTACATATTTTTGAGAATTTATTTGTATTTCTAAATAAAAAACATGATTCTTAAATTCTTTCTGTTTAAGAAAATGTTTCTTATCAATTTCTTTTAAAAGCATAAAATCAATAAGTTCAACTAAAGTAGACTTTCCCAAGTTATGACAATCTTTGTCTAAATTTTCTTTATCAGTTATTTTACCTAAAATTAGATTAAAACCTGAAGAAAATTTAATAGTCTTAAAAGTATCGTGATTAGAATATAGTTGTACTAATTTCATTGTATCAACTCCAATCTATCATTTTTAGGAGAATATTTAATTTTACCTAAAAGAAAAAGAAAGTCTAAGGAAGTTAAGAGATTATACTTGTAGTCTTCATTAGAATCTTCAACTAATTTTGATTGTAATTCACTAAATGTAATACTTTTTTTTTCTAGTAAAAGAGATAATATTTCACTAGCAATTTTTATTATACAAGTATCTAAATTTAGAAATTTTGTAGGCGTTAACATTCATCTATTCTCCTTTCCGTATTATATCTATTTATATACACTATTTTATTCCGATATCACAATTATAATACATAAAGTGTAAAAATAACAGAACCTTTGTTCGTATTTTCATGAATTTAGTATCTTTTTCACGTTTACGGATTATATACTGATAAAGTAATTGAAATATTTTATCAAAACAATCTACGCTTGGAATCAATGATAAGCATAGACTTTGTAATTCTTCTGTTGTTGTAATGTACATTTTTACATATTTTTCATTGCGTGGATTTCCTAGAAATGAACGTATTTTACCAAACTGTGGTAAATATTTCTCTTTAATTTCTTCAAAATAATTATTTGTTAGTTTATTTTTCAAATTTTTTGATAATAAATCTATTGGCTTATTATCAGGGAAGGGTGTGTCATTAAGAGAATCTAAATTCTCGTAGAAGAATTCTATAACATCTTTGATATCGTCATCATAAAAAAATATATTATCAGAACTTAAAGCAGCATAGGTAATTTTAGTAATGTTATTATCTCTTCCAGCTTGATAAGTATCTTCTCCACTATAAGCTTCTTGAGTAATCCCTGAATTACCTAGTAACATTATTATCTCTTCCAGCTTGATAATTATTTCCGGTAATGGAGTTGGACTCTTGCTTTATGTCCCTAATTTTGTTATTATCCTTATCCTTCTTTATCAACACCCAAATTTTCACTATAATGCTGGCTGCAAATATTGCACCTATTAAAGATATAATTATTTTTACAACATTATCCTCACTCATATTTCTCCCCCTTATATTAAAATATAGGTGCTCATCATGAACACCTTATAGCTTGTACCTTATTGTCAATAAGAAGTAAAAAATAAAAAGATTACTTCTTATATTTTTGCTTTATATATTCTATATAATTCTCAATTTCTTTCCTAGCTTCATCAGGAAGATCTTTATAATCATAATCACTATGAAGAGCAATTGTTTCTTCGCTAGAATTATAATTTCTATTATTAGAAATGCCTAAAAGATAGTCAGCAGAAACATTGAAAAACGATGACATTGATTTAATTAAATCATTATCCATATCTCTAATTCCTTTTTCATAATGACTAATTGATTGCTGAGAGATATTAAAAGTTTCAGCTAATTTTGATTGGCTCATTTTCTTTTCAAGCCTTAATTCCTTTAATCTATTCATTTTAAACACCTCATTAATATTTTACTACTTATTGGAGTGAAATTTTACAATTATTTGTTGTTAAAAGTATTGACATACTACAAAATGGAGTATATTATATAAATATAATCACTACAAAACGTAGTAAAAGGAGGCTAGAGATGAGAGAAAAATTGATTGAAGTACGAGGAGATAAAAGTCAAAGTGATGTGGCAGAAGTTCTTGGCATATCACAGAAAACACTAAGTGCTATTGAACGTGGATATAGGAATCCTAGTGTTGAGTTGATGAAGAAACTTCAAGATTACTACAAAGTTAGTATGATTGACTTGTTTAATGATATTTTTAAGTTTTGATACTACATTTTGTTGTTGTTACATATTTTAATATATTTAAGGAGGAAAGAGAATGGTGAGTGAATACAGAAATATTTACCAAATTGCTAGAGAAAGTACAGGATTAACACAAGAAAAAGCATCTGAATACATGGATATATCAGTTGATAGTTTAAGAGCATATGAAGGAGGTAAAAGAATACCACCAGATAGGGTAGTTATTAAGATGATTGAAATATATGATACTCAATATTTGGCTTATCAGCATCTTAAGACTAGTGATGAAGTAGGAAGAGAATATTTGCCTAATATAGAGATTAAAGACTTGCCAGTAGCTATATTAAGGTTGCAAAAGGAAGTCAGTGATTTCATTAAATTAAAGGATGAAATGATTAATATAACATGTGATGGAATTATAGATGATGAAGAAAGACCAAGATGGACTTTAATAACTAAGGAGCTTGATGACGTTGTTGAAGCAATTATGGCTTTAAAATTTGCAAGATAGGAGTGATATATATGGTTGGAAATATAAAAGTAGTAGATGCAGCAAGAATAATGGGTAAATCTCAACAATTTGTAAGGATTGGATTGCAAAGAGGCTTATTGCCTTTTGGAACAGCTATACAAATGACTTCTATGTGGACATATCATATATCGCCTAAACTATTTTATGAATATATGGGTCCAGAATTTAAGGAGATTATAGAAAAGGAGTGTAGTGATGGAAGAAAACATAATTGATTTAATTGGAGAAATAACAAAGTTATCCATGAAGTTAAATAATAAATATGAAGATGATTTTTTTGTTAGATATTCAGGGCATACAAATGGGTTTGAGATATTTTATATTGATGGTGGATATAGAGAAAATGAGAGTTTTGAGCAAAAGCATTTAATCCTTTCATTTATTAAGAATACAGAAGAATATGTAAGGAAATTAGAAGGTGTAAAAGAATTGCTTTTAAAAAAGCTAGAAAATAAAAATGAACCTTTAAAAAAGGTTCAAAAACAAATCAAAAAATAGATACGGATTGCCGTCCGTATCTCCATTATATCATAAAAGGAGAGAAAAGAAAATGAATAATATTACAGTTATTGACTTAGGAAATTACAATGTTAAAGGAATTGATACAAAAGGTAAGCAAGTTACTTTTAAAAGTAATATAAGTAGAGATTATGAGGCTTACCCAGATGGATTTAGTTATGTTAATTTAGGTGGAGAATTTACTTTTTTTGAGAAAGGTAACTTTAGTAAGGAATATATAAAAACTAAAAAGGATTATATAGCACAGTTATTATATGCCATAGCTAAGTTAAATGAGGAAAGTGAGAGTATTGAAACTAATTTAACTTTGCTTTTACCAATAAGCGAAATGGATCATAAGCAAAAGTATATTGAGGATCTAAAAGGAAAAGAGTTTAAGTTTGCAGCAAAGACTACTAAGAAGAGCAATAAGGTTGTTAAGATTTTAGATGTTTTTGTAGTACCAGAAGGATATGCAAGTTATTTTACTTTAGATGATAAAACTAAATCAAGCAATGTGTTAATACTTGATATTGGAGGACGTACAACCAATGTAGTGGCTATGGATAATGGAAAGCCACAAGTATTAAATACTTATAAAATTGGTATTTTAGACTTCTATTTAAAGCTTAAGAATTTAAATTCAGATAAGGAATATAAGATTGAAGATATTGAAAAAGCAATAACTAAAGGTGATATAAAAGTATCTAAAAAGCAGTTAGCAGCTTTTACTAATGATGTAATTAATGAAGTGAGTATCAATATAAATTTAAATCATTATAACTATGTTATTTTTACAGGTGGTGGCTCTATAGTCATCCAGGACATTATAAAAGAGAGCTTACCTTCACAATGTTTAGTCGCTAATAATGCTTTAAATACTAATATACAAGGAGCATTAGAAGCTAGTAAAGAGATATGGAAGTAGGTATTTTATATGGCAAAATCAGAAAGAATAACATTTCTATTAAACAAAGAAAATCCTAAAGATAAATTAATATTAGATTTATTAAGCAGACAGTATAACAAATCAGATTTTATTAGAGATATTTTATATAAAGTTGCTATTTTTAATGATGATAATACAATGATAACACCATTACCACACCATGATAATACCATTACAACACCGTTATCACATGATGATAATAGTATGATAATGCCATTACAATATGATGATAATACCATGATAACACCATTATCACACCATGATAATACTATTACAACATCATTATCACATGATGATAATGCATTTAAAGTTGATGTAAGTAAAGTTGAAGATGATGAAGTTGATTTATCAATATCATCTTCAAGTGATCCAAGTAAAAATGCACTAGATTTTTTAAAAGATATGTAGATAGGGGGATGGAATATGTATTTTTCTTTTGATTCAGAAGTGGCGAAAGTTGTTGGCGTTGATGGAGCAATTATGCTGAATAATATGTATTACTGGATTGCTAAGAATAGAGCTAACGATAAACATTATTATGAAAATACTTACTGGACCTATAATACAATAAATGCTTTGACAGAACTATTCCCATTTTGGAGTAAAAAGCAGATAAGCAGAATATTAAATAAATTGATTGAGGATGGATATTTATCAACTGGTAATTTTAATAAGGTTTCTTACGATAGGACTAAATGGTATGCATTGACCCAAAAGGGATATTCCATTTTCCCAAATGGGGAAATCGAATATCCCAAAAAGGAAAATCGAATTGACCAAAAGGGGAATACTATACCAAATAATATACCAAATAATATAAATAGTGCAAATGATGATTTGATAAATGATGAAATGGTAGTAGATAAGATTTGGAGTTTATATCCAAACAAAAAGGGAAGAGCACAAGCTATTAAAAAAATACCAAAGATAATATCAAGTATTGGTGAGAGTCAGCTTATTAGATGCATAGAGAGATATTCTTTGGAATGTAAGGGTAAGGACAAGCAGTTTATTCTTAATGGATCTACTTTTTTTAATGGCAGATATGAAGATTATTTAGACTGTAATTTTACAGATGATAAAACGGAGAATAAAGAAGAAGCTAAACCTAAGGAAAATAAATATAAATTCATACTGGAGGATATGTAGAATGAATGATACAAGACAATTACCACATAGCATTGAAGCAGAGCAGGCAGCTCTTGGCTGTATTATTAATTATAAAAGTCAACTAGCTTTGGCCGAGGATGTACTTAAGGATGATGATTTTTATTGGGACAAGCATAAGAGAATCTTTAGTACAATAAAGGCTCTAAGCAGAAAAGATATGAATATAGATTTGATTACTTTACTTAATGAGTTAAAAGTATCGGATAGCATAGATAAATGCGGTGGAGTAAGTTATATAACAGAGTTAGCAACTAATACAGTATTTAGCAGCAATGTTGAATCGTATGTGAAAATCATAAAAGATAAATCCGATAGAAGAAATCTTATAAGAGCAGGACGAGAGTTAATATCAAAAAGTTATGAAGAAAGTGAAGTTGAATCAATAATTTCCACAGTAGAAGATAAAATATACAAAGTTATCAACAGTAAGGAGTCAGAAGATATCCTCGATATGGGACAATCTGTGGAAAAAGTGTTGACTAGAATAGAAAATAATTATTGCAATGGTGGTAAGATACTTGGAAACACTACAGGATTTAAAGAGATAGATAATACTATTTCAGGACTTCAAAAAGGTGATTTCATTATTGTTGCAGCAAGACCTAGTATGGGAAAGACAGCCTTTGCTCTTAATATTGGACAACATGCATCAAAGGGTGCAAGTGTTGGGATATTCTCTTTAGAAATGACGACAGAGCAACTTATGGAAAGATTGATTTCATCAAGAAGTTTAGTGGAGTTTGGAAAGATAAAAACAGGAAAATTAGATGAAGCTGAATTTAGAAAAATAACGGATGCTGCTAATGTATTAGCTAAAAGAAAAATATTTATCGATGATAAGTCAACTAATCTTTCAGATATTAAAGCTAAGTGTAGAAATCTAAAGATTAAAGAAGGCTTAGACGTAGTTATTATAGATTACTTACAGTTAATCGAAATTTCAGATAAGACCAATTCGAGAGAGCAAGAAATTGCAAAGATTTCAAGAGAACTTAAGAAATTAGCTAAGAAGTTAGAAATAACAATAGTTGCTTTATCGCAATTATCAAGAGCACCAGAGCAAAGGACAGATCATAAGCCTATACTTTCAGATTTAAGAGAATCTGGTTCTATTGAACAAGATGCAGATGTGATTTTTATGCTTTATAGAGATGAGTATTACAATAAAGAATCAGAAGAAAAGAACATTGCAGAAGTAATAATAAATAAAAATAGAAATGGTGAAACCAAGACAATTAAGTTAGGATGGATTGGTCAATATCAAAGATTTGCAACATTAGATAGAGAAAATTGTTAGTAAGTTAAAATCTCATGGGCTTTGATAAGGGATTACAATAAGCTACGAAGCTTACTTCAAGGTCATGTGAGTCTTCCAGGGGGGAGAAATCCTCCCAATAAATTAAATAGGTTAGGGAAGTGATTTTATTGGAAGAACTAATAATTAATAAAGTTGATAAAACAAAAGAGTATGATTTTTCTACCGCTTATGATAGGTTGCTTGAGGAAAATATTATAACAAGTATATACACTAAAAATAGTTATAGATTAGATAGATTTGTAGGAGGAAAAGTTAAGTTGAAATTTTATAATCCTTCAATATCGAGATGGCAAAATACAGATTATATGTTGAGTAAAGAAATTTTAGGGAAATGGTATGTAACTAAGAACTAATAAAGCTATTATAGGAGGATTAATTGAAGTGGAAATAATATTGAGATATAGAAATAAGGGAGAATCAAACATTAATGAGATTAGATTTGCCGATTATTGTCCATTTGGATTTTGGATGGCTCAAAACTGTGAAGAAATTGAAGTTGTTGAGTGTATTCAAGAGGAAGATTTTTAGTGACTGATAAGTCGTAATTGCAAGATAGTACGAAATAGAGGTGATTAGGTGAAAGTTTTAAAATGGCCAGGCTCTAAGTGGAGCATAGCAGATAAAATTGTTGAGATAATGCCTAAGCATAATATTTATTTAGAACCCTTCTTTGGATCAGGAGCAGTATTTTTTACTAAAACACCATGTAATACAGAAATACTCAATGACTTAGATGGGGAGATAGTAAATTTATTTAAGACAATAAGAGATAATCCTGGAGAATTATCAACTGCTATAGAACTAACTCCATATAGTAGAGAAGAATATCAAGAAAGTTATAAAAGAAATGAAAAAGACTTAGGAACCATAGAAAAAGCTAGACAATTTTTAGTTAGATGTAATATGGCCAGAGCAGGTATGCAATATTATTCTTCATCATGGAGACATGCAGGTCCAGTATTAGGTGCAACAACTAAGCAGAGAGTTACTGGAGATTGGAATAAGGTTCCTGAAAGAATAATGGAAGCAACTAAAAGATTAAAAGATGCAGAAATAGAAAATAGAGATGCATTTGAATTAATAGAAAAATACAACAGAAAAGATTGTTTGATATATATAGATCCACCTTACTTATTAAGTACCAGGAGGCAAAGATATTACAACATTGAAATGACAGAAGATAAAGAGCATAGAGAGTTACTAGAATTATTAAAAAAGCATTTGGGCCCTGTAATAATAAGTGGTTATAATAGCGATTTATATGAGGATATGTTGCAGGGGTGGAATAAGAAAGAGATTAGAACAAATGCAGAGCAAGGAAAACAAAGAGTAGAAGTTTTATGGTTTAACTATGAATTACCGAAGCAAATGAGCTTTGAAATATAGTTCACGATATGTAGAAAGTGCGACAAAAATGATCTTTGAAAGTTGAATAATGCGGTATTTACAAAATATGTTATAATTAAGTTAAAATTATAATGTGAGTGAGATAAATTGAAATTTAATTATAAGCCTATAAAAAAGGAGGTATTTATTTATGGTTAAGTTATGGAATAAATAGAGTATATGGAAGTTGAGTTTCTATATACTTTAACTTAATTAAAATGTAAGCGTCAAAAGAATATAGAAATGGAGAGTTAATATGGATATAAAATATAAAGAAAATAGTACGTTTAAATTGAAACAGTTAGTAGAGTTATATGGAAATGTTGGATGGATAAGTTATTCAAATAAACCTAGTGAACTTAATGAAGCAATTAAAAATTCATTATTTAATATAGGTGCATTTGATGGTGAGGAACTTGTTGGATTAATTAGAGTTGTTGGAGATAATATTTCTATTATTTATGTACAGGATATTCTAGTTAAAGAGAATTATCAGAGGTTAGGAATTGGAACTAATTTATTGCAATTAGTGCTAAATAGATACAATAACGTTAGACAAATTGTATTGATGACAGATAATACTGAAACGACAAAACTATTTTACAAAAGAAATGGTATGGTAGCATTTGAAAAAATTAATGGGGTTGGATTTATCAAATATAATTTATAAATAACAATAAAAGAATACTAAGAGTATTTTTATGTTAATAATTATATGAATAACAGTTAAATTCCAATTTGAAGAATAGGTTTTAAATTATTAAGAAGATAAAATAAAATATAAAAAGTTAAAATACTGCATTATTCAAATGTGAATTTGCAGTATTTTTTATGTCGTAATTCTAAGAAAGGAATATGTAAATGGAATTTAGGTTAATAGATAAAAATAAAACACGAGTGAAGTTTAGTAATAAGAGGGAAAAGATTGTTATAGAGCAATTAAAATATTTGGGACTAGCACCAAGTAAAGAGAGTAGTAAGTATACGTATTTTATATTTGCAGGAGATATAGCAACAACAGTTAAATGTTTAGGATTAGAGTATTAGTAAGTTAGGGAGTATATAAAAAAAAGGTGTTCATAACGAACACCTTAGGGTTAGAGAAAATTATAGTTAGCGAATCGTTTCTCTAACCGAACATCTATTCTTATTATAACATATAGATTGAAAAAGGGATAGGTGATTTTATGGAAATAACTAAAGAGCAATATAAAAAGATAAAAAAAGAAGTTGAGAATGATTTAAGAAATTACCCTTACTATTTAATTTCAATAGAGATGCCTGGACTTGGTTCAGCATGTAGACCAGATTTAATTTTCGATAAAAATATTAGTCCATCAGATCCAGTTGGAAAAGCAATAGTGGACCAAGAGTATAAGAGAATAATAGTTAATGCTATAAATTATGTATATGATAAATTAGATAATGATAGTAAGAAAGTCGTTGATTATAGTTACTTTAGGGATGATAAAACTAATCAAGAAGTTATAGAAGAACTAAAAATAAGTAAAAATAGGTTTTATGAAATAAAGAAAAAAGCTATTAATAAATTTATGATAGGACTTGGATATTGCTAACTAGGACAAAATAGGGAGAAAAAAAGGACTATTTCGGGAGTAAATTAAGACTTTTTAATGGATAAATTAGAGAATACTGATTACTATATTAGTATAGTGAAAAATTATATAGAGATTTAATACATAAGCACAAGCAAGTAAGCCTGTGCTTTTATTTTTGCAATGGAGGTGAGAAAAATAGTAAGTATATATATTAGTTATAAATGCACTAGATGCAATAAAGAAACAATATTACTTACAGATGAAGTTGCATCTACATTGAAAACTGGTAAGTGCTTATCATGTTCTCATTGTGGTTGTAAGAAGATAAGGGAAGAAAAAGCAACTGATAACTTAAAAGAATGTATGGAACACGCTGCATATAAAAAAGTTAATGGAGCAATTAGGCAGGTGAGATAACATGGGAAGGAAAAGACCTGCTAGACCTATTACAAGAACTAGTGATGTATTAGATATTCAAGATTATTTAAAATATAAAAATTATAGAGATTATGTTCTTTTTTTAGTTGGTGTTACTACAGGATATAGAGCAGGCGATTTAGTTAATCTTAAAGTGAGAGATATTAAAGAGGCCATGCGAAAAAAAGAATTCACAATTTATGAGGGTAAGAAGATGAACTCTAAGAAGATAAGAGAGAGGAATAGAAAGCCCAGAACAGTAGAACTAATACCAGAACTAGCAAAGATATTAAAAGAATATATTAGAGATAAAAAGGATTATGAATATATGTTTAAATCTAGAAAAGGAACTAATAAGCCAATAGGTGTTCAAGCTGTAACTAATGCAATCAAGCAGGCTGCTAACTATTTTGGACTTTATGACATAACAGCTCATAGTATGAGAAAAACATATGCTTATAAGATATATATTGAAAGTGATAGAGATATAGTTGTAGTTAAAGAATTATTAGGTCATAGCTCTATAGAAGAAACAAAAAGATATATAGGATTAGATAGAGAGAAATATCATCAATATTCAAAGTCATTAAGAGATTTTGTGAGATGATATTTTATTTTTTAGACTATGAATGTTTAAAAATTTGGTCTATCAACATTAAAGGTGAAAAAAATAAGTGCATATATTAGTAGATAAAATTAAAAATGAATGTGTGATTCCCTAAGATAATTAAACATTCAAATCGAAAAACACGAACGTTTTTTGGTTGTTTATTTATATTATTAACAATCTTTTTTGTAAAATGAGGTGCAAAATAAAACTAAAAAATATAGTCATTTGAAGGGACGTGTATTGTATGACAAAGGATTCAAAAGAAATTAGAGAAATGCAAAAGATATTTATAGGATTAGCAGATATTACAGGAAAGATGGCAGATATGGTTGATAAGGAATCAAATGGAGAAGAAATTAATCAAGAGGAATTTGAAAGCTTAATAGGATCATATATGTATAAACTTATGGAATTAGAAAGTTTATCAGGGAATATGTAGTCTATGCCAATATTAAAGCAATGTAGTAGCAGAGGATGCTACAAAATAGTAGATGAAGGAGAAGTTTATTGTAAATATCATCAAGAAAAATATATTGAAAGACAGAGAGAATCATACAAGGAGTGGCGAAAGAAAAGAGTTACTACCGAAGAACAGAAGGAGCTTGATGATTTTTATAAATCAATAGAGTGGCAAAACTCAAGAGATGCAGCAGTTAAATATCATTATGGAATGGATATATTTGAATTCTATCGAACTGGAAAGATAGTTGAAGGTGAGATTGTTCATCACATTATTGAAGCTAGAGAGAATAAGGAACTTAGATATACTGTAGAAAACTTAATTTATTTAACAGCGTTGAATCATAAGAGGATACACAAGAGATATAACAAGAGCTCTAAAGATAAAAAAAGAATACAAGATATGTTATTTGCATTAAAGATAAAATTTGACAATGAATTTAAATAAAAACCCCGGGGGATATGAATTTATTAATTGAGGCTAATAGAGTAAAACGCTTCAAAGTCTTGTGAAAATTTTTATAGATTTTTGCTATAGGGGGGCATAGAAAAGGAGGAACACGAACAATGGGGAGGAAGCCTAAAAAAATTAAACCGCCAATTTGGTTAGATGAAGTTGCAAAAGAAGAGTTTAAGAGAATTGAAAAATTACTTAGAGAAGAGGAAAAAGATTTTACAGAAAAAGATATCAAAGCTCTTGAAGCTTATAGTAGAAATTATAGTAAGTGGGTTGCAGCTGAATTAATTTTGATAAAAGAAGGTACTAACATGATAGTGAACGAAGAAGGATATGAGCAGCAAAGACCAGAAGTTAGTATTGCAAATAAGGCTCAACAAGAATGTAGAGCTTGGGCTAAGGAACTGGGAATAACTCCAAGTGCAAGAGCAAGGATGAATAAGGGACTTGTAAAATCTGATGGTGATATTGATGAAGAAATGGAAGGCATGATTAGCAAGTAATGATTTCTGTAAAGGAAATAGAATCAGTAGTAAAAGAACATGCAGATAAACAAGTCAATTATGCTTTAGAAAATGCTATTAAAGAGCAACAAGAAAAGTATGATAATGATAAGTATTATTTTGATGTAGAAGAGGCCTACAAAGTTTTTAAATTTATGCAAAAGCTTACCCTTGATAAAGGAAAGAAGGGAGCAAAAGTTAAACTCCTAAAGTTTCAGTTTAAAATATTAACATCTATATTATGTGTAAAAAGTAGAGAAACTGGATTTAGAAGATTTAAAGAAGCTCATTTAAATATTGGCCGTAAGAATGGAAAAGGTTCAATAGTTGCGTGGATAATAATATATCTTTACTTCACTGATGATACCTTTGGAGCTGAATATATAATTGTTGCCAATGATATTAAACAAGCAACTAATTTATTCAATACTATCAATATGACAATTAGAAACAATAAGACCTTAAGAAAGTATGTTAAAATCACAGAATCTAAAAAGCTTATGTATAGGAAACATACAAACAGTTATCTTAGAGTTTTAGCTAATGATGGGACAAACTTAGATAGTTACGCTACTTATATTGCAGTATTGGATGAAACTCATGAGTATAAAAAAACTGATGCTTATGACAAATTAATAACTGGTATGGGCTTATGGGATGAACCATTAATGTTTACTACAACTACAGCTTCAGGTGGAACTGATGAAAAGAATTTAGAGTATCAGATGTATAGTTATTCTAAAAAGATTGAAAGTGGAGAGATTAATGATGAAACTTTCTATTATGCAGTTTATGAGGCTAAGGATAAATGTGAAATTTGGGATGTAGAGGAATGGCTTAATGCTAATCCAGCTTTAGGAGTTTTTAAGAAAATTGATGATTTTATAAAGTTGGCTCATAAAGCAAGTGGAATGAAAACTTTTGAAGCTAAATTTAGAAGATTATATTTAAATCAGCATGTTGATACAGATTGCGTTAAAGGTGCTATTGATATGGAACTATGGAATGCATGTGTAACACATATTGATTTAAAAGAATTAAAAGGAATGGAACTTTGGGGTGGACTTGATTTATCATCTAAAAATGATATTACAGCTTTTGTAGCAGTTTTTTATGATAAGGACAATGAGAAGTTTATAATATATCCATTTTTATTTACGCCTGGAGAAAATGCAGAAGAAAGAGCAGAGGTTGATGACTTTGACTATCCCAAGTACATAAAAGAAGGGGATTTGATTGGTACAAGAGGTAAATATGTTAATTTTGAAGATGTATTAGACCATTTATATGACTTGGATTTGGATTTTGATATTAAAGAAATTGGTTTTGATAAGTGGGGAAGTACAACTATCATTAATAGATTAGAAGAAAAGTTTGATATTATTCCTTTAGGCCAAGGGGCTGGAGCTATGAAGCCTGTAATTGATGATTTTGAAAATATGCTTATTGATGGAAAATTAGTAATACATGATAATGAAGTGTTCAAAATAATGGCTGAAAATGTAGTTGCTGTAGTAACTGACGGTGGAACGAGATATAGCAAAACCAAATCAGAGTTTAAAATTGATGGAATAATTGCTATGTTAATGGCATTAATCCTTGCTATAGAAGCTAATGGGATTCCACACTATGATCCACTTTCAGAATTAGAAAAGGAGGATTGGACAAAGTGATAAAAATATTTAAGAAGCTTAAGAAAGATATTAAAAAATTTATATCTAGTAAGTTTTTATTAATAAAAGAGAATTGCAATGACACTATATTTCTTATAGGAGTTACTTTAATTCTAATATCTGCATATAGAGTAAATACAACCTTTGGAATATTTTTAACTGGACTTGCACTTATTGTATTATCCATTTTTTTAGAAAAATTTAAAAGAAATAATTAATAAATTAAGAAGAAAGGGGGTGAGAGTTTGATATTAGATAGAATAGTTAATAAAAATCAGAGCCCTTTATATAGCGAAACCCAAAGATTTACTTGGAAGTCCATGTTAGGAAATACTCTAACTAATGAGGATTATCTAAAAGAAAGTACATATCTAAAGTGTATTTCTTATACAGCTAATAAGATTGCAAGCTTAACATTTCATATAAAAAGATATGAAGAAAATATTGGATATGTTGATGCAATAGAACACCCTTATCATGACTATATAGCATTAAGGCCTAATAGTGGAATGAATTTTACTAATATGATAAGAAGTTTAGTCACTATTGGAGAACATGAGGGAATTAGTTGTTTATATATTGCTCAAAATGGAATGTTATTTCCTTGTAGAGTAAATCAAATATTTATTGATAATGCTGGACTAATAGAAAGTATGAAAAGTATTCCAATAGCACTTGAAATAGTTTGTAATAATCAAACCAAAATAGTAGCAGAGGAGAGCTGCATTATCTATCATGGTGGGCTTACTACAGATGGAGTTAGTTGTGTACCTATTATGGAATATTTAAAACAAACAATGAAGACAACTATGGAAGGGCAAAATATACTTTCTAAATTATTTGAAAGTGGATTAACTAATAAAGCTCTTATACAACTTACAAGTGATATTAAGGACGAAAAAGATTTAAAAAAAATACAAGCTAAATTTAGTAGACTATTTTCAAATGAAGGGAGAATTTTTACAGTTCCAGCAGGATACAATGTATCTCCTTTAAATTTATCGTTAGCAGATAGTCAGTTTAAGGAGCTAAGAGGGTTATCACGAAGAGAAATTGCTAGTAATTTTGGATTAAGTCCTTCAATGATAGGAGAAGAAACAAGTGGAACTGTAGATATAGAAGCAGAAAACCTAAGATATTTAACAGATACTTTATTAGTTAAAATAAAGGCCATTGAAGAAGAGTTTAACTTTAAGTATCTTGATAGAATAGATCGTAAATTAGGGTATAAAGTAGATATTAATTTTAATGTGCTTTTAAGGACCACAGCTGAAAAACAAAAAAGCATTATAACTGATTATGTTAAACATGGAATTTATTCAATTGAATATGCTAAAAAATTACTTGGAGTTCCTAATATAGAAGATGAAACAGTAACATTACCTTCAGGACAAGTTCTTTTAAGGGATTTATTAGCAGGAAAATTAAGTTATCAAGATAAAGAAACAAAAGAAAATAAAGAAAACAAAGAAAGGAAAGGGGGTGAGACAGATGGAGAAGGAGATGAATAATCACTATACAGATGGTGCATTAGAAATTAGAAGTGATGGTGACAAGAAAGATTATATCCAAGGTTATGCTCTTATTTTTGATAGTATGAGTGAGGATATGGGATTTAGAGAAATTATTAGGAGTGGTGCTCTTGATAATACCGATATGAGTGATGTTATTTTCTGCTTAAATCATGATGTAAGTATGGTATTGGCAAGGAATAATAAGAGTGATGGTGTAGGAGCATTGAAACTAACAGTAGATTCAAAAGGTCTATTCTTTGAAGCACAGCCAACTAATACAACCTATGCTAGAGATTTAGTTGAGAATATGAGAAATGGTATTCTAACGAAGTGTAGTTTTAGATTTACTTTAGATTATGAAGACCAATCGTCTCAAAGTTGGGATTGGGATAGAGATGGTAAGCGAGGGTATGATTTAAGAACAATTAACAAAATTAAAAAAATTCGAGATGTATCTATTGTAACTTTCCCAGCTTATGAAAGTTCAGTAGCTAATACATATATAAGAGCTAAAGAAAATTATGAAGCTGAAATTAAAGAAGCAGAAAAATTAAAAAATGAAAAAGAAAAGTTATTAATAGAACTTATGTAATGAAGTTATGTAAGTTCTATTTTTATTTCTAAAATTAATAAAAAGTGAGGTAAAAGTATGAAGTCAAAAGAAATTTTAAAGTTATTAAAAGCTAAGAGAGAGGAAGCTAGAGCATTAGCAGAAACAGATATGTCTAAGGCTAGAGAAATGTTAGAGGAAATAAGAGAATTAGAAAAGGATCTTGAAACTGCACAAGAACTAGAAGAGATGGAATTAAGAGAATTAGCTGCTGGAAAACCAGTTAATCCTAAAAAACCAAATGAAGAAGTGAGAGAAGCTACTAAGGAAGATGAATTAAGAGCCTTAGGGAAATATATGACTGGAAAAGCTTTAAATGATGAAGAAAGGGCTTTAGTTACTGTATCAGATAATGGAGCGTTATTACCACAAGGTTATATAAATGAGTTGATGGTTTTAAGAGATGGTTTTCCATCATTAAAAAAGTATTGTCATGTTATACCTGTAACAACTAAGACAGGAAAAATGCCAATAGCTACATTAGGAAATAATAAGTTATCTAAGCTAACTTCAAATCAACCAATTGAGGAAGGAGCAATTTCTACAAATAGCGTTTTATATGATGTAGCTGATTATGGGAAATTTGTACCAGTTGAAAATTCCTTAACTGATGATGAGGTCGTTGGATTAATTCAGAATGTTATTATTCCTGATTTTGCAGAAGGTTCAGTTGCTGCTGAAAACGGAGAGATAATGACTGTAGTTAAGGCTAAGTCTACTAAAGTTGAATCTACATCTTATTTAGATTTAGAGAATGCAATGGATAGTCAAGTACCTGCGGTTAAAGCAGGACTAATTACTATTACAAATACTGCTGGATATGTGCATTTAAAAAATATGAAGGATAGCATTGGTAGAAATTTAAATTTGATTACCAATGTAAATGGAGTTGATTATTTTAATAGTAAGCCTATAATAACTCTTTCAGATGAAGATGTTTCACCTACTTCTGATGGAAATGTAATTTACTATATTGCTAATTTAAGAGAACTTATCAAGTTTATTGATAGACAAACCCTAGAAATAGCAAAATCAACAGAGTTTTTATTTAATAAAAACCAAGACTGTTTAAGAGCAATTGAAAGATTTGATGTTAAGGAAGGAGCTGCAAGAAGTGCAAAAGTTCTAGAGTTTAATCCGGTCAAAGGAAGTGAGATTGCAGCAGAGGTTGAAGCTTTAAAAGCTAGAGAAGTTGAAGCTTCTGATAAAGAATTAAAAGGATTAATAGCTCAATTAATTAAGTCTTTATCAGAAAATACAGAAGAAATTAAAGAAGAGAAAGAAACAAAAGGGAAAACTAATAAGTAATTAAAGGAAGGGGGCTCCCTTCCTTCTTTAAGGATGGATATATATATGAATATTCCAAAAGAATTAATAGAAGAAATTAAAGATTATTTAAATGTATATGATGAGAAAGATGAGGTAATAGAAAATATTATTTTAGAAGCTCAAATATATATTGATACAACTGTAGGAGAAGCTTATAAGAATAATGAGAAAAAATCAAGACTAGCTAAGGTCCTTTTAAAGAAATTATGTTCAGACTTATATGACAATAGGAGTATGAACATAACATCTCAAGTTAAAAGAGATACCATAGCCCAAACAATTCTTGATGCTCTTTCATTAGAAAGTGAGGGGGAATATGTTTAATTTAAATGCAGGAGAATTTAGGCATCCTATAGTCATTCAAAATTGTGTATACAAGAAGAATGAAGATAAGATTAAAGTTCCTGTATGGGAAGATAAAATTAAAACAAGAGCAAAGGTTTTGAATGTAAGAGGAGAGGAATTTATTCAAGCTCAAGGAACTGGTGTGAAAATAGAAAAAACTTTCTATATAAGAGCTAGTAAAACAATAAAAATACACGAAGAAGATAGGATTATCTTTAAAAATCAAGCCTATGAGATAGTTTATATAAATGATATTGAGGAAAGAGGAATTTGTATAGAAATTAAGGCGAGAAGGTGTAAATAATGAGTTTGAGTGTAGAAGGCTTTGACGAATTATTTAATACATTAGATTCTTTAGGGAATGTGGGTAAAAAGGTTGGTGTAAAAGCTGTAAGAGGAGCTACAAAAACAGCATTAAAAAGCCTTAAGAGATATGCACCTAAAAAGAGTGGAAAAGGTGGAGAAGCCTTAAAAGTTATATCTGTTAAGTCATATAAAAGTGGAAGTGTTTGGGGAAAGGCTGGTATAGATAAAACAAACTGGGAAGAAACAAAGCATCTTTGGTTTCAAAATTACGGATATGATGTAGGAAAGACTCATGTAACTAAACATGTTGGATGGGTTGAAAAGGCTTTTCAAGAGTGTAAGAAAGATGCACAAAAAGAAATGATTGATATTATATCAACTGAAATTGATAATGCTTTGAGGTGATATAAGTATGAAAGAGCTAATAGAAAATACCCTTAAATCAGTAGGAATAGAGGTTAATTACCTTGAAAGAGTAGGAGATGAATATCCTCAATTAGTTTATACCTTCAATGAATATCCAAATAGTTCTGGTGACAATAGAGAAGAAACTGCTCTATATGATATATATTTAAATTTATATATTGAAAGTGGCATTGAGAGTGATATTGATAGCACTGTAAATAAAATTAAATCAGAATTAGAAAAAGCACATTTTAAGAAGGTAGCAATTAATAGTCCTATAAAGTTTGAGGGAGTTAATTATTATCAAATAACTATGAATTATAAAAAGATAATGTAAGGAGGAATTATAAATGGCTAGAGAAGAAGGAATTAGCAGAATAACTATGTGGCCACTTGAAACGGATAAGGTTGGTTCTAAGCCGACTTACGGAGAAAAGTTTCTATTACCATGGGCGGTGAATTTTGAAACAGAGGATCAATACAGAGAAGGGCAATATTATGGAGATAATATTGTAGAACAAAGTAAGAAATCTATATCAAAAGTAACTGTAGATATGGAAGTATCATCAGATACTCCACCATCATTAGATGCAAAAATCACAGGTAAAGGCTATAAAGGTGGGATGGCCTATAAAAATATTGGAGATAAAACTCCAGCCTATGCAGTAGGATATGAAATCCTAATGAGTGATGGAAATATTAGAAGAAGAATTATTTACAATGTTGGCTTTACGAGAAATTCTCATACCAATAAGACTATTGAGGATGAAGCTGAAGGACAAACATATACTTATTCAGGAGTTGGCTTACCACTTGCATCTACTGGAGATGTAGAAGCAATAATAGATTTGGCTGAAATAGAAGCAACATCATCTGAAGAAGAAAAAACATGGTTAAAAGAAAGATGGGACAAATTCTTTGAATCCCCTGTATTACCAGAAGAGTATCAACCTTCGATATAGCTGCTAAAAAGAATAAATAGATAATTAAAAAAGGGAGTAATTCTCCCTTTTTGCTTAGGAGGAATTATGGAAGTAATTAATTTAAGTAAAAAAGTTGTAAAGCCAATACTTTTAAACGGATTAGAATGTATTTGTGTTCTAGATAACACTACAATAGATCATTACCAAAGAGTAAATAAAATTGGATTTTTAAAAGGCCTAGAGTTAATGGAGAAAAATGAAATTAAGGGTGTTAAAAAGCTTGTTGGAAGTATTGTAAGAGATAAAAAAACAAACAGAATTCTTGGGGAAAAATACTTTAATCAGTTTAATGATATTCAAATAGGGGCTGTTTTTACACCAATAATAAAAGAGTTATTACCTAACTTACCAGAACCTAAAGAGGAAAGTGAAAAAAAGTAGATAAGGATAGTGATGGATATATAGATATAGACAATTTATATTATCTATCTAGAACTATCCTAAGTTGGGATGATGAAACTTTTTGGGAAAGCTCACCAAGATTTTTATTTAAGCAACTGGATCTATTTGCACAATACAATAAACCTTCTAAAAAATCTAACGTGAAGAAAAGTGGAACATATGAAGAAAGGATTGTAAAAGAAAATAGACAAAAGCTTAAGGTTATGAGTTCAGAGGAGGTGAGAAAATGGCAGATGAAAAAGTATTAGCCGTAAAATTAGCTTTTAAAGCTGGTGGATATAAGCAAGAAATAAAGGCTATAAACCAAAATACGAAAGTTCTTAAATCTGAATTTGATAAAGCAAAAGCAGGGTCAGAGGATTTTGAAAATTCCCTTGAAGGGCAAAAAGCAAAACTAAAGCTTGTAGCAGGAGAACTTCAAAATTCTAAAGAAAAGCTTAATATATACAATACTCAAATGAAGAAGTGTAAGGATACCTTGGAAGTTGCAACAAAAGCCTTTGATGAACAACAAAAAGAAGTTGAGTCCCTTAAGAATCAGATAAAGGATTATTCTTCAGCATATGGGGCTACATCTCCAGTAGTAAAGAAACTTGAACAAAACTTAAAAGATGCAGAAAAAGCACTTGAGAGTAAAAGAAGGGCTGTAATAAATGCTGATAGCAGCTTAACAGGAATGAAAATTACTATAAATAAAACTGAAGCAGATATTTCAAACCTTTCTAGTGAAATTAGAAAAATTGAAGGCGAAATTAGTGAGTTTGGGAAGGAAGCAAGCTATAGTGAGAAAGTTTTAGATAGTTTCAAAGAAAATATTGAGGGTACAACAGATGAAGTAATACAATTTGGAGCTCATATGTCAGAACTTGGACAAGGCGTAATGGATGTGGGTGAAAAGGTTGGAGAAACCGGTAAAAAAATTCTAGATTCATTTGGTGGTGCAATTGAGAAAGCCGATTCTTTTAACTCAAGTATGAATGATTTAAGAGCTAAAACTGGTGCTGCTGCAGAAGATATGGAAGAACTTACAAAGGTAACTGAAAATGTATATAATAACAATTTTGGTGAAAGTTTTGAAGAAGCAGCTGAATCAGTTGCAACAGTAAATAAATATCTTTGGCTTACAGGAGATGAACTTCAAAAAACTACTGAAAAAGCGTATGGATTAAAAGATACTTTTGGGTATGATATAGCTGAAAGTATAAGAAGTGTAGATATGCTTATGGATACATTCGGTTTAACTTCAGATGAAGCTTTTAATTTAATTGTCCAAGGGGCTCAAAATGGACTTGATTTTTCAGGAGAAATGTTAGATACAATTAACGAGTATTCAGTTCAATTTGAGAAAGCTGGACTTGAAGCAGAGGATATGTTTAATATTCTTTTTGATGGAGCTCAATCAGGGGCTTGGAATTTAGATAAGGTAGGAGATGCTGTAAAAGAATTTAATATAAGATTAACTGATGGATCTAATACTACCAAAGAAGCGTTATCAAAATTAGGTATGAATGCTGATGATGTGGCTAATACAATGAGTGAAGGTGGAGATAAGGCAAAGGAAACTTATGATTCAATAATTAAAAAAATAGCTGAAATGGATGATGCTCAACAACAAAATTTAGTTGGAGTAGGACTGTTCGGAACTATGTGGGAAGATTTAGGACCAGGAGTAATAACAGAATTGAATTTTGTGAGTGATGCATTTAACAGAACTTATGATAGTGCAGGAGAACTTAATGAAATTAAATATGATAATCTTAGTAGTGCTACAGGAAGTTTAAAAAGAACTATAGAAACAGGACTTTTAAAACCAATAGGAGAGAGTTTGTTACCACTTTTGAATAATTTAATACCTCAAATACAAGGAGTAGTTGATAAGTTAAAGTCATGGATACAAGAAAATCCTAAGATAGCATCTGCTATTACAATTATAATAGGTGTTATAGGAGGGTTACTTGCTATAATTGGCCCTATTATTACCACAATAGGAATGTTAGTAATATCACTTGGAGCAATGTCAACAGCATTTGCAGCAGCTGGAGGAGTAGCTGCTTTTTTTAGTGCTTCAATACTTCCTGTTATAACTGTAATTGGAGCAGTAATAGGTGTGGTTGCTACCCTTGCTATGGCAATTTACTCTAATTGGGAAGGTATTAAGCAAGCTACAATTCAATTAATAGAAACTTGCAGACCTCAATTTGAAGCTTTTAGGGATTCGTTTAATAATCTTTGGCAAGTAATAAAATCAATTTACGAAACAGTTATAAAACCTTTATTTAAAATGATAGGTCAAGTAATTCAATATTGTATAGAATTTGTCACACCAATTATTCAGAGATTGCTTCCTGTATTCACAAGCGTGTTTAATGCAATAAGTAGTTTCTGGAATAGCATAGGAAAGCCTGTCTTTAGTGCCATTATAAGTATCATACAAACTATAGGTAAGGTAGTTAAGCCAATATTTGATACTTTTAAGGATGTAATTTGTGGAGCTATGGATGCAGTATTGAAGCCTATTCAATGGGTAATAGATAAATTATCCGAATTATTTGGATGGATAGGTGATGTTGGAAGTAAAATAGGAGGATTTTTAGATAAGATAAATCCTTTTAAATCTATAGATATAAACACAAACATAAATCCTAATAGTGAGGAATTAGCTGGAGTTGCAAGGAGTAAATCAATATTAACTAATACCGCTTTAAGTGGAGCTTACTACCAACCACAAACTAGATCAAGCAAGAATATAGGAACAATGATTCAGAGTTCTAATGCTTTTTCAAAGGCTATAGGAGGAAATGACAAATTTGATTCAAATAATATATCAAGCTTTAACATAAAGCCAATGGAAGATATGTTTAGAAAGATGATAGAGTTGCTTTCAGTTCAAAATAGTTTAATAGAAAAGAATAAGCCAGTATTCAATTTAGATGGTGAGGAATTAGCAAATAAGCTAGACACGATAAATGGTACGAATATGATGTTATATGGGAGGTTTAACTAAGAATGATAGGACAATTTAAATTCGCAGACAAAAAAAGTTATGATGATTTTAAGTTACTATTGTACAAAGTTGAGGTTGAACAACCGACACCTAATATATTAAAAGTATCAGTACCATTTATGAATGGAAGTTATGATATGTCAGAGTTATATGGTGAAAGTTCATATCCTGATAGGGTAGTGTCAATAGGGGTAGAGTTTGAATATTTTAATGATCTAAGAAGAGAAAAGTTAAACTTATTATATGATGAAGTCGTAATGTGGTTAAGGTCATCTATAAATGAAAAATTAGAAATTGATTTTCAATACGGATATTTTGTAGGAAGGGCTCAAGAAATAAGTTCCTTAGAAGTATTTGAGATGACTGGAAGAATTGAAATTAAATTTATATGTTATCCATTTAGATATGGAAAATACGAAGAAGGAAATGATATATGGGATACATTTAATTTTATAAATGGAATTAGCCAAAATACAGATTTTGGTATTAATGGTATTAAGGAGATATTGCTGATAAATCCTAGCATAGCATCAATAGTTCCAGAAGTTGAAACAACTAGTGATATTGAGGTGGTTAAAGGAGAAAATGTTTATTTATTCAAGTCAGGAGTAAATAAGGATTATAGATTTATGCTAAATAAAGGGGAAAATAGACTTACTTTAAAAGGTAAAGGTGAAATAAGGTTTAAATTTAGAAGAGAGGTGCTTTAAAGTGTATGAGGTAAATTTAATAAATGATGATATAACATTAATTAATTCATCTACAATTACACATGGAGCACCTAGATTACTAGCTGGAAAGGTTAATTTAGGTATAAATACTATAGATAGTTTTTCCTTTAATATAAGTCCTTATAATCCTGGATATAATAAGTTGTTTCCATACAAGAGCAAGATAGAAGTAATACAAAAGTTAAAAGGTATTGAAAAGCTAATATTTAGGGGGAGAGTATTACTTCCAACTAATAATATGGATTCAAGTGGTAACTTTTCTAAAAAGGTAGTTTGTGAGAGTGAATTAGCTTATCTATTAGATAGTACACAAACTTATGGAGAATATCACAATATATCAGTAAAAGACTTTTTAAAGATCATAATTGATAATCACAATAAAAAGCAACCTGATAAAAAATTCGTTGTTGGTGAAGTAACTGTAAAAGATAATAATGATTCTTTATATAGGTATCTAGGATACGATAAAACACTTGATACAATTAAGGAAAAGCTTATAAATACTTTAGGTGGGGAGCTAAGAATAAGATATGAGGGTGATATAAGATATCTTGATTATTTAGAGATAATAGGGGAAAAGAAGCCAACAGAGATTAGGCTATCTAAAAATATGATTACAATAGAACAAGAGAAAGACCCAACAAGTATTAAGAATAGAATAACTCCTTTAGGAAGTAAAAAAGAGGATACTGAAGAGAGATTAACTATTGCAAGTGTTAATAATGGAGTTACTTGGGTTGATGATATTGAGAGTCAAAAAGAATTTGGAATTTTAGAAGATAGTATAATATTTGATGATGTTAATACTCCATCTGTTCTGAAAGATAGAGGACTAAAGAAGTTAGAGGAACTAAATAAAATAAAAAAGAAACATAAACTATCTATTGTAGATTTAGCTTTGATAGGAATAGACAAATATAATATTGATATTTACAACTATTATAGAGTTATTAATCAAGTTATGGGAATAGATGAATATTTAAGGGTTATAGAGCAGAGTATTGATATATTAGCTCCTCAATCATCTACTATAACTATAGGAGATAAGTTTGAAGATATAAAGAGATATCAGAACGATATTAGCCAGAGAGCAGTCAGTAACGTTAAAAATTTATCTGAGAATATTTCTAGAACAAATAATAAGGTAAATTCATTAAAAAATGATGTTGTAGACGTTGATAATCATACAAAATTAAATGAAATTGATATAAAGAAACAGAAAAAATATATGATAATGGGGGTCTAAAAATGGATGAGATAGCTAGGTTATATACAGGAAACTTAACTAGTGAAGAAAAATTAATAGATTCTACCAATGGTGTAGTATTAAAAACAATACTAATTGGAAATAGAAATGAGGAAAAAGCAACAGTGTCTATAAATATAGATGGTGCTGCTTTTTATTTTGACATTGATTCAAATAAAACTCTGATTATAGATAATCCAATAGTATGTAATATTTTAAAAGCAAGTTCAAATGTGAATATATATATTCACATAAGTGGTATTAGACTAGGGGAGGTGTAGTATGGCAAACATAAGTGGCATATTAGAAAAAATACGGAAAGCTATTTATGGAAAAGAAGTAAGAGGAAGCCTAGCAGATGGACTAGAGGCCATTAATAATGAAACTGAGAATACAACTGTAAGACAGAAAAAATTAGAAACAACATTCAATGATCTAATTATTAATGCTGGAAATAGTAATGCTGAAATAGTAGATGCTAGAGGTGGAGAAACCAAATTAAAAGATAGACTAGATAAGTTTGATGAAAAATTGGGAGAAAAGTCAAACATAATTGTTTGTGAAGAAATTCCATCAGTAAAGAAGGTAAATACATTCTATTTTAAAGTTACTGAGAAGCAGAGTGCAAGTGGTGGAAATCAGAACATAAAAGTATCACCCAATATGGGGATAAAAATAGTTTAAGAAAGGAAGATGAAAAGGTGGCTGAGTTAAGAAAAGTAAGAATTCAATTATTAAATGAAAGTACAGGTGCGGTTGAAGAAGAGGTAAATGTTTTAACATCTGCGGACTGTGTTACTTTTGGTGATGGAGAAACATTTGAACAAAAGTTAGCAGCAGGTAAATTAACAGGACCTAAAGGAGAAACTGGGGCTCAAGGGCCACAAGGAATACAAGGTCCTAAAGGCGAAACAGGAGAACGAGGTGCAACCGGAGCAGCTGGTGCAGCAGGAGCAAAAGGTGTTTCAATGAGATTATTAGGTGCATGGTCAAATGCTACTGCTTATGTGAACAATTCGACTTATATAGATATTGTCACATATGGTGGAAATACTTATGCTTGTAAAACTTCCAATACTGGTCAAACTCCTACAAATACAACTTACTGGACTTTAATAGCACAAAAAGGAGCAACAGGTGCACAAGGCGTTCAAGGACCCAAAGGTGATACTGGTGCAACTGGACCACAAGGGCCACAGGGAGCAGCAGGAGCAAAAGGAGCAACAGGAGCTCAAGGACCCAAAGGTGATCCAGGAGATACAGTAAAGGTTGGAACAAGTTTAAGCAATGCTACACAGAAGAAGCTTTTCTTTAAAATAGTTTAGGAGGAGTAGAGAATATGGCTGTAAATAAAATAGAAATACAAGATGAAAACGGAGATTTATATTATCCACATACTGATTCAAGCGTTGTCTTTAATAAGAGAGGAAGTTCAGTTAATAATGAATTATCTGATATAAATTCTAAACTAACACATACACAAACTGAAGACCTTCTAGTAAAACAAAGGATATTAAACTCTTATTTAAACAAAGGCGGTTTGAAATTAACTAATGTTAATGATCCAAGTAAAAATTCATATGATGGATATTGGATAGATAATGGAGTTTTAAAGGTAGGTGCTAGTGATAAGACAAGAGTAAAGACTCCTATAATTAAAATAACCAAAGCTATGGATGTAACTTTTGATTTTCCTGGCTATGAGTGGTGTTCCGCTAAGTGTTCAGATGCTTCAGGTAATGGGGCTTCTTGGGACAAATTATATGCTGGTGGGCCTACACATCATTTTGAACCTGGTTATCAAGCTCTATTATTTAAACATAATACAGACAGAGAACTATCTGAAGCTGAAAAGAGCAGATTAGTTTTAAGTTTCTATGATGAAATTTATTCTAGTGCTACTACTGCTATGGTAAATAAATTGAATGCTAACACGAATGGATATGACCTAATATTCCCTTTTATTACGGATATACATCATTTTCCTACAGATGACTTGAAATGGAGTGGGAATGTTAAAAATAACAATATAGATCATCTACAAGGGTTAATAGAGTTAAGTAATAAATTTCCTATAGACTTCTCTGTTATAGGAGGGGATTTATCCTATGACTGGACTACTATGTCTATATTCAAACCATTTATTCAAGATGTATCAAATAGGGCACAAAGGGCTAATTCTCCTGTCTATTTCTTAGCTGGGAATCACGACTTTGGTGATGCATATAACTATAAGAAAACTGGAAAAGATGCAGTGTTATCTCCAGCACAACTTAATACTTTGCTTGGAAGAGCAGTAAGTAATACTATGTATTACTACAAAGATTTTCCTAAACAGAAAGTTAGACTGATATTCTTGAATACTGATGATAATTATTTCTTACTTTCAGATGGAACTACTAAATATCCAAGAATACCTACAGGTAATGATGATGAAACTATACACGTTGTAGGGAAGGAACAAGGGAAATGGTTAAGTGAAGCTTTAAGAACGCCAGATGAAGGATGGGCCATAATATTTATGTCTCACGTACCTTTAAGAGCTCAAACTCAAAATAGCTTGGCTATTGCAGATTTAATAAATGCGAGAAAAAATAAAACATCAAAGACATTTACTAAGACAAACTCCAATTCAGACTTCTCTTGGGAGTTTAAAGTTGATTATTCAAAGGAATATGATGTAGATATAGTTGGATGGATAAGTGGACATACTCATTCGGATGCTATTAATAATTTTAATAATATTAAGGTTATTACTGTAACGCAAGCTATGGGGGATAACACAGGATTAGGTAAGGATAAGATAGATACTTCTAAAACTACATTTGATGTATTTTGTTTAGATAGAGCTAAAAGAAAATTAGACATAAAAAGGTTTGGAAATATCGGAAGTGACAGGAGCATAACTTATTAGAGCGAAATGAATAACTAAAAGTAAATAAGATTTAAGAGAGATTAGAAGAGATTCTAGTCTTTTTTTATGGGAAAAATTGCATGGATAAAGGAAGCATAACTGCAAATAATATTACTGCGAATAAATATTGAATACAATTATGCTCCTATTATGCAATTCTAATAGGGCCAGTATTGTGGTCCTTATTAGATTACATTATTAGTATTACAAAAAGTAAAATAAATATTCAGTTATATTTAATTTATGTCAACAAAAATACGGAAGGTGCGAAATGGATGAAAGAGAAACAATACAAGACATAAGAGAGAGGTTGGTACGAATTGAAATACTATTAGAAGAAAGTTCTAAAGCAAATTTACTACAGATAAATGGATTAGATGAAAAAATAAAAGTATGTAACCATAGGATAAATGACTTGGAAAATCAAAATACATGGCTATGGAGAGCGATAGTAGGAGGTTTAATTACTGGTGCTATTGCTCTTTTATTTAAATAATAAAGGAGATGTTATTATGGAAAATTTAATGAACTTTATACCAGAACAACTATTAATTCTTATTGCTGCTACTTATGTATTAGGTATATTTCTTAAGAGGATTGAAAGCATTAAGGACAAGTATATAACAATTATACTTATGGTTTTTACAGTAGCTTCTAGCATGCTTATAAGTGGGTTGTCGATAACTTCTTTCTTACAAGGTATATTATGTTGGGGAGTTAGTGTAGGGATTAATCAAACTGCAAAACAATTAACTAAACAAGAGTAGTCAAATAGGCTACTCTTTTACTTTATCTATTATAAGGAGGAAAAAGATGCTTACAATCAATAAAGAATTTTTAAAATCTCATAAATGCTATAAAGGAAGAAATAATCCTAAATATATAGTTAACCATGAAACAGATAACTATAGTGAAGGGGCAGGAGCAAGAAACCATGCTAAAGCTCAATTTAATGGGAATTTAGGAGATGCTTCAGTTCATTTTTATGTAGATGATAAAGAAATATATCAATGTTTAGAGCTTACAGATGGTCCATGGTCCGTAGGAGATGCGAATTATGGAGTAATTACAAATTGGAATAATATTAGCATAGAAATATGTGTTAATCCTGATTCAGATTACAATAAAGCTAGAAAGAATGCGGCTGAATTAAATAGGTACTTATTGGATAAATATGGATGGTGGATGGACAGAGTAAAAAGACATTATGATGCTACTTATAAGACATGTCCTAGAAAGATGGTTCAAAATCCTAACCTATGGAAAGAGTTTATACAGTGGATTAATACTGGTGATACTTCTATAGAGATAGATCACAACAAACCTATTTATGTTGCAACTATAGAACAATCTAAAAACTTTATAGGAAATAGAGCAAAGGATGTACAAGCCAAACTTATAAGCTTAGGGTATGACCTGGGAAGCTGGGGTGCTAATGGTATATGGGGTGAGTATAGTTATAATGCTTTGCTTAAATTCCAAAAAGATAATGGATTAAATCCAGATGGATATTGTGGCCCTGCAACAACAGCCAAGCTAAATGAATTATATGAAAATAAGGGGGAATCAAGATTGTTAAAGGTAATGAAGAATAAGGTTGTTAAATTAGGTAGTGAAGGAAATCACGTTAAGATGCTTCAATCTAGCTTAACAATGCTAGGTTACAATGTAAATGGAATAGATGGCCATTGTGGTAATGGATGTGTAGCTGCAATTAAAGCATATCAAAGAGATAATGGATTATCTGTAGACGGTTCTTGTGGCCCAGCAACTTGGACTAGTATTTTAACTAAATAATTGGTTATAATAAAAACGCTATACTTACAAAATAAGAAAAAAATAAAGAGCGATTAATCTTACTTGTGGGGTGGATTAATCGCTCTTTATATTTATATATAGGTTCAGGAGTATTAATTTAATTAAAACTAATACTGGTTTATTATATCAATTACAAAATAGCATAAAAATGGAAGAAAGTCAATAAAATTACTCTGATTATGTCGGAAATAGGGTTGGTTTATAAATGTTATATTTATTTAAGTATGTGGTTATACTTATTAATAGCATTGTACTATACTTATAGATAAAAGCTAGTAGACAGGGATAAAACCTTGTTTGCTAGCTTTTTTGTTACTAATCTTACAAATATAATATTTATGAATAACATATATAAGTAGGATACATCTTAAAATTATATTTATTAAATTCAGGAATGAGCTTACAAGGTGTTCAAAAATTTCTAGGATATGAGGCTTCAGAAACGACATAAAGGTATGCACAGATTTATCAAGAAAATCTTAAAAAGGAATATAAGATATTAGTAAGTTAAAAAACGCTTCATTTATATATAGATTATTTTAGGTATATTAATGTAACAAACATACAACTAACAAAATAGTTTATAAACTCGATAAATATTATATTTCAAATTCTCAAAGAGATAATACAAGAGTTTTTCAAAACCCCACAAACCAAATGTTTGTGGGGTTTATTTATATTTAAATTAATAAATATTAAAAAAGCTAAGGACTTAATCCTTAGCTTTTTTTGACAGAAGAACTTTTAATTGCGTAATATATGTTCATAACAACCATGTCAACAGCTATAAATGGTTGTAAGTTGTAAGGAATTTCATTGTCATTATACAAATAATAAATTAATATGAAAATATAAAAAATCAAGTGAAAAACATGGAAATAATTAATTCTTTTTTCTTTTATACTATCAATTAAAAAGCCTAATTGAGTTAAAATAATTAATAGAAGCCAAAAAATGATACTCATGTTATATCCTCCTTATAATAGAAGTTCGTACTTTAATTATATAACATAATTGGAAAATATTCCTTTAGTATTCATTTAATAAACACATACTCCTTAATATATATTATAAGTAGTTTCTATGTGTCTATAAAATTGGGGATACTCCAGAAATGCGTGATACTAGAAAAGAAAATTAGAAGAAAGATTTAAAAAAGAACAATAATAAAAAGGAACTATGCTCTCAGTTCAGAACATTATTATAAGCAACATATAATTAACAAAGTATATTCAAGTCATTGAAATCACATAAACTCAAATTCTCAAAGAAATAGTATGGAATATTCAAAAGAGAGGTTTTGCCTCTCTTTTTTTATTGAGTAAAGTGGTAAAAAAAGGTTTATTAAATTCATGTTAAAAATGTTTATATTATATTAACAAAAGGTAAAAAATAAAGTAAACTAGGTTATGTAATGCTAGAAGAGTTGGAGGAGAAGAACCTTGGAATCAACAATAATGATAATTATGAAATTAATGGGTGGTCTTGGACTATTTATTTATGGTATGAAGCTAATGGGAGATGGTCTAGAAAATGCAGCTGGGGATGGATTAAAAAAGATCCTTGAAAAAGTAACTAGTAACCCAATAAAAGCTGTTCTTGTTGGTGCTATTGTTACTGCTGTAATTCAAAGTAGTAGTGCAACAACAGTAATGGTTGTTGGATTTGTTAATGCAGGTTTAATGAATTTAACACAAGCTACAGGTATAATTATGGGTGCCAATATAGGGACAACAATAACTGCTCAGCTTGTATCATTTAAACTAGATCAAATAGCGCCGTTATTTGTATTTTTAGGAACAATAATGGTTATGTTTGCAAGAGGTAAAAAAAGAAAAGACATTGGTAATATAGTATTAGGTTTTGGTATCTTATTTACTGGAATGGGAATAATGAGTGGTGCAATGAAACCTCTAACTAGTTCACCAGTATTTGAGCAGTTAATAGTAACTATAGGAGACAACTGGCTTATAGGAGTAATTGCAGGTGCTACTATAACAGCAATATTACAAAGTTCATCTGCCACTACAGGTATATTAGTTGCATTAGCTACAGCTGGTGCTATTAACATACAGGTTGCCTTACCAATAATATTTGGATGTAATATAGGAACATGTATTACTGCTATTATTGCTAGTATTGGTGCTAATAAAACTGCACATAAGGCTGCAGCAATACACTTAATATTTAATATAGTAGGAACAATAATATTCTTACCATTCTTAGGTTTATTAGGTGTGGCGGTAACGAAGATGAGCCCAGATGTTAGCAGACAAATAGCTAATGCACATACAGTATTTAATATTGTAAATACAATGTTATTACTTCCATTTAGTAAATACTTAATTGTAATAGTTAATAAAATCATTCCTGGTGAAGACGAGGAAGAAAAGGCTGGACCTAAATATATAGACGATAGATTATTAGAAACACCTGTAATAGCAGCAGGGCAAGTTATAAAAGAAACTATAAGAATGGCTAATAAGGCTAAAAAGAATTTAGAATTATCTATGGATGCATTCTCTAATCAAGATGAAAAGTTAGTTGAAAAGGTATATGAGAATGAGAAGATAATTAATATCTTAGAAGAATCAATAACTACATATTTAGTAAAGCTTGCTAAATGTGAAATGTCAGATAGAGAAAAAGATATTGTTGCATCTACTTTCCATGTAATAAACGATATAGAGAGAATTGGAGATCATGCTGAAAATGTAGCAGATTTAGCATCTCAAAGAATTAATAGAAATTTATCATATAGTTCAGATGCAATGGAAGAGTTATATGAAATATATAATTATACAGTAAATGCGTTAGAAATCTCTATAGAAAGTTATGCTAATAGAGATGTAGAAAAAGCTAGAAGTATAAGAGCTATAGAATCAAGAATAAATTCTTCGCAAAAGAAATTTAGAGATAAACATATTAAGAGACTATATGATGGAAAATGTAATGCATATGCAGGTGCCATATTCTTAGATTTAATAAGTAATTTTGAAAGAATTGGAGACCATTCTACAAATATAGCAGAGAGTGTTATTGAAAATTATTCAGCATAGTTTAATCCCCCATAATTTATGGGGGATTTTTTCTTTGAATAAATGGACCAATTAATCACATAATAACTTTGTGATAATAAGTTTGAATGGAGGATGCACTATGAAAGTAAGACGAATAATAGTGGCAGTATTTATAGCATTATTAATGATAAAAGTACCTGTTATGGCTGAAGAAGTATCAAAAGGCATTGTACTTATAGATGCTGGTCACGGTGGCATTGATGGTGGTGCACAATCAAAAAATGGAACTATTGAAAAAGATATAAATCTTCAAATTAGTAAAAGATTAAAAGAAAGACTTGAAAAAGAGGGATATAAAGTATATATGACTAGGGAAGAAGATAAAGAATTATCTCCCAAAAAGGTAAAAGATTTAGAGGCTAGATGTAAAATGAAGATAGAAACTAAATGTGATGTTTTCATTTCAATACATCAAAATAAGTTTAATAGCGAAAAATGTTTTGGAGCTCAAGTATGGTATGCAAGTAACGAAAAAAGTATGAAGTTAGCAAAGTATGTACAAGATTCATTAAAAGAAGGAGTAAAAGATAATAATAAGAGATTAGAAAAGGCTGCAAAAGAACAATATAAGATATTAAGGGATAAATATGATGGCGCTTGTTTAATAGTAGAATGTGGTTTCTTATCAAATAATGAAGAAGAACAAAGGTTAAAGAGCGAAAGTCATCAAAATCAAATTGTAGATGGAATAACAATTGGAATAAATAAATATTTTGATGAAATAAAATAAATTTCCAGGGAAATATGTAGAAGAAAGAAGGTGTTTGTATTCACCTTCTTTTTTATTACGAATTTTGCAAGTAATTGAAAAGTAAATGAACTATTAGTATAATATGGATGTAAATTATATTAGAGGTGAAGTTTATGAGAGAGATAAATGTGAAAGAAATAGAAAATGTAGTTAAACAATTATGCATTGATGCAAATTATTATATAAGTGATGACATAAAAGATGCTTTAAGTAAGTTTAAAGAAGAGGAACCATTCACCATAGCTGAAGATGTATTAGATAAAATTTTATTAAATGCAGATATAGCTACTAATGAGAATGTCCCAATATGCCAAGATACTGGAATGGCTTGTGTTTTCATAGAAGTTGGACAAGATGTTCATTTTGTTGGGGGCTTACTTGAAGATGCAATTAATGAAGGGGTAAGAAAAGGATATGATGAAGGATTTTTAAGAAAATCAGTAGTAAAGGATCCTATAGATAGAATAAATACTAAAGATAATACTCCAGCTGTCATATACTATAATCTAGTAAGAGGGGATAAAGTTAAAGTTACTTTGGCACCTAAAGGGTTTGGTTCTGAAAATATGAGCAAAATAGCAATGCTAAAACCAGCTGATGGTTTAGAAGGTGTTAAAAAGTTTATTTTAGATACAGTTAAGCAAGCTGGACCTAACCCATGTCCCCCTATGGTTATTGGAGTTGGAATTGGTGGTACTTTTGACAAGGCTGCATATTTGGCTAAGAAGGCATTGATTAGACCAATAAATGAAAGAAATAAAAATGAATTTTATAAAGATCTTGAAATTGAACTTTTAGAAAAAGTTAATGAGTTAGGTATAGGACCACAAGGGTTTGGTGGAAGAACAACAGCCATTGGATTAAATATAGAGACTTATCCTACTCACATAGCAGGGTTACCTGTTGCAGTAAATATAAATTGTCATGCTACAAGACATAAAGAGGTAATATTATAGGAGGTAATTATGGAAATAAATTTAAAAACACCATTAACTGAAGAAAAAGCAACAAGCTTAAAGGCTGGAGATACTATATTATTATCAGGGACAATTTATACGGCAAGGGACGCAGCACATAAAAGGTTGATAGAATTAGTAAATAGGGGAGAGGAGTTGCCTTTCAATATTAAAGATGAAATAATTTATTACGTTGGTCCTACTCCGGCAAAGCCTGGGGAAGTTATTGGTTCAGCAGGACCAACTACTAGTTATAGAATGGATCCATATGCTCCTACGCTTTTAGATTTAGGTCTTAAGGGAATGATAGGAAAAGGTTCAAGAAGTGAAGAGGTAATAAATGCAATTATAAGAAACAAGGGCATTTACTTTGGTGCTATTGGAGGAGCAGGAGCGTTAATAGGTAAAAGTATTATTAGTTCAGAAATAATAGCATATAACGATTTAGGTGCAGAAGCTATTAGGAAAATTGAAGTTAAAGATATGCCTTTAGTTGTTATAATAGATACTGAAGGAAATAATTTATATGAAATTGGACAAAAGGAATATTTAGATAGCAAAAAAGCCAGATAAAATATCTGGCTTTTTATTATAGGTTTTGGAATCCACGCCCTTTAACTTCAGAAACGTCTAATATACTAATAAAGGCTTTCGGATCACATGATAATATTCTGTTTTTTAAGGTAATCATCTGTCTAGAGGTAACTAGACAGTACAACATTCTCTTGTCTTGATCTGTAAACTCTCCTCTTGCAGGAAGAGTAGTAACTCCCCTATGCATATCAGCTATTATGTATTTAATAATTTCTTCTTCTTTTTCCGTTAGTATCATCATTAACTTTTTACTTGAGAAACCTCTTATAACTTGGTCCAATACAAGACCTTGGATAAACATTGATATTAATGTATATAAAGCTCTAGGAATACCAAATATTATAGCTCCTATAGTTACTATTATTAAATTTATAGCAAAGTTAACTGCTCCTATATTAAAATTAGAATATTTTTTTCTAATTAGCATGGTTATTATATCTGTACCACCAGCAGAGCCATTACGTAAAAAAACAAGTCCATAACCTATTCCGCATAAAACCCCTCCATAAATACAGTAAAGAAGCATATCATTTACTTTTATATATGAAGAAAATTGCTTAGTAATGATTAGTGACGTTGATAAGGAAACCATACCTATGGCAGAATAAATAGTAAAATCTTTACTCAACTTTTTGTAACTTAATATAAAAAGTGGAATATTTAAAATAAAAAGAGTAATACCAGAAGAGATATTCCACATGTATTCTAAAATAAGTGCAATACCTGTAGCACCACCACTTAATAATTGAGCATGACTCAAAAATAAGTTAATACCTAAAGATGCTGTAAAACAACCAATAAAAATAATAATTACGTCTAAAATAAAGCTTTTGTTATTTTTTATATTTTCCATAAAAAAACCCCTAAATTAAAAAATTAATCATTTGATTTATACTCCCTGTCCATTATATATAAAGAAAAAGAGAAATAAAACACTTTACTGTGAAAATTATAGTAAAATTATAAATAGAGGTGATAGTTATGGGTAGAATAAATTTGCCAGGGAGTAAGGAAAACAAAAAGATTTTACTTATTATACTAATAATTATTGCTATAATTGTTATAGCAAAATTTAAGATAGATAATAAGCAAACCAATACTTTTCAGTTTGAAAATAATGAATATAGTATAGAAGAAGGAAAGTAATAAAAACTTAATAAAGGATTATTAAAGATATGATTTAATAAGAATAGGATATAATTTAAATATATAAGTTTAAGGGGGCAATTCGTGTGTATAATGTTTTGGTTGTAGACGATGAAAAAGAAATTAGAGATGCCATTGAAATATATCTTAGAGGAGAAAAGTTGAATGTAATAAAGGCTGAAGACGGTTTAGAGGCTTTAGATATATTAGAGGGTAAACAAATACATTTAATTATATTAGATATAATGATGCCTAAATTAGATGGAATAAAGACATGCCTAAAAATTAGAGAAAGTAAAAATATTCCTATAATGATGTTATCAGCCAAAGGAGAAGATTCTGATAAAATTTTAGGATTAAATGTAGGTGCTGATGATTACATAACAAAGCCATTTAACAATTTAGAGTTAGTAGCGAGAGTTAAGTCCCAATTAAGAAGATATGAAAAACCTTTGAGTATAGAAGAGAGTTCAGTGATAAAGGTAAAAGATTTAGAAATAGATACTTTACTTAAGAAAATAACTGTAAGAGGAGAAGAGATAAAAGCTACAGCAACAGAGTATAAAATATTACTTTTATTAGCTTCAAATTTAGGTCGTGTTTTCTCAATAAAAGAAATATATGAGAAGGTTTGGGAAGAACCATTTTATAAAAGTGAGAATACAGTTACTGTTCATATAAGAAGAATAAGAGAGAAAATAGAATTAAATACAAAGGAGCCTGAGTATATTAAGGTGGTGTGGGGTATTGGCTACAAAATTGAAAAAGAAAATTAAGAGCTATTTTAATCATATATGGATGATTGAGATATTAGTAGTAGCACTTACTTGTATATTTTTTGGAGTTGAGATATATAAAGATGTATTTACTAGGTATTATTCCAAGAATTTAGCGGCTATGCAAGCAACTATAAATCCTAAGGGATTTTATAAGCAGACATTTCTGGATGAAGTAAAAGGACTTCAAAAGTATATTTATAATAATACATTTGGATTAGAAGAATTATATTATAATGACAAAAATAGAGAAGAGATTCTAAAAGCATACTTTATTAATAATTCATATGAAGGTAGCGATATAGATTCAAGTGATAGTAAGCTATATTTCATTATACGAGATAAGAGAGATAATTCTATTATAACGAATGATTTTAGTGATGCATTAAATGTAAGCGATGGATTAACAGAGCAAGATATACAGGATTATTTATATAGTAAGTATAAAGGACGTGAAATGCTTAAGATAAGTGATAATGAGAATGTTTCCGAAGAGAACTTAGTGTATAATAGCGGTGTATTACCAAACTTTCAGGAATATTACTATTCAGATATAAATAGATATACAAACATTAATAATTTAAAGATTGCTATTTTAAACTTCATAATTATTTTTATTGCTATATTCATGCTTGTGAAAATAATTTTTCTATTTGTAAGAAATAGAGGCAAAGTTGAATTAAGAGGAAATTTTGTAAAAAGCGTAATATTTGTACTTAAGTATGGCATTACTTATAAGGAAACTAGAAGGACATTAATGATAACTTTTTGCAGTTTATCACTATTTTTTATAGTATATTTATACTTATTAGCAGTAAATGGTGGGTATGAGAATAATATATTGGCTAAGTTTTTTTCTATGTATCCATTTAAGGGAAGCTTCTTGATAATGTTATTGCCTATGATAGGAATAATCTATTCATTAAAGAAATCTATTGAAATAATTAAGGTGAATGAAGCTATTAAAAAATCTGACGATGGAAATATAAACTATGAAATTGAAGAGCAATGTAGTCCGGAGGTTAGGGAATTACTTAATAATATAAGTAAAATAAAAGAAGGATATAGTATTGCAGTAGAAGACGCATTGAGAAATGAAAAATTAAAAACAGAGCTTATTTCTAATGTATCCCATGATTTAAGAACACCATTAACTTCCATAATAAATTATGTAAATATTTTAAGACAAGATATAACTAAAGATGAGAAGGAAGATTATCTAGCTATTGTTGAAAAGAAAGCTAAGAAGCTTAAGGTTTTAATTGATGATTTGTTTGAGATGTCTAAGATTAATAGTGGCAAGATGGAATTGTTTAAGGACAATATTGATATAGTTTCCCTTATTCATCAAACCATAGGGGAATACTATTATATATATGAAAGCAAAAATATAGAATTTAAGGTTGATAGCTATAAAGAAGAGGTATATATTGATCTAGATGGAAAGTTAATTTCAAGAGCTATAGAGAATATCATAATAAATGCTATGAAGTATTCATTAGAAGGGACTAGGGTATATGTAGATATTAGAGAAAAAGATGGATACATTGTTCTTTCTTTTAAGAATATATCTAACTATGAAATGGACTTTGATAATAAGGAGATATTTGAAAGATTTGCAAGAGGAGATGCTTCTAGAAATTCTAGAATAGAGGGGTCAGGATTAGGCTTAGCTATAACTAAAAGTATAATTGAATTACATGATGGAAAAGTATATATAACAAGAGAGGGAGATATGTTTAAAATATTTATATATCTACCTTTTAATAAAGAGAATGAAGTAGACCTAGGATAATCCTAGGTCTATTTTTTGCCCTTAGGTAATAAATTTTATCTATTAATAACTGTTACAGATAAGCGGAGTAATATGGAGTAAAATAATAAAAAGATATAATTTTTAACCACAAAAGGAGTATATAGAATTTTACATAATTATTCATAAAAATTATAATGTACTATATGTTGTATCGGAATTAGGGAATGATAAAAAAATAATACTATATATAGTGGAGGAATTAAGGTGGAAAAGATAGAGAAGTTATGTAGAGAGGGACTCTTAGCAATTAAAGATGATGAGGGAATATATACATTAGATAGGCTGAAAGAAGCTTTAGAGCATATTATAACACCTAAGATGAATGATAAACAACTTATGGAATGTATCATTCAAGTATCATTAGAGTTAACTACGGAGATGGAACCAAAGTGGCAATATGTTTCAGCTAGATTATATACTCTTAAGCTTTATGAGGAAGTGAAAAAAATAAGGGGAGTAGAAAGTGAGTCCGGATTATATTCAGACTTGTATAAATTTATTGAGGAGTTAACTGAGGAAGGCTTATACGGAAAATATATATTGGAAAGTTATACAGAAGAGGAAGTTAAAGAATTAGAGAGTGCAATAAAGCCTGAAAGAGATTTTTTATTTACCTATAGTGGAATAAGTTTATTAAGTAAGAGATATCTTGTTCATAACTATGATAGGGAGGTTGTTGAATTACCTCAACAAATGTTTATGGGAATTGCTATGCACTTAGCTATTCCTGAAAAAAAAGAGAATAGAGTGAATTGGGCTATAAGATTTTATGATGTATTAAGTTCATTAAAAGCAACTATGGCAACTCCAACTATGTCGAATGCAAGAAAACCTTTCTATCAATTAAGTTCATGTTTTATTGATACTGTTGATGATAGCTTGAAGGGGATATATAAATCTCTTGATAATTTTGCAGAGGTATCAAAGTTTGGTGGTGGCATGGGCATATATATAGGTAAGGTAAGAGCATTAGGCTCTGCTATAAGAGGCTTTAAGGGAGCATCAGGAGGAATAATACCTTGGATAAAACTATTTAATGATACAGCTATAGCAGTAGATCAGCTAGGCGTTAGAAATGGTTCAGTAGCTATTTGGTTAGATGCATGGCATAAGGATTTGCCTGAATTTCTTCAATTAAGAACAAATAACGGTGATGATAGAAAGAAAGCACATGATATTTTCCCAGGACTATGTTATCCAGAATTATTTTGGAAATTAGCAGAAACTGATATTGATGCTAATTGGTATATGATGTGCCCACATGAAATAAGAACTGTAAAAGGATATTCATTAGAGGATTTCTATGGAGAAGAGTGGGAAGAAAGATATTATGATTGTGTTGATGATTGCAGAATAGAAAAGAGAGTAATGTCTGTAAAAGATATAGTAAGGTTAATAATTAAGAGTGCGGCAGAAACAGGAACACCATTTGCATTTTATAGAGATACTGTAAATAGGATGAATCCTAACAAGCATAAGGGAATGATATATTCATCTAATCTATGCACAGAAATAATGCAAAATATGAGTCCTATGGAAATAAGGAAATCAGAGATAGTTGACGAAAATGGAGATAAAATTGTTGTAGAAAAAACTAAGTCAGGAGATTTTGTAGTGTGCAATTTATCTTCTATAGTTCTAGGAAATGTAGATGTACTTAATGATAAGGAGCTAGATTATGTAGTAGAAACTCAAATTAGAGCAATGGACAATGTTATAGATTTAAATTATTATTCTGTACCTTTTGCTGATATTACTAATAAAAAGTATAGAGCTATAGGATTAGGAACAAGTGGATATCATCATATGCTTGTAAATAATAGAATTCATTGGACATCAGATAAACATTTAGATTTTGCTGATAAGGTATATGAGAAAATAAATTATTATGCAATTAAGGCAAGTATGAAGATAGCTAAAGAAAAGGGAGCATATTCAGAATTTGAAGGCTCAGATTGGCAAAACGGAGATTATTTTTCCTTAAGAAGATATGATTCTGATGAATGGAATTCCTTAAAAGAAGAGATTAATAAATATGGGATAAGAAATGGATATATTATGGCAGTGGCTCCAAATGGTTCTACAGCTACAATTGCTGGTACAAGTGAAGGCGTAGACCCTATAATGTCTAGGTTCTTTTTAGAAGAAAAGAAGGGAAGCATAGTGCCTAAAACTGCACCGCAGCTATGTGATGATAATTATTGGTACTATAACTCTGCTTATAATATAGATCAAGAATGGTGCGTTAAAATAAATGGAATAAGGCAAAGACATATAGATCAAGGACAATCATTTAATTTATATATAACAACAAATTATACAATGAGAGGTATAATGAATCTTTATGTTGAAGCTAATAAGTGTGGAGTTAAATCAATTTACTATGTAAGAAGTAAATCCTTAACAGTAAGTGATTGTGAAAGTTGTTCAGCATAAAAATATTTAGAAGGTGAAAGTTATGGAGATAAATAGAAAACCGTTGTTTAATGAATTTGGGGATACTGAAGTTAGTAAAAAAAGAATGATTAATGGTAATACCACAAATTTAAATGACTTTAATAATATGAAGTATGGATGGGTTAGTGATTGGTATAGGCAGGCTATGAACAACTTTTGGATACCAGAAGAAATTAATTTATCACAAGATTTGAAGGATTATTTTAAATTGAATGAGGCAGAGAGAAGTGCATACGATAAAATATTATCATTTTTAATATTTTTAGATTCAATTCAAACTGCAAATTTGAGTAATATATCAAACTATGTTACAGCAAGTGAAGTTAATCTGTGTTTGACAATTCAAGCATTCCAAGAAGCTGTTCATTCACAAAGTTATAGTTACATGTTAGATACAATATGTTCTCCAGAGAAGAGAAATGAAATATTGTACCAGTGGAAGGATGATAAAATATTATTAGAAAGAAATAAATTTATAGGAGAGCTGTATAATAATTTTCTAAGGGAGCCTAATAAGTATAATCTAGTAAAGACAATTATGGCTAATTATATATTAGAAGGAATATACTTCTACTCTGGATTTATGTTTTTTTATAATTTGGAGAGAAATGGTAAGATGCCTGGATCTGCACAGGAAATTAGATATATAAATAGAGATGAGAATACTCATTTATGGCTATTTAGAAATATAATTAAAGAACTTCAGAAAGAAGAACCAGAGCTATTTAATGAGAAGTTAAAAAAAGAATTGGTAGATATGATGAAGAATGGTGTCAATAATGAGATTGCATGGGGACATTATGTAATAGGTGATAACATACAAGGAATAAATAAAAAATTGATAGAAGATTATATCAAGTATTTAGGAAATTTGAGGTTAAGTGCTATAGGATTACCTAAAATATACGATGGGTATGATAAAAATCCTGCATCGTGGGTAGATATATTAGCAGATGCTAATTCAGTTAAAACAGACTTTTTTGAAGCAAAATCTACAGCGTATGCAAAAGCTGCCACTCTGATAGATGACTTATAAAAGTTGTTATCACAGCTAAATTTAATTGAATTAAAAGTTTTAATATAAAATGTTAAAAAAGAAAGAAATTAAATAATAGGTGTTAACATGTTTTGAAAATATGCTATAATGATTAATGGTTGCATTTATAATGTAAAAGGTTTACTATAGGGTATTAATTTATTTAAATAAGAGTTTTGAGATGGTTAAATTAGTGGAATATATAGTTTGAGGAGGATCATTAATTATGAAAAAAGGTATTGCTGCTTCAAAAGGTTATGCAATAGGAACTGTATTTTTACAAGAACATGAAGAAATAGTTATAACAGATCAAAAAGTTACAGATGTAGCTGCTGAAAAAGAAGCTTTACAAAAATCTTTAGATGCTTCAAGAGCTCAATTAGAAAAGATTAAAGAAAAAGCTGCTACAGAAATGGGAGAAGAAAAGGCTGCTGTATTTGAGGCTCATATAACATTATTAGACGACCCAGAATTCACAGGGGCTATGGCTATGGAGATTGAGTCAAATAGTATAAATGCTATGAAGGCTGTAGACAATGTTACTAATATGTTTGTATCGATCTTTGAATCAATGGAAGATGCATATATGAGAGAAAGAGCTGCTGATATTAAAGATGTATCTAAGAGAATAATTGCTAACTTAGCTGGTAAGGGTGCAGATGCGTTTGCTATAACTGAAGCTAATACTGTAGTAGTTGCTCATGATTTAACTCCATCAGACACTGCTCAATTAGATAGAAGTAAAGTTGTAGGTTTCATTACAAACATAGGTGGAAGAACTTCTCATGCTGCTATTATGGCAAGAACATTAGAAATTCCAGCAGTTTTAGGATTAGGAGATATTACTTCAGTTGTTAAAACTGGAGATAAGATAATAGTAGATGGTATTACAGGTGATGTAATAATAAATCCATCAGAAGATGTAATAGCTGAATACGAAGCTAAAAAAGAAAAGTTCAAAGCAGAACAAGAAGAATTAAAGAAGTTAATAGATGTTAAGACTACTACTAAATCAGGAAAGAGAGTAGAAGTTTGTGGTAACATAGGTAAACCAGAGGACGTACTTGGTGTTATTGCTAATGGTGGAGATGGTGTTGGTCTATTCAGAACAGAATTCTTATACATGGATAGAGACAATGCTCCAACTGAAGAAGAACAATATGAAAGCTACAAGTTTGTTCTTGAAAAAATGGAAGGTAAACAAGTTGTTATCAGAACATTAGATATCGGTGGAGATAAAACTTTACCATACTTACCATTACCAGAAGAAATGAACCCATTCTTAGGATACAGAGCAATAAGACTTTGCTTAGATAGAAAAGAAATATTCAAGGTTCAATTAAGAGCATTATTAAGAGCTTCTGTTTACGGAAACTTATGTGTAATGTTCCCAATGATCTCTGGATTAGAAGAATTCCAAAATGCTAAGGCTGTTGTTGAAGAATGTAAGGCTGAATTAAGAGCAGAAGGAAAAGAATACTCAGATTCAATTCAATGGGGTATCATGGTTGAAATTCCAGCTGCAGCAGTATATGCTGACGAATTAGCTAAACATGTTGATTTCTTCTCAATAGGAACAAATGACTTAATTCAATACACATTAGCTGCTGATAGAATGAGTGAAAAGGTATCATACCTATATAACCCAATGCATCCAGCAGTATTAAGATTAATAAAGATGACTATCGATGGTGCTCATAAGCATGGTAAGTGGGTAGGAATGTGTGGAGAAATGGCAGGAGATGAAGCTGCTATTCCAACACTAGTAGAATATGGATTAGATGAGTTCTCAATGAGTGCTACATCAATTTTAAATGCTAAAAAGATAATATTAGATCAAGAATAATATAAAAACACTCGCTTATGCGAGTGTTTTTTTTGCAAAGTTATTCCACAATTGATGAAATAGAAAATGCTTGGGATTCATATTGCATATATTAAAAATGAAATTCTAGGGATATTTAGTTTTAGAATAAAGGTGTTGCCGAATAAGCAACGCCT
>OBZL01000022.1_pt1 | contig 84744 bp, 64 predicted proteins | sample 1476921 | NCBI WGS metagenome assembly OBZL01 (sample SAMEA2580239, study PRJEB22360) | human gut metagenome | biome: human gut; feature: human-associated habitat; material: faeces | place: Denmark | collected 2008/2010
TGAAGGGTCTAAAGGGGGATGGGAAAAAAATTAAAAAAAAAAAAAGCCGTTATTTTTTACGGCTTGCTTCTTTTTATTTCAAATAAAAAAAGGCTTCTCAGCCTTGATACGTTCCTTATTCAATCAGACACATGGCGGCACTTGCTTAGTGCTGCTTCCTTCCGGATCTGACACAATTCACTAGCCCGCCATTGTCCTAGCCTTTCGGCAAAACCTAGTATAACGTATTTTTATTCTTTTGACTAGTCTTTCTTTTGATTTTTTAAAAGTTTCTCTTCTTTTTTCTTTGCCCGTAACTTTTTAAAGAACTGAACTAACAATAAGCGACACTCTTCTTCTAAAACGCCTGCTTCGACATAGGCCACATGATTGAAGCGTTCATCTTCTAATAAATTCATCAAAGTCCCAGCAGTGCCTGCTTTAGGATCAGTTGCGCCATAATAAACTTCTGGAATTCGTGCTAAAAGCATCGCCCCACTACACATTGGACAAGGCTCTAAAGTTACAAATAATTGGGTTTCTTCTAGACGCCAATTTTCTATCCCGCGACACGCTTCTTGGATTGCATACATTTCTGCATGCGCCGTTGCTTCTTGCCGTGCTTCTCTCAGATTATGCCCGCGGCCAATAATTTCCCCTTGCCGAACAATTACAGCTCCAATAGGCACCTCAGCCAAACCTTCTGCTTTTTTCGCTTCTGCAATGGCTTCTCGCATAAAAAATTCTTTTTCTTCTTGTGTTAACGTTGTTTCTTTTTTTCCCAATTAATTTCCACCTTTCGGCTTTTTCCCACTAAACTTCTGTCTTGCTTCATGGTACAATAAATCAGTGAGGTGTGTCTATGATTATTGAAAATTTATCTCAGCTTTATCCCAAAGGCTATTTATCAAAAACAATTGGTTCCGAAGCCACCTATTCAATTCCTGTTGACGACCAATTTTTCATTGTGAATAAAGCTTTCTTAAGTATTAAAGAACAACATTTGTTGGAAGCGCTTTTCCCGATTTCTGAAAACCCAACAATTACTGGTAACCATCCTTGGTTCAGTTACTTATTTCAACAGGCAAAATTACCTGCCGAAGGGACCTTTCGTATGTTGCAAATTCAAACGAATGTCCCAAAAGAATTACAAGCTGAATGGCAATTTAATTTAACAAAGATGTTTCCAGATACAGTTGATTGTTTCAGTCCAAGTAATAATATGTATATTTTAGTTGAAGAACAGTCAAAAAATACCTTTCAACAAGAAGAAATTCAAGGGATCTTTTTAACATTAGATACAGACTTTGATTGCACTAGTGCTGTATTTGTTGGCAATTTTTATTCCTCTGAAGACATTCTCCGGCGTTGTTTCCATGAAGAACAACGTATTTTTTCAGAAGAACTTAATTCCTCTAGTCGGACGACTGTTTTTAGTTTAACCGATGTCGCCCTCCACTATTTTACCAAGGAAGCCATGAGTCAAAATATACTTGTTGAGTATTATCGTCGTTTATTAAATAAAGACACCGATATTCAGCCAATCATCAGCGCTTTGTGGAAAAATCAAGGCAATATCAGCTCCACTGCAAAAGATTTATTTATGCATCGAAATACTTTACACTATCGGTTGGAAAAGTTTTTTGAACAAACTGGCTTATCTTTAAAAAAAATGGATGATTTAATCTTTTGTTATTTGTTATTAAGAAAGTAGTACGTCCATTTTGTACTCGTATGTTTTTTATTCCCAATTAGAAAGTAGGCGTTCCAATGAAAATTACCGCATATGTCACTAGTGCATTTAGTAAAAACCACGAAGGTGGCAACAAAGCAGGCGTTGTTTTTATGACACAGCCCTTAACGAGAACCCAAAAAATGGCCATCGCCAAAGAACTAGGATTTGCAGAAACTGCTTTTATTTCAGACTCAAAGATTGCTGATTTCCGCCTTGAATATTTTACACCAAAAGAAGAAGTCGACTTATGTGGCCACGCGACAATTGGCGCTTTCACCATTATGAAGCACTTAAATAAATTATTGCAAACAGCATATACAATCGAAACGAACAGCGGTTTGCTCGCAATCACGGCGAACGGTGAACAACTATTTATGGAACAAACTGTCCCAACTTTTTATGATACGCTCACTTTAGAAGAATTGAGCGGCTGCTTTGATTTAAACGCAGTGGCAACTGCTTTTCCTATCCAGATTGTGTCAACGGGCCTAAAAGATATTTTGGTTCCCATTAAAAATGCGCAATTATTACAGGATTTACAACCAAACTTTGAAAAAATTAAGTTACTTAGTCAAAAGTATGGAGTTATCGGGATGCATCTTTTTGCTTTGTCTGAAGAAAATATCATTTGTAGGAATTTTGCACCCCTTTATGATATCGATGAAGAAGCCGCTACTGGTACATCAAATGGTGCGTTAGCTTGTTATCTGCACCATCACCAAATTTTACAAAAAACCAATTACACCTTTGCCCAAGGTTATACCTTAAACGCTCCTTCAGAAGTCTTAGTGCGTTTGAACACTACATCCCAAAAGACAATTGATCAAGTTCTAGTTGGTGGCAGAGGCTATTATGTTGAAACAAAAGAATTATTTTTATAAAAAAAAGATGGCCTAGGCCATCTTTTTTACTTCATTGCATCTTCAATAAATGTGAAAAAGCGTTCTTTTAAAGAATCTGTATTGTCTTTAACTTTTTCGCCATATTCAGCTAATTTTGAACCGCCATCTTTCACACGATCAACAACATTTAAAACAGAATCTAATTCATCATCGGATAAATCATCGACAATCGATAATAATTTTTGGTTTCCATCAAATTTATCGTCTACAAACTTTTTAACTTTATAACGATTGGAAACATGAGATACCTTCTTAATAATTTTTTCAGAAGCGATGACTGCAACAGAGACACTTGCAACTGCAGCAATGCTTAAACCGATACCAATTTTTGTTGATGCTTTCATTTCCTTCAGCTCCTCTGTTATTTTCTACTTTAATCATAACATATTATTACTTTTATGCGTAATAGAAAGACCTTTACTAGCACTTAGTCTCGTCGGTTGTTGCCACCAAATAAAATAACCAAACGTAAAAGTTGTAAAAAGGTCGAAAGCGCCGCTGCTACGTAGGTAAGTGCAGCTGCAAAAAGAACTTTTCTGGCCATTGGGACTTCTTCTTCTGTTAATAACCCACCTTCAGAAAGAATACTTAATGCACGTCTAGACGCATTAAACTCCACCGGTAAAGTCACCAATTGAAAAATCAAAGCTAATGAAAAAGCCAAAATTCCAATGTTGATTAATGTTTGATTCCAACTAAATAAAACACCAATCAAAATTAGTGGAAAGGAGATGGTTGAGCCAATGTTGGCAACTGGAACAATGGCTGCACGAAGACGTAAAGGCACATAGTTCGTATGATCTTGTACCGCATGTCCGCATTCATGAGCCGCCACGCCAATAGCCGCAACCGATGTCGATTGAGCAGTGGCTTCTGATAAACTCAACATTTTGTTTCCAGAATTATAATTGTCGGTTAAATCACCAGCAATTTGCTGAACTCCAACATCATTAATTTGTTCTTTTTGTAAAATATATTGTGCTGCCTGCGTGCCTGTAACATGTTTACTGCTTCGTACTTGATCATATTTACGAAAGGTACTGTTAACATATGCGGAGGCCGCACCAGAAATCGCAATTCCGATAATTACTAATATATAGGTTGGATCGATTCCAAAATAAAAGGGCATCATTGTCCTCTACCTCCATCTTTTTTTCTTTATTGTAGCATGATAGTGGAAAAAAGGGAGCGACAAACGTTGTCTTTTGTTTAAAAAAATGATGAATTTTTCAAGAAAGTACCAAAACTAACAAAAGTGTCACTCAATTAACGGAAAAAAATATGGCAAATTTTCTAAAAAAAAGGCATACTATTCCTTGAGGTGAGGAAAATGAAAACATTACTAAAAATATTAATCCCCTTAGTCATTTTAGCCGGTGGTAGCTGGGGCGTTTATAATTACTATTACGGCGGAGAAGCCTATTATACACAAATCACAACATCTGGTGAAAAGAAAGATGAAAAATCAGATTCTGGTGAACCGACGACCATGTATTACTATCAACAACCTGCGTTTAATAAAAACGGCGAAGAAAAGACCGTGGAATTAAATGAATACCGTGATCAACCTTTACGTATGAAAGCCTATCTAAAATTGAAAGTCAATCCCCGTAAAGGCGTGATTAGTTGGAATGAAGTGACAGAAAAAGAAGTCCCTGAAAAAGCTTTAGAAAAATTAAAATAAAGAAAAAACCGTTGGCAAACGACCAACGGTTTTTTCTTTATAATTGATTACTAATTTTTTCGATATTTTTTAGCATAATGGACACTGTGCCATCTGGATTATTGACGAATTCAATTAAATCGCCATTGCGGTAAACATCTAACGGAACAATTAATTCAATACCGTTATCCATTTTTAACTTTTGTTTGCCAAATTTCTTTTCAGAAATTTCGCGAGATTCTCTGACTGGCGGTGTTTTGTCGACAAACTTCGACTCATTCACTTCTTCTTGGTAAGCTAATTTAGCTGATACATTTTCTTTAAACACTTGCTCAGCAATTTGCTCATTGTCAATCGTTCCCGTTTCCTCAATGCTATCATATACCGCTTCTTTTACCGAAGCCATTAGTTCAAACTCATCTTCGTTAAATTTCTTTCCAATGCGTTTGACTGCCTTTTTAATTTCTTTGATATTTTCTTCCATGGAAGGTGCCGCTTGCGTCTCAATCACTTTTTCAGAGAAATACCAGATTTTTTCTCCTGAAAATTCATATCTTTTCTCTAGTAATTCAAATGCTAATGTATCTAAGTCAACCGTAATCCCTTCATCTGGTTTTTGTGATTTTGAAGACAAAATTGCTCGATTGATAATCAGTTTGTTATAAACGGATTCTTCTTCATAGTCGACGTAATGCGTGTAACTTTCTTTATAGTTTAATTTAATCATTGCGACATGTAACACCGTATCTAATTCATATAAAATGAACAAAATATCAGCACTAGGCGCATCTTCGCTTCCTGAATAAACATCATACCAATGTTGGGTAACTTCTTGGCTTTTCTTCACAAAATCACTAGGAATCCCACGTAACGTGTCAACAAAGGAACTATTTTCCGCCAATGTTCCAGTCTTTGTTTGTGCAGTCGAAAGTTTTGAAATTTTTGCAGTTAAATACGTTCGAATATACTCGGTCGTTAAATCTAGTTCCTTTTCAGAGAAAACCGGCGTCCCAGTTTCTCGATCAATAATGTGTAAAATTGCTTTTTTTAAATAAATATCCATTTTTACGCTCTCCTTTTCTCAACCTTTTTAGTCTAACTGAAAGAGAGAAAAAAGCCAATAGTTTCTATAAAAAGAAGAAGAATTCGTAGACAAATGTCTACAAATTCTTCTTTACTTCAAAAAGCGATTACCCTTCTTCGCTGTATAACATCCCTGTTGCTTCATCAACTGGATCGACTTTATTAAAGATGCCTTTCTTTCTGAAAATATAAGTTAAGCCCATTGGTACGATAATCGCAATCACCATTGCGCCTAAAAACGGCAAGTAATATTGTGGCACAATAGATAAAATTCCTGGCAAGCCACCGACGCCGATACTGGTCGCACGAACGCCCATTAAAGTGGCAAACATTCCTGCCATTGCCGAACCAATCATGCCCGCAACAAATGGATAAACATATTTTAAGTTGATCCCAAACATCGCTGGTTCAGTCACACCTAGGTAACAAGAAATCATTGCTGGAATCGAAACTTGTTCTTCTTTTTTGTTTCCACGATGCATAAAGATAACTGCTAAAACCGCTGAACCTTGTGCAATGTTTGATAGAGCAATCATTGGCCATAAGTTGGTTGACTGAAAGTCAGCAATCAACTGTAAATCAATCGCATTACTCATATGATGCAACCCAGTGATGACTAATGGTGCGTACATAAAGCCAAAGACGGCGCCAAATAACCAATTAAATGTTGACGTTAATCCTGCATTTACGATATCAGAAACCCAACTACCAATCGTCCAACCGATTGGTCCTAAAATGACATGTGCAGCCAATACTGTTGGTACTAAAGCAAACAATGGGACAAAAATCATTGAAATTGCTTGAGGAATCACTTTTCTAAAGAAAATTTCAAGATAGGCAAGCAAGAAGCCGGCTAACATAGCTGGGATAACTTGCGCTTGATAACCAATCATGTTAACTTGAGCAAACCCAAAATCCCAGAAAGGAATTTCTGCTGTTTTAGTCGTCGCAACTGAATAAGCATTCAGAAGTTGTGGTGAGACTAATGTAATCCCTAGGACAATCCCCAAAATTTGTGTGGTTCCCATTTTCTTCGTAATACTCCACGTAATCCCAACTGGCAAGAAGTGGAAAATTGCTTCGCCGATTAACCATAAGAATGAATTGACTCCATTCCAAAATTGAGAAACTTCCACGATTGTTTGACCATCAAGAAAGCCAAATGGAACCCCTTCCAAAATATTGCGGAATCCTAAAATCAATCCCCCGATAACAAGTGCAGGAATTAATGGTGTAAAAATCTCAGCTAAAACAGAAACAACTCGTTGAACAGGACTCAAATTACTTTTGGCAGCTGCTTTCCCTTCTTCTTTTGAAACCCCTTCTAAACCGGAAATTGCAGAAAAATCATTATAAAATTGTGGGACTTCATTCCCAATAATTACTTGAAACTGTCCAGCATTTGTAAAGGTTCCTTTTACAGAAGGAATATCTTCAATCACAGGTACATCCGCTTTTTTTGGATCTTTTAATACAAAACGCATTCGAGTTGCACAATGAGAAACAGCTGAAATATTCTCTTTGCCTCCTACTGCTTTCAACAACTGCTGTGCATCGCTTTGAAACTTACCCATTTTACATTCTCCTCTCAAACTTGTATATACAATTAAGTTGTATATACATCATACTTGATTATTCTTTTTTTGGCAAGCGCTTTCTTTCAAAAAAATAATTTTATTTTTTTACAAATCCCTTGTCTTTTCTTAAAGAGTCAAACAGAACGCTTTTTTAGCTGCTTCTTTATTGCTATACTACAGAGGAAAAAAACGAAAAGGAGTATGAAAAATGTTTTTTAAAGAAATTCATCATGTGGCAATCAATGCCTCAAATTATCAAGCAACTAAAAATTTTTATGTCGAAAAGTTGGGCTTTGAAGTTCTTCGCGAAAATCATCGTCCCGAAAAAAACGATATTAAATTAGATTTAAAATTAGGCAGCCAAGAATTGGAAATTTTTATTTCTGATCAATTTCCAGCTCGCCCCTCTTATCCTGAAGCTTTAGGATTACGTCATTTAGCTTTTAAAGTTGAACATATTGAAGAAGTGATTGCTTTTTTAAATGAGCAAGGAATTGAAACAGAACCGCTACGAGTAGATGATTTTACGGGTGAAAAAATGACCTTCTTTTTTGATCCAGATGGACTACCTTTAGAACTTCATGAATAATAAATAAAGGAGAGAAACAAAATGAAAGATACCTTTCGCTTAGAAAACCAGACGATTTATTTTGGTACAGAACGGGCAATTTCAGCCAGCCCTCAAACGATTTGGCGCTACTTAACTGAGACAGACAAACTAAAACAATGGTTTCCAAAATTAGAAATTGGTGAATTAGGTGTTAACGGGTTTTGGCGGTTTATTCTGCCCGATTTTGAAGAAACAATGCCTTTCACTGATTATGCAGAGGACAAATATCTGGGCGTGACTTGGGATACTGGTATCATCTATTTTGACTTAAAAGAACAAGCACCTCATCAGACCCTGTTAGTCTTTTCAGAATCTCTCCCAGAAAATTTTACAACACCTCGCCATAAAGATATCGCTGGTTGGTCAATTGTTCTCAACCGCTTGAAGCAAGTAGTTGAAACCCCTGATGCAGCACCAGAAAAAATAGATTTTCCGCAAATAGAAAATCATTACTTGGAAAAATTAACGAATTTAGAAAATTAAAAAGTGTGGCACAACAGGTAAATAACCCTCTGTGCCACACTTTTTAAAAACGTAAAATACGCTGATAAACAAATAAACCTAAATCAATTAAGCAAACAACAAAAATTGCCAATAATACAAAAGAGACCCGCAACTCTGCGGCATACATCCCTCGTAAACTAATTGTTGCCAAACATAACCCAAAAATCGTTGCCATTGTCACTTGTAACACGGTTCCTGGTTTTAGGGCATAAACAAAGATGCCAATCAAACTAGAAACAACGAGGTGTGTCAGTGGCAATTGAAGCCAATTGACAACAAACAGACTAAGGAAACATCCTAAAAGAGTCCCCCAAAAACGTGTCTTAATACGCGTGTTCATTTCTGCTTTCACTGGATGCAAGAGTAGAAAAACATTCATCGGAATCCAAATTATTTTAATGCCTCCTACACTCCACATTAAAATAAAACTCAGCGTAATGGTGAAACTCATACGAATAGCTAAACGAAATCGTTGCACCCTTTCGTCAGGACTTTCTAAAAATTGTTTGAAACTTGTGATCCCAAAAAAAGTCTGTTGTAAGTCGTGCCAGAAATTAATAACCGCCAATTTTTGTTGTTTCATATTTAATTGAATGCTTTTATGGCCTCTACTCTTTAAGCTGGCTAACTGACTTAATCCTGTTTGCCACCAAGCGTTTAGTGTTAAAGCCAATAAAAAAAGACCAATTAAAAAGGCCACAACTTGAGATTGCATCAAAAATGTATTTCCTTTAACCTGGATTAACTGACAAAACGTAAACATCATCAAATAACTATGATACCGCATGGGTGTCGCAGATGAATAAAATAAATAAACAATTAAAAATGTCACACTACTATTTAAAATAATAGACCAGCTAAAGGAACTACTAGCTATAAATGCTAAAAAACTGATCACAAATTGCCTGATACTCATTTTGAGCAGCGCTACAAACGAATAATCTTTTTTATAGTTAATTTTAAACATAATAGTAAATACAGGCACCATAATTAAATAGCTTGGGGAAAATAAAAAATCCAATGTATAAAAACTAACCAAAAAAAAGGCGATGACTGGGAAAATGGCCCAAACATACGCAAAAAATTGCTGACTTTTTGTACTAAAAAAATAAATAACAATCACTCCAATATCGATTCCTTATCCATTGTAACATGCTTGTCAATTCCCTCTCCAAATTGAATATACCAATTCGTTAAAAATAAATAAAAAAGCGAATAAATACGCTTTCATTTATCGTTTTTTGTGCTATAATCAGCCTATATGATATATCATTTAAAACAAAGGAGCTACTTTCATGAATATTCAAGCGATTGATACGCGACACGGAACTGCCAACCAACATAGTTTTTCAAATGGAAATTGTCTACCCTATACTGGCGTGCCATTTGGGATGAATTTTTACGCCCCGCAAACAACTGACCAAAAAGGCAGCTGGTGGTTTCATCCAGAAGATCGAACATTTCAAGGCTATCGAGTAACGCATCAACCAAGTCCTTGGATGGGTGATTTTAGCCATTTATTAATGACCCCTGTCAGTGGTTCATTGTCGGAACTTTCTTTATTCCATGCCCAAAGTTCTTATCGTCCAGAAGAAAGTCTTTTTTCTCCTGTCGAAATTAACTTAACTCAATTACGCTATCAAATAACTTCTCAATTAATCCCAAGCATGTATGGTGGTATCTTAACCATTGATTATCAACAAAAAGATAATCACTTACTACTAACTCTGCCTGGACGTTATCAAGTAAAACAATTAGATAACCATCAAGTGGCTGTAAAAGTCATCAACTATTCTGGTTGTGAAGATCCAGATTTTAGTTTTTATTTCGTGCTTCATTTTGAACAGCCTTTAACCAAATGGTTTGCTCCTTCTTCAGGCGAAGATGGCAAAATCCTTCTTTCTTTTGGAAATATTGCTCAACAAGTTGTTCATTTTAGTAGTTCATTTATTTCTGAAAAACAAGCGCAGTTAAATTTAGCGCGAGAAATCTCTTTGCGTTCTACTGAGATGCTGCAACAAGGAATCGCAGATTGGCATAATTATTTCGATCGCCTTAAAGTAACGCATGAAAACCCTGAACATACTAAAACGTTTTATCATACACTGTATCGAACATTCCTATTTCCGCAAACCTTTTATGAATTGGACGAAAATCAGCAGCCGATTCATTATGATACGTTCTCGCAAACGGTTCGTCCTGGTGTACTATATACCAATAATGGCTTTTGGGATACTTACAAAACGGTCTACCCATTGTTCTCACTCATTGCTCAAGAAAAATACGAAGAGATGCTAGAAGGCTTTTTAAATAGTTACAACGAAACAGGTTTCTTGCCAAAATGGTTATCTCCAGATGAGCGTGGTTTAATGCCCGGCACCTTGATTGATGCTGTCATTGCTGATGCCGCCGTGAAAAAGATTCGTCCTGACTTGATGCCTCAGTTCCTAGAAGCGATGAAAAAAGGCGCTACACAACAAAGCGAACGAGAAAATTATGGACGTCAAGGAACTCTGGATTATCTAAAATATGGCTATGTTCCTTCAACCTATCATGAATCTGTCAATCATACCTTAGACTATGCGTACAGTGATTTCTGTATTTCGCAAGTTGCAAAAACATTGAATGATTCAGAGACCGCAACGTTTTATCGTCAACAAGCCTTGAATTATCAACAACTTTTTAATCCTGAAACTGGCTTTATGCAAGCAAAGGATACTGAAGGCAATTTCCGTCCTGACTTTTTAGATATTCGTTGGGGCAAAGATTACGCCGAAGGAAGTGCTTGGCAATCAAGTTTTGCGGTTTATCAAGATTTTGCAGGTTTGATTAAGCTATATGGTAGCGAGTTAGCTTTCGAAAAAAAATTAATTCAGCTATGCAATCAAGCGCCTAACTTTAACGTTGAAGGCTATGGTTTTGAAATTCATGAAATGAGTGAAATGGCCGCAATTGATTTTGGTCAATTAGCCATCTCAAATCAACCAAGTTTCCATTATCCGTTTCTATTCAGCTACATCGGCAAACCAGAGATGGCTCAACCACTTTTAAAACAACTAATGCAAACATTTAATGCTTCACCAACTGGCTATCCAGGTGATGAAGACAATGGTAGCATGTCTGCTTGGTATATTTTTAATAGCTTAGGCTTTTATCCCGTCACACCAGGAACTGGTGAATATGTAATCGGGATGCCTTTAGTCCAGACGGCGGAAGTAAAACTGTCAAATGGTAAACAATTAACCATTCAGACATCACCAAACAAAGTCCAACAACAATTTATTCATGAAATTCAGTTAAACCAAGAAAAACATACTGCGCCTTACTTTACTCATCAAGAACTATTAAACGGCGGGACTTTAGATTATCAATTAGGGATCGTCCCGAATCCACAAAACACAGCAGAACGACCGTTTTCATTAAGTACGGAAAAATAATAAAAAGAAAGATGTTCATAAAAATTGAACATCTTTCTTTTTATTCTTCGACACCTGCGTAATTTGATTGGTATTGCTCTCGAAATTCTTTTGGCGTAATTCCATTTAATTTTTTAAACATTTTTGAAAAGTAGTTGGTATTGTTAAATCCTACTTTTTCTGAAATTTCGTTGATTGTATCATCCGTGTACAATAATAATTTCTGGGCATGCTTGGTACGCACTTGATTCAAATATTGAGAAAAACTCCGCTTGGTTTCTTTTTTGAAAATTTGGCCTAAATAACTAGGATTCAAATGAAGCTCATCCGCCACCGTTTTTAAGTTTAATTCTTCTAAATAGCCTTGTTCAATTCTTTCTACAGCTTGGCTAACACTTTCTGAATATTTTTTTATTTTAGGTTTATTTTTCACTTCTGCCAAGACTTGCTGCATTAACGCATACAGTGTATTAAGATTGTTGCTAGCTCGAATTTCTTCCACGATTTTTTCATAGTTTTCTTCTAACACAGTTGGATACTGACGGGAAATATCTGAAAAAAGTAAGAAGACTACATAGCGTACATATTCTGGCGTAGCGTGTTGTTGACTTAACTGATTGAAAATGGCATCTAATTCCCGTTGAATGGTCTGCATATCCCCAATCATCAAGGCTTGGTTAAACGCTAGAAAAGTAAAATCTTCTGCCGAACGATTCATTTGTTCTTTTTGATTATTTGGCAGAAATTCTTGATAGAACGTTTCAATTGCTTGCAACTGTTTTACTTTCTCATAACTTTCATAAACCGTTTCCCATTCATTGACAGATTCCCCTACAAAAATCTGACCTTGACCAGCTAGAATCGCTTCAATTTCACGAATAAATAAGAACGCTTCTTGTCTGGCCCCTTTATAGATAAGTAACAATTGGTGGTACGTACTCATCCAACTTTCAATGAATAACAGTTGACCTTTTTTCATAAATAGTTCCTTGATTGTTTCTAAAAATGGCATCTCAGCTTCAACCAATAAAACGGTAAAATCACCTGGTTTTATAGTCGCAAATTGCTGCATTAACTCTTCGTATTCCCCTTCGCTGATTTCATCATTAAGCCAACGCATCAAGCCATTTTCTAGATATAGACGCACGCGGGCATGGGATTTTTTTTGTTGGTCCAATTCTATTTTAATTCTCTGGATATTGGCTAATAGTTCTTGCTTATTGACTGGTTTCAAAAGATAATCTTGGACCTGTAAAGCCATGCCTTTTTTGACGTAATCAAACTCTTGATAACCTGATAAAATTAAACTAATAAATTGATGTCCTTTTTTCTTTGCTTGCTCAATTAATTCGATCCCACTCATTTCCGGCATCGTAATATCTGTTAATAAAACATCAATGGATTCTGTTTCTAAAAAAGCCAATGCTTCTTGCGCACTACGCGCTGTTTTAACAATTTCAAAGCCTAACTCTTGCCAAGGAATAATCCATTTTAAGCCTTCTAAAATCATATATTCATCATCAACAAACATCACTCGATACATCTTTTCACCCCTTATGCTACAAACGAAAGACGAATTGTCGTCCCTTCTCCTTCTTTCCCTTCAATGGTTAAACCATAACTCTCCCCAAAAAAGCGTTGTAAACGTTCATGAACATTTCTTAATCCAATGGATTGTTCCGTTTCTATTTCTGTTTGATTTAAACGTTCGCGAATTTCCTCTAACCGATTGGCGGTAATTCCTTTTCCATTATCCACAACAGCCACAATAATTTTTTCGCCTTCTCGGTAGGCGTGGACCTTGATAGCATTGTCTTGTCGTTGATAGTCAATTCCATGCACAAAATAATTTTCGACAAGCGGCTGAATGATGAACTTAGGAATTTCAACATCAGCAATTGTTTCTTCTATTTCGAACTTATAGGCAAATTGGTCGGGATAACGCATTTGATACAAATACACATATTTTTCGCAAAATGAGATTTCCTCTGCCAAGGTCGTGGTTTTTTCTTGGTTAATATTATTCCTAAGTAACGTTGAAAAAGCATAGACAACATCAGCTAGTTCTTCTTGTTGCCGACTCAAGGCATACATACGAATATATTCCAACGTATTATAAAGAAAATGAGGATTAATTTGCGACTGTAACGCTCTCATGTGAGCATCGCGTTGCTTAATTTCTAAAGTATAAATATCGTGAATGTATTGATCTAAACTGTCTACCATAAAATTAATCGCGGAAGCAATATCATTCAACTCTTCCTGAACTTGATTCGTGTCAATTCGTTCTTTTAAATTGCCATCGCCAATGGCTCGTGTCGCTTCTAAAATTAATTGGACTTGTTGAGAATAGCGTTTAAATAGGCGGTTTAAGCCCACTAATAAAATAACAATCAAAAGTAACCCAATCCCTAAAATGGCTGCATAATTCATAAACAATTGTTGAAATAAGACTCGGCGGCTTGTTAATAAGAGAATGGTACTCCGGCCACTGCTTTCTATTTCCGTAATATCGTAGCGATTATGAAAAACCTGTTGAATGTCACTATCGGTGTGCATTCTTTTATCTAGTTGCCGCTCTTCTTCTTTGGTAAATTGTGCTTTTTCAGAAAAAATTTGATTCCCAGCACTATCATAGATAAACGCATTAATACCTGATTTTTTCAATAAGTCTGCTTGGTTGCCTAGCAACTCTTGACTTGAAAACACAGTGTACAACTCTCCCAACGGTTGTCCTGTATAAGGATCGGAGATAATTCGCATTAGTTGAAAGCCATGTTTTTTAATTGATGACATATCCATTTTTTTCCCATTTGTAGCTGTGCGATTGGCGAACAAAACCTGATCAAATTCATCTAAGCGAATAATCACTTCTTCTAAGTCAGGAAAGGTGCTAAATAATGTACTTAAATTATTTCCAAAGTGGGTACTGACCCGATCTTCCGACCATTGACTGTAAGTATAGTCAAAATACTCAGGAGGAGAAAGTTCCATATATTTTCGCATGTTTTCAATTTTACTTGCAGAGCCAGCTAATTCATTAATCATATTTGTCGCCGCATTATTTTTATTCGTTACATAGCTGTCAATTTGGGAAACGGTGTTATTTTTTTGTGAATCAATTGATAAGTTAATTGTATAAGTAACATAAACGCACAAAGCAGCCACCGTTAACAAAATAATACTTGTTAACAGTAGACTGTATTTTTGTACTAATCGATTTAATAAATATTTTTTTTTAAACAGTTTTTTGAAGATTCGCTTCATTTTGTTCCAACTTTCCATCAATAAACTGGCGATTTTTGCGCGTGACATAGGCACACCACATCATAATTAAGGCAAACGAAGCAAATAGTAGCAGTCCTTTCATTTTCCAAGTTAAAGCAACGATACTAATTACACCGAATAAGACTTTAAAAAATACACCGAGGTTTAAAAAGATACTGATAAATGAAAGCTTCATTAAATCAATAGTTGAGATAAAATAGCTTCCTTCATATAGTAGCATATAAATGTAAAAAATAACGAGTATTAGGGAAACAAAAAATAAAATAAATGTAATAATTAACCACATTATTCCGGTAAATTGAACGGCTAAATAAATATTATAAAAAACAAATCCTAAAGTGAAGAGAAAAAGTAGAAAATAACAGTTACTTCTTTTAAAATGTGCTTTCCATGATTCAAATGCTCGTTTAACGGTGATTGCTTGATAATTCATGCCCTCTTCCAAAATGAAATCAGTCATCATTTGGAGTGCTGGACCAACACCAAAAATAATCCCTCCAGCTAAACTAAATAAAACAAACAGTAAATTTAGTTTGATTACTGTCCAGGAAAGGTAAAACAACCGTTGAATCCCTGTACTTTCCATCTTCCTCTTCCTTTCTATTATGTAAAAGGCTGAGCCAAAAGCGCTCAGCTAATGCCTCAGCCTCCTGTGATTATTTTTGAGATTGGATATATTCGTCTAATTGTGTTTGCATTTCTTTTTGAACTTTATCCCAGCCAGCTGTTTTTAGGTCATCCATTAATTTTGGAAGTGTTTCTTCTGGATCAACAGTTCCTGTATTTAAGCTTGCTGCGTAACGATTCATAACTGTAGCAACGTTAGTGATTTCAGTTTTCACTTTATCATTTACAAAAGTAAAACCAAGAATTGGTGAATCTTTTGCTTCTTCGATGCTCTTATCACGTTCTTTAACCATTTCTTCAGTGACAGATTCTTCTGGCCAAATGATTAAGTTGTTTCCTGTGTTCCAAGCACTCAAATGAGTTGTTGGTGTGTAATCTTTCAATAATTTCACGCGATCATCGCCAACTTTTTCATATTGTTTGCCTTCTTCACCATAAACAAGTCCGTTTAACAATTCTGGATTGCTGTTTAATAAACCTAACAATTCAACAGCTTTTTCTTTGTTTTTAGACGTGTTTGCAACAACATAGTTAGCCATTTGCGCTTGTGATGTTGTTTTTAATGGTTCTGTTAGTGGGCGAGAAACAAGTGGTTTGCCAGCAGCTTGTGTTAAGATTGTATCACCATAATCCATAGGTCCTTGTGTTTCTTGACGCATGAACCAAGTATTGGTATTTAAGTCATATGGTGTTGTACTTGTAGCAGCATCTGTTGGAATCAAGCCATCTTTATACCATTGATGTAAGACTTTTAAGTTATTAATCATGTCTTTGTCGGCATATTGGTTAATAATTTTTGGTGAGCCAGTATCAGTTGTTTTTACTGCAAATGGATATTGGTTACCAATAGGGAAGTCATAATTACCTGTTGCAAAGAATGTTTGGCCGATAGCAAAAGCAGCAATATTTGGTTCTTTTTTATGGAATTCTTTTAGAACTTCCGTTGCACTTTCATAACTACCATCGACTTTACTAATATCTAAATTGTATTTATCGACATATTCTTTATTAAAAGTTAAAACTTGTTGACCGTAAGAGTTACCTAAAATTGGGAACGCATACAGTTTTCCATTGATCGTATTTCCTTTAATATAGTTATCTGGCAATTGATCATAGGCTTCTTTGGCATATTTAGGTGCTAAATCAGTTAAATCAGCATAGGCGCCTTTTTGTGCATTCGTTGCATAATTTTGTGCTAATGAAATATCATAGCTTTCACCAGAAGCAACGATTGTTGACATTTTTTGGTCCCAATCGCCCCAACCAACAAATTCCATTTTTAATTTTGCCCCAATTTTTTTCTCGATAATCTTATTCGCATTATCGATTAATTGGTCATAATTATCTGGTTTGTCCCCAACACGATACATTAATAACGTTGGTGTACTATCATCACCTTTTGACGCTGCATCTTTTGAAGATTTACCGCACGCGCTTAATCCTACAGCTAAAGCTGCTGCGCCAGCTACGGCTAATCCTTTTTGCCATTTTTTCATTCCTTATTTCCTCCTGTACAATTTTATTCTTTCACGCCGCCGATTGTTAAACCACCCACGAAATATTTTTGGAAGAATGGGTAAGTTAACGCAATTGGTAACGTAGATAAGACAACAATCGCCATTCGAGCCGATTCACTTGGTAGAACGCCTAACCCTTCTTGTGCTGCTGCACCCATATCCGTACTTCTTGATAAGAACTCTAAGTTGTTTTGAATTTTCATCAATAAATACTGTAATGGTACCAAGGTATCTTTTTGAATGTAAAGTAACGCATTGAACCAATCGTTCCAATAACCCAAAGCCGCAAACAAACTAATTGTGGCAATCCCTGGAACGGCTAGCGGTAACACAATGCTGACAAAAATGCGCATTTCACTTGCGCCATCAATACGTGCTGATTCAATAATACTGTCAGGCACGGTTTTCTTGAAAAACGTTCGCATCACTAAAATATTAAATGGTCCTAAAGCTAAAGGCAAAATTAACGCCCAAATTGTATCTTTCAATTGCAATAAGTTTGTCATTACTAAATAGTTCGCAACCATCCCTGGTGAAAATAACATTGTAATTAAAGCAAACAATGTAAAGAATTTTTTAAATGGAAAGTTGGAACGAGAAATGACATAGGCATATAATGACGTCATTGTTGCATTGACAATCGTCCCTGTCACCGTAATGAAGACCGTTACCCCTAAGGCATGAATAATGCGTTGACTCATTGCCCCTTGGAAAATGTAACGATAGGCCTCCAATGAAAATTCTTTTGGCCAAAACCGATAGCCGTTTGCTGCTAATGATCCTTCACTTGTCAATGAAATCATAATAACAAAGAAAAACGGAACCACACAGGAAATAGCAAAAATAGCAATGACAATATTGAAAATCAAATTCGCTGTCGGGTTGAAGGATCGAACGTTAACGCTAGTGACTTTTTTCTTTTTCATAATCCTTCCTCCTAAAATAGTGCTGAATCTGGTTCAATTCGACGAACAACTAAATTCGCAATTAATAACAAACATGCGCCAACGACAGATTGATATAACGCTGCAGCTGCCGTCATGCCTACATCACCAGTAGCCGTTAAGCCATTGTAAATATAGGTATCTAACACACTTGTCACGTTGTAAAGCGCACCTGAATTTCTTGGTACGATGTAGAACAAACCAAAGTCTGCTCTGAAGATACCGCCGATGTTTAAAATTAATAAAACAGACATCATTGGTAAAATTTGTGGAATCGTAACATTTTTTATTTGTTGCCATTTGTTGGCACCATCTACCATCGCTGCTTCATAGTATGTCGGATCAATCCCCATCACAGAAGCATAGTAGATAATACTGTTGTAGCCTAGACTCTTCCAAACATTTAGGAAGACAAAAATTACTGGCCACCAACGTGGATCTGCATACCAGTTAATCATTGTACCGCCATTACCAGTAATCCATTGATTCAAAATCCCTTTATCTGGACTTAAAAAGGCATAAACAAAATAGTTAATAACCATCCAAGATAAGAAATATGGTAGCAATGACATCGTGTGATAAACTTTAACCAAGCGACGATTTCTTAATTCACTCATAATAATAGCAAAAGCAATCGCAAAGAATAAGTTAAAGGCTAAAAAGACGACATTGTACAAAATGGTGTTTCTAGTAATTAACCAAGCATCTTTTGACGCAAATAAAAATTTAAAGTTTTCAAAACCAACCCAAGGACTTTCTCTTAGACTAGCTAAGAAACCATCTGGTGAAATATGAAAATCTTTAAATGCGACCACATTGGCTAAGACTGGTATATAGAAGAAAAATATAAACCAGATAAATCCTGGTAACGCCATAAGGATTAAGGCCTTATAACGCCATACATTTTGAAAAAACCCGTTTTTCTTCTTCATTCGTTTCGCTCCTTTCATAAATATAATAGCGTTTTCATAATATCTTTTTAAGGAACAAATTATAGGATTTGAGAAACAAATTATAGATTTTGTGTCATTTAAGGTAAAAATTTGCCGAATTGACCGTTCTTTGTGAAAACGTTTATCTGATATTTTTTTTATAACCTCTTAAGAACATTAAAAATAATTGGATAAATTCCACTCATAAAGCGATTTCACTTGTGCGTATTTGTTGTATAAAAGCTGAGAACTTGTTATTTTCACAAAGGATATTATCTAATTATTTTTGAGGAGGACTATTTTTGAATTTTATCCGTAAAAACACTAGAGCAATTAGTTTAATTGTGGTATATTTTTTCACAGTTTTAATGCAAGCTGGTTCTTTATTATTATTAGCTATTTCACTGTTATTTGATAATAATTTAGTAGAATCATCTTTTGCAAATCTCGTAACAGGTTTAACTATTACTGCTATTGTGGGAATAGTTTTATTTTGGAAAGAAATCGTTGCTGGGTTCGACTATTTTAAAGAAGAGACTCTTTGGCGTATTTTTAGCATTTTCTTATGGGTGGGGCTGATTTTTTTAGTCGATGTTATTATTCAAAAAATCATGAGTAATAATCTAATTGCTAATCAACAAGACGTTCTCTCATTTGGTGCACAAGTCCCATTGCTTGTTACTCTATTTTTCTTAGCAATCGTGGGGCCAATTGCTGAAGAACTAGTTTTTCGGCAAGTATTAATGAATTGTTTATCGGAAACAATTGGTATAGCCTGTGCAACTATGATTTCAATTTTTTTATTCACCTTTATGCACACACAACAGCCCCTTGATTTTCTCATTTATCTGCCAGGAGCTATTTTATTATCTGCAGCTTACTTAAAATCAAATCGTTCGCTTGTATTTGTTATGGCTATTCATATTGTTAATAATATGTTGGGTTTCTTGTTATAAATCAAAAAGAGTTGGCGACATAGGTCATTTTGACTTATGTTGCCAACTCTTAAATTTTCAGCTAATTAGTCGTTCTAAAACAATCGATTTTGTTTACTCCTCTTTTTCTTTGTTTCTCTTTATAACATAGAGAATTAATACAATTAAGATCAGTCCTACACCCAGATACGCAAATATTTTTTGGACTTTTTCTCCTGTTTTTGGTAAATAGGATGATTTAGACGTTTCTTTCTTGTTTATGGCAATTTCATTTTTACTATTTTTTGTAGGTTTGTTCTGGTCTGTAACAACTTTTTTTGTTTCCTTTTTATTTTTCGCTGGTTCTTCAGGCGTAATGGGCACTTCTGGTTCTTCGGGTGGATTAACTGTGTCATCTACTTTGGCTTTGTTGAGAATTATTTCGCCTGCCTTGGCTTCTTCATTAACGATCACTTTAAAACGAATACTCCGTTCTTTCATATCGGTGATACTTGGGTATTCCGCTGTGATTGTGCCGTCAGCTTCTTTCAAGCTGGTTGGTTTTGGTTCATCACCAACACTTGTTAGGCTATCTTTGACATACGTTAGTCCTTTGGGTAGTTGGTCTGTGATAACTACTTTGTTTAGGACGCCGTTTTCGACAGTGTTGCGGAAGCTAATGGTGTACTCGATAGTTTCGCCTAGTTTTGGTTTAGCGTTATTAACGGTTTTTGTTGCGGTTAGTTTGCCTTCTTTTACTCGAGGTGTGATTGGTTCTTCGGGTGTAATGGGCACCTCTGGTTCTTCTGGTGGATTGACTGTGTCATCTACTTTGGCTTTGTTGAGAATTGTTTCGCCCGCTTTGGCTTCTTCGTTAACGATCACTTTGAAACGAATACTCCGTTCTTTCGTATCGGTGATACTTGGGTATTCCGCTGTGATTGTGCCGTTAGCTTCTTTCAAGCTGGTTGGCTTTGGTTCATCACCGACACTTGTTAGGCTATCTTTGACATATGTCAGTCCTTTGGGTAGTTGGTCTGTGATAACTACTTTGTTTAGGACGCCGTTTTCGACAGTGTTGCGGAAGCTAATGGTGTACTCGATAGTTTCGCCTAGTTTTGGTTTAGCGTTATTAACGGTTTTTGTTGCGGTTAGTTTGCCTTCTTTTACTCGAGGTGTGATTGGTTCTTCGGGTGTAATGGGCACCTCTGGTTCTTCTGGTGGATTGACTGTGTCATCTACTTTGGCTTTGTTGAGAATTGTTTCGCCCGCTTTGGCTTCTTCGTTAACGATCACTTTGAAACGAATACTCCGCTCTTTTGTATCGGTGATACTTGGGTATTCCGCTGTGATTGTGCCGTTGGCTTCTTTCAAGCTGGTTGGTTTTGGTTCATCACCAACACTTGTTAGGCTATCTTTGACATACGTTAGTCCTTTGGGTAGTTGGTCTGTGATAACTACTTTGTTTAGGACGCCGTTTTCGACAGTGTTGCGGAAGCTAATGGTGTACTCGATAGTTTCGCCTAGTTTTGGTTTAGCGTTATTAACGGTTTTTGTTGCGGTTAGTTTGCCTTCTTTTACTCGAGGTGTGATTGGTTCTTCGGGTGTAATGGGCACCTCTGGTTCTTCTGGTGGATTGACTGTGTCATCTACTTTGGCTTTGTTGAGAATTGTTTCGCCCGCTTTGGCTTCTTCATTAACAATCACTTTGAAGCGAATACTCCGCTCTTTTGTATCAGTGATACTTGGGTATTCCGCCGTGATTATGCCGTTGGTTTCTTTCAAGCTGGTTGGCTTGGGTTCATCACCGACACTTGTTAGGCTATCTTTGACATACGTCAGTCCTTTTGGTAGTTGGTCTGTGATAACTACTTTGTTTAGGACGCCGTTTTCGATGGTATTGCGGAAACTGATGGTGTATTCGATTGCTTCTCCTAGTTTTGGTTTAGCGTTATTAACGGTTTTTGTTGCGGTTAGTTTGCCTTCTTTTACTCGAGGTGTGATTGGTTCTTCGGGTGTAATGGGCACCTCTGGTTCTTCTGGTGGATTGACTGTGTCATCTACTTTGGCTTTGTTGAGAATTGTTTCGCCCGCTTTGGCTTCTTCGTTAACGATCACTTTGAAACGAATACTCCGTTCTTTCGTATCGGTGATACTTGGGTATTCCGCTGTGATTGTGCCGTTAGCTTCTTTCAAGCTGGTTGGCTGGGGTTCATCACCGATACTTGTTAGGCTATCTTTGACATACGTCAGTCCTTTTGGTAGTTGGTCTGTGATAACTACTTTGTTTAGGACACTGTTTTCGATGGTGTTGCGGAAGCTGATTGTGTACTCGATAGTTTCGCCTAGTTTGGGTTTGGCGTTATTAACGGTTTTTATAGCGGTTAATTTGCCAGTTACTTGTTCGTCCGCAATTTTTGCTTCTACTATATTAGAAGTTTCGTTGACTTTTGCAGATGTTAAAATATCTACTGCCTCAACTGTTGCGCTATTAGGCACTAATTCATTTGCTTTTGCTCGTTCATTTATCTGCGCTTTAAATTCGTAAATTGTTTCAGCTGTATCAGCTTTGTAGCTACCTCCTTGTGTAGCAGTTGCACCATTGCCGACACGGACTATAATTTGTTTATTGGTTTCATCATATTCAGCTTGATCATCGCCTGAAGCATCCGTTTTTTCACCAGAATTTGGTCCACTAATAATTTTTAAAGAGCCTGGCAAATAATTTAAGCGACCATCTAGTGCATCCTTCGAGACTGAATTTATCGCTTCTGAATCAGCTTTTGTATTTTTTAGTGAGACACGATACGTGATCGTTTCACCAACTTTGTAAGTTTCTTTTGGTTCCACAATTTCTTTCTTAATTTCAAATTCAGGTGTTTCTGCGTTTACAGCAAAACCAATCGCATTCGTAGAATAATCGTCACCACTACTTGTTGTTCTAAAATTAATTTGGTTTTGTCCAGCATTTAAAACACCTTCGGGAATTGCCATACGATCGATATCAATATCTAAAAAATTAGGATGATCCGGCGCAAATTTTCCTGGATACTTATCTACCATATGTTCATCGTTATCTGTCACAGTTGCGTTCATAGCATTGTTAACTGGATTGAGCGTGTTCGAAATATTTACCCAAATTCCTGCGCTATTTTTAATTTGTGCGTTGTCTCCAGTCCAGTATTTATCTCCTTGAACAGTAAACCAGGTCACAATTGGATCAAGATTTCCTTGTTTTGCTGTTAAAAAGTTGCTCATAGTAAATTCATTATTAGTTCCAGCAGCATTGCCACGTGCTCCATAGTAAATACTAAAAGCTCTTGACTTACTTGCCTGATCCTTTGTAACAACAAACAAACTCCAACCACTAAAGTTATAATATTGATATTGACCATTTAAACTACTTGTCATAGGAATATCTGCTAACGTATAACTTCCTGTCGCACTTTTATCCCCTTGTAAAATTGAAGTTACATCTGCATAATTAGAAAATCCAGTATTATTGTACCCGAAACGTTGTCCTGGGTTTGTTGCATCTTGATCGATACGATGGTACCTTTGGGGCGAAACACGCTGTACGGTTCCATTTGGTGTAGTAAATTGAACTGGTGCACTAATTTCTTCATCAGAAAGATTTGTTCCGTAAGCAGGGCCTTTATATCTAGATGCACTCCAAAATAAGCCCGCCCAAGCAATCTCTTTTGCACCATTTAAATCAATATAAGCCCGACTAGAGTTATACGTATTTGGATCATTGTCAACATCTGCAAATTCTAAAGGAAAATTGTTAATTGCATAACCACTACTTGCTCCTCGTGTGTTTAAAAATGTTTGTGCAGCCGCCGTATTTTCATTCGCAATTTTTAAGTTGGTATTTCCCGTTGAAAAAAGTTCTCCTTTATGAACGCTTTGATAAATCGGTGTATTAAACCCCCGACCAGGTGTTGGTGGCACTAACGGACCAGTAGGTTGCGCCTTTAATGGAGGTTGCTCAGGACTTTCGGTAGCCTGCGTTAGTGCTGTCTCTTGAATACTTTCTGTCGCCTTTCCTGCTTCAGGCTTTGTTTCGTTACTAGTAGTTGCGGTCATTTCATTTGTAGAAGAGGCTGTTTCGTTTGCCTGATTTTCTACTTTTGTTTCTGAAGTTTCCTGTTTTTCCTTCGAAACCGACTCTTTATCTGCTAGCATATATTTATTAGGTAAATCAATTACTAGTGTTCCTTTTTCATTATCTTCTATTAGTACGCTGACCAATAACTTGCTCGACGCTTTTGTAGTTATTTGCCCATTTATGGTAATCTTTCTTGTCGAATTTGGTTGAAGGTTAAGCAGTTTAATATCGGTTGTTTGATCTTTCTTATTTGTTTCAACCTTTGCTTGTTCTTCTAAAGACGTAGGTCCTCGCTCTTCGCTTAAAGTATCTAATACAAATTTGATTGGACTATCATTGTTATTTTTTTGTTTTAAAATGAGATTTTTGATTGGTACATCTCGTGTATTTGTTATTTCGTAAGTGACCGTTTTAATATCTTCTTGAGACGATGTATCTTCTATTTTCCCTATTACTTTGAGCCCGTCTTTTTCAACAGTATTCTCAGCATCACTTGTTACTTCTTGAGCAAATGCGTTCATCATTGGTAACAAATTTAAAATAAACAGCATGGTAATCATAAGGTAACTCACAAAATTTTTAACTGCTCTTATTCATTTACATTCTCCTTCGTTCTTTTCATTTACTTAAACAAATCATCTTCAAACAACTTTTACAATTACTAATTGTTTCTCAATATCCACCTCCATAAAATACTTTTCAACCTTCAATTCTTTCTTTATTTAGCTACAACAACTTTTTTTAACGTACGATTTTCCGTTTCTCCTTATAATCAAAAAGTAACACATTATATTAGCTAAAAAAAGAAAAAAACCCGATATTTCAACAAAAAATAGCGAATTAAATAACACGTTTTATATGAAGCAAATATATTGACTTTCCCTAAAAAAATACAAATATAGGTAAGTTCTAGCTTTAAGAGTAATTTTTTTATTGTTTTCCCTTTAATAACATTCGTTCTAAATTGTTTTAAAAACTAAAACTTTTTTCATGTAATTTTCATTACATTTACCAAAAAAAGAAACTAGCTTAGCTACATTTGCTATTGCTAGTTCCTTTTTTTAATTGTTTTACTTTTCCCCTAAAATTTCAATCCAACCATAATAATATTCAATATATTGATTTTCCTCTTCTAGTTGTGTCAAGATATGCTCCCCGACAACGATGCCTGTTTCAAATCCTTGTTTTGCTAAACGCTTTTTTACTTCTTCGATATTATTCAAACGGGTATCTTGTGTATTGACTTTTAAAATAAAGCCTTTGTATTGGCTACTTGGTTCTTTGAGCCAAATCACTTTGTCTAAACTTTTTTTATTCACATGATTTGCCAAACAAATCCCATACGTCAATTCATTGGATTCACTTAAATCCCCGTAAATACCTAAAGTTGAAATGTGTTCCATGTAAACTTTCATCTCTTCTGGATCCTCAATATCAACAACAACAATTTTATCAAAAGGAATTGGTTCATCTGAAAAAACCAATGTTTCTAAATCAATTAACGCATGTAAATGTAATTTTCTTTTCTTGATTTCTTTGTATTTATGCTGAAGCCTTTTTATTTCTTGCCCCAGTTGTTCTTCTGTTGCTTCCATGGTGGCATAGAGATCGGTAGGAGTCTTTTTATATAAATTCAACATATCTTTGATAGGAATCCCCATTTTTCGATAAAAATCAATATCATATATTTTGAACAAATCTTCTAAATCAAAGGTTCGATATCCGTTTTCTTCATTGCGTGTTGTACTAATCAACCCTTGCTCGTCCCAATAACGAATCGTGGACTTAGGGATATTTAACAACTCAGAAACATCTTTTATTGTGTAATTTTTTTCCATACTGTTCCCTCCATCAAAAAGTTTAGCATTTCTACTGTTGACATTCAAGTTACTTGAACGTGTACAATGACTCTTTGTAACAGCTAAAACGGTATTGTTTAAGGAGGAAATTTCATGAAATTAATGAAAGAGTTTATTAAAGAAAATAAATGGATTGTTCTTGCGACAACTTTAACCATCTGTTTGCAAATCGCAGGAACCCTTGGCGTCCCTAAATTAGTTGGCAAGTTGATTGATGTGGGCATCGTTAGCGGTGACCAACAAGTAATTAAAACGATTGGCATACAAATGTTTCTTGTGGCATTCATTGGAACAATTGCCGCAATTATTTCTAGCTATTTGTCTGCTTTAGTAGCTGCTAAGTTTGGTTTTCAAGTTAGAGGATTGTTCTTTAAAAAATTTCAACAATTCTCGATGAAAAATGTTGATAAATTTGGTTCAAATTCTTTGCTAACTAGAATGACCAACGATGTAGATAATGTTCAAACAATGATTGTGCTATTTTGCCAATTAATCTTTCCAGCGCCTATTATTAGTTTATTTGCCTTAGTGATGACATTTTCTTATTCAGTTTCACTCGCTTGGGTAACATTGGCTTCCATCGTATTTTACTTAGTCGTTGTTTATTTTTTAATGAAAAAAGGTACCCCTTTATCTTTAAAAATTCAACCAAAAATGGATCGAATTACTACGACTTTACGAGAGTTCTTTACTGGAATTAATATGATTCGTGCGTTCAATAATCAAGATTTTGAAGAGCAGCGAACCAATCAAACATTTAAAAATTATGCTGAACGCATGAGTAAAGTGAATCAAATCTTTGCTTGGATTACTCCCGTTGCCTTTTTATTAATGGGCGTTGTGTATGCCTCTCTTTTGTGGTTTGGCGGTAATTTAGTGGCGGTAGGCACCCTACAAATTGGCACCGTTACAGCTGTGATTGAATATACGCTTCTAACTTTGGCCTACTTAATGATCGCGGCTATGGTATTAGTTGTCATTCCACGGTCCGTTGCTTCCTTGAATCGCTTGCAAGAAGTTTTGTCAGAAGAAATTGAAATTAGCGATCCTCATACTGAAGCAACCATTGCTTATCATCCTGAGAAAGCCTTGATTTGCTTCGATCACGTCACGTTTCAATACACAGAAACAGCTGATCCTGTTTTAGAAAATGTTAGTTTTGTCATCCCTAAAGGAAAAACAACGGCGATTGTTGGGGCAACTGGCGCTGGTAAAAGTACTTTAGTTAAGTTACTTTTACGAATAAATGAGGTCACAGCCGGCACGATTAGCTATTCTGGCACAGATATCCGCTCATTATCTCAGCAAACGATTCGCCAAGTCATCAGTTATGTGCCACAAAAAGCCTTTCTTTTCAGTGGGACAATCTTATCAAACTTATTAATGGGAAATGCCAAAGCAACTACAGAAGAAATAAGAACGGCACTAGAAATTTCACAATCTTCTGAATTTATCGATTCCTTACCACAAGGGATTGAAAGTTTCGTAGCACAAGGCGGGTCCAACTATTCTGGTGGTCAAAAACAAAGAATGTGTATTGCACGAGCCTTAATCAAACCGGCAGACGTTTATATTTTCGATGATAGCTTTTCCGCATTAGATTACAAAACTGACGCCGCTCTACGTGCCGCTTTACATGCACAAATGTCGGACAAAACTTTACTCATTGTTGCTCAACGGTTAAGTACAATCATGAACGCTGACAATATTATCGTCCTAGATGAAGGAAGGATTGTTGGTCAAGGCACCCACGCTGATTTACTTACCACTAATAGCTATTACCAAGACTTTGCTAAATCGCAAGGTATCTTACCCAAGTAACTAAAGAAAGGATGTGACTGCTTGAAAGAAAGTTTTCTTTTCAAGCCATACAATGAAAAAAACAATGAATCTTCAAAGCTTTAAACGTTTCTGGAAAATGATTAAACCTGAGCATCCAATCTTTTATGGTCTAATGATCTGCAGTTTAATTGGAAACTTATTAATTGTTGCCATGACCTATATTATGGCAATCGGGATTGATAACCTCTTAGAAGCTATCAAGCGTGTCGGGCTCAAAGGCATGACACTTCCTTTAGTTGAAGAAGCGCTCTTAGGTCCCGTCTTACTTTTAATTCTCTTTTCAATCATTAGTAGTATCACTTCTTTTATTCAGGAACGAGCAATGGCTTCTTTAAGTGAACGGGTTACTTTAAGAATTAGAAAAGAAGTGACAAAAAAGTTTAAAACTTTACCAATGGCCTTCTTTGACAATCACCAAGTGGGCGATATCATTAGTCGTTCAACAACTGGCTTAAACCAATTGTCACAAGTTCTTTTAACAGGCATCAACCAATTTTTCACTTCCGTCGTGACTATCCTTTTTGCAGGAATCATGTTGTTCTATATTGATGCAAAATTAACCATTTTAGTGTTGCTTCTAATTGGCGGCAGTACTTTCATGACGACAAAAATCGCGAATAAAAACAAGGTGTTTGCTGATCAAAGTCAAGCTGAATTAGGTCAATTAAATAATAAGATGGAAGAATATTTAGCAGGAAATTTGGTCACAAAAACCTTTAATCAACAGCAAAATGCTGAAAAAACAATTGCTGCTGTTAATCAACAACATTATCGTGCCTTTAAAAAAGCACAGTTTCTAAATTTTGCGATTTATCCAGCTATTCGTTTTATTAATCAGTTGGCTTTTATTATCAGTGCTATCTTCGGCGCAATGCTCGTTTTATCTGGTGGTATTACGATTGGTTTCTTGCAAGCGTATTTGCAATATATCAACCAAATTTCTGAGCCGATTTCTACCGCTTCTTATGTCATTAACTCAATTCAAGCAGCGATGGCTTCCATTGATCGGATTTTTGTTATCTTAGATGAAGCTGATGAACAGCCAGAAGCAACTCATTTAGAAACTATTTCTTCTCCTAAAGGAGCCATTGAATTTAAAAATGTTCAATTTGGCTACACACCAGAAAAAATTTTAATGAAGAATGTTGATTTTTCTGTTCAACCGAAAAAAACAGTGGCCATTGTGGGACCCACCGGCGCTGGTAAAACAACATTAGTCAACTTATTAATGCGTTTCTATGAAATAAATCAAGGCGCCATTACTTTTGATGGGATTGATATTACGAAACTTTCTCGACAAAATCTAAGAAATTTATTTGGCATGGTTTTACAAAACACTTGGCTATTTGAAGGAACCGTAGCAGATAATATTGCCTATGGAAAAAAAGATGCTTCTCGTGAAGAAATAATTGAAGCAGCTAAAATTGCTCAATGTGATCATTTTATTCGGACCCTTCCTCAAGGATATGACACAATTATTTCTAGCGAAAATGGTGCATTATCACAAGGGCAACAACAGTTATTAACCATCGCCCGAATCATTTTAGCAAATCCGCCCGTTGTTATTCTCGATGAAGCAACTTCGAGTGTGGACACACGAACAGAAGCCCATATTCAAAAAGCGATGGAAACTGTCACAGAAAATCGAACAAGCTTCGTTATCGCTCATCGATTATCTACGATTGAAAATGCTGATTTAATTTTAGTGATGAAAAATGGCGATATTATTGAAAAAGGAACGCATCAGGAACTATTACAAGCTCCGACTCTTTACGCCAGCTTATATAATAGTCAATTTCAAACCACTTAAAAAGAACTGGAACAAGTCATTCTTCTTTTGACTTGTTCCAGTTCTTTTATTGCTTAGAAATATTGAATTCCCATCGCTTTTTTGACTTCTGTTAAGGTTTGTGCTGCCACTTTTTCAGCAGCAAGACTTCCTTTATGCAACATTTCCATAATCGCTTCTGGATTTTTAGCCAGCTCTTCACGACGTCGACGAATCGGTGCGAGTTCTTCTTCTAGGACATCAATTAAGTAACGTTTAATTTTCACATCTCCTAAACCGCCATGACGATAGTGCTCTTTTAATTCTTCAATATATTCTTTCTCTTTCCCAAAGACATCCAAGTAAGTAAAGACCATATTTCCTTCAACTTGTCCTGGGTCCTCTATACGAATATGATTTGGATCGGTATACATACTCATTACTTTTTTCTGTACCACTTCAGCTGGATCTGAAAGATAAATACCATTGCCTAAAGACTTACTCATTTTTCCGTTTCCATCAATTCCTGGCAAGCGTCCCATGCCTTTTGGTGGTAACACAGCTTCCGGTCTAACTAAAACTTCACCGTACGTCTGATTAAAACTATGCACAATTTCTTGCGCTTGTTCCAACATTGGTTTTTGGTCTTCCCCAACTGGGACTAAGTTCGCTTGAAAGGCAGTAATATCAGCAGCTTGTGAAACGGGATAAATAAAGAATCCTGTCGGAACACCTTCCCCAAATTTTTTTTGCTCAATTTCTGCTTTGACCGTTGGATTCCGACGTACACGTGACGTGGTCACTAAATTTAGATAGTACATTGTTAATTCAGCTAACTGTGGAATTTGCGATTGGATAAAAATTGTTGTTTTCGTAGGGTCTAAACCAACTGCTAAATAGTCCAAAGCAACTTCTAAAACATTGGCTGAAACTTTTTCGGGATTTTTTGCATTATCTGTCAATGCTTGTAAATCTGCAATCATGACAAATAATTGATTTGTAGGGTCTGCTTGCATTTCTACTCGTTTTTTTAAGGAACCTACGTAATGTCCTAGGTGCAATTTACCAGTTGGACGATCACCTGTTAAGATAGTATTCATTGTCTACACACCTTTATCGTTTACTTTCATTTATTATTTTACCTTGTTTTAAAAAGAATGAATAGTAGGCAATAGAATATTTATTGATTCTAGATAATCGAAGAGACTAGAAAGATTGCAAGCTACAGCAATTCTTGTTCCAGTCTCTTCAAACAGTTTATTTATTTTGTGACTTTAATTGAAAATTGTGCAGTCACTACCGGTAAAACTTTGCTTGTTACTTTGATTTGATAATTTCCTGCAGCAGTCGTTGCTTCTGTCCTAATCAGACCGTTCTCATCTACACTTACTGTATTGCCAACATCTGGTGTAACCAACTCATACGTTACTTGCGAGCTCCAAGCATCCGTTTCTGTGTGCGGCGCTTGACCAATCACTTTAGATTGAATTTGATAATTTTCGCCTGATTTTATAGTGGCTGTTTCTGTAGCAAATTGAACTCTTTCAGGAATCGCATGAGTTTGCACGACTTGGAAGATTTTTCGTTCATCAGGATTCGCAATTCCTATTTTTTCTTCTACTGCAGCAGGGAACTGGTAAGTACCTGGCGGGCTACTTGGCGAATAATTACTAACATCGTCATCCCAAGAAATAACCTTCAATTTCGTTTCGCTACCATCATCTAATTTTGCAATTACTTCAGTTGGCAAATTCAGTTCGCCTCGCGAGGTGCCTGTTAGTCGATCCAGCGTAGGCAATTCCTTGAATCCAACAATATGTTTAGCGGTGACTTTTACATTGGCAATAATTGGCATTGAGACACCTGCTGCTCGTCCTACAACAGTGAATGTTCCTTCTTTTTGATAAGAAGATGCTGGAACTTCTGACCAATTGACAGTCACTTCTCGTTGTGAACCATCCGAATAAAAAATAGTTGTTTTTTCTGGTAGTTTAGGGGCTTGACCCGCTTCTGTCGCAACCTCAATCGACTCATGTTTGACTTCGAAAACATTCGATAAAACAATTTTAGGAGCTAAACTATCCTCTGTTAGCTGTTGACCAGTTGGCAAGGTCAATTTGCCTGCTAAAAAGTCTTGATAGGCCTTTTGTGCGCCTTCTTTTGAAAAAGCATCAAACCCAGCATTATCAGAATCATAACCAGGCAAACGACTGTCTGTAATCGCTAATAAGAAACTTAACTTGGCTGGAATTGTCTCACCACTTTGAATTAGCTTCCGTAGATAGTTACTAATATCAATAGAGATTGTATTTTGATTATTCATAATTGAACTATTTGTAAAAGATTGTCGAGCAATAACTTCTTCATTTGGTACATTTAAATTATTTGGACCATTATTCCAAGTAATGGTGTTACTCATCCAATTAGTATCTGTTCCATAAACATCTACTTGGAACTGCGTATTTTTCAAACGTTCATCATTTGTATTGCCAGCACCATTCCACACATCATAACGCATCACATTTAGTTCTAAATTGGCACTTTTTAGTGATTGATAGTTCTTCAATTCTTGTGTATCAATTTCAACGTAAATCCGGCGATTATACCCTGCAGAACTAGCATTTTTTAATTTTAATGCGTAATTGCCCGTATAGTTTACTCCATAAGGATATTTATAGGCGTCTCCTGAACTAATGGCAGCGGTACCGCCTGCTATAGCAGAGTATGCTCGGTTACCATCACTCTTTTGAACATAGGCAGTTTGAGCTGTTTTTAGTTTAACGGTGTCTTTTCCTTCACCAAGTTCACCCTCAAAAGAGACCTTGGCTGTTACTTTGACAGCATCTATCGGTAAGCCGATAACTGTTGCTGCAACTTCAACTGTGCCTGCTGTATTAATTTTTTCTTGAGGGATTGCTTCCCATTGTAACTTAAATTCTTTTTTGCCTGTCGCAACCACTTCTTCATTAACGACTTCTTCGTACGTTAATTCAACTTGCTCTGGCAAATTAGGATACACACCTGTTGCCGAACTAATTTCTAACACTTGATTTTGATAACGAATACTTTTTTCAATTGTGGATGCTTGTTGCGCACCAATATCTAAAACTTTATTTTTCAAGCTATTTCCAAAGAAGTCTTCGGCCGCACTGTTCACTTCCGACAAGCCTTTACCAATCGCTGGCGAGGTTTCTTTTAATTGGAACATTTGTGCTCGCTGACGTAAGCGTTCTTTGGAAGTAAATTCAACCACATTATCTTTTGTTGGTTTCAATGTCGTAAATTCTTGCTCTGCCAACTCTTTCACTTTTTCAGGGTTATCTGTGATTTCTAATTGTGGTTTTTCAAAAATGTTTCCACTTGATACTAATTTTTCAACAGTTGCACCACTTTTTTCTGTAGCAATTTCTTTTGGCCAAATAACATTATTTTTGAAATATTTTTCTGGATTATCGACCATTTTACGTTCAATTGGTTGTGTCCCATTTGTTGGATAATTAGATAAGAATTTTAATTGTCCGGTACCTTCTTTGTATAAAATATTATTGTAAAAATTGGCTACTGTACCACTGTTGTCAGAACTATTTCCTTCACCAAATAATGACGTTGAAATGCCGTCGCCAACATAAATCGTATTATTGTGGATAGTTGGCATTGCCGCTCCATCATTTTTTACCCAATAATGGAAAATGCTTTGTTCTTTATAATTGTAGCCACCAGCTCCGCCTGGATTGTCTTTACCTGTTCCTCGGTTACCACCGCCGTCATTAGCTGAGATATTGTAACGAATAACCGAATTTTTTTGATCAGACATAAGCAATAAAAAGCCGCCAGTATTATGATGTGAATAGTTATATTGATAAATAACATTGTTTGACTGCATGTCCACATCATAAGCTTCGGCATCGTTAAATCCATATTTGATTCCGTATACTTCGTTATATTGGAACAGTCCGTCATCTACAGACATTGCCCAAACGCCCGCGTAATTTTGTGTACCATAATCGGCATTGCACATTCGGACAGCAACATTTCCTTCGACGACACCGCCACTTTTGGCTTCTGACAAGACAATTCCGTCGCCAGCAATATCTTCTAAATAGTTATTACGAATCGTAATATTAGAAAACGTTTTGTAGAAAGTGTTGCCTCTTGAGGTATCTGAATCAGCTTTTGTTCGAATTCCTTCAAGTCCCACTCGTTGAATCACATTATTTTCAATCAAAATATCATTAAATCCAGTCGTTGTTCGATGATCATTGGCTGCCGTTACTACATTGCCATTCTCATCAAACCAACTTCCTAAAACAATAATTCCACCTACCGCTTTTAATCGTTTGGTTGCAGTATTCCCACTTAGATTCAAATAATATTCTGTTTGAACGTCATGAACATAGTTATTCCGTATCGTGACACTATTGAACGTTCGATTTTGTTCATATCCTAGGACTAATATCCCCGCTCTTTGAGCATCTCCTGGTTTCTTATAGCCTTCGAGATTATCTAGCTCTGGTGTATTTGTCACTTCTAAGTTTGAAATATCCCAATATTCTTGGTTCACTAACTGCACGGCCCCTGAGATTGCACGTTTGAAAGTCCCTGTGCTGTAGGTGCCACCACCGTTAATAATCGGACGCCGTGTTGTTTCAAAAATGGTTTCTCCTTTGTCATTCGTATCATAAAAATCAATGACAATCTTTTGTGCCGCTGTCCCATTCCCTTTTGGATGCAACAATTGGTTATTCCAGGTACTTTGCGCATTCAGCAGAAGATGGTCGCCTGGCTGAAACTCCGTCTGATTCACTTTTTCAAAATCACGCCAAGCACTGGCAGGTGACTGCCCATCATTGGCATTATTTCCTCCTTCCCCATCCACATAGTAGGTCGTCCCATTTTGAGCGACACCTACTGAACGAAAAAGTAACGGTTGATCACTCACTGTTTCCCCATAAGCAGGAAGACTAAATAATTGAAGCTGGGAAAAAACAAGCAAAATAGAAAGGAAAATGGTTACACTTTTAAAATACGCTTTTTTTCTCATTTTCTGCTCCTTAACTGTTTTTATTTTGATAATTTTGAAAAAACTTTTCTCTGTCTTTCTCCAACAAGTCTACTTTGGTTGCTTGTTGATACGTAGCTAATTTCTCTTTGTAGCATGTGTTGATATAGGCATTTTTGCCAAATTGTGGTGCTTCTTCAAACTGTAAAAGTTGCCCTCCTTCCTTATTAAAAATATAAAAGTATTGGTTTTCGTGGTATCCTTCCACCACGGTACCAACAGCTTTTTCACTAAGAATCTCCCCAACAGACAACGAATAAATATCCTCTTTTTGGATTTCTGCACTCTTCAATTGATACGATGCAATAACAAGATTAGGTAATTTATTTTGCCACTCCAATAACGTCTCCTCATAAGATAGATTCGGAGAGATTGCTTCGGCTATTTTTTCTAATTCTGCTTGCTTACCTGAAAAAGTTGGAATTTCAATTGCTTCAATAAAGTAATCGGTCTTTTTATATTTATCCTCCAATTGCTCAAAGGCCTGCCGCAATTCTTTTTGCGTTGGCTTTTCTTTCTCCATTAATTTCTCTTTTATTTGGTCCTGTAATTGTTGATCTTTTGCATCTAGAAATTGCCAGAGCGTTAAACTGCTCTTTTGGTCTTGCCATTCTTTTTTTCTTGCCCAAATGTTTGTGAGTGGGCTATTTCTAACTCCGTTGCCAGCTGTTTAATCATTTTATGTTGTACTAAATCCTTCGTTGCAACCTTCAGTAGTTCCTGAGTGGGTGATTTTCCGTTATACGTTTTGCGCCAGAAATTTTTCCCAAACGAAGTTAAATTATTCTGATCAGAGAATTGCTTCGCTACACGATTCATATTTTTATCGCCATAAACAATCAATTCTTCGACTTGGATTGCTTCGTTATTAATCATACTTTGCTGGCTGGTAGTAAAAATAACGAGCACAAAAATAGCACCTATCAAAAAGCTACTTAAAATAATTATTTTTTTCTTCATTCGTTCGCTCCCTCCACTTTAATAAACAAGGCAAGAACAAAATAAGCAATCCCACCTTCATTCATTTTCCTGAAAATCGAGATTACTTATTAGGTAAAAATTATTTATTCTTTTTTTGCTTTTCATGCAATTTCCCAGTATTTAAATAAATAATCCCTAGGAACAGGACAGGGGTTACAACAAACCCAAACTGTGGCTTCAAACACATCATTGCAAACATTGAGAATAGTAAAAAAACATTTAGACAGCTGACATACCATTTCCGCAGTCCATAGTAAATTGAAATCCGAAACACATCTTTAAAAGAAGCTTGCGGGTTTCGTACTTGAAAATACCAAGCATTCAGCATAATAGCTAACCCAAAAATTAGCAGAAGGACCATCAATGGAATAAACCATTTACCAATCGTTGTTTTGGCAAAAAAGAATATATCTGTCACACTGATGATGCTACTTCCTAAGCCTAGCAAGCTGATAAGAAAGCCTCTTAACCCAAACTGACGAAACTTTTGGAAAAAAGTTTTAAACGGATCCAGCTCTTTTTCTTCTTTAAAAGTATCGATTAAACCTAAAAGTGCAATCATCCCTGCCCCCATCGGCAGCAACGTTACTACAAAAAGTGGGAGGTTTCGTGGATCAATGTCTAAGCTAATCACCGCTATGAAAAAAGGAATGTTCACTAAGAGAAGCCCTAGATTACCGATAAATAAAATGTAAAGCCAGCGAAAAATTTTCATATAGATATTATTATCAAAGGTTTGCTTAGTAAACATTCAAACTTCCTCCTAATTCTTCATTCCAGATGTAGCAATACCTTCAACAAAGTATTTTTGCATTGCTAAAAAGACAATCCCTACTGGTAAAATAGAAACCACTGATGCGGCCATGATTAAGGCATATTCAGCATCAAATAAACCGACGAACATTTTCAAACCTAACTGAATCGTTTTATTCTCAGTAGAAGATAAATAAATGAAAGGTCCCATATAGTCATTCCATGTATTCACAAAAGTAATAATCGTGAGACTGGCTAAAGCTGGTTTGGTTAATGGTAAAATAATTTTCCAATAAATTCCCCACTCACTTAACCCATCAATCCGCGCGCTTTCACATAGTGAATCTGGAATACTGCTGTAATATTGTTTCAGTAAAAAGACCCCAAATGCATTAAATGCTTGTAATAAAACAAGTGACCATAACGTGTCAGTCAAACCTAATTGACGCATCATAATAAATTGTGGAATCATATACGATTGCCAAGGAATAGCAATTGTTGCGATGTACGTAATAAAAAGTGTATCTCTTCCTCTAAAATTCATTTTTGAAAAGCCATATGCTGCAAAGCTTGAAGTAAATAGTTGAATAATCGTAATCACAATACTTAAAAATAACGTATTTTTAAAGAAAGTTAACAATGGAATGCGTTCCCAAATAACGGAATAGTTTTCTGGATGCCAACTTTTAGGAATCCATTGAATTGGAATGGTGAAAACTTCATTGTTTGTTTTAAATGATGCTGAAACCATCCAAATGAAAGGCACCAAAGTAATTAACGCAAGTAAAGTTAAGAGAATGATTACAAGGATCCCACCAGGTGTGACTTTTTCTGCTTTTTTCGTTTTTGCTTTTCGAGTATTTTCTTTTTTTGAAAAAGTTGCTTCCATCTTTTCTCCTCCTAAACTTTCTCTTGATGTTGATTCCATTTAAATTGAGCCACAGTAATCGCTAGAACGATGATGAATAAGACCATCGCAATGGCTGATGCATAACCAAAATTAAATTTGACAAAGGCTTCATTGTAAATTTCGTAAACTAACACATTCGTTGCACGTCCTGGTCCACCACCAGTCATAACTTGAACTAAGTCAAACACTTTGAAACAGTTAATTACAAGCATGATAGTCACGAAAAAGGTCGTTGGTCGTAGTGAAGGTAAGGTAACATTTAAAAATTGATTCCATTTACCCGCGCCATCCATTGACGCTGCTTCATATAATTCTCTTGGCACACTTTGTAAACCAGCTAAATACAAAATCATATAATACCCCATAAAGCGCCACACACTAACGATGATAATTGCTGGTAAAGCCCAAGTAGAACTAGATGTCCAGCCAGGAGGATTTTCAATAAATAATTTCAAAAATTGATTAATTGGTCCCATTGTTGGATGAAATAGCATATTCCAAACGACCGCAATCGCAACTAATGACGTTACATAAGGAAAGAAAAAAGCCGTTCTAAAAAATTTCATCCCTCTAATTTTACGATTCAACAAAATCGCTAGTCCTAATGAGCAAATCAATGTTAACGGAACAACACCAATCGTATAGATAAACGTTTGTTTTAACGAAATCCAAAACGTATCATCATGAATCATTTTGGTGAAATTTTTCATTCCGACAAATTCAGGAGTTGAAAAAGAATCCCAACTCATAAAAGCTAAAATCAGTGAACAGATAACCGGGATTAAAGTGAAGAGGAAAAAGCCAATAAAGTTTGGTGCGATAAAAGATAACGCAGTCCACGTATTTTTTCGTCTCAATTTATTTGCTGTTTTTGTTTTTGAAGTAATTTCCATAATTGTATTCTGTTAAGTGAACTTAACAGGCCCTCCTTCCAAACTCAAGCTACATTCTTTATTTAAAAAAATAAGCTGAAATTCATTGTAGGTTACTCATTTCAGCTTATTTTTTTCATCAATCTTTTGTGTTTTTGCAGGAAATAATAGTTAGTCTATCTCTGCTTTGACACGTTTTTCCATGTTAGCAATACCATCTTTTGGTTTTTCGTCGCCGACCATAATTAAATCATGTTCTTCTTGTAATACTTTATCAATTGCGGCACCGTTTTTATCAGATGGGAATTCTAAATTAATTGTATCTGGGTTAAAGGCTTTTTGTGAGACTTCATCTGAAGGCATTCCTTTTCTTGCAAAGTAGATTTTGTCAATTTCATCTGTTTTATAAGAAGGAACCACCCCTACTTCTGCTAAAAGTTTTGCACCTTCTTTACCTGAAGCAAAGTCTAAGAATTTTTGAGCAGCTTTTTGTTTTTTACTGTTTTTATTAATTGCAAAACTTGTCGGTGAGCCAAAGGTAGTTGCTTTGCCTTTTTCTTGTTGTGGTATTTCGGCAATCCCCCATTCGACATTTGTTTTGCCATCATCAATGTTGGTTAATAAAGTCCCCATGTACCAGCTACCCATGTACATCATCGCCGCTTTTGAATTTTCAAATTGTGATTGATACGTTACTTTTGTTGATTTTGCTGTTCCAAAATCCATTTGTGATTGATCTTTTTGCATTCTCAATGCGCGATCATAGTAAGTTTCCATATAATTGTATTTCGGTTCAATTAAATTGGCATTGTTTTGAGCAGCGGCAATTGCTTGAACCGTTGAGCGCCAAGTATGTTGATAGGCACCATATACTTGTTCTTCTGGTTTAGATAATTTTTTCGCTAACGCTTCATATTCATCCCAAGTTAAGTTATCGGGATAGGCAATTCCGGCTTCATCAAACATTTTTTTATTGTAATACAATACCCAGAAATCTGTACGGTAAGGCTGAGCATAGGTTTTACCATCGATTTCATACATCTCGTAACTTGCTTTGGCAGGTGCGATATCTAAATCTTTAACGTGATCGGTTAAATCCACCAATTGATTGCGTAGCGCGTAATTAGAATATGAAAGTAAGTTTTTCATGGTTAAAATATCCGTCGTATCTCCTGATGAAAGCATCGTTGTTACTTTTGTGTCATAATCATCTGAAGCAATGTCCACCGGTTCAATAGTGATATCAGGATTTTCCGCTTCAAAAGCTCTGAATAATTTCTCAAATTCTGGGGTCGTGTCATAATTCCAAGTAGTTACTGTTAATTTTGTTTTGCCATCTTCACTCTTTTCAGTTGCTTTCTTTTCACTTGAACCACCACATGCTGTTAAAGTTACTGCCGCCACCGCTAACAACGCTGCCGCTGTTAAGCCTTTTTTCCAAAATTTCATTTGTACTACCTCCGCTATTTATTATTTTTTAGGAGTTTTCCTCCCTGAATTACCAAAAAGAATACCAGCTTTTCGCTAAACGAGTTAACGCTTCCAAATAAAAGTAGTCGCCCCAAATCATGCATTCATCGACTCCTGTATTTGTTTTTTTATCATAGACACCATGAAGCAATAGGCCGTTCGACTCTGGTCGTAAAACCGTTGTATACTTTTCCGCTAATGCTTGTAATAGTTCTAGCGCAACCTTTTCATAATAGCCATGTTTTTCATCATTTAATGGAAGCTGACGAGATAATTCTAGTAAGCCACATGCAGCAATTGCAGCAGATGAGCTATCACGTTCTTCTTCACTCCCTTCATTGAAAATTAAATCCCAGTAACAGATTTTGTCCTCTGGTAATTCTTGAATAAAGTAATCAGCAACATTTTTTGCTGTTTCCAGAAAACTACTATCTCCTGTATATAAATAACTTAACGTAAAGCCGTAAATTCCCCAGGCTTGGCCGCGAGCCCAACAAGAATCGTCTGAGTATCCTTGCTGCGTCTTACCGTATAAAGCTTCGCCTGTTTCCGTATCAAAATAATACGTATGGAACGTGGTGTGATTTTCTCGCACAATATATTTTTGTGTTTGTTTCGCATGATTGTAGGCAGCTTCATAATACTCTTGCTTGCCAGTCATTTTTGCTGCAAAGTATAATAATGGTAAGTTCATTAAACAATCAATAATCATTCTGCCTCGTTGCTCTGGATCGTCTAAATTCCCCCAAGCTTGAATAATCTTGGCTTTTGGTGAATAACGTTTCATTAATAAGTCCGCAGCTTGCAAGGCCATTTCTTTTGAGGCCTCATGACCATTGACTTGATAATCGGCAATGGCTGTTAAAATATACAAAAAGCCTATATCATGTGTTTCCAGCTCAATTTGTTCATCCAAGCGATGTTGAAAAGAAGCCATCTGTGTGGCAATCACTTCATCGAACTCTGTTGAATTTGTTAATTCCTTTGCTAAAAATAACATTCCTGGCCAAAAGCTGGCCGTCCAGTCAATATTTTCTTCAGGATAATAAATTTGATTTAAACTTGCCGCGGGTGGAACTAATTCTTTAAATGTCTCTAAATTTCCTCGAACTTTGTTTAAAGCAAAACTGATTTGCTTCGGCAACCACTCAATCTGTCCATTTTCTGTCATTGTGTATTTCTCCCCCTAATTCCCCAAAATTACAACTTTTTCTTCAACTAAAAGCTGATTTTCTTTTAACCTAACTTTAACTGGCTCAATTTGTTCATTCGGTAGTACGCCTGTCACCAATGTAATTAAAAGATGTTTCCCTTTCGACAAGTTTACTTTCAAATATGGCAACTCCGTTAACGGATAAAGTAAATTTGTATTCGGTTCTGTTCGAATAATCGCAGCTTCAGAAAAGCCGTTGATATTTTCTACTTTTGACACACCTTTTGCATTTTTTACCTCAGCCATTTGATCAGAAACGCAAGTGACCTTTTCATCGAAGAGCGGGATTGAGAAGCCACCTTCATAAGCCACTAATGCACGTTGTGTCTCAATTTCGTGGATCCGTAAATGCTGGCCTTCTAATGGTACAATTGTCGTTTTGATTGCTACATCGGACCAAGGATACCATTGATGAATGATACGATCATCAAGAATTTCGTACTGATCATCTAATCCCTTCGTGCGGAAATAATGGTCGTCTTCAGCTAAAGCCAAGCAATTATCATAAGCACCTTCGTAATACCAATAATCACTCTTTATAGTACTGAAACCAAAATGGGAAGAATAAACAAATTTACTATATTTATCATGCGCATGAGCTTGATAATTAATAAATTGTCCCGCTGGAAACATTAAACCATGTGTCCCTGCATCATTTACTTGATAGTAGTTCCGACTTTCTGGTGAAGGTAAGTGTTTTTCTGGAAAGCTAATAGGCTGTGTTTCTGCTTGCCAATAAGGATGATCTTTTGGAACCGCTAACAAAATGAATGTTTTAAAGGCCCAATAAGGTGAACCAGGACCATTATAGCCTTCGGCAAAGACCATATTTTGATAATCATAACCTACCGACAATAATCCATCTGTTGTAAAAATATCTTTGTTCATCCATTGATGAAGATGTCGGCTGATTAGACCTTTGATCTCACCCCACGGCAATGCTTCAACATCTGCAAAAACTAAGGCACTAAAAAATGACACTTGAGCAAAACGATACGTTAAGCTACGTCCAAAGGGAATCGCTTCTCCTGGCTGAGTAAACCAATATTTAAACTCTTGCGCGAACAAAGTTGCTCGTTCCTTCATAATAGCCACTCTTGCGGTATCTTCCGGGGCAAAACGACAATACAATAAACTATAATAATGAATAGCGAAAGAAACATAATAATCAACTTGTGTCTCGACTCCGTCATAATACCAACCATTACCGACATAAAAACGATCAATTACAGCCAAATCAACAGCGATCTGTTCTTTTGAATACGGCATTTCACAATGTTTCATCGCTAAATTCAGCAACACTCTAAAGAAATGCCAATTATTTGGCGGAATAATGTTTTCATTGGCTTGTATCAGCCAACTGTGTAAATTATTTTGCTGTTCTTTTGTTAGCTGGTCCCACGTTTTTTCTTTGTTTAACAAAAGAAATGTACTTAATGCTGCCATCTCAACAATCAATTGATCATAATCTTTTGTTTTTCCCCAATAAGATGAACTCTCAGGATCGGTGCCTTCGATAATTCCCGTTAGAAAGTCATTCAAATACTCACTTTCATTTTGCGTTACATAAGGACCTAGTCCCCATAATGGTCGTAAAAATGCCTCCGCATCACGTGTTCCTTTAGAATAAACTGTCCCGTGTGTCCCTAAATCCAGATGACCTTGATATTCTCGATCAAAAAACAATTCCAGTGGCGCTAATAAATCTTCAAATCCTTCTGCAACTTCTTCGTATGTTTCAAAAGGATTCTGTCTAATTCGTGGCTGAATCATGATTCTCCTCACTTTCAATTAATGTCCCTTTCAAAAAGCCGTAATATTCTCCGTAAACTGTCACTTCGTCACCAATTTTCAATTTTTTCTTTTGCTCATTAAAAACTTGATATTTACTAGAACCACTTTTCAAAATAAAACGATCACCTTTTTTTATTAAACTGGAACGACTGTCGCTCTCAACAATCTCCCCTTTCAAAGAAATATATTCATTTAAACGAACGTCACCATTTTGTAATTCTGTTTCTGAATAAGACTGTGCCGTTTCCTTTAGATTTTGAAGAGATTCTTCATCAAATTCTTTTTCACCGGATTTACAACCTGTTAAAGCAAGTAAAATTAGTAAAAAAAGTGAAAATCTTTTCACTAAACCACCTTCTCCATCGAATTAAAGCGCTTTCTTTGACTTTATAGTATATTTTTTTAGTCAAAAAATCAATAGTTTTTGCTAAAAAAAAGTAAAAAAAGCTTTTTCTTGCTTTTTTTTACTAAAAAGAAATATACTATATGCTATAATAGTACTTGAGAAGGAGGCATTTAGAATGGCAACTATCACAGATATCGCAAAAGTCGCGAATGTTTCAATTTCAACTGTATCGCGAGTTCTGAACTATGATCCAAACTTATCCGTTACAGAGGAAACCAAGCGAAAAATTTTTGAAGCAGCAGAAACCCTGAATTATACGAAATATAAAACTAAAAATAAAAACAAACAGCAGGAGCAACTGACACCTAACCTTTCCGTACAAACAGCTCCGCAAGAGCCTTCGATTGCCGTCGTTCAGTGGCGTTCAGATGACGAAGAACTAACGGATATTTACTATATGTCGATTCGTTTAGGCGCTGAAAAACGGGCCGAAGAGTTAGGTTACAATATTCTCAAAGTTTCTCAATTGGAACAACATAACCTTCAAGGGATTGATGGCATTTTGGCAATTGGTAAATTCACTCAAAAGACGCTACAAGAGTTGCAGCAACTGCATCCAAACCTTTGTGTAATTGGCAGTAATTTCCCATTGGAGGAATTTGATTCTGTAAATACTGATTTTTATCAAGCAACCGAGATTGCCTTAACCCATCTTTTGGAATTGGGCCACGAAAAAATTGCCTTTATTGGTGCCGAAGAAAGCGAAAATATGTATGGTTTCCGTCGCTATAAAACACCGACAACCAACGCTTATCTTGACATTATGCAGCATTATCACTTGTTTAACGAAGATTATTTTATCTTAAAAGAAAATGGCATGTTGGATGTCAAAACGGGGGAACAATTGACAGAAGAAGCGTTAGAGAAATGGGGAAATGATTTACCTACTGCGATTCTTGCTTATAATGACGCCTTTGCAATCGGTGTGATACATACGTTAGCCGCACACGGTATAAAGGTTCCTGAAGAAATTAGTGTCATGGGGATCAATGATATCTCTATTTCTCAATATGTCTCACCACCGCTATCCTCTGTCCATGCCTTTACTGAAGAAATGGGCGAGACAGGCATTAATTTATTGCACAAACGAATTCAAATGCCTAGCATTCCTCGTAGAGTCCTGTTAAACACAGAATTGGTTGTCCGCCAATCGACAACTAGCCCACGCCAGAAATAAAAAATAAGGACCGCTCCTATAAAGGAACCGTCCTTATTTTTTATTTGTTTTGACCAAATAATTCAATTTGTGTTAATGCTGGAAATGGTGATGGTTCATCTGCTTGAATTAACTCTGTTAGTATCACCCACTCCGCTGCCCGTTTCGCAAAGGTAAAGCTCTGGCGTTGCTCAGTCTTAACAGTTTTAAAAACTTCATGTGTACCGTCGGAAAATTTTAAAGTCACTTGTTGCCAATAATTATCATGAGGAAAGTCCGCTCGTAATGTTAAGATCACTTTATCCAACAAGACTTCACGCCCAAATTCAATTTTTAATGCGGCATCTAACTGCTGATTAATCCCCCATGATTGATAAGGATACGGCCCATGATAAAGATTAGCAAAGGTACCGTCAATCGCATTGCAAGCAAAAAAAGTGGCATCATTTCGCGTTTCCACGTTGGCAGATGCATGAGGATACGCACCAGTAAAATGTTGTAAATCATGTGGATTTAACGCCCAATTACGATAACTCTTAATTTCTTCTTTAGTGGCAACACGCACACTTATATAAGGTTTCTTGGTTTCAAAACGATACGCTGCTCGCGCTTCGATAGCGTTTTCATTTTTTGTGATTGGAAACGTCCATTTTTGTTCTGGAACATAAATCAAACTGCTGTCAAGCGTAGCATCTAACTTCACCATTAAATAAGTATTGGGCGTATCTAAACAAACTTGAATCACATCGCCGTCTTGTAATTGACAATCCCGAGCAGCTAAACAAACAAAATCTTTTCCTGTAATAGTTAACTCTTTCAAAGAATCTGAATCATCTATCTTAGCTTTTCTAACTTCTTGTTCTTGATTTAAAATCGATAATGAAATACACGTCATATGCTTCCCTCCTAGTTTTACCTTTATTATATATTATTTTAGTAAATTAATCTATTTTTTACTAAAATAATAGCTGATTAAAGAATAAATGTTTAGATCAAAAAAATAAAAAGGCTTTTCTTAAAAGTCTTCTTTTGTTCAAACTGATTATCTTAAGAGTTAAAAAGTGGGACATAAGTTGAGCCGACCCCCAAAAGTTAGATTTCTAGGTCTAACTTTTGGGAGTCGGCTCAAGTCGAAATGACTAATGTCCCACTTTCAATAAAAAAAGAATAAATTTATGATTTTTTCTGATCATCTTCATCCATTTTCAGAACCGCCATAAAGGCTTCTTGAGGAACTTCCACGGATCCAATTTGTTTCATCCGTTTCTTCCCTTCTTTTTGTTTCTCTAACAATTTACGTTTACGAGAAACATCGCCACCATAGCATTTAGCCAGTACGTTTTTGCGTAAGGCTTTAATATCTGAACGAGCCACAATTTTTTGACCAATCGCCGCTTGAACTGGGACTTCAAACTGTTGACGTGGAATTAGTTTTTTCAGTTTCTCAACAATCGCTTTACCACGCTCAAATGCGAAATCTCGGTGAACAATAAAGCTTAACGCATCCACTTTTTCAGCATTTAATAGAATATCCATTTTCACTAGGCGGCTGGTACGATAGCCAGCCATTTCGTAATCTAAGGATGCATAGCCTTTTGTACTTGATTTCAATTTATCGAAAAAGTCAAACACGATTTCAGATAACGGAATTTCATAAACTACGTTTACACGATAATCGTCTAAGTAATCCATTGTAATGAATTCGCCACGTTTACGTTGTGATAATTCCATTACTGCTCCTACATAATCATTTGGCACCATGATTTGCGCTTTAACATAAGGTTCTTCCACAGATTCAATCGTTACTGGTTCTGGAAATTCAGCTGGGTTGTCAACAACAACGGTTGTTCCGTCAGTTTTATTAACGTGATAGATTACAGACGGTGCTGTTGTAATTAACTCTAAATTAAATTCTCGTTCCAAACGTTCCTGAACAACATCCATGTGTAGCAAACCTAAGAAACCACAACGGAAACCAAACCCTAAAGCTTGCGATGTTTCCGGTTCAAATTGTAACGCCGCATCATTTAATTGTAATTTTTCTAATGCTTCCCGTAAATCGTTGTAGCGCGACGTATCAATTGGATATAAACCACAATAAACCATTGGATTCATTTTGCGGTAGCCTGGTAGTGCTTCTGCTGCTGGATTGTCGGCCAAAGTCACTGTATCCCCGACACGTGTATCTTGAACCGTTTTAATGCTAGCGGTGATATAGCCCACATCACCAACCATTAAATAATCACGAGCGATTGGTTTCGGTGAAAAAACGCCGACTTCTGTTACATCAAACGTTTTACCGTTACTCATCATTTGGATTTTATCCCCAGGACGAACGACACCGTCAATTACACGGATGTTTAAAACGACCCCCCGATAACTATCGTAAATAGAGTCAAAAATCAAAGCCTTTAAAGGAGCCTCAATATCGCCTGATGGAGCTGGTACATACTCCACCACTTGTTCTAAAATATCTTCAATCCCAATCCCTGCTTTTGCACTTGCTAAAACAGCTTCCGATGCATCAATTCCAATTACGTCTTCAATCTCTGTCCGAACACGCTCTGGATCAGCGGCGGGTAAATCAATTTTATTAATAACAGGTAAAATTTCTAAGTCATTATCCAATGCCAAATAGACATTTGCTAGCGTTTGCGCTTCAATTCCTTGCGCCGCATCAACAACTAGAACAGCCCCTTCACAAGCTGCCAAACTACGAGAAACTTCGTAGGTGAAATCGACGTGCCCTGGTGTGTCAATCAAATGGAAAGTATAGGTTTCACCATCTTTGGCTGTATAGTTTAATTCAATTGCGTTTAATTTGATGGTAATGCCGCGTTCTCTCTCTAAATCCATTGAATCAAGTAATTGATCTTGCATTTCTCGACTGCTAACTGTATTTGTTTTTTCCAAAATCCGGTCGGCTAAAGTTGACTTCCCATGGTCAATGTGGGCAATGATCGAGAAATTACGAATTTTCTCTTGTCTTGCTTTCATTTCTTTATTGTTCATTTTTTGCCTCATTTCTTTTAAGAAAAGCTAGCTCCCTGCTAGCTTCATCAATCAATTGTTATATTTTAGTTGCCTTTTTTATCAAATTATCATGTTTAAAGGTCTAGGATAATCAGCACTTTTCATTATACCAATTTTTGAAGAAGATTTAAAGCACTTCCCTTTTATTCTTTTGGTTTCGAAAGGCTAACAGAGTTTCGAAAAATTTGGTATACTAAAAACAGTAAATTTATTGGAGATGGAAAAATGGATGAACAAGAATTTCGAAAGCAACTGACCTTAAAGCCTGTTGAGGAAGAACACATTGATCAATTTAATGAACTTCTTTCCTATGTTTTTCAAGTGACTGAAGCAGATATTGAAGAAAGTGGTTTTGAAAACAAACGCGCATTTATCAAATCAAAACAACCGATTTTAGAACTTTCAAAAGTATTTGGCTGGTTTCACGAAAATCAATTAATTTCACAAATTGCTATCTATCCATGCGAAGTCAATATCCATGGCGCTTTGTATAAAATGGGCGGCGTTACTGGTGTCGGTACCTATCCTGAATATGCCAACCACGGTTTAATGAAAGACTTGATTCAAACAGCATTAGAAGAAATGCGCCAAGATAAACAGTGGATTTCTTATCTTTTCCCTTACAACATTCCTTATTACCGACGTAAAGGTTGGGAAATCATGTCCGACAAGTTATCTTTTAAAATTCGGGATACGCAATTACCAAAAACCGTTCCTGTTCCAGGAATGATTGAACGGTTAGCTGTCGATCACCCAGATGTCTTTGATGTCTATGCGCGATTCGCTCGTCAAAATCACGGCGCACTCATTCGTAGTGCCTTCAACTGGGAAGAATATTGGCGTTTTGAAAACGAGGAAGAACGGACTGCTGCTGTCTATTATGGTGCCAATCAAGAACCTTTAGGAGTACTTTTTTATTGGGTGGCCGATGAGGTATTTCATATTAAGGAAATGTTTTACTTGAACCAAGAAGCCCGAAATGGCTTGTGGAATTTTATTACTGCGCATTTTTCGATGGTTTATTGGGTCAAGGGCGATATCTATAAAAACGAACCACTAGCCTTTCTTTTAGAAGACAGCCAAATTAAAGAAAGCATTGAACCCTATTATATGGCGCGAATTGTTGATGTCAAAGCCTTTTTAGAAAACTTTCCTTTTGAAAGTACGGCTAAGCCCTTCCATTTTGTCGTTAAAGATCCTGTTGCTGAGTGGAATAATGGTATTTTTGGCTTAATTTGGGATGAAAATGATCAAGTAACCATTACGGATGAACCTCTAGGCACCGCCGTTCACTTAGATATTCAAACACTAACTTGTTTAGTCATGAATTACCGACGCCCTTCGTACTTACATCGAATTGAGCGCATTGATACAGATAAAGAAACTTTAAATTCTTTGGAACGGATTTTTCCTGACCAAGAAGCTTATTTCAGTGATTATTTCTAAACCCTTGGATTGGAGACAGACAAATGACAAAAATTTATTTTGCAGGACCTTTATTTTCGCAAGCTGACTTACGTTATAATGCCTATTTAGTCGAACAAATTCGACAATTGGATAAAACAATCGATCTTTATTTACCACAAGAAAATGCGGCGATTAACGACAAATCTGCTTACGCCGATAGTAAAATGATTGCCTTAGCAGATACAGAAAACGTCCTTGCTAGCGACTTATTGGTTGCTTTATTAGATGGGCCAACCATTGATGCGGGCGTAGCTTCCGAAATTGGTGTTGCTTATGCCAAAGGAATTCCGGTGGTTGCCCTTTACACAGACAGCCGCCAACAAGGTGCTGATAATCACCAAAAGCTTGATGCTTTGAACGAAGTCGCTGAAAATCAATTCCATTATTTAAACCTTTACACAGTTGGTTTGATTAAATTGAATGGTCGGGTTGTTTCTTCAGAAGAGGACTTGTTGGAAGAAATTAAGCAACGATTGTCATAATAAAAAAAAGAACGAGCGAATTCGCTCGTTCTTTTTTTATACTTCTTCTATTGGTTCATTTTCAAAAACTAATTGATTGTCTAATAGACTAATCGTGACTTTTGTTTTTGGCATTACTCGTCCAGAAACAATTTCTTTTGCTAATGGTGTTTCGACTTCGCGAGTAATGAAACGTTTTAACGGACGAGCTCCATAAGCTGGCTCATACCCATTTTCAGCAATCCATGTTTTAGCTTCATCAGTGATTTCCAACACAATTTCTTGTTGCTCTAAACGATGAGCAAGTTGTGCGGTCATTTTACCAATGATTCCTTTCACATTATCCAAGCTTAATGGTGTAAATAAAATAGTATCATCAATTCTGTTTAAGAACTCTGGTTTAAAGTGTCCTTTTAGAATATTCATGACTTGATTTTCAACTTCTTCTGGAATTGTTCCTTCAGGTGTTACACCTTCCAATAAAAGCTGAGAACCGATGTTGCTTGTCATAATTAAAACTGTATTTTTAAAATCAACGACCCGACCTTTAGAATCTGTCAAACGACCATCATCTAAAACTTGTAATAAGATATTAAAGACATCTGGGTGCGCTTTTTCAATTTCGTCTAATAAGACAATTGTATATGGATTTCGACGAACAGCTTCTGTTAACTGGCCACCTTCTTCATAACCAATATAGCCTGGAGGGGCACCAACCAAACGAGACACGGCATGTTTTTCCATGTATTCACTCATGTCAATCCGTACCATATGATCTTCAGAATCAAACAAATCTTCAGCTAAGGCTTTAGCAAGTTCTGTTTTACCAACACCAGTTGGTCCTAAGAAAAGGAACGAACCGAGTGGGCGATTTGGATCTTGTAAGCCTGCTCTTGAGCGAATCACCGCATCACTAACAGCATCGACGGCTTCATCTTGACCAATCACACGTTTGTGTAATGTTTCATTCAGTTTCATTAATTTTTCTCGTTCGCCTTCAACTAATTTTGTCACAGGGATGCCGGTTAAACGACCGACCACTTGCGCAATTTCGTTTTCAGTAACCGATTCTTGTACCATTTTGACGTTATCTTTGGCGTTCTTTTCTTCCAATTCTTTCAATTCATGTTCTAATTGTGGAATTGTTCCATGGCGCAAAACAGCAGCTCGTTCTAAATCATAATTATTTTCAGCATCTTCTAATTCGTGTTTTGCTTTATCAATCTCTGCACGTTTGTTGGAAACCGCATTAACTTCTTCTTTTTCCGTTTCCCATTGCATTTTCATTGAGTTGGCTTCTTCACGCAAATCTGCTAATTCTTCTTGCAAGTTGGCTAACCGTTTTTTACTTGCATCATCCGATTCTTTTTTCAAGGCCGCTTCTTCAATTTCTAGTTGCATTAACCGACGTGTTACTTGATCGAGCTCTGTTGGCATTGAATTCATTTCCACTCGAATCGTTGCGCTTGCTTCATCGACTAAGTCAATCGCTTTATCTGGTAAGAAACGATCAGTAATATAGCGATCGGATAAAGTAGCGGCAGCAACTAAAGCATTGTCATGAATATTCACGCCGTGGTGAATTTCAAATCGTTCTTTTAAGCCACGCAAAATAGAAATTGTATCTTCTACTGTTGGTTCTTTGACTAATACTTTTTGGAAACGACGTTCTAAGGCTTTATCTTTTTCCATATATTGGCGATATTCATCAAGCGTTGTGGCACCGATTAAATGCAATTCACCACGTGCTAGCATCGGTTTTAATAAATTTCCGGCGTCCATACTGCCTTCTGTTTTACCAGCTCCGACGATATTATGAATTTCATCAATGAATAAAATGATTTTGCCATCACTTTTTTTCACTTCTTTTAAAACAGCTTTTAACCGTTCTTCAAATTCGCCACGGAATTTTGCTCCCGCAATTAAGGCACCCATATCTAAAGAAAAAATGGTTTTATCTTTTAAGTTTTCGGGAACATCTTTACGAACGATTCGTTGTGCTAATCCTTCAACAATCGCTGTTTTACCAACACCTGGTTCACCAATTAAGACTGGATTATTTTTAGTTTTTCTTGATAAAATCCGAATAACGTCACGAATTTCTTCGTCACGACCAATGATTGGATCTTGTTTTCCTGCTTTTACTTGTTGTACTAAGTCAACACCGTATTTTTCTAGTGCTTTATATTGTTCTTCCTGGTTTTGAGAAGTCACACGATCTCCTCCTCTCATCTCTTCAATATTTTTTCTTAACTCTTTTTCTGTAATGCCTTGTTGCATTAAATATTTTGTTAAACGATAATTTTTCAATTTCATTAAAGCTAAAAGTACAATTTCGGTTGATAAAAATTCATCTTGGAATTCTTCTCGAAGTGAATCAGCTTCTTGCAATAAATGGAACAAATTTTGACTTAAATTTTGACCATATTGCACATTACCGCCTGCCACACTTGGATATTCATCTAACGCGTTATCTACTTCTCGTTCAAATGCGTCAACATCTAAACCAGTATCTGTGTAAAAATTACGCCCAAAATGGTTTGGTTGAAGAAAAATTTTCCATAAATGTGCGATATCAATTTCTTGATGTTGCCGTGTCAACGCAACTTTTTGAGCTTCAGCAATCGCCTCTTGTAGCGTTGTTGTCATTTTTTCAATATTCATAAACGATCCCTCCCGTTTATTGTTTTGTCTTTTTTTTATTTTAACATTCTTTACAATTATTATTATCCGACTTTTGATGGATTTCTTCAAAAGTTAAGGTATTTGTAAACCTTACAAATTTATTATACCCCATTAGTCAGTAAAGGTCAATAAATAAATTGACCTTTTTTGACCTTTTTGCTAAAAAAAACCTAAAACAACTAAATATCACTGTTTTAGGGCTTTTTTCGCAATCACAACTAGTTTGACCAACTCTTTATTGCTTTGATTTATTAAAAATAAAGTTTTAACGTAAGATACTTTTTATCGGCATAGCTAACCAAAATAGCCAAACTGGTTATTGCTAAAAATAATTCGTACTCATAACCACTAAAACCACTTGCCAAACCAAAAGAAAAAATAGCTCCGACTAAAACTGCTATGAATCCTACTGATACCAATGGAATTAAAAAGCCAATAATCATAAATAATCCACCAATTAATTCAATTGCTGCTACACCATAAACAAAAAGACTTGGCAAACCAATACTAGCAAAAAACGCTAAAGTATCTTCCAATGACGTTACTTTCATCACTCCATGAATTAGCATCGTCACCCCTAGCCAAATTCTAATCACTTGAATGCCTCGCTGTTGTTTATCCATACTTCTCCTCCTTTGTTTGCATTTAATAGTTAATGTAACTATCGAAGTTACATTATAAAGGATAAATCGAAAAAAGTATAGAAAAAAACAAACGTATTTAACAATACGTTTGTTTTTTAATATTCCTGTAAAACTTAGAAGCGTTTTTTCTTAATACAATTAACTTTCCTTCTAAGTAAATCATACTAAGATTAGACTACATCGTCCAATGACCAAGTTACTGTCGATTGATATACTTTTGATATTTCTCCTACATTTGCAGGCACAGTTAATTTTATCTCTTCAAAAGGAAAATATAGTTGCCAAGTTCCACTTCCTTGTGCTCCAGTTGCTGTGATTATTGATTGGGCTGTTGCACCCGATCGAAAAGCTTGAGAACCTAACATCGGTCCATTGGTAAAACCAGTCGTTACTGATTCCTCGGCTGTATTAGCATATTGAACTTTTTGAAGTTGAGTGTCCGCAAAGTTCAAGGTAATTCCTTCTCCTTGTGGTAAAGATTTACCAGTTTTATCTTTAAATTCAGATAAACTAACGTTTAATTTCCAACCTGTGCTAGTTGGTCGATTATCTTCTAGACGTAACATAAAACCAGCTTGTTGTAATTCGGGACTTCCTACATAGCTTGCTGAATTTAGTCCATAACTTTTTGCCGTTGGCGAAATCGTTTGTTTGCCAAAATCAAACGTACTTGGTGTCCCCATCAATACAGGTCGTTGCCCACTCCATTTCGCATATAAAGTTACAGTCCCATTATTAGTAGCAGTTAATGTCGAAATTATTTGTTTATCCGTATAGACAACTGCACTTGTCCGTGTCCTCGACCAACCAAGGAACGTATTACTCTCTTTCGTAAAGGTGTTGGCTGGTAATGGCTTGCCTGTTCCATAAATAAAACTAGCGTTAGGCATAGTACCAGTTCCCCCATTCGCATCAAACTTTACGGTATAAGCGTTCCCCTTCCAAACAGCATAATAGGTCTTAGCTGAGGCATAATTAACGAGAGGGTTTGTTGTAATATCTGGTGTTGTGGCACTGGCTGTTGTAGCCCAACCTTGAAAAATATAGCCTGTTCTTGTTGGCTTCACAACCGTGCTTAAATTAACTACTGTCCCAAAAGTATAGGCTTTAGCAGCCGTACCACCCGAGCCCCCATTGGCACTAAAAGTCACATTCACTGAGATTGGTTTCCAAATAGCTTTCAGAGTTATTTTTGTGGTAGTTGACGTAGACGTAAAGCTAATCGTTGCTCCCGGTTGATATTTTTTGGTTGGTGTTTCAACATCTTGCCATTCTACAAAAGTATAACCACTAAGCGTTGGTTTGGCTGTTGGAATGACAATTTTGCCGGCATCATTCACATCTAACTGGATTGTTTGCGGAGAAGGTAAATCTTTCACTCCACTTCCAGGAACTGTAATACTCGGTAAATTTTGTTCATAGGCTACTTGAGCAAACTCTGTGCTAAAGGTAATTTCATCACTAACTGCTGTTAAAGTGGCTCCTGCTTTAGCTTCTTTAGCAGAATATTGAAATTGGTTAATTGCTTTTTGATTCTCTGCATCTGGCACTAAAAAACTCATAATCGCATCTAATGTCTCACTTGGTTTGATTGTCGTTGCGCCAAAATCGACATAGATTGCTGTGATTAAAGCTGAATTAGCGGGTTTAGTTGTAGTGAACCCTAAACTGGTTAGTTTAGTGGCATTCCACGCTTGCAAATCATTGTTAGCATAACTAGGCAATTGTGAGACAGGCTTAGTTGTATAGTAAGTTTTGGCTGTCCCATTATTACTGGTCAAGTTTGTAAACCCGATGCTGCCTGTTGAACCACGACCATCACTAGAAGAAGGTAAAATATTATACAAGCGAACGTTATTGAAGTTTGTATTTCCAGAATTTTTAATGACCGTTTGCATTTGCGGGGTGCCTTTGCGATCTACCGCAAAGATATTCGTATTTGACCAAGCTTGCGTCGCGGAGCCACGAGCATTAGTAGCGCTGTCTAACTTAGAAGAATCCACAACAGAAAAGCCAATATTAGAAGTAGATGAGTTAATCACGTAGCTATTTTCGTTCGTGTTGTCTAAGCCAATTTTTTTTGCTTCTGCAGCAGATAATTGAGTAAGTACACCATGAAAGAAATCAGTTGCCTTAGGGCTACTATAGGCGATATAAGGAATTTGATAGCTTCCAGAAGCCGCTGAACTATCCACTACAAATTCTAAAGGAATCCGAAAAATACTAGCCGCTCCCGTTACTTTAGATTTATAAGCCGTGCTGGACGTCTTAAAACGATAATAATTATAAGTTGTGTCATTTATAGCTAAGGTTTCAGCGGTCACCGAAGCTGGATAGGTCACTTGATTACTCTCATCAATAAAATCTTTTTTCGTAGTCGCTTTTAAACGTAACTGTTTGGGAACTTTAATTGTAATAATGGGATTCTCCCAATCCCCAAAAGAAGTATCTGTATAGTAGCCATGATTTCTCCCGACTATTTCATAGTTAATCGTGTCCCTAGGCAGTTTATTTTCACTATTAACACTGGTAAAGCTAGCACCACCACGTAAAGCTACGCCTTTATTATAATATACTACATTATTGTTTAATTTAAGCTCTGTAGGAGTCCCCGTTGCATCTTGGTACTGCATTGTGGCTCCAAAGGTGATTGGATTAGTCTTGCTAGAAAGCCCTGTGCCGTCTGGCCACTTTCCACTAGGCCAACTTTTGACCTGATATCGAAAGACCATCCCATTCCCAGGAGGTAACGAATTGGCAGTTGTGCCATCGGTTCCCATAGGAATAATATCAATGGTTGAAATATACTCATTGATTGCTAAAGTCGGTAAAGCTGGACTAAAGCTACCAGTCTTAGCCGGTGTACTACTCCAAACAGAACGACTCGTTCCAGTTACGGCATTTTTAATATGATACAAAGGGCGATAATAGGCGGGGGCACTCACTCCATCAGTCAAACCTAAAATATATAAATTAGTAAAGTTTCCCTTTGCTGATCCTGCAGTTAATTCTTGTAATTTATATGTCACTCCTTGAATTGGTTTGGCGCCAGTATTCTTAATAGTAATTATGCGGTTAAATGAACCATAGCCAAAAGTGTAAAAAGTTCCAGCTGTTGCTATACTGTCTAAGTTATTAACTGTGTTGGTAGAACCTGTGACAGTCGAATGATAGCCTGTTCCTGACAATTGAAAATCTGGCCGAGAACGTTTTATATAACGTTTCGTAGTGGTGAGCGTATTTATTTTCCCATTCAGGTATTTTACCTTCATTCCAAAATTAACGGAAAAAGAACTCCCTTCTGCATACGTTTTATTCAAAGTAACCTTTGTGTCGAGATAGGTTAAATCAATTCGAGTTGCTGGGTTGTCTAAAATATTTGGTGAGAGAGTTACTAACTTCTGATAGTACCGAGTAAAACCCACTGGCACACTAGGATCTTGTGCATTTGTGACCCCGGTTTTTAATAATTTATTGGCTAAATTTCCCGTTAGTGTAGCTCCCGTGGGAATTTCAACATACACTTGATGCTCATAACTAGGGTCTAAATTCGCTCTAGCTAAATAATTAAACCAATAACTATGTCCTATAACAATATCACCGTCAAAATAATTGTCATCACTAGGAACTGCGTAACTAGAACTTACATTTGAAGCACTAGAACCAGCCACATTAGTTTTTAAGACTTTATTTGCCGCTGAACTTGCTATTTGTGTCCCCATATTATCAAACACCTTCGCTTGGAGATTATTCCACACAATTTGTTCAGGTGGGATTTTGGCATCATAGACATTATTAAATTTAAAACGTAAATTAATCGTCTCTAAAGTTGTCTTGGTTTCTTTCAAGCGAATAATTAATTTTTTATTGGCCGTATCGTTTACATACGAAGCCACAATCGAGTTAGCACTAGGTGTACTAGGTGTGACCAACGAAAATATCGGTGCTGTACTATCAAAGTCTTTAAAAATCGGGTCACTTTTACTTGGATAAAAGCCATAAGGAAGCTCAATCGAAGTACCAGTGAGGCCCGCTTGGCTGATGGAAACTGGTAAAGAAACAGTTAAGTAATCTGGTGCTGTTCCTGTCGCAGGGTCAGTATATGTACGATAAGTGGCTGGTGCAGTCAAACCGACCGTAATCCCATTCGCTTTAGCGGCAATGTTTTTAGACTTAACGACAGGGTTGCTTTTTTCATTTTCCTTTGTTTGCTTCTGCTCACCACTCTTCTGGGTCTCTTGTGGCACTACTACTTGCTCTTTCACAATCGTCACGTCTAAATTATTAGCCAACGTTTCTTGGTTTTTATCTTTGACTGACAAGGTAAAGGTTCCTGCTTTTGTTGTCGTTAACAGCAAGTAACTCTCCCCCAACTGGGCTAAGTCTCTTAAAACCAAGCTATGTTGTTCTTGATTATAAGAACTATGCTCCTGCAATTGTTGGTTCTTTTGGGGATTATATTGAATTTCCTGAGGCAATTGGATTTCCGCCCAAGTTACATTACTAGTTATTTTTAGATAAAAATCCGCTCCGGCAGTTACTTGACGTTCTGATTCTTGTTGTGACCAAGTAAAGGAAACAGTTTCTACTTCTTTCGTTGCTTCAGTTGCTTGAGTTTTTTCAATTGAAGAATCGGTTGTTTCAGTTGTTTCTATCGTTTGCTTGGACGGTTCTGATAGCTTAGGTAATGAATCTTCAATAATTTGTTGCATTTCACTCGTTACTGTTGTTGACTCAGTCCCCTCAGCTAAGCCATTAATTGGTAAAATCATCGTGCCTAATAATATGACACAGATTAGATTAGTCATTTTCTTGTTCATAACCAACACCTGCTTTTCCTTTTTATTTCTTTACTATTTAGTTCTACTCTTTTTAAGATAAAAATAAATGCTAACTACAACGAGGACCATTGCACTACTCCCCACTAACAAAAACGGCTGCCTTTTTGCTGAAGGTGTATTCGTCGACCATTGTTTTATTTGCGTTTGTGTAATTGTAAAATCTTTTCGCCACTGCCATTCGCGATTACCAGCGCTTACTTGGCTGTGAACAGTATAAGTTCCCGCTGGCAGGACAACGTCATTCAATGGCAGATCCATAGCTAATAGCGAATTAGGTGCCACTGTCACATCTGCTTGTACTTTTTTTAGTAACTCTTTTGTCTGACCTTTTTTGGTTAACCAATTGGTAATTGTTGCTTCTTTCATAACTTTTGGTTGCCGATTTTGGTATGTTACTTGAACCACAGGTTGGCCAGCACTGATCGTTGTACCAACTTTTTTTAGTTGCAATTCTGCTCCTTCATCAAATGGTTGTTTATCTTCTGTCAACATGACGGAAATAGTATACGCATAGGTTGATGTAAACTGATTACTTGTTAATGATTCATCCTCTAATTGTTTAATAAACCGTAATGCGCCTAATTTAACTCCAGAAAATGGCTCTTTGGGTATTTTGATTTCATAATTCACTATTTTTTCTTCAAAGTTTTTTACAGTGACCGTAGCTTCCTTATTTTGCAAATGAACAATTTGTGTGATGGAATTTGTCAAACTAGAATCTAGTTTGGGGCTCGTCTGCGTATAGTCAATCTGTCCTTCCGTTCCGTTCACTGCATCATGAATACTTAAAGCGACAGTTACGGGCTCTTTTTGCAAACTTCTGATTTTCACTTGAATAATCTGCTGATTACTTGGCTGAACACCTAAATAAAAATAAGTTTGGTTCTTATCTAGCTGATTATCTGGTATCACACTTTCAACTGTGAAACCCGCCAGTGGCTGTGGCTCTGGTTGTTGGGATAAAGCAACTTCGAAGCGTAAAAAGATTAGATAACAGCTAACTATAAAACAGAGATAACAGAATATTTTTATTCCATTCCCCGTCGTTTTATTTGGGACTTGTGACAATTTCATTACAATCAACTTTCCCTCCATTCTTTTAATAATTATCGTTAATAGACTCATTATAGCTAAAGATACACAAAAAAAAATTTTGAATTTTTAAACCCATAATTAAAAAATGATATATGCTTATCCTATAAGGGTTTGATAGCGCTTTACACCTATGAAAACACCTAAATTCCATCTTTTTTTTGAAAATATCTCCTTTATAATCTAAAGAAAAACCAAACAAATAGCGCGCAAACGTCAAAAGGTAAATAAATGAATTATACCTTTTGACGTTTGCTCGCTAAAAATTAATACTTTTTCTTCTTATTTCTACTAAATAACTTTTCAACTTTTTTTCTGAAAATAAAAAAAGCGCTCAGGAAGAAACTGTTTTTTCCTGAACGCTCTTTTTTATCCTAAACCAACACGTTCAAAAATCGTGTCAACATTTTTTAAATGATAATGATAATCAAAGGCATCATCTAGCTCTTCTTTTGATAAGACAGAAGTAATTTTTTCATCCGCATCTAACAACGGACGGAACGCCGTTTGATGATCCCATGCGTAAGCTGTTTTTGGTTGGACCAAATCATACGCTTCTTCACGTGTCATGCCATGGTCAATCAATTTTAACAAGACACGTTGGCTGTAAATTAGTCCATAGGTCGCATCCATGTTACGTTTCATATTTTCTGGGAAGACCGTTAAGTTTTTGACAATATTACCAAAACGATTCAACATGTAATTTAGCAAAATCGTCGTATCGGGAATAATAATCCGTTCAGCAGACGAGTGAGAAATATCTCGTTCATGCCATAAACTCACATTTTCAAAGGCAGTAATGACATGACCACGAATCACACGTGCCAAACCAGTCATATTTTCAGAACCAATTGGATTCCGTTTATGTGGCATTGCCGAAGATCCTTTTTGTCCTTTTGCAAAAAATTCTTCTACTTCACGTGTTTCTGATTTTTGTAAACCACGAATTTCTGTCGCAAATTTTTCAATACTTGTCGCAATTAATGCCATGGTAGAAACATATTCTGCATGTAAATCACGTGGTAAAACTTGTGTCGAAATCTCTTGAGCACGGATTCCCAAATGTTCGCAAACATATTCTTCAACAAATGGTGAAATATTGGCAAAGGTACCCACGGCTCCACTGATTTTACCCGCTTCGACACCTTTGGCTGCATGTTCAAAACGTTCAATGTTGCGTTTCATTTCAGAATACCACAACGCTAATTTCAAACCAAATGTAGTCGGTTCTGCATGAACACCATGCGTTCTTCCCATCATGACCGTATGTTTATACTCTTTGGCTTTGGCTCCGACAATCTCCGTAAATGTTTGTAAATCTTTCCGTAAAATATCATTCGCCTGTTTCAATAGATAACCATAGGCAGTATCCACAACATCTGTGCTGGTTAAGCCATAGTGCACCCATTTTCGCTCTTCACCAAGCGTTTCTGAAACGGCACGGGTAAAAGCGACAACATCATGACGGGTTTCTGCTTCAATTTCTAAAATACGTGCAACATCAAATGATGCATTTTCTCGGATTTTTTGTACATCTTCTTTAGGAATTTCGCCAAGTTCTGCCCAAGCTTCATCCGCCAAAATTTCAACTTCTAGCCATGCCTTGTAGCGGTTCTCATCTGTCCAAATTGCGCCCATTTCGGGTCTTGTATAACGATCAATCATTGTACCTTATCCCCTCTTTACTCCTCAATTTTTGAAAAATAATTACGACCAAATCTTTGTTTCTTTAATTTCTTCCAGTGTTTCATCGATTTCTTTGGTTAATATAGTAATATGCCCCATCGCTCGTTGCGCTTTTGCTTCACTATGGCCATAATAGTGGAAATGCCAATCTGGATGTTCATTAATAATGTCCATCGTTTCATAGGCTTCATTCCCAAGCACATTGACCGTAACCGCTTCTGACAACAGTTGAATCGTTGGCATTGGCCAATTACATAAACCACGAATATGCGTATCATATTGGCTAAAAGAACAAGCATCTATTGAAAAATTCCCAGCATCTTCTGGACGAGGTAAAATTTTATTTACATAAATCCCGCCTGTTTCTGTATAAAACATTTCAATTGAAAGGGTGCCGACTAAACCAACTGCTTTAGCAATCACCTTAGCAATTCGTTGCAACTCGCCACTGACTTCGTCATCAATTCGGGCTGGCGCAATCGTTTCATGTAGCTTACGCTCTTTTTTAATTGTTTCCACAACTGGAAATGTCGCAAATTCGCCACGACCATTACCAGAAATCAGAACAGATAATTCTTTTTCGTAAGGAATCCAAGCTTCCAAGACACAGGTTCCTTCTCTCAGAAGATTCATGGATGGCGCTAAGTCTGAAGTACTATGTAGTACATAACGACCTTCCCCTCGCGTATTCTTCAAGATACACGGATAACCAATGCCATCAATTGCTTCTTGAATATCAGTAGGACTAACAATCGTTGCATAAGGTGCAATCACAATATTATTATCTTCCAAGAAACTTTTTTCCATTAAGCGATCTTGCGTAATCGCTAAAATGTCTGTTCCTTGTGGTATATTCGCTAAATGTTGAATCGCTGTTAACGCATCAACATCTGCATGTTCAAATTCATACGTAATCACTTGGGCACGTTTTGCCAATTTCTCTAACGCTTCAGGATCATTATATGCTCCTAATAATTGCCAATCGGCAACTTGTGCAGCAGGACAATCAATTTGTGGATCTAGCACACCCACTCGAAACCCCATTTCTCTTGCACTAAGGGCCATCATTTTTGCTAAATGTCCGCCACCAATGATACCAATCACTTGACCAGGTAATAGTGGTTTATCCAAGTTCATCACAACTTTCCATCACAGTTTTATCCTTAAAATCCTTCTGCGGTTTCTCGTCGCAGTCTAGCCTTTAAGAGTGCTCTTTTTACATGATACAAGGAAAAAGGCTCAACTTCAAGTGCCAGCAGTGTTTCCCTTAGGTTTTCTCATCAGAATTTATTAACATACTTTAGGATAAAACAGCGGTAACTTACTACTCGTCTCTTTGTAACCAAGCTTTTTTCTCTTTTTCTCTTCAGATTGATGAAAACATTAAATTTTTCTAAACGATGATGAGGTCAAAAAAGTATGAAAGAAAAGCCACCTGACCTTATCTATCATACTTTTTTGAAACTATTCGTTACTTTCTGAGGTTTCTTTTAAACCATTGAATAAAAGATTTAAAATAATTGCGGTAATGCTGCTCATGACAATTCCATTACCAGTAAACATGCTAACAGTTTCTGGTACTTTATTAAAGAGCGTCGGCATAATATTAAAGCCTAAACCAAAGCCAATTGAGATGGCAATAATTAATAAATTTTTGTCATTTGAGTAGTCAACTTTTGACAACATGCGCATTCCTTGGACAGCCACCATTCCAAACATAACCAGCATTCCGCCGCCTAAAACTGGCTCTGGGATAATTTGGGCCATCGCACCAATTTTTGGTAATAAGCCTAAAATAATTAAGAAAAAAGCAGAAAAATAAATTGGTCGACGTGTTTTGATCCCAGATAATTGAACTAACCCGACATTTTGAGAGAAACCTGTATAAGGAAACGTATTAAAAATCCCCCCTAAAATGACGGCTAAACCTTCTGCATGATACCCACGACGTAAATCATCTTCGCCAATTTTCTTCCCTGTAATATCTCCTAAGGCAAAATAAACACCTGTTGATTCAACCATACTAACAATTGAAATAATAATCATCAACACAATAGAAGAAAGATCAAACGTTGGTTTGCCAAAATAAAATGGCTGTGGAAAATGAAACCACGTAGCTTGACCAACAGGAGATAAATCCACTAATCCCAGAAACGCAGCTAAAATTGTGCCGCCGACTAGGCCGATTAACACGGCAATTGACTTGATAAAGCCACGTCCCCAAACTTGCACAACAATGATTAAGGCAATTGTTACAAATGCGAGGAGCAAGTTTTTAGGATCACCAAAACTTTTGTCCGTTGCTAAGCCGCCACCCATTTTTTCAACAGCAACAGGAATTAAGGTCAAACCAATAACTGTAATGACTGTGCCGGTGACTAAAGGCGGAAATAGACGTTTAATTTTTGAGAAAAATCCTGCAATAAGAACGACAAAAATGCCCGAAGCAATAATTGAACCGTAAATTGCCCCAACCCCTTTGTTCGTACCAATCATGATTAAAGGCGCAACTGCTTGAATGGCACAACCTAAAACGACTGGCAAACCAATCCCAAAAAACTTATTCACCGTTAATTGTAAAAGTGTCGCAACGCCGCACATAAAAATATCGATTGAAATCAAATACGTCATTTGTTGCGAATCAAAATTCAAGCCGGTTCCGATTAATAAAGGTACCGCAACTGCTCCAGCATACATCGCTAATAAATGTTGCAATCCTAAAACGGCGGCTTTCCCATTTGGTGTTTCCGTCTGTTGTGGTGTATTCAATTGTTTTGTTTCCAAGATTATGCATCCTCCTCTAAAAACGTCACCGTTCCTTCACTTAATGAAGCGATACGTGCTAAAGAGACTACATTTAAGCCCATGTCTTCTAATAACTGACGACCATCTTGGAATGATTTTTCAATTATGATACCAATTCCTTCAACCTTTGCACCAGCCTGTTGGCATAATTCTACCAATCCTTTAGCAGCTTGTCCGTTAGCTAAAAAGTCATCAATAATCAACACTTTATCAGCATCAGATAAAAATTTTCTTGAAATGGAAATTTGACTTGTCACTTGTTTTGTAAATGAATAAACTGAAGCCGTTAAGAGCTCTTCATCCATGGTTAAACTTTTTGCCTTACGAGCGAAGATCATTGGCACACCTAATTTTTGCGCTGCGTATAAGGCAGGAGCGATTCCTGATGCTTCAATTGTAATTACTTTGGTAATGCCTGCTTCTGCGAAAACCTCAGCAAAACGATTACCCATAGCCTCCATTAATTCTGGATCCACTTGGTGCGTAATAAAACTATCTACTTTTAAAACACCTTCACCTAATACACGGCCATCATTTTTAATACGTTCGACTAATTCCTTCACAATATGAACTCCTTTACTTATTTTTCGATAGATGCTTTGTTCTCATCCTGAGGAAAGGACGGTTCGTTAAAAACGAACGAAATAAAACAAAGTGCTATTTATATTCGTGTTCTAACAAAAGAAAAAAGCCCATTTTGCCAAAGCAAAAAAGGGCTATCCGCTCTTCTTCACTTATAGACCAGCATTTACGGTGCTGGGTAGAGACGGTCAACCGTATTTTGACCTTATACAAGCTTCTATGTTTCTCTAGGATAGTACAAAAATCTCTAACTTTCAATGGTTTAACAACTTTTTTTCATTAGAATTTTCAAATAATTGGTTCATTCTTCCATTGTTCCGTAAAAGCGAACATTAAATAGCCAAAAACGCTTTGGCAGGATCGGCTGCCAAAGCGTTTTTTATTCTTCATCGGTTGCTTTTTCTTGTTCACGATATTTTTTCATTTTTTTGCTGAATAATTCACCGTTACTAGGGGGCGTATATGTAATAGCATTCGCTCCGGCGATAATGGTTTCATGAATACTCGATTCAGTTGGTCCTCCTGTTGCAATAATCGGTAATTCTGGATACTTGCCACGGAAATAGCGTACAGTGGCTGCAGTGTCTTTTCCTGCACTGATATTAATCATATCCACGCCAGCCGCAAGTTTTTCATCAATTGGCGTATGAATAGAAGTTACTGTGCTGATAATAGGAATATCGATTGCTTCATCCACCATTTTAATTGTTTCAATTGGTGTAGGACCATTCAAAACGACACCCATTGAGCCTTGTGCTTCTGCAAATAAACTCATATAAGCAGAACGCATGCCTTGCGTTAAACCGCCGCCGACTCCTGAAAAGACAGGAATATCCGCTGCTTCAATAATGCCTTTTGTAATCGCTGGATGCGGTGTAAAAGGATATACAGCAATCACTGCCTGTGCATCCGTATTGCGGATAATCGCAATATCTGTCGTAAAAATAATTGATTTTATTTTACGGCCAAAAATTTTAATGCCACTGGCTTGCCGAATAATCTCTGGCATTTTTACAATATCTTGTTTCAGCGGCGTCATAATTTCTGGAATCCACTTTTCGCTCATTGTCATCGTTCCTCCATGCTTAACGGTCGTATTTATTTAAATTGTATTCTTCAATTACATGAATGATCTTATCAGCGTATGTAGGATCCGTTGCGTATCCAGCATCTTGAAGCGCTTGTGCAGCCTCTTTATAATTTTTGGCTAACAAGACTTTTTCATATAAATTTGGATCCCAATCGACCCCATCAACAAATAACTTGGTATGATCTCGCATGGATTCTTCCCAATTGTCATAAACTCGAAAATCACCCTGAATCGTAATCCAGACCTCATTGACATACTCTTTTGTTTCTAAATTGACTTTTGGTTGATTCCCATATGCTTTAATCCCAAAAAGATTGTTATATTTCGATGCTAATTGACTTTGTCCAAAATTAGATTCTAAAACTGCTTGCCCCATAATAATACTTGGTAACACCCCGTAAGATTCTTGTAATTCACGTGCATACGGTGTGATTTCAGCAACAAATTCTTCTTTTGAGATGTTTTCATTTTGGCGATTGACTGACTCGCTTTGTCCCTTATCTGAATCAGAAAGGACAGATAACGAAAAGACAAAGGCCAAACCGACGACAACTACGCCTAAGAATAACTTTGGCAAATTCAGCTGCTTTTTTCTTTTTTTCTGATAGTTGCTCACTTCATTAATTCCCCACTTCATCTTTTATTTTCCGATAAAATGTTTCACTATCTTTCACTTTCGTGATTGATTTCATTTGTTACTATAACCGAATAATTGTATCATTTTCACAGAAAATTATCAACTTTCATCACTGCTTACGCTCGTGATTTCAGTACTTGATTCAGTGGTAGCAGTTGAAGAAACTGTACTACTTTCAGAAATTTTAGTGGATGATTTCACTGTTGTTTCAGTTGATGTGTGAACAGATTCTTCAACTGGCTTTTTGCCAAAAAAGACAAAAATTACCGCACCAAACATAATAATCACAGATAAAATCCCAGCAATTGTGTATTTCAAAAGACCATCCTTCCTATTCGTTATTCACCTACGTAAGTATCCATCAGATTTTCATTGACCCAATCTAATAATTCAACTTTTGAACCTTCCAATTGTCGTTGAATCGTAGCTGGTAACCGGAATGTAATAATGTCATCAAAACCCCATTCACCATAGGCCAGCGTCACTTTCAAATCGATATAACCAGCAGCAATTTCTTGTTCCTGTTTATTGTTAGGAATCAATTCTACAACGCCCAAATCAGATTGTAGCCATTTTTTGGCAATTGTTGTTTTTAACCGTTTATATTCCGAAACAGCTAGGTTACGTTTTTCCGGAAATAAGATGGTTTGGCGGAGTATTTTTTGAGTCAGCATCCACTCATAATCTGTAAACAAATTCTTAATTTTTTGCATAACTTCATTGTCCAAACCAAATTGGCCTTCTTTCCAAGCTTGCCAATCGGCTGCTTGAATTTGATAAGCGGAGTAAAAATTTTCTTCTGTTTGATACTGTTCAATAATTGCGTCAACAATAATATCTACATAAACTTGATGCATAATCATTCGCCTCCATTTTCTATTTTACTGAAATTCTCTAAAAAAAGCATCTTTTTATCTCTGGATTTTATCATATTTACTAAATTGTCCTTGTTTTCTAATTTCTCTTGTTTACAGTATAATAAATAATGAAGAAGATTTGAAGAAATTGCATAGATTAGGAGGACTTCTTTTGACAAAAAAATTATATCAATGGGGCATCGTAGGATTAGGTGGGATTGCCCACGAATTTGCTTCAACGTTTAAACAAGAAACTAGCCAACTTGCAGCTGTTGCTTCACGGACATTGTCTAAAGCAGAACAATTTGCCGCTGATTATTCAATCCCTAAAGCCTATGGTTCTTATGAAGAATTGCTAGCAGATGAAACAATCGATGTTGTCTATATAGCAGTGCCAAATAAACAACATGCTGAACACATTTTAAAAGCGCTCCAGGCCGGAAAACATGTGTTGTGTGAAAAAGCTATTACGATGAACGCGGCAGAATTAAAACAAGCCTTGGCAGTTGCAGAAAAAAATGACCTTATTTTAGCAGAAGCCATGACTATTTTTAACATGCCACTATACGACGAATTACGTCGCTTGATGGATGCTGGCAAATTTGGTCAGTTAAAAATGATTCAAGCACCATTTGGAAGTTACAAAGAACCCGATCCTAAAAATCGCTTTTTTAATCCTGACTTAGCAGGCGGCGCATTGTTAGATATTGGTACTTATGCGGTTTCGTTTGCTCGTTGGTTTCTCAGCTCACAGCCAGACGTTTTAGCTTCTAGCATGGTTCCCTTCTCTACTGGCGTTGATGAACAATCGGTGACATTGCTTCGGAATAAAGAAAATGAGTTGGCTACTATTTCATTAACATTCCAAGCAAAAATGCCAAAGCAAGGAATTGTTGCTTTTGAAGATGCCTATATTACCATTACAGATTATCCACGTGCAGATGAAGCAATCGTTCACTACAATGACGGTACGGTTGAGACCATCGTTTCTGGGTACTCAGCTGAAGCCATGAATTATGAAATCTACAATATGGTTGAAGCAATCAAAGGTACTCAACCCAACCGCTCCTTATTTTTCACGACAGAAGTCATTGATATTTTGGACCAGATGCAAAAATTATGGCAGAATTAAAAAAAAGAACTTCGGCTTTTGCTGAAGTTCTCTTTTTTATTTGTTCTCTATGGATAAATACGGTTTAACATACGTGGGAATGGAATCGCTTCACGAATGTGTTCATTACCAGTAATGAACGTAACAGCACGTTCTAAACCTAATCCGAAGCCAGAATGTGGCACAGAACCGTATTTACGTAAATCTAAATACCAGCTGTACTCTTCTTCTGATAAGCCAAACTCAGCTACTTTTTCTTTCAAATAATCATAATCAGTTGCACGCTCTGAACCACCGATAATTTCACCATAACCTTCTGGCGCAATTAAATCGGCACAAATTACAACATCTTCACGTGTTGGATGTGGTTTCATATAGAAGGCTTTAATTGCTTTTGGATAATTTAAAATGAATGTTGGAACGCCATAGTAATTTGAAATAAAGGTTTCATGTGGGCTACCAAAGTCTTCGCCCCATTCAATGTGATCATAATCATTGTTTGCTTCTTCTTTTTGTAATAACTCAATCGCATCATCGTAAGTAATACGTTTGAATGGCTCCGAAACATATTTTTCCAGTAACGCTGTATCACGTTCTAAAACATCCAATGGATATTGTTGATTTTTCAATACCGATTTAATTAAATGTTTTACGTAGGCTTCTTGAATATCTAGTGATTCTTCATGAGTTGTGTATGCCATTTCTGGTTCAATCATCCAGAATTCCGTTAAGTGACGACGAGTTTTGGATTTTTCCGCACGGAAAGTTGGTCCAAAAGTAAAGACTTTTCCAAATGCCATCGCACCAGCTTCTGCATATAATTGACCTGTTTGTGATAAGAATGCTGGTTGTCCGAAGTAATCTGTTTCAAATAATTCTGTTGTGCCTTCTGGTGCTGAGCCTGTTAAAATTGGGCTATCAATTTTAATGAATCCTTGTTCGTTAAAGAACTCGTAAGTAGCACGAATAATTTCGTTACGAACTAACATGATTGCATGTTGTTTGCTTGAACGTAACCATAAATGACGATGATCCATTAAGAAATCTGTACCGTGTTCTTTCGGCGTAATTGGGTAATCTTCTGAAGCGCCAACGACTTCTAAATCAGTGATATCCATTTCATAGCCGAATTTAGAACGGCTATCTTCTTTGATAACACCAGTAACCATGACTGCTGTTTCTTGTGATAAATGTTTAATTTCTTGGAATTTTTCTGTACCAGCTTCTTCACCAAAGGCTTCAATGAAGTTTGGTTTGAACACGACACCTTGGAAAAAGGCTGTCCCGTCACGTAATTGTAAAAAGGCAATTTTTCCGCTTGAGCGTTTGTTAGCAATCCAAGCGCCAATTTTTACTGTTTCTCCAACATGTTTGTTTGAATCAATAATTTGAATTTGTTCCACGTTTGTCTCTCCGTTCATTTCTTAGTTTATTCTTTTAGGCGTTGTGCTGAATTCGTTTCTTTTCTATAAAGTCATTCATTCGCTCAATCGCTTTTTCTAACGTCATTAAATCTGTCGCATAGCTCATCCGCACATGTTCTGGTGCATCAAAGCCCTCTCCCGTTACCAGAGCAACATGCGCTTCTTGTAATAAATCTTCCACCCAGTTAGTCACGTTATCATACCCACAAATTTCTAACGTTTTTTTGACATTCGGGAATAGATAAAAGGCGCCTTCAGGTTTTATTAGCGAAACGCCTGGCAAAGCTGCTACTTTTGGATAGATATGATTTAGGCGTTTTTCAAAGGCCTGACGCATGTCTTCAACTGTCGACTGTTCACCTGTTAAAGCCTCAATTGCCGCATATTGGCTAACTGCGACTGGATTACTGGTGGATTGTGAAGCGAGTTGTGTCATTGCTTGAATAATTTTTTCATCCCCGACTGCAAAACCAATGCGCCAGCCTGTCATTGCATATGTTTTGGAAACGCCATTAATAATGATTGTCTGTTGACGAATTGCTTCTGAGATGGTTGCAATTGGTGTGAACCGATGTCCATTGTACACCAAACGACCATAAATATCATCTGCAATAATGAGGATATCATGAGCAACTGCCCATTCACCAATTTGGCGTAATTCTTCTTCCGTATAAATAACACCAGTTGGGTTAGATGGTGAATTTAAAATGATTGCTTTTGTTTTGTCCGTTCGTACAGTTTCTAATTGTGCGACTGACACTTTAAATGATTGCTCTTGCGTGCTTGATACAAACACTGGCTTGCCTTCTGCTAACTTGACTTGTTCACCATAACTTACCCAATAAGGGACAGGGATAATCACTTCGTCCCCAACGTTCAAAATGGCTTGAAATAATAGATACAGCGCATATTTGGCACCATCTGTCACAATAACTTGCTTGGGTTGATAACGAAGTTGATATTCTCGTTCCACATAAGAGACAATTGCTTGCTTTAATTCAGGAATGCCGCCAGAAGGTGTGTAATAACTTGCTCTTCCATCCTCAATTGAAGCAATTGCTGCTTTTTGAATATTTTTTGGGGTTACAAAATCTGGTTCCCCAACCGTTAAGCTTAAAACATCTACACCTTTTGCTTTTAATGCTTTCGCTTTGGCGGCAGCTGCTAATGTAACAGAAGGAGTCAATTGCTGTGCTCGATTTGATACGTTCATACACCTTTCACTCCCACTTTCATCAAAACCTATCTAAATTAAATATCTTTGACAACGTTGATCTCTTCGCCTTTATCAAAGCTCATCAGATAATACGTCAGTACTCCTTGATCATTTTCGGTGACCACTTCCCATGCAGGGCGCTTATCATAAAGCCCTAACGTAGCTTTCATCACCGATTCATCGGGATGGGCTTTAGCAACAATGTCTGTTATTTGTTGTTCAGTTTGACCATCTTTTTGATTTAAGACCGTGACTTTTTCTCCCGATTTAGGGACAATCACGACAATCTCTGTGCCTTTATCATTTTTGCCGGTTAAAGTAAAATACGTATTTTTGCGTGTAAACCAGTAAAATTTATCAACTGTTTCTAAATTAGCAGAAGTTTTGGCAATTGCGGTTGCTTCTTTTTTAGCTTGAGCCATTGGTTGATTGGTTCGTACAAAAAAGATAATTATTGTTACAAGAATTGCTAAAAGGATTGCCAATAGGGTTAAAAGGACAGTAATCCGTTTCTTCTCTTTCTTTTCTTCTAATTCCTCCAAAAATCCTTCCATCCTCTCTAAACTTACTGGGTCTTATTATAGCAGAAAAATAGCGGCCTTTCACAAATATGACCTAAAAATAATCGATTATTTGTTTAAAAATTCCTTTAATTCTTCTAAAATTTCAGGCATGGGCGCTTCTTTTACTGAGAGTCCCTTGGGAAACGCTTTGATTAATCGTTTGCCATATTTTGCAGTGACTAAACGACGATCCAGAATCAGCAATGCCCCTCTATCTTCTTCAGAACGGATTAAACGGCCCAGTGCTTGTCGCAAACGTAAGGCTGCTTTCGGTACCGCTTCTTGAGCAAATGGTTGTATCCCTTCTGCTTCTAAATACGCATATTTTGCTTGCACAAGTGGTCGTTTCGGGTTTTCAAAAGGCAAACGCGTGACTATCAATAACTGTAAAGCTGTTCCTGGTAAGTCCACACCTTCCCAAAAGCTATCGGCTCCTAGCAAGACATTCGGTTTTCCATTAGAGAACCGTTTAAGAATTTTTTCACGACTGCCGCTAATCCCTTGGGCGAGGACCTCTTGTCCTTTTTCCAATAATCTTGGCTGGACTTGATGATACACGGTGGACAATAATTCATGCGAAGTAAAAAGAACCAACATCGAACGTTCCTCTTGCGCCATCAATTTTTCAATGGTATCTGAAATGTATTGACCCATCTCATAGGAAGAGGCATTTTGAATGGCTACTGCTTCTTCCGGTACATAGACTCGCGCATTTTCTGCATAGTTATATGGCGTTGGCAGGGTTTTGAACGTCACCTCTGTTAAACCTAACCGTTGCGGTAAATACTTTTTATTGTTGCCAAACTTCAATGTGCCGCTTGTATAAATAATTCGTTCATACCGCGGATACCACTTTGTTTCAGGAAGTAAACTAGCTTCTAAGTCATGAATTTCAATCAAGCCATGGTCTTCATTTTGTGGTAAATATTCTTTTACCCAACGTGGACGCCAATCATCAAGATAAATGGTAAAACAGTGATGAATACGTTCAATTTCATCAAAAAATTGAAACAAGCGAACAAAAACGATGCGATCAGCCAAACTAAAGGTTTCCAACTGACTCATAATTGTTTGCTGTAACTTACTTTGAATAGTTAACAGCTCCTGCAGTAAAAGCTGGAGCGTTTGACTATGTTTTTCTCCCGCAGCAGATAAATAATCAATACGTTCTTTGGTTAAAAGCAACTCCTGATGGTCTATCCGCTTCTGCGTTTTACTAAATAAACGATGCAATTCAAAAAGAAAATCTTGCCATTCATCCACAAAATCCAGTAAACCTTGCTGATAAATTTTTACAAACCGCTGCTCTTCAGAAAACTGTTGAAAAATTTGCTGTAAAGCAACAAAAAATTGTTCTTTTTCAATAAAATGTGTGACTTGTTTTTTTAGTATCACACTGTTCACTCGTTCGCTCGCCATCCGACTAGCGATGTCTGGTAAATGATGTGCTTCATCAATAATTAGCCACGGACTTTCAGGTAATAACGGTTGTTTCCTTAGCGACTCTTGCGCCAAAAATGCATGATTAACAATCAACACGTTACTTTGAGCGACTTTTTTATACAGATGTCTTAAAAAGTCAACTTCATAAAGTTCATCTTTTTTTGAAAGAAAATCCAATCCGCGATGTGTAACTTCTTTCCAGAATAAATGATTTAAATTCGTCAATTGTAGTTCATCTAAATCGCCCGTTTCTGTTTCTAGCAACCAGACGAGAACGCCCATTTGATAAAGAGCGTATTGTTTTTGCGGAGTTGGCTGATTCAACGTTGCCTTAAAGCGTTGTAAATCAAGATAGTGTCGATGGCTTTTAATAGCAATGCCTCGTAATTTTCCTTGGCAGATTTGATTGGCTAATGGTAAATCTTTTTCCACTAATTGATTTTGTAAAACAATCGAAACTGTTGAAATGATGACTGGTTTTTCTGGCGTTGCTAAATAGCTCATCGGCAACAGATAGCCTAATGTTTTTCCCGTTCCAGTCGCTGCTTCAATAAATAAATCTTTTGTCGTTCCTTCTGTAAAATGATCATAGACTAAATTCATCATCCGACTCTGTTCCGCACGATAAGCGAAACGTTCGCCAAACAGTTTTTCTTTGGCTTTTTTAGTTTTGGGATACGTGCTAGTCTGATAGAACGTTTCTTCAAAAAGAGGAACTTCTTTTTTGCGTAAAGCAATGCCACTGACCACTTGATAAGCTGGATTTAATGGTGTGACTTGTTTTTTCATTTGTTCATACGTTTGTTGAATAAAAGTACTGGTTTCCCGCGCTGTCTGTTGACTTAATTCCGCAATTTTTTCCATAGTGACTAATGGTAAAGATTTCATTTTTTCTTGAATTAATAACAAAAGTTCGGCTGTAACCTGCGCATCACTATCTGCTTGATGGGGATTCTCATGAGACAAACCTAAGCTTTCCGACAAATCACTTAAACGGAAACTTTTTTCTGTCGGTAAAAAAATCTGTGCCAATTCCACTGTATCAATGGCTGGAATGGTAAGTGGCGGCGTGCCACACCGTACCAGTTCACGAGCTAAAAAATTATAATCAAAGTGGACGTTATGCGCCACAAAAATAGTATCTTCCAGATAATGATAAATTGTATGTGCTACATCTTCAAAATAAGGCGCTTTTTGAACTTGCGTATTACTAATCCCCGTTAAACTTTGAATTTGTTTTGGTACTACTTGATTGGGATTCACATCTGTCGCAAAGTTCGCAATAATCTTTCCATCTTGAACGAGAACGCATCCAAACTGAATGATCCGATCACTTGTAGGATCTGTTCCAGTCGTTTCAAGGTCAACTACTGCATACACTTGTTTGTCTTTCAATGACTTCACGCCTTTCATTCATCTTTGAAAATTATACTACAATTTATAGGATTTTCACTAGTATTTCAAAAATTCTCTTGAAATCTTTTCCAGAGATAATAAGAAAGAGCCTGAAACAAAAATCCAAAGTGATTTTTGTTTCAGGCTTAAAAGCTGATAAACTGAACGGTTTTGTCTTACCTTCTCCTAAATAAGCGATTAATAACAGTCAAGGATTTTCTGCATATACTGGTTTAATTGCCCATAGCCTTCCAATTCTCTGATTACTGGTAGCGGACAACGAACCTTTTTATTAAATAGTGTCCGCTTTTCAACATATTCTGTAACTTCGTCTAAAAATTTATCTAATCCTTTTTCTAATTTCATACAACTTAACTGATTGCAAATTCGCACGTCTCCTGCCTTTTTCTTTTGAACTTGTTTAAATGATTGTGAGAATGCTTTTGCTTCAAACATTTGTGCTTCTAACTGTCTTTTTTCAATCGTTATTTTCGGTACTGCTTGATTTCCATCAGTATCCTCTAACTGGCGACTCATAAAGCGACGATAAATTTCCTCTTCTAATTCGTCCAATTGTCGTTGAAAGTCCGCAGGAATTGTCCGACTTGATGAATTTTCTTTCTCACTTTCCATAGAGACAGCTTCTTTTTCTGGCTTCTGCTCCTCTTCTTTTTCGGCAGACTTATCCACTGAATTTAGCGAGCTTTTTTCTGTTTCTTGTGGAAAAGTAAATAAAGGTTTTGCCGCAGTGCTCTGCTGGTTTTCTTGTTTTTTTCTAGCTGCGCTTCTTTAATTGGCGCTGGTTCAGATAACACTGGTTCTTTCGCTGGTTCTTCAAGCACTAGTTTGTTAACGGGAAGCACTGCTTCACTTGTTGCTACAGTTGTTTCACCTTCTTGATTTTCCAGATTATCAGGCGAGAGATTGACGTCTGGTTGTTCCGGATTAGTATCCTCTGATACTTTTAGCGATGCCTGTTCTGCGGCTATCACAGGAGAAGCTCTTTTCAAATGGATCGTTTTTATTTGTCTAGAAATGACGGGATTTCTCGTTTGCTTAACGGCTTCATTCAAGGAGGCTAAATTTTCTTTTAAAAGTGTCAACATTTCACGTAAGACAGCAATTTCACCAGCTAATTCCGTTAATTGATTTTCTTGCGGCACTACTTGTACATTGGTTTCATTCATACGGACTGTTTTTTTATTTTTAGTTGTCGGTATTTCATACATCCATTGTTTCAGTGCGAATCGTAAGTCACGAGTGGTCGGCTCAAAGCTTCCAAAATAAACAGTGTAGTACATTAACTCCGTTTCAACATAGACATAAATCTTTTTAACAATTAACTCTTCAAACTGTTCTGATTCATCCCAACTTTCACATAAAGCCTCAAAAAATTGTTCCCCTTCTGCTAAATTTTGGTACTCTTTCGCTAAATAAAGCTTGCGAATTAAGTAAAAATTATACGGTGTTTCAACATTATCCGCATAAATTTCTCGTCCTAAAAAATCTGGATTCGTTTCTTTACAAAGAAAGACCGTTTTCTCTTCTGGTTGTGTTTCAAGTGTTTTAGTCATGAGGTTCACTTCCTTTTTCTCCGTTAATAACCATTTTTAATGATAGATACCTTTAGTATACAGGAGAAATTCTTCTGATTTTCTCATATTTTTAAGAGACAATAGAAATTTTAGAGAAAAATCGACAGAAAAAAACGTAAGACAAACAGTCCTATTGACCATTTATCTCACGCAAAATACTTAAACTGACTATTTTATCCTTGGGACATGTAACCAATTATTCTGCTGAATCAATTGGCAAAATCGTGTCTTTTTTCTCGCGACGTGCAATTGCTGGTAAAATCATTCCTAATAGAATTAAGACGATTGGTGTCACAATGTTAGAAGCTAATTGGAACAACCAGCCTTGAGGGTCTGAGGCATACTCAAATTTAGGCACCATTCCTAGGATACAAGCAAAGGCTGTAAATAGGAAACACCAGAGACCAAACACAAAACCAATTTTAGGATTTTTAACAAATTTATATTCTGAATTAAATTGTTTGTATGCTTTGTTTAGAAGCATATAGGCAAAGAAGACCCACAAGTAACGCATTGGCATAACTACAGAATTTAAGTTAGTTAGCCATTTAACCACTTCGTTCATGTCCTTCAACCCAAACATCGGTAAAGCGATAATAATACTTACTAAAATACCTGTTAATAAGTAACCATTAATTAACGTACCTTTTTTCGTACGTTTACGTAACCAACTTGGAACAAATTCTGGATCTGCTTCAGCTAAAAGAATTTTCAGTGGAGCATCAATTGAAAAGGCTAATGCAGCCACTTGACCCACTGTATTCGTCAAAGCATAAACAATCATTAAGAGATTACCGACACCATAATATGCGCCTAATTTTTGGAAGGCACTGTAGGCACCATTTGCCATTAAATCTTTAGGAATATTGTCACTTGAGAATAACATGCCCATTGCAAATGAACCTAAAACAGCCGATAAACCAACCATTGCTGCTAGGAAAATCATTCCTTTAGGGAACTCTTTGGCTGGATTTTTAGTTGCATTTACGTAAGGAGAAATTTTTTCAGCGCCACCTACCGCAAAAACTAACATTGATACGGTTGTAAAATAACTAAAGTCAAATTTAGGAATGTAGGTGCTGACTTGTGACATGTTTGGCGTCGCAAATTCAACCGTTGAATTAATAAATGGTGCGCCTACCGCTAATAAAATGAATAAAATAGACATCACAAACATGGCGGTTCCAGCTAAACCACCAATAACTTTTAAGGTGGTTAACCCTTTTGTTGATAATAACAAGAAAACCAAGAAAATTATTAATGAAATAAATGATACCGTTACGATTGGCATCGTATTGACTAAGTTTCCATTCCCTTGAACTGCCCAACCTAAGGCAATTAAAATTGCTTGTGGTTTTTGTGCCAAGTAAGGAATGTGCACTACCCAATAAGTCCATGCTGCATAATAGGCTAGACGTTTAGTACTGGTATTTTGCACCCACGAACTAACCCCACCATTACTGTCTTTAAATGTTGAACCTAACTGTCCTACGATTAACGCATAGGGAATAAAATATAAAACTAAAATCAAAAGCCATGAAGTGACCACTGAAATCCCTTGTTGTGCATAATTATTCACAACATTTCCAAGACCCCAGACCATGTTAAAGGCAATTAACCCGACGGTGAACCATCGTAATTGCTTTTTGTCCATATAACCAATTCCTTTCTTATTAAAAAAATAAAGCTCTTCATTTATCATAAGCATTTTACTTTTTATGCACAAGCTCAACATAATTAAATAAAGATGGCTTTTTAATAAGTAATTAAAACGCTTCTAGCAATGATTTTCTAATTTATTTGATGACTAAAAAAGGCCGGTGAATAAGTTGCTTCACCGGCCTTTTTCTAAGAGATTTTTCTTTTATAACATATCAAATAATGATAATTGGTTTTCATCTGGCAAGTCTTTTAAGACACCATTTTCATTCATGTATTCAATTAACGTTTTAGAAACTTTGCCTCGTGTTGCCAAATCTTCTTTCGACAAGAACGGTTGCTCTTCTCGCGCAGCGACAATGGCTTTCGCTACGTTGAGTCCTAAACTTGGCACTGCTCGGAAAGGTGCAATCAAGGTATCCCCTTCAATCACAAAATTTTCAGCGTCCGATTTGTACAAATCAATCATGCCAAATTTATAGCCCCGTTCCAGCATTTCATTACATAATTCTAAAACCGTTAATAAGTTCTTCTCTTTAGTGGAGGCGTCCATCCCTTTGTCCGTAATTTCTTTCATTCGTGCTTTCACAGCTTCTTTCCCTTGTGACATTGCCACTAAGTCAAAGTCATCCGCCCGAACGGAGAAAAATGCACAGTAATATAAGATTGGGAAATAAACTTTAAAGTAAGCGACCCGCAACGCCATTAATACGTATGCTGCCGCATGGGCTTTCGGGAACATATATTTAATTTTAGAACAAGAATCAATATACCAGTCAGGGACGTTGTTTTCTTTCATCGCATTTAAATACGTATCCCGTAGTTCATCAGGAATCTTATTCCATTGTCCTTTACGTACCGTTTCCATAATCTTAAAGGCCATCCCACTGTCCAAACCAGCATGAATTAAATATACCATGATATCATCCCGACAACCAATTACTTCAGCAAGATTGGCTTCGCCACGGCGAATCAACTCTTCTGCATTCCCTAGCCACACATCGGTTCCGTGAGACAGTCCAGAAATTTGAAGTAATTCTGCAAAAGTTGATGGATGGGTCTGCTCTAACATGCCTCGAACGAAACGTGTTCCAAATTCAGGAATTCCTAACGTTCCTGTTTTAGAATAAATTTGCTCTGCATCCACACCTAGAACCTCAGGTCCTTCAAAAATACGCATCACTTCTGGATCGTCTGTTGGGATGGTTTTTGGCTCAATCCCAGATAAATCTTGTAACATCCGAATCACGGTTGGATCATCATGTCCCAGAATATCAAGTTTTAAAATATTATCGTGAATGGAATGGAAATCAAAGTGCGTCGTTTTCCATTCTGCCTCTTGATCATCAGCAGGGTATTGAATTGGCGTAAAGTCATAAACATCCATGTAATCAGGAATTACAATAATACCGCCGGGATGCTGCCCAGTCGTCCGTTTAACCCCTGTTGAACCTTTGGCTAAGCGATCAATTTCAGCACCACGCAAATGTAAATTATGATCTCTTTCATATCCTTTAACAAAGCCATACGCTGTTTTGTCAGCTACTGTACCAATGGTTCCTGCCCGATAGACATATTCTTCACCAAAAAGAACTTTCGTGTAGTTATGGGCTTCGGCTTGATAATCGCCAGAAAAGTTCAAATCGATATCGGGAACTTTGTCGCCATGGAACCCTAAGAACGTTTCAAAAGGAATGTCGTGACCATCTTTAAACAATCGAGCACCACATTTTGGACAGGCTTTTTCAGGCATATCAAACCCTGAACCATAGGAACCATCTTCATAGAACTCAGAATATTGACACTCAGGACAATAATAATGTGGCGCTAAAGGATTTACTTCAGTAATCCCTGTCATTGTCGCAACAAAACTCGAACCGACAGAGCCCCGTGAACCGACTAAATAGCCGTCTTCATTACTTTTATGCACCAGTTTTTGAGAAATTAAATAAATGACCGAGAAACCATTCCCGTTAATCGAATTCAGTTCCTTTTCTAACCGTTTTTCGACAATTTCTGGTAAAGGATCGCCATACAATTCGCGCGCACGATTGTAGCTTAAATCAGTGATCTCTTGTTCAGACCCAGGAATTTTTGGCGTATACAAATCGTCTTTTACTGGAATAACTTCTTCACATAAATCAGCGACTTTGTTGGGATTTTCTACTACAATTCGCTTAGCGACGTCTTGTCCTAAAAATTGAAATTCCGTTAACATTTCATCGGTGGTTCTGAAATGAACCTTTGGTAAACTATGGCGATTTAACGGATTAGCGCCACCCATAGACCCGACTAAAATTTTCCGATAGATGGCATCTTCTTCATTTAAATAATGAACATTTCCAGTGGCGACAACCAGCTTGCCAAGTTCGTCACCGATTTTCACTAGATTACTAATAATTTCTTCCAAATCTGCTTCATTTTTCACCAATTCTTGTTCAATTAATGGCGCGTAAACTGGTTTGGGCATAACTTCAATATAATCGTAGAATTTGGCACGATTTTTTGCTTCTTCGACACCTTTTTGCATCATTGCTTCAAAAATTTCGCCGTTTGAACATGCGGAACCGATTAAAAGCCCTTCTCTTAACTTCGATAATTGCGAACGAGGAATCCGTGGTACTCGGAAAAAATAATCTACATTGGACATCGAAATCAATTTAAAAAGATTTTTTAATCCTGCTTGAGTTGTTGCTAAAATCGTTGCATGGAAAGGTCGAGCTCGTTTGTATGAATCTCCTTCGCCAATATGACGATTCAAATCATCATGGAAATGCATATCATGATTCTCTTTCGCTTCTTTTAAGAAAATCCAGCACAAATGACCTGTTGATTCCGAGTCATAGATGGCGCGGTGATGTTGTTCTAAGTTGACGCCAAATTTTTTCGATAAGGTATTTAGACGATGGCTTTTGAAATGTGGATACAAGAATCTGGATAATTCTAATGTATCGATGACGGGATTAGCCGCTTCAGGTATTCCATGTTTGCCATAACTTGTGTTTAAGAACCCCATATCAAAAGAAGCGTTGTGGGCCACTAAAATAGTTCCTTCTGAAAACTCTTTAAACATGCGTAAAACTTCTTCTTCGGATTTTGAACCGCGCACCATTTCATCTGTAATCCCAGTTAAATTGATCGTTGTTTGAGATAATGGATGGCCAGGATCAATAAATTGCTCAAATGTCTCAATGACATTTCCTTTGTGCATTTTGACAGCGGCCAATTCAATAATTGTATCATAAACAGCGGAAAGCCCCGTTGTTTCCACGTCAAAGACCACATAGGTAGCATCTGTTAATTCAATATGTTCTTCGTTGTAAGCAATAGGTACACCATCATCAACAATATTGGCTTCCACGCCGTATAAAATTTTAACGCCTGCTTTTTTACCTGCAGCATGGGCATCAGGAAACGCTTGGGCGCCGCCATGATCCGTAATTGCGATGGCCTTGTGCCCCCATTTCCCCGCTTGCGCCACCAAGTCACCGACTTTATTGGTCGCATCCATTGTACTCATGTTACTATGCATGTGTAATTCTACACGTTTTTCACCTTCTGGCGCGTAGTCTTTTCTTGGCGCATGGGCGACTTCCATCAAATCTTGAGCATTCATGACTAAATCACGCATGAAGGTATCTTCTTGTACACTACCACGAACACGAATCCAACTTTGCGGTTGAATCGCATCAAAAACTTGTTCATCTTTTTCCCCATTCGAAAATTTCTTCACCACGAAAGAGGAAGTATAATCAGTTATTTTCAAAATTAAAATTTTTCGTTTAGAACGCAATTCACGCACTTCTTTATCAAAAATAAAGCCTTCAATCGTTATCCGACGTTCTTCTTCCAGTATGTTTCCCATTGGCATAATGGGTTCATCATTGGGAATATTCCGACCTAAACGAATTGGACCATCAAACGCAGGCGCTTGTTGTTGTTTTTCTTTTTTCATTTGTTCATGTTTAACAAGCGATTCAGCAGCTTGTTGTTGAAAGGCTGCGGCTTGTTCTAATTTTTGCTCTTCAAACTTTTTCAGCACTTCTGCAGCTTGCTGTTGATCCATTTTTGGTTCAATATGAAATTTAGGAAACCCGTAAGAGAAATAAAGTTCCTCAATAATTGGTAAATATTGTTGCTTCAAATAAGGAATAACTGCTTCATTATCAACAGGTAAGATAATTTTCCGATCTTCAAATTGTGGTGTCTGTGTTTTTAAGACTTTCTGAACTAACGGCGTATTGCATTGACTATTTAACAAGGCCAATTGCCAATAATCCGTTAATTGTTCCTCAGTAAATGTTGTCTGATTTGTGGTTATTTGAACGGAAACCTGCGCAATTTGTTGAAAAGCTAGTTCCAATTGTTGCATAAATGTTTGATATAGCATCACTGGCATCAATTCATCAAAACTTAAATGAAATTCCCATAAGCGACTTTGTTGGTGAACAATGACCTTGTCAATCCGGCCATTTTGAATTAAGGGATGTTCTTTCGCTGTGTCATCTAACTGAATTTGCGTCATCAGTTTATCAAATAAATCGCGTGCTTTTTCTGTCACAAAATGAACCTCCTTCTATCATTGAAAAAAGGCCCTCAGACAAATCTGTCAAGTGCCTTTTTTCGTTTTCTCTGCATTCGCTTCTCTATTAAGTATACTCGTTTTTTGTAAAAAAACAATCTTGTTCCGTCAATGGCTTGCTAAAAATTAGAGAACAAGAGTAATGTACTCCTGAAGAATTCCATTATTTGTTTGAACATATTGAACAAAAAAATCCTGTCAATCCGTATTTACCAATCCCTTACAAATCCATTCTTGCCATTTCTTCCAATTTCTCAATCTCTTTTCGATAATTTTTCCGCATGGCTTGTTCTGTTTCTTCTAGGATTAAAACAAATCGGTTTTCTGTTCGTTTCACTTCATCTAAACTGGTGGCTATTTGATGATGAAACATTCGTTTGTCCCAAGTATCATTTCTAGTAAAATAAGCCACCTTGCCTACTAGTTGGTTCGTTTGTTGTCTAAATCGCTGGATTTCAGCGGAAACATGTTGCTGTTGTTGATTGATTCTGCGCTTTTCTTGATAATAGTTGTCTTCAATCATCTGGTAACTGCGGCGTTTTTCTTCCGGTGTCATCTCTTAACCTCCTTTTGCTGGTGTTTTTAAATTTGCGTCAGGAATCGTTTTCAAATAATGGCTCGCTGCGTCCGCCACTTGCCCTTGAAACGCACCTTTTAAGGAAGAAGGCAACGTAGTTTTTGATTGTTTGCTCATCAATTCTGAAAGTTTCTTGATTGTATGTGTGGAGGTTTGTTTGATGGTTGCGATTCTGGTTTGTTTTGCTGTAATCACAGCTTGAATGGCTTGGCGTTCTTGTATCTTTTGTACGCGTTCTAATTCCAATTGAAGTTCTCTTTCCAGTTCATCCATGTGCGACATCCTTTCATTTCTGTGCAAATAACTGATTCCCTGCTTGGCGATCGTATTCTTGAATATTTTTAGCCGCAGTTGTTAACTTTTCACTAAATGTCATCAGTTTTTGATTATATTGTTGAACTTGTTTCCGATTGTGACTGACCTGTGCCTCGTCCCACAAACGACTTTTTTCATACGGTGCAATCATTGCTTGGACCTCAGAATAAGACAAATATTGTCTAATTTCATTAGCACTTGTTAAAATTTCCTTGGAAATTTCTGCTAACGCTTGTTCTGTGTCTTGCTGGCTTTGTTTTAGCAATTTCTCCGCTTCTTCACCGATTGTCCTAGCCTGATTAGCTACCTGTAATGCCAAGTCTGCTCGTAACTTGATTTTTTGACCGCCAGAAGCACTGGCAATTTTTGTATGTAAAGAACGAATAGCTTTATCAGTACCAGATTTTAATTTTTCCAAATTCGCATTCGTTTGCGCAAATTCGCCATAGAGTTCTAAGTACTCCTGCACTCGTTTTTTCGCTTCGGCTTCATTATTTGTGGTGGGATCCCAGTCGCCATTTTTCTTTGCCCAGACTTTCGCTGCTAACTTGACTTGCTCCAAAGTCATATTCGGTGCAAAAATGCCATCTTTGGCTAAACGATCCAAATCCAAGTCGTCCCCGTCAAAATAGTTGGCTAAAGTATTATGTTCACCAACCCCTGAAATCGAAGAAATCGTGCCATATTTACTATCACGTCCTGACAGTGCTGCCCATGAATCATTTTGGTAGCGAATCAAAAATTCTGGATTTTCTTGTAGCCACTGTTTTTCACTCGTCGTTAAACGTTCAAATTGATTGCGGCCCCAATCATCAAAACTGGTGGTACGAAAGCCCATTTCTTGCCCGTATTTCCCTGCCATTTTCATCATGTAGCCACCTGATTGACTAAAGCCTGCAACATCGGTAATTGTGCCGTTTTGCGAGGCGATTTTTTGCTGCGTTTGTTTTAAAAATTTTTCAGCTTCCTGATATTCTTCAGAAAGTCCACCTACAAAAGCTGTTCCAGCTGTTTCAAAGCCTTTTTTACCTTCATCCCCAAATGAATTGGTACCAGCGTACACGACAGCGACGTTGTTATAGTCAGGTTTGCCTTGGTCATCTAAAGGGGCGATGGCCATGGCATTTAGTTGGCTGGATTGGGTGCTGGCGGCTTTGTGGATTATTTTGAAGTCTTGTGTTTTGTCTTGAATTTCTAAAGCTACTGTATCACTATTCAATTGAACTGTCTCTTTTGTAGAATCAATTGCTTTTGCTAAGGTCTCTGTTGTAATTTCATCATTACTCAAATTCCTTTCCCTCCTAATATATTAATTCATGAATTTCTAAGTTATAAACTACTTTTGCATTTGGACTTCCTTTATCAGACTTTCTAAATCTCTCAAAAACTTTTTTTTCAGCTTGGTTCAAATCGTATGTCGCATTCCTTAATCCTACTCTAACTGCAACATCTGTATTTTTATCGTTTAATGAGTCTAGCACAACATATTTTTTCAATTCATCATCATATTCTGTTTTATCGGTTAGACGAAAATACATCATGAAATAATCATCTTTAGATACATATACTCTAATTTCACTATTAACATAATTCCCCAACAGCGAAGTCCCATATCCTTTTGCATTCCGCCATTCCACGCCAACGCCTTGCCACTCAATCTTCTCAATGCCTTCGTAGTTTTCCACTAAATAGTTCGACACATATTTTTGAATTAAATCGATTCCTTGTTGGTAATCCTTTTCTATTGCTTTTTTATCCATGTATTGTTTTCCTCCGATTCCTATTATGATTAGTAATGCAGTAGCTAAACCAATTAGCCACCATCTTCCTTTTTTCACTAGCTTCCCTCCTTTCTTTTTATGTACAATCATGTTTTAAAACTCTATGTTAAGATATTCAGGCTTCCTGATATTCAGAAGAAAGGCCACCTACAAAAGCCGTCCCAGCTGTTTCAAAGCCTTTTTTGCCTTCATCACCAAAGGAATTGGTACCAGCGTACACGACAGTGACATTGTTATAGTCAGGTTTGCCTTGGTCATCTAAAGGGGCGATGGCCATGGCATTTAGTTGGCTGGATTGGGTGCTGGCGGCTTTGTGGATGATTTTGAAGTCTGTTTTTTTTCCTTGAATTTTCAATCGTACATTTGTATTCTTTGTTTGAACAGTATCTTTCGTCTCATCAATAGCGTTAGCTAATATTTCCGTTGTGATTTCTCTACTCATAGATTCTCCCCCCTAATAGTTCAACTCATAAATTTCTAAGTTATAAATGATTTTTGCATTATCACTACCAAAAATTGACTTCTCTAGCTTCGTGAATGATTCTTTTTCACTCTGTTTTAAATCATAGGTAGCATTTTCCAAATCCGATTTGATTGAAAAATCAATATTTTCAGAATTCAAAGAACTTGCTTTAACATATTTTTTCAAATTATTGTCATAATCTGTTTCATCTGTCAAAGTAAATCTTACAGAAAAATATTTATCTTCTGATACAAATATATTCACTCTAGTATTCACATAATTCCCCAACAACGAAGGCCCATATCCTTTTGCATTCCGCCATTCCACGCCAACGCCTTGCCACTCAATCTTCTCAATACCTTCATAGTTTTCTACCAAATAGTTTGATACATATTTTTGAATTAAACCGATGCCTTGTTGGTAATCTTTTTCTATTGCTTTTTTATCCATGTATTGTTTCCCTCCAATTCCTATTATGATTAGTACTACAGCAGCTAAGGTACTTAGTTTTCCTTTTTTCACTGGCTTCCCTCCTTTCTTTTTTATGTACAATCATGTTTTAACACTTATTGGATTCGTCCCATAAATTCCTTTCACTAGTACAGCACCAATGCTACTGGGTTCCCTTTACTAACCTAACTTCATTCAATCGTTTCTGTTCTGAAAGAGTATTTTCTTTAATTTTCTAACCTATTTTTTATTAGTTATAACCTCCTCTATTTAATCTAATGAATTAGCCACCATTTTATAATACCATTAGCATATAATTACTGTAAATATAATTTTAAATTCTATATATATATGATTTGTCAAATTAAGTTAGAATAAAATGCTTCTTGTACATAGCTCAAAAAT
>OBZL01000026.1_pt1 | contig 77969 bp, 95 predicted proteins | sample 1476921 | NCBI WGS metagenome assembly OBZL01 (sample SAMEA2580239, study PRJEB22360) | human gut metagenome | biome: human gut; feature: human-associated habitat; material: faeces | place: Denmark | collected 2008/2010
AAATCCAATAATCAAAATCGGTCATAGTTTTAGACGACATCAATCCAAATCCGTTATTTTCCCAAATTGAACGAATGGACGACCCTTTATTGTTATTATTATTACTTCTTAGGTTCTTAGGTTCTTTAGGTTCTTGTTTATGTTCAGTTCGTTGTTCAGTTTGATGTGCAGCTTGTTGTTCACTTCGTTGTTCAGTTCGTTGTTTTTTCATTTCAGAAAAGCTTTGATATTCTGCGTAGTTACTGACTTTGTACCATGTCCCGTTTTGTCTACTTCTGCTTAATTCAATCATGTCATCTTTAACAAGCAAATCTAAAAATTTTCTGACGGTGTTTCGGCTTACTTCCCACCTTTCAGAAAGTTTTTTTTCGGATGTAATTCTTTCTCCGACTTTCACCGTTTTTAACTCTCCATCAAAAAGAATCTTTCTGTCTTGGTGATTGGCCATGAATATTAAATCAAGCCACCATTTAAGGTATTGAGGATTTTCCCAAATCCAGTGATCTTGAATGGTCCTATAAAGTTTTATCCAACCTCCAATGGCCAACCTGCTCGCCTCCTTTTATAAATCGTCCATACTGGTAAAATTTGTAATTTTGTTGTGTCCTCTACAATATTCACAAATTCCACAACTAACTGGTGCTTCCTCACCATTTTTAACTCGCACAACATGCTCGATGTTTTCTTTTAATTCTTCTAATTCGCAAATCATTTTTTCTTCGCTAAGAGTGATTAGTTTTGCTTCACTAGGTGTTTGTTTCGAAACTGCTGCAATGAGAGGAAGAAAATTTTTGTCATATTGTTGGCGAAGCAGTTCACAATAAACTGCCATTTGTAACACGTAACCGAAGCGTTCAATGAAGTTTGCTTTTCTGTTTAAACGTTCATCCCATTTCTTCTCATGCATATCTTTGGTTGTTTTGATGTCTACAAAATACTTTTCTTCTAAATTTAAACAATCGATTTTCCCTTTCCACATTGCACCGCCAATTTCACCTGTGACGATCACTTCTTTTTCACCTTGATAAATATTTAAAAAGGCTTCTTCTTGTTTTAATCTTTCAATCATCTGCTCCGCAATTTGGAAATCTTTCAGTAGGCCAAACGGTTTTCTTGAAGAAAACATTTTGCTTTTGTTTTCTTCTTTGAATGCTTCATGAATTTCTGGTGATTCAAAGTAGGAATGAACATAATTACCAACAAGTAATGCTTTTGGATCACTCTCTGGTGTCCATTCACCTTTTAACTTGGCAAGAGCTGCAGCTTCACATTCTAGAAATTTTTTATATTGACTAACCGACATATAATGCAAGTCGGCTTCAGTTGAATAATAATTTTCGTCAGAAAGGATAATCGTCTTCTTCAATCGTTGAGACATCAGCTTCACTCTCTTTCTGATTGGTTTCATAACCAGCCATCACATCTAAAGTTTCCTGAACTGGTTCTTCTAAAATTTGGTCCGCCACTTTCGTTAATTCTTCTTTTTCAACTGGTTTAGCTTGTTCAATATCGTTTTCTTGCTCAATAACTTTTTTATTGTTGGTAAATATTTTTTCTTCGAGTACCGCTGTTTGTTCTTCTCGCTCTGGTGTCACATCTTTTCGTTCGAATTCATTTTTGAGCGTGTCTTTAGCAGCTTGCACAAATAAATCATTATCGTTACTAGTGTTAATTAAATATTTAGCAGCTCGATTGATGACTGTTCTTTTTGCCATTTCTTCTGGGAAATCGTTTTGAACATTTTTTGTTTTTGCTTTACTCCATGATTTATCAATTTGTTTCTTTGTCATGACGGTTGTTACTTCTTTACCATTCGATAGTTTAATGACCACATAAGCAGCCTTGATGTCGTTGTCTAGGTTTTCGAAGGATGTTTCATGTTTAGCAACAACTAAGTCGGGGCCGTCCATAGCAATTTCAAATACATCGCCTTCTCTTACTACAACAGGCGTGATATCTGCCCCTCCTGTTACTCGATCTAATACAGCCATGGTTCCGAAATATGAGCGCATAAGCTGGACCTTATTTCCATATTTAATGAAATAGCATTGTTTCTTCGCAGGTGATAATCCTTGAATGACCATATCAAGCAAGGCGTTAGAAATAGATGTTTTAGTTTCTGGATTGTTAGCTGCCAACTGAAGAAGGTTCCCTCCTGAATTGTTGGTTAGTTCAAAGAAAGCACTTTTCAAAGCATTCTGTGGACTATAGCCTGGCGGCATTTCTAATCCTTGCTCTTGCAATCTATTTAAATTTCCGATGACTTGTTCATCTAAAGAGCGTTGTGTCATTTGTGTTAAATCGTTACTCATTGTCATTCTCCTCTTCTTCGTCATATTCCCATGTTGGCTCTAATGCTTCTTTTTCTTCTGGCGGCTCTTGTCTAGCTCCTAATGAATCAAATTCAGGCATTTTCACCACTCCCAGAATATTTTGGTTTTGTTTTCTTCAAGTTCAACGTGATCAAATCCTTCTGTTTCTAATTGAGATAAAAACGTTGATGTAAGACCTTTACTATTCACCACGCAACTTGTATTACCATTTGCTGCTGCAGTTCGAATTGATTGAATAATTCTATTTTGAGCATTCGCTAACATTAATTCGTAAACATCATCACTCAAACCTCTTACTTCAATCATTGCAGGTCACCCCGTAAAAATGCAGTTAGTAATTCATCCATAGATTTTTCATTTGCAGCATCTTCGGCTCTTTCTGCTACGTATTCTGGGCAATCACAAGATTCGCTTATGCTTAATTGCTCTTTTAGATCACCTAATAATTTTTGCAAGAGTATAGCTAACCCGATAACTGAACCACAAAACGCAGTACTTCCTTGGTCTGTTTCAAAATTTGCGGCACATAGAAGAAGTTCAACATTTTGTGCCTTACATTCTTTCTCAAGTTCAATAATCATTCTTTCAATTTTTCTATTCATGTGGTACACTCTCCTTGAATTTGATATTTGTAATTGACCTACTTTGATGGCCGTCGAAGTGGGTCTTTATTTGTTGTTCCATCTTTTCATTCCTCATCATCAGACATCTTTTTGTAAATTCTTTCATACAGAGTCAATTGTCTTTCAAGCTGATTTAATGTATAAACGCTATTGTGTTTACGTTGATTAGATTGCATAAATTGCAAATTATTCTTCAATACATCGATTTTTTCTAGTACTACTTCTTTAACCATTTCAGTTTCATGTTCATTCAAAACCGATTTAGTCTTAGTTTTCATATGTGGTGGTATAGCTTGTTGTCGAGTTGGTAAAACAGCTCCTGTCCTACTATCTTGAAATGTTGGTCGTGAGTTCATTTGTTGAATGGTTAAACTATTTATTCGGTTTTCAGCTTCACTTAATCGTTCACTAATTACCCAATTATGAAAACACAAGATAGCTAATGGAATTGCGACTATTCCTATTACGTCGAATACATTCATTTACTTCACCTCGCGATTCTGTTTCCTCTTGTAATGTTCACCAGCGTTATCGGCGATCCAACTATTAAATGAACATAATTCAATGACAAGGTTATAAGTCATCAACACCAGTGCATAAATCAGTAAAATCTTTCCGTCTGCTTTAGTGCCGATTAATAAACCCACTCCGAATATATATAATCCATAGGTTAACCTATTTAGGTTTCTGTACATTTTTTTCATTTTGTTTTTTATCGTCCTTTCCTTTAATAGTGTACGTATGCGTGATGCCTGTTTTACGTGTCATAACGTTACAATATGCTTGACCTAATAAATCAATATTTACTTGATCTGCCATTTTATTCACCTCACTTGATATTTAAGATTTTTTTGATTTTCTGAACTTGCTCTTCTGAACGTCTACGACCATGAAGAATATCTGACAAGTAAGGGCTTGAAATCCCCAGTTGTTTTGCTAACCAAGATTGGTTTTTGCCTGCACGAATTAGAGCTGCTCTAACATCAATCGCTAAGTCTTGTGACATATTTATTACTCACTCCCTTTTATTTTTAATTTGTAAGCTAAAAAATTAGCTAATTTAATAAAACCTGTTGACACATTTTAACCTATAGATTAAAATGTAATCATAGTTAAATAAGCCTTTTAAAGACTAGTAAATAAACACTATTACCGTTCCCCAACGATTTTTACATTTTATTTATTGGTTTTATTTGAGAACTTATTAGCTAATAAATTAGCTTACGGACATAGTATATTATTCTAAAGTTTAAAAGTCAACCGTTTTCGACAAAAAATTAATCTTTAGAATAAAAATAGGTCTGTAAAGCTTTAAGGAGCTTTGATATGACAGCATTTGATAGAATAAAAAAAATTACAGACCGTAGAGGTATTTCCATTAATGAGTTAGAAAATCGAGTTGGAATTAGTCAAAATGTATTATATGGATGGAAGAAAAAAACTCCTGGCGGTGAAAATTTGACTAAAGTTGCTAAATATTTAAATATTTCCACTGATTATATTTTAGGAATAGTTGATAATCCAGAACCTTTTGTCGAAAAAAAAACTGATGATTTAGACGATGTACTAGATAACGTCATGAGCTTTGATGGTGAACCACTTGATGATCATGACAGAGAAGTTATTCGTGCTTACTTGAAAGGAAGATTCGGAAAATAATTTAAAGGTTGTGCTATATGAAAAGTATCAAAGAGTTGGTTGAAGAATATAATGTGGAGTTGGTCTTTACTACATTACACAAAAAAGCTTGCTTCGAATCAGAACATGGTGTGATTTTTGTTAATCAAAATTTATCTACTGAAGAACAAGAAGAAGCAATTTATCATGAATTTAAGCACGTGAAAGATCATGCTGATTTGATGGCACTATACAACATCCCTATTTTTAGATCAAAAATGGAAGCAGAAGCTGAACATTATATGTTCGAATGTTTGATTGAAAAAAACGATGGTCAGTTTAATTATTCTAACGTAATTACACATTATAATTTAAAAATGGGGCAAGAAACTTATCTAAAATAAAAAAGCCCGTGCGACAACACGGACTTATACCTCATTTCGAGATTTGCTGATAAAAATATTATAACAGAAATGAGGATTAATTTAAAAATGAAAAAAATAGCAATGTTAGGATTAGTGGTTATTAGTATTATTTCATTAGCTGCGTGTACTGATTCTGAAGTAACTAAGGTTGATTATGACAAGACTAATAATAGTATAGTTGAAACAGATAGTCATGCGAAAGCTGAGTTTGCAACCATCGCTGAAAAACAAATAACTAAAAACTATGCAATTGATAATTTTAAAATTGATTTATCTAGCATCAAAGTTAACCAGTTTCCTGATGAAATTAACGCCGATACTGGTGAAGTATACAAGAATGTTATGAATGGTGGAGGAAAATTCACTTTTCAAGACAAAATTTATGATTTTTCGCTTATTTATTCAAAAAAAGACGAATCGAAATATACTGTTCTTTATTTATATAGCCCATTAGATAATACAAAAACTATGGAAATACCATTAAAGAGCGATCAATAATCTATAAAAAAATAACGCACCCTCCGACCAAGAAGTTGTGCGTTAAAAATAGAACCAAAATAGGCTTATTTTGTTACGCCTATTTTACCAAAAATAATGAGGTGAAACAATGGCAAATGAAATAAAACAAGTAGCGTTATACATACGTGTGTCTACAGATCAACAAGCTAAACATGGTGATAGTTTGGATGAACAACAACACACTTTAAATGAATACGTAAGACAACAAGGAAATATGAGAGTATTCAAAACTTATATAGATGATGGCATTTCAGGTCAGAAACTATATCGTGATGAATTTCAAAAATTATTGGATGATGTTAAAAAAGGAAGAATCGATACGATCTTATTTACAAAATTAGATAGATGGTTTAGAAATTTACGTCATTATTTAAATATTCAAGAAATACTAGACAAAAACAATGTTACTTGGTTAGCCGTTACACAACCTTTCTTTAACACAGAAACAGCAATGGGCCGTTCATTTGTAAATCAATCAATGGGTTTTGCTGAGCTTGAAGCACAGATGACTTCTGAAAGAATACGTGCTGTTTTTGATAACAAAATACGAAAAGGTGAAGTCGTTAGTGGAAAAGTTCCCCTTGGCTACGAAATCAAAGACAAACATCTTGTTCCAAATGAAAAAGCTGAAATAGTAAAAGAAATTTTCCAGTACTATTTAGAAACTGGTAGCATGCGTGCCACCGTTAGACATTTAGAAAATCATTTCAGCATGACAAGAGATTATCAAAGCGTTCGGCAAATGCTTACTAATAGAAAATACATTGGTGAATTACGAGATAATAAAAATTTTTGTGAACCTATTATTGATCGTGACGTATTCGAAAGGGTACAATTACAACTTTCAAAAAATATTCGTATGAATAAAAAACGCGACTATATGTTTACTGGATTGTTAGTTTGTAGTGAATGTGGTTGTAATTATTCCGCCACGGCGGTTATTAGCCGATATGTACGCAAAGACGGTACGACAAACCCGAATGAAAGACATTTATATAGATGCACCAAAAACCGTAATAACGTAAAAAAATGTAGTAATAAAAAAGGTATATATGAAACTACACTAGAAAATTTCCTTCTGGAAAATATTGAAAAACAAGCAGAAGAGCTGTCTGTAAAAATGCAACAAGAACCCGAAGTAAAAAAAACTAAGAATACTAACGATAAAATAAAAAAGAAAATAGATAGACTAAAAAAAGCTTATCTAAATGAGGTTATAACATTAGAGGAATATAAAAAAGACAGAGAAGAATTAGAAGCACTTTTAATACCTGAAAGAGATAATAAAATTGCTAAAATTGATTTGAACTCACTGCATAACTACTCTACTGCTGAATTTAGAGATGGATATAAACAGCTAACTATTTCGGAAAAAAGTTCTTTATGGCGGCAAGTGATTAAAAATATTGTGGTTTATCCAGATGGAAATTTGAAAATAAATTTTTTAGGATATTGATTTTATTTGCACTAATAAATACTAACCAGATGGATGATTATGAGCTAATAGTATGCGAGCAGAAGAATATTTAACCGCTTCCCGAAAAATTTCGCGTGGATGAGCAATACTAATAAACAAAACTATATACCTAAAATATTACATTTATACAAATCGATAGACAACACGAACATATATTCGGTATAATTATATTACTAGGAGGCCGATATTATGAAAACTAATTATGTAGGAGTAGTTGAAAAGATTAGAATGTTAAGTATGTACCCAAAAATGCTAGTTCGATTCTCATTAGTAACACAGGACGAAACTATAAACTGTATCGTCTCCAAATACGAATTATCAAATATGTTACTAATGCTACCCGAAAAATCTGAACTAGCTGTCTATGGTCATTTGAATAAACGAAACCAATTTGTCATTGAAAAAATGCTTGTAAGGAAAACTTTGATTAGTGCATAAAAAATAAGCCTCACTCTTATCTAGGAGCGAGGCTTTCTTTACGAAGCACATTACTAATGAATTGTTTTATGTTGGGAATCTATATCTTACTATATATTATTTAACTTTTGGATAACTATCGTCAAAAGAGGATTCGAACCATTCCATCGGGAAACCTATAGATAAAAGAATATCGTTAATATTACTATCACTACTCGATTGTTTAAACTTCTTATTCAAATCTCTTGTCCGATTTTTCAAAGCATTTGTAAAGTTTTTAAACTGCTCTCTTGTTAAAAATAAACGTAACGTTAAATACACATAAAAAACGCTATCTGTACTAGTCTTTTCATAATCCGAAAGTAAAACAGTATTTTTTGTAGCATGTTTTCTTAAACGAGACTGTAGCAATCGATTGTCATGAGCAACAATATTACGAACATCATTAATATTAATTAGAAAACTATCAATTTGTGAAGGTACAATATTTGGACTAAGACCATATTCATATTTAAAATGTTGGTTTACGTGATCTGCAATTTCAATTTTATCTTTGTCTAACATTAAAGAATAAAAAGTACGCAACGTACCAAAATCTAAAAAATTAACTAGTACCCAAATTGGAACTTCATTATATTTATCAGAATAATGTTTAATCGCATTATTTTTATACTTCTTGTTGTTTGTTATAATTTTAGATATTTTTGCTAGCAAGGGACCTATTTCTAAGTATTTGTCTCCAAAATTATTTGAATTTAAGTAGGGATACGGGTCGGTATGATTTTTTGCAAAAGTGTAAGCGATACATGAGCGTAAAAAAGCTTCAGCTTTCTCAATTTTTCTGAAGAAAATACTTTTTATATTTTTATCATACATATATATTGCATATAATTCATTAAATGTTACATTTTCTATATATTTATTCGTGTTGCTTTGTATCAGCTTAGAATAACCGTTTACAACGTCATAGTAATTAGATCTCATTAATAATTTTTTACTTTTCTCTTCGTCTATAAAGCATAGGCCTCTACTCTTTAATATATTTATTTGTTCGTCTAAGGTTTTAAATTCAATCCCCATCTATTCCCTCCTAAAGAAAATAAAAAAGTGTCTGGAATAAATCCCAGACACTTTCCGGTGTACTGGCTGGCCCAATACATCTCTCTTCACTAATAGCCTAATATATAGAAGACGACTTGTCAAGATTTTTTATCTTATTTTTCGTTATGGACCATACAGGACTCGAACCTGTGACCTAACCGTTATGAGCGGTTGGCTCTAACCAACTGAGCTAATGGTCCTAAAAAGAGCCACCTTAGAAAGGCGACTCAAGAGAAATTTAATAAGTGTATTCTTATTTTACACTACCTATAAATATTTTACTATACTTTATTTCACGACTGGAAACATAGCTTCTAAGCGATTATACCAAGGAGCGTTTTTGTTCCATTTATCTTGTCCGTAGAAAGGAATATCTTTGCCATTGTTTCTCTTGTATAGGTCCTCAATAACTTTCATTTCATCTGGATGAGAGACACGTCTTGTGTTAACTCCGTTACAAAACATTACTGTCCAAGCATCTCCATTCCATTCTAGTTTACCTGTTTTTGAATTAATTGGTCTTTCGTATAAACATTGCATAGTCGTTTCTCCACCTTTTATATTATTTTGATTGTTATTACTTGAATCGCCATTACCTTCGTTTGGATTGTTCATATATTTTTTTATTTGGCTAATAAAATAGTCTTTTACGGCATTTGTTTCTTTTCCATGCAATTCCCAGGAACGGTGAGGACATGCCGTAGGAACAAATTCTTTGTGTAATCTTACAGTATCTCTATTAGGGTACATTCCCCAAAACTTCATATCTTCAGCAACTTGTTTAAATGTCATTTGTTCATTAGCTAAAAAATCGGCATCGCTAGCACCCATCGATTGACAGACCTCGTATCCAACGTAATTCAAATTACCATCTGGGTTCGCTGTGTGCCACGCTGCATTGAATGTGTCTTCGACACGAGCAATCGTGTTTCTATCAATATAATAATGCGCAAAACCATTCGCCAGTTGTGTAGGAGACATTACAGCCAAGGCATTGACATATTGTGCAGCTGTAGCATAAATACTTCCGGCATCATTATGAATGACAACACCTTTTGGCGTCGCATTGGGACGTCTCCCGGCAATCCCACCGCAAACAGATTGATTAATCACTTGCACCATCTTTAGGTTCACCACCTTTATCATTTTCATCTTTTAATTTACTTAAATGCTCCTTAACCCATGAAGGAAAGGGAACGCCTAACTGTCCTAAGTTTTCAATAATGGAAATGCCATACACTGCTATATAAAATAAGACAAATCCAGTAGCGATTGATTCTAGACCCATGATTTTCAAGTATGGGTAAGCAACGCTTATTAAGCAGACCACTAATAAATGTTTTACTAATCCTAGCAATCCTTTTGTGCTATTTCCTTCCTTAATGAAAATACCTTTACATAATCCTGTTAAGATATCCCCTAACACAATCCAGACAAACACCTGAATAAAACCGTTAGAAATCATATTCTTGAATTCTAGTATCAACGCTTGATTATCAATAATCACCATATTTTCCACCTTCCAATAATAAAAACCGCTTAGCTTTTTGCTAAACGGTTATTTCATTTAAATAAATTTATAAAAATCATTATCACGTTAAGTATCTTAAAAATCCTCTAAGATATAATACCGAATAAGAAGATTGATTAGAGTTACTTTGAAATGCAATAGTATCGCCAGCTTTTACATCAAATACATCTGTCAAACCAGCAGCGTGTAATCCTCCTGTACCTTGATTGCTCCTGTTCATAACCGCATTATTCTTAGTAAGCTCAATATTACACCAACCTGCTGGAACGTTGGTTGTATAGCTAGTAACGACACTAATTATTCCATCTTTCAACACTTTGATTTTGTTTGCTGATAACTCAAAAAATTCATTATTAGTGATGACCTTTTGAGAAATTGGAATGGCCTTAACCCCTGTACCACTGACTGATACTGTATTAGGGGCAGAAAAGGCTATTACTTTTTCAGAAATAACAGTTTGCCCTGCGATTTTCGGAGGATTCATAAAATCTTTTGTTCCTGCTATTTCTTGATCTCCAGTTTGAGTCACCGCTTGCCCTTTAATAGCATCCGCAACATTTTTAGGGCTCATATATTTGGTCGTTGATGTTCCAGCAGATGCTTCGCTATCAGTAGCAAATCCATAATTTTTAACATTTCCCAATCCAACTTGACTTGCGGTAACTTTATGTGGATTGTCTTGACTTTCCGTATGCTCCTTTAGTTGTTCCTCTCTTACAAAGCCACTTTTTGCCAATACATCTTGTGCATTAATACTAATTTCTAATTGAATAGCTGAATAGTCAACATCCAGATTAGCAGTTGTTACTCCATTTGATGGATCTGTATAGCTAATTAGATAGATAAGACCCTCGCTAGTAATGAAATTTTTATCAGTTACTTGGACTGATAAATCTTTGTATTCGCCAGCATTTTCTTGAATTTGAGTGGTCCACGAGTCAGTTGACTCAATATAAGTGGAAACTTTAATTGTTTTGTTGTTAGGCGAAGTGGCTTTAACACGTTCACTAATAGTAAAAGCGACAAAGCTATCTTTTAATAAAACCACCGCTTCTTCTTGACTTAATCCTTCAAAATTTTGAGGAATTAATTTTTTGGCAGCTTCTAAAGCATTGAACACTCCTAACTGTTGTGGTATAACTCCGTTTTGCGTCGAACCACTACTTACTCCAGAATCGTCACGACTTACTAATTTGTTGTAATCAGATTGAGAAACTTCATTCCATGTATCTTTTGGTTTTTTTAGTACTTTAGCTGTTACATCGGTAAAATATTGATTTGCATTTGTTGCCGTATTACCCGCTGTTTTTCCGGTGAAATCCATAGGTATTTTTACGTTTGTTGTTCCAGAAAGTAACGATACACCTTCAGATTTTGTCATGCGGTCATTAAAGTCAACCTGTAAACGAGTAGCTAATGTTGATTGTGTTACTCCTTGGGTATCTGTTCTCGCCTGTACGATTTCGGGGTTACTGTCACCAGCTTCTCCAACAAGTTTTTCAAAGTCATTACGCAAAGCATCAAATTCTTGTTTATTGTTGTTTGCTGTAGATACTGCTTGATTTGAAGTATTAATAGCAGTTTGAGAATTAGTTAAAGCTTGGTTTGCTGTTTCATTCGCTTGATTCCCTGCTTGTTCTGCAATTTGTACGGCTTCTTTTCCGGCGTCGTCAGCAATTTTTTTGGCATCATTAATTCCTTCTGTCAACTGACTTTGATAATCATTTATTTTTTCAACAGCAGTATTAGATTGATCCAAAATTGCATTAATTTTAATTCGACCTTGATTCAGCGTGTCGGTTTCTTTAATTTGCTCGATAGCCATTTTCTCACTCCTATTCTGCATTAATGTATTCAATCGTGGCTTTTTGTAAAATACGATTTCCTATCTTGATGAATGGCGAACTATTATCAATCAGTTCTGCAAAATAATCATCTAACGTTTTACCTGATTCATCATTAATTATAAATTCTTCTTGTTTGCTAATTAGTTTTACTGTTAATCTCATTTAAAATTGTCCTCCTAATTGTGATTGTATAAAAACACGACAAATAACTTGCGCTTCGATTCGTGCAAGTTTGTTAGGTATTATCTTGATTGTATGATTACCTCTAGAGATTTTACCGCCACTAGTTTTCCTAAGGTAATTAACAATGTTTAGTCTTTGTTGGCTAGTATCGTGTACTGGAATGGTGGTACCATCTACAACTATATCAACACTAGTTGCGCTACTTGGTGCCTCATAAATTCCCCATTCTAATGGATGACTATGATCAGGCAAAGTAATTTGGTGTGTATGTGCCGGTATTCTTACTTGGTGACTATGACTAGGAACCGATATACTATGTGTATGATTTGGTATAGAAATATTAAAATTGTGACTATGGTTAGGTGTATTCACTGTGTGGGAATGTGCCGGTGTAGTCACATTATGAGTATGATTACCTGAGCTCGTCTTTGTGTACCAATCTGTTGATGCAGTCGACATTAGTCTAAATCTCATACCTGACCCCGCATCCATTTCTCGATAAAACGCACTTGATTCAGTGCTACCATTATTAGATGCAACTAGATGATTATGATCTCCACCTGCTGAACTTGTTTGTGAGCTTTGACCATTTACAGAACTAGATTGAATACTACCTCCACCACCACCTGTGGTGGAGCCACTAGAATAACCTCCTCCAGCTGAACTTGAAACAACACTTCCGCCACCAGCTGAACTAGTTTGTGTTGAAGCTCCTCCAGCTGAAGTACTTTTTACTGTAGCTCCACCGCCTTTTACAGCTTTGGTATAACCACGATATCTCTTTGTTTTGAAAGTCAGTTCCACAGTATTTACATGAAAAACATCATCATCTAAGAAGAATTCAATTTCTGCTGGGTATGCCTTTTCGCAGTTATCTTGATAACTGTAGTTCAAAATATTCGTTGCACCTTGCGAGTATGTCTCATTTATTTCCTGTTTACGTTTCAAATCAGACATTGTTGTAGTAAAATCGTCAGATAAATTACCAAGCTCTAGCTGAATATCTTGCGGGGCGCCGAATACATCCTGTTTTGTTTCTTTTTTAATACGCAAATTTATACTTCCAAAATCATCGGTGTTAATCATAATCACAGTTCCTTGTCTTAACTTATCAATGCTTAAAGGTTCATCTGTTAATTTCAATAAATCAGCCGCAGTCACATCCCAAGAAATTTTAGGTTGTGCCCATTTTTTTAACATGTTGATTGCATTGTCTTTTAAAGCTTGTGGAACTGTGAATCGTTGGTCTACCCAAACATATTCAACTAAACCATGTTCTTTTATAGACTTTGCATCTTCTACATAAGGAATGTTTTTATTTACTGATTTAATATTTATCTGATTGACGCCTTCACCAGCACCTAAAGGATAAACTCGATTAACTAAATTGTTAGGATCTCTTTCAATCTCAAACCCTTGCATGTTATATCCTTCTTGAATACGAGCAACAGGTTCTTTTGGTGGCTTCACTAAAGATAATTCGAATGGATAAACTTTGGTATTCCATTGCCACATGTAGTCTTCATCAAATGCTTGAGGAATACTAAACAAGGCATCAGCGAGACCATTTTCATTTTCCCATGCATAACTAAAATACCGAGTGAATTCACATTTTTTTAAAACCCAGTGTTTTGTCCTTTGTTTATTCAAAAGATAGTTAATAACATCAATCGTTTTTCGGTTCACTAGTTCATGATAACCAAAAAGAACTGTGTCTAGCAAAGTACACAAGGCTTCATTTGCCGTATACGTGATCGAATTGTTACTAGCATCTTTGCGAACGGTTGAAGGCATAACACGGTATAACCCTATATATTCATTCTCATTATCCGTTAGTTCAACCCATAACATTTCTTGCAAAAATTCATTTTTAGGATCATCCAACGGCATTGAAAATTCTAGATTACCTATTTGGTTTTCAATTTTTTCATATCCAACATTATAAGCGTTATCTAAAACTGCCGTATATTCTCTTTTTAAATCCATTGCCATCAACATATTTTAGCAACACCTCCTATAAGAAACGATTTGGATATCGAATAGTTAGATTAAAAGTACTATCTTTCGCTTGGATGTATAGTGGCTCATTTGGATAAATATAAAAATCGTTCATAGGACGAATCATTGGCTTCCCATTTTTCGTAATATTAAACTGTTCTGTATCAATCACTATTTCTGATTTATCAAAATCACCAATATCAATAGTATCGCTTCTAGTTTTTATCCACACGCCTCTACCAGTGCCTTTTATAGTAATAATCGGTTTTACTTTTAATCCTTCGACAGTTGGATATATTTCAATCGGCTTCACTTCTTGACCGTTATCTCCCATTAAATAGGAACGATTTTGAAAAGTAATCATAGTAGATCCCCAGTATGCTCCGCCTTCAATCGTAATTGGTAAGTCAACAGCCCCTGATCCAGTATTACCCATAAGATAGTTAGCCTGAAACGTTATTTCTGTTGAACCCCACATAACACTAGTAGCATCGCTTCGAGTATATTTATATGGATTATTCAACAAGATTGTAAATGTACCAACGACTCGATTCAATCCCTCAGGAACTGCATCAATGTCTGACTTACTACCCGACCAAAGCATTTCTGGTTCATCATTAAACCAAATCTGTACATCTTTTTCTGTAAACAAAGCAACGTTTAGTCTGTTAAAAGAATCCCTAAACGCTTCGTTAGAGTTAGCCTCAACTTTGAATTTAACCGTTAATTCTCTTTCCGGAATACGAGCATAAACATGTCGCATTCCATCACGAATTCCCAACTGATAGCTTTGTATCTCAGTAGGAGCTAACTCTCTTCCAACAACAGATAATGTTCTATAACCTGGAACTAAATCTTCTAAAAAGGAACCATTAAAATTCATGGCTTCCGAAGGCAAAGAGGCTTTTGTTTGTTGTTCATTTACATCAATAAAGTTGTATAACATTTAGCGCCTCCTTCCTAAAGAAACATTCTTTTTATCTTGTTGATTCTGCAATTCTTTACTCATTGGTTTAGCAATAACCCTTGCAACCTCTGAACTATCGAAAATAATAGGTACCTCTACAGTGAATTTTGAAGATACATCTCCAGCAAATGCTAAGCTTTGTGATTCTCCACTAAATGACAGATTTGAATTTAAATTATCCAGCGCTGGCATGGCTACTTTTTTACTTAGTCGTTGCATAGATTTTTCTACAAAGTTTGAATATTTATCAATACCAACCGCTACTCCTGCTGGAATCATTTTACCTACTTCATCACGCATTACACGTGAGGGAGAATGAATATCCATAGCACTTTTCATTGTACTTACAATTTGATCTGCCACGCCTCTTGCTGCAGCTAAAGCGCTATTAGCATTGGCATTAATACCATTAGTCAATCCATCAATTGCATTTGTACCAATAGAATTCATTTCTGATGGTAAATTGTCCATTGCAGAAATGATTTTATCGACAATAGATTCTACAGCTCTTACTGGATTCATTGCGTTTTGTTCGATACCGTTTGATAATCCAGAGTCAACATCTTCACCAATTGAGTGAAATACACGAGAAGGAGAGTGAGAATCTAAACCTTTTCTGGCACCAGAAACAACATCATCAATCATTTGATTAGATGTTTTTACAGGTAATTGTTTGTTAGCCTCTACCCCTTTTTCTAAACCTTGCGGGATAGATTTACCAATACCTGAAAAATCTGCCTTCTGAACTTCACCTTTCATATCTTCCCCAACTTTAGGAACAATTCCTTTTGTCATTTCCTCAACAGATCTACGGCCATTTTCAATACCTGCTTTAAAGTCATCAGTTACACTTAGACCAACGCTATTAAAGTCTGTATTCTTAATCTGAGTCATCAAAGTTTCTTTTTGAGTGGGGATTAAACTTGCTATTTCATCATTAACATTATTTTTACCTAACTGATAGCCTTCTTTCATCGCATTCATAGAAGTTTCACCGGTATTACGATAGACATCATTTAAGCGTTGTAATTGTTCGTCTGAAGAATTAACTAATTCTGCTGCTTGAGCAGCACCTTCTGGCCCCATTTTTCTTAGTTGCTCTAAAAGACCTTCATCTACTCCTCGTTGTGCTAATGTAGCAATATTAGTGCTCCATTGGCTAACAGCTTCTTGATTTTTTTGTAAATTTTCAGCCATTTGGTCAACTGAAATGGCTTGTTTTTGTTGGATAACATCAAAGGCACTTCCTACTTTTTCTTCAAGCGATGAATATTCTGAACGCATTGCATCCATTGTTTCTCTCGTCTTACCACTTAAAGCATTGTATGAAACTGTTTGATTTAACACACCATTTTCCACAGCTTGGCTTGCACGCTGCATTGATTGTTCATGGGCATTAGCTGTATTTATAATTTCATTCGTTAATTCCTGTTGAACGCCCTTTAACACTTGCTCTTGTTCGCCCAACTTTTCAATATTTTCACGAGCTTCTTTTGTATTCCCGCCAGATTCTTTTAATGTCTGATTCCATTTTTCTCTAGCGGCATTGATTTCCATCAGCTTCGCTTCATTATCATTTCGTTCTTTTAACATTTGATTAATGTTTTCTTGAGCTTGAGAAGCTTCATCTAAAGCATTATAGGCATCAACTTGTTGTTGAATTGTTCCAGGCATTTCAGATAAAATATTTTTTTGATCGTCATAAACTAAGTTTAAACCTGTCATTTTACCGTTCAATTCCTCAACAATTTCCACCATACGTTTTTTCTCGCTGTTGCTTAATTTTTCTTTAGCAGAGAGCATTTCCATTTCAGAAATCATAGATTGGAATTTTTCTTTAGTATTATCCAATTCAATAGCTTCATCTTTTCGTGATTGGGTATGTTCTTGATTCTTTTTAATCAAGTCATCTGTGGTTTTCATAAGGTTTTCTTGTTCTTTTTTAACTGCCTTAGTTGATTCAGTTTCCTTATTTAACCATTTCCACAAGTTTACCCCTACAGCTACTAGCCCTCCTATTGCAGCTGTTACCCAACCAATAGGACCCATCAACAATTTCATAGCGGTACTAAAAACAGTTGTAGCTACTGTAGCTAAACTAATTGTTCCTGTCAAAACACCAACGATTGTATTTTGCGCCACTAAAAGACCAGTTTTTATTGCTATTGCTGCAGAATTGGCTTTGTCTGCCGCTAAGTTTAACATCCATGCTCTTCCAAGTGCTGTTGTAGACAACGTAGCCAGTTTTGATATTCCATTGTATAAACTTATTGCGGTTGTATAAGCTTTGATTGCCAATTCAGATTGTTTTATATAGCCTGTCACTTGCTGAATTACTTTCAATGCTGTGAAGGTAGCAGCAAAACTGGCAATTGTTGGTAGTAATGGTGTTAAAGCTGTACCTATCGACGTAATAGCTTTTCCGAATAGTTTCATCAACGGAATAGTTGATTGGATCGCTGCATCAATTGCCTTAAAAGTTATATTCACTACATTTTTTAAAGAGTCTAAGTTTTCGGCAATATTTTTTCCTGTCACTGCTTTGGATAATTCATCAAACGATTTAATAACTGTAGTTACACCTTTAACGGTGGCTGTTTTAATGTTTGCCCATGATGTTTTGATACCTTTTGAGTTTTTCTTTGCTAGGTCCGCAAAACCACCTACGCCTTTGTCCAACTCAATCAAACGATTATTGAACTCATTAAATGTAATATCTCCTTCTTTTAAGGCATCATATAATTGGTTAACTGAGTTTACACCTTGTTCTTTGAAAGACTTAGCAACTTTATCCATAGCTATTGGCATTGTTTCTTGTAAAGTTCGCCAAGACTGCATATCAACTTCACCCTTACCGAGCATTTGAATATATTGTTGCATACCACGGGTCGCATCAGCAGTTGAAGCTCCAGAAGCAAGAAAGGCATCATTTAATGCAATAGCTGTGTCAGTTCCTTTACTCAAGCTACCAGTTGAAATTGCTAACTGTTGCGTATTTGATACGATTTCATCTAACGATGTAGGAAGCCCATCAATCCCATCACTTAACTTAGTCATTGATCTATCTACATCTTCTGTTGAGTAACCTAGAGCCTTCATAACTACAGGATATTTATTCAACGTATCAAAACGGTTAATAGCTCCTTCAACAGAATCCTTAACCATATTTACGGCCGTAGATACTAATTTTACGGCACCCACACCTGCTCCAATACTAAGAATTGACTTGCCTAATTGATTCCCTTTAGTGGTGCTTTTATCCAATCCATCCCCTAGCTCACCAGATTGCTTGTTTACACCAGCCATTGAACGTTCAGCGCTACTCATCGTGCTACTAAACGTTCTATCAGTAGCAGTAAGTATTGCTTCGACTGAATATGATTCCATTATTTTCCTCCTTTCCTACTTATTTGCTTTTCTTAATAAATCAATTGCTCCTATATCAACTTTTTCATCAATTAATGATTTACCCAAAATTAGCTTCTCTCGTTCTTCATAATTGAAAAACTTATTGAATTCCTTATAATAAGGTTCAGATTTTTTACCTTTAGTCGCCTTAATTTGGTTATTTAGCCAAGATTGAAGATAGAGGTCTCTTTCATGGTCAAGTCTTTTTAACTGAAACGCCAATAGCCTAACTTCATATTCATACAAAGTCATTCGTTCAATTTCTGATAAATCAGTAATTTCTAGGTAACGAAAACAATTAATAAGAATATTTTCATAAGCTTCAGCTGAGGTTAGTTCCTCTCTTACTTGTTCTCCATCAGAGCTTTCTTGAAATTTCTGACCGTTAACTTTCCCGCATTGCTTTCTTCTAAGTTTTTCAACGTTTCATCAAATAACGCCTCAATATCATCAACAGTTTCAACAAACTCATCTACTTCATCCTTAGAAGGTCTACTTTTTTCCGTAATGGTAGCTGTGTAGAGTACATCAGATAAAACAACGATATTTCCACTTACTAGCTGCGGTAATAATGTTGTTAGTCCCATCCCAAGATTTACATCATTGCGAACTACCCCATGCTGCTTATCCAATTCACGAATAAACTTGACTCCAAAAATACAGTTATATTTTTTTCCTTTAATTTCGATTTGCATGCCTTTTCCTCCATAAGAAAAGGGCAGCCGATAAGCTGCCCTCTAAATTTATATTTTAAGCTTGATTATTCAATGTTAAGGTGTGTTGAGCTGTTTTTTTACCATCCTCTGTTGTTCCTGTTGTGGTATAAACACCAGTCGGTACCGCTTCTGTCCAAGTAATATTTCCTGTTTCAGAGACAGCAAGACCTTCTGTTACAGGTGAAATATCATAGTTTACCTTCTTGTTGGTTGCATTTTCAGGTAAAACAGTTGCTGTGATTTGTCGGCTACCTGCAGTACCCGCATCTGCTGTTGATGTTTTAGGAGAAAACTCTAAGCCAGTTACAGCAATAGACAATGTTTTAAAAGCTGGAATATCTACTCGCTCTGATTCTTTCCCATTAACAACACGAGTTACTTGGTACTCACCAACTGGCACAGAGGTGTTAGGTTCCATTCCTGTTATAGTTAAAGGTGATGTGCCGGAAACAACTTCGGTTTGGCCTTTATAAATTTTAAAAGTATCCACCATATTTATTTTCCTTTCTTAGCTTAATTCAATAGATGCCCCATCGACTGTAGGAGTTACACCTCCAACAACAGGGCTATCTACTTTCCCGAATCATCTGTTTCAATAGTCGTATCTTTGAAGATGTATTGAACTACTTCTTCTTGATCAGCAGTTAATGTTGCAAATCCTTTTGCACCTTTGCCATTGATACCAAATTCTAATGAAACTTCTACAGTGTCTTCAGCATTAGGTGATTTACCAAATGATGTTAAATATCCTTGATAATAAGTTGCCTTGTACTTGTCAGCATTATCTCCTGTACCTTTTTCTGCTTTGTTGATTTCCCAGATTTCAATAATATCGTCATTGTCTAAAGCTTCTTCTAGCTGGTCAACATATGGATCACCGACTGATAAAATAGATGTTGCCGAAAAATCAATTTCCAATGATCCTGGGATACGAATCGGACCATCTTTAGTGGCCACGGAGTCACTATCTTTTGTTTTTGTATTTTCATGTTCTGTCTGGAAAGCTAATTTCCATGCTGCTTCCTCTTTTGATTTTTTTAACAAACGGAAAAGTAAAATAATATCAATACCTTTAGCCGCTACTTTTGCTTCATTAGCCATTTATATTCCTTCTCTCTATAGTATTTTGAATTCTAAAGATATCATTGCCCGCTTCAATGTTGTGTTAGTCGAAATGTCATCTACTAACCGAATACCGCTTGATTGGATATTTAGCGACCAATAATAACCTTCCGTTTCAGAAATAGATAGAGCCTCAGCAAAAATTGCTGAAGCCATATCCGATATTTGTTTGCGTTTTTTTGCCAATCCCCATACAGATAGATTCAATGTAACCGAACCTTTAATATCAGTTTTGTTGGCTTGGTGCAGTGTCTGAGTATCTTCTAATTCGACAAATGGATAACCTACATCATTCGTAGGTTTGTAATCGTAGGTTTCATAACCCAGTGATTGACACTTCTTATACACTTCATCGAAGATTGATTGATCTCTTGTTTTAATCATTTCATCAACCTTTCCAAGTCCGTTCTAAATTTCACTTTTTGTTGTTTCAGAGGTGGTAAAAAGAAATCACGTTTCACCATGAATCTTGTTCCGTGTATTAAGTATGGTGCGTATTCTGTTCCTGGTCCTGTATGCCCAGAAAAACCATTGTTCGAAAGCCTCATAACGATACTTCTTTTTGTTGCCCCAGTTGGTTTAACAAACTTTTTGCCTTCCCAGTGTCCAGTTAACACTTTTCCGGCTTCAGCTTGCATATTAGCGGTTAATTCTGCTGTGTTATTTCTAACAACTTTTTTCACATCATCAAGTTGAGCATTTCTCTTTAGTTTTTTAGAAATTCCAGCTAATCCATTAATTCTTACTTGACTTCTTGCCATCAATAATCACCTCATGAACAATCAAGCTATTTCTTAATGCAGGAACTCTACTTGTAATAACTTCCCAAGTTTTACCCTCAAACTCAATGTAATCAAATTCTGGAATAACAAAAAGGGGCTGTGTCCTAATGACCTTAGCCCCTTCTTTAATGCTTCCGAAAATAGTAATAGAACGATCTGTACCAATGTCAGTTGCATTGACATCAGCAGTTTTTCTAAACGGTTCTTCTTCAATCCATTCACCTGAATTTGGATCATAATGCGATTCTGAAGATTTTTTTACAAAGGTAATTTCATCTAAATATCTCATGAAAATGTAAACCTCCCACGTTTAGGCTTATAAAGTTCTTCTATTTCCTTATTCTTATACTCTTCAATCTCATCTTGATATTCAGAAAAATCAGAGTCTGGAAATGCCATAGATAAACCTTCTTGAGAATAAGATTGCATTCCTTCTTGGCCAATACGATTAAATCGTTTTAAAGTGACTTCATATACAACTGAATCAAAACTTTTTGGTAACTCAGTGACATTCAATATATTTTGAAGCCGATCTTTTGTACGTCTTTCAATGATTTCTAATTTTTCATCAAGACTACCATTTAATAATTTTTTTACATCATTTGCTATCTCTGACATCTAAACACCACCTAAGTTAGTTCGATTGTCGCCCCATTTGTTGTCGGTGTTACTTTTCCGACAACAGGGCTAGTTACTCCCCCGCAGCTTTTGGTTGAATCTTAGCAAATGCTTCATCTTTGATGACCATGAAACCAATATCCATTGTAGCTCGTAAAGCAACCAATTCTTGTTCGTACAAGTTGACAGGCGTACCGTCTTCATTCGTTAGAGTAGATAATTGAGCTTCTTCTGAAATTTTGAAATTAATGTTAAATGGGATACCATAGCGCAAGTAATCAAAATCACCAGTATAAAGGTTTCCCTTATCCATAGATTTTAGATCTGCTACAGGTAGTCCATCAATAGTATTGCTGACACGATCATAAATAAATTGAGTTGTGTCACCAATTTTTTTACTTGCTTCACGTAACACTGTACGATTCTTACGATTAGAAATGAAAGCATTCGGATCGTATTCACCTTCTCCAAGCAAATCCTCTAATGCTAAAATGTTGTCATATGTCAAGTCGCCCTCAATTACATTACTAGCTGCAATGACAGATTTTTCAATAGATTGAGAGAATGGATTTTCTTTATCAAGGATAGTAGCCGCATCAATTTTCTTATAAAATGCTTCTGCGATTTTTGGTTGCATTTGAGTAAAGAAATCAGACATCTTATAAGTTAAATATTCCCGAGAAACTGGGATAATAACACCAATTTTTTTCGCAGTCATCGTTACGTTTAACCATTTAGGTTTAGACGTTTTAATCTTTTCGCCTTCACCAACCCAGTACGCCCCAGGACCTTCTGCAAAGTATTCGAATTTCTTTTCTTTGCCGTCCATTTCTTCATATTTAGCCAACTGCATTAACTTAGAATTTTCCATCACATCTTTTAAAATTAAAGTGTTGTACTTATCTGGAATTGTTCCATCTTTTTTCTCTAATACAGTGACGTTGTCTGGATTCCATGTTTGAGCAAACATTTGAATATCCATTTTCATTAATTGTTTTTTCTTCATTTATATTTCCTCCTATTTTACAATTCGTTTACTTGCTGCAAGAGCTGCAACTGATTCGGTTTCTTTTTTATCAGTTGAAAATTGTCCACCCTCACCTGGTGTTTTTTGGCGAGCATTTTCTTTCTTAATCATTGATACATAGTTCGTAACAATAGCGACAGCTTTTTTTGTAGCTTCTGCATCATCTGAAACAATCAATCCTAGCAAATCATCGTCATGCGGCAAACTAGCCTCTGAAAGCATTTTAGAAGCTTCCTTTGACATGGAAACTAATGCTTGACTACGTTCCAATTCCGCAATTTTTGCTTCTAGCTGTTTCTTTTCATGTTCAGCTTTTTCCTGAGCATTCATTTTTGCCAGTTTTTCTGCTTCTGCTTGTTTTTCTTGTTGCTCTTTTTCCCAAGCTTCTTTTGTTTTTGATATTTCAGCAGCGATCATTTTTGCTACTTCACCACGAGAAAACGTTTTTTCATTACCTTTATCTTTGCCGCTGTCTCCTGGCGGTGTTTGCTCTTGACCTCCGGCCGGTTGGTCCGTACCTCCAGTGCCAGTATCTGGATTATCAGCAAAGAATTGTAAATGCATTGGCAATAATAGTTTTTTTGTTTTCATGATTATCCTCCACGGTTACGCCGCTACCCGATATATTTGATAAGTTACGCCTATCAATCGAAACAGCTTTCTCTTTAGTGCCTGTAAGCAGTAAGAAGGCAATATAAAAAGCCTAACGTTTGTTAGACTCTTCTCTCTTTAAATATTCTTCATAATCAGCATCTAAGTAATCGTAAGGATCGTCATTCATAGAATCACGCCTTTCTGCCGTATTTTTCATAAACTTGTTTTATCTGATTGATATTATCCGTTTGAATTAACATTTGTTCACCATCATCAATAATAATTGAGATAAATTTAGGTTTACCTTCAAGCAATTTCTGAACTGTTTCATCATTAATGAGACAATCTATTTGCTTAAACGCACCAGTTTCATCGTCAACACCTGACCAATAAACTAAAGAATAACTTTTCAACTTGATCCCTCGACTTCTTTTCTTAATTTAGAAATTAGTCTGTTTAGCTTTTCTGTCAATTTACCTTTCTTTTTTGTGCCAAAGTTTGTTTCTCTTTGTTCATGCATTAATAGCTTAATTTCGGTATTCATATACATTATTGTCGCTTTATACCCACAATTGGCACATTCAGCATAATGGTGTTCAATATCCTTCGTGATGTTTTCAGATTTTCTAACTAACGGAGTGTATTTATTGCATTGATTACATTTATATAGATTATCCATTTACAAACCTCTTTCTTTCAGCGACTTTTCATAATCTTCACTAACTTTAGGGACAGTAGAGCATTTGCAATGAGGATGCATATATGGAGCATTAATGCCTTTTTTCATCTTTAGTACTTTATAAGGACTACCCTTAGCTACTTTTTTACATATTTCACAGGCAAACGGTTCTGCAATGTAATCATATTCTTCTATATCTGCATCCACGTAACTTTGCTTTTGAATATCTGTTTGAATACCAGATATTTCAGTCATCATTAGCCTATTTAGCTTGTATCTTATATTTAATTGGTTAGGCTTTAAAAATTTAGCCATCTCTTTTGCTACTGCTCTTGGATTTTTACCTTGAGTGATTGCCTGAGTGATTGTTTTCTCTAAATCAGCTTTCATTTCAACAAAATTTTGCCAAATGTTATCACTGAACGAAGGGAAATCACTTGATTTGAATGAGGCATTAACAATTTTTCTAACCATAGACGAATAATTTTCTTTAACGGTTTCGCCTAGTATTCCCGCCTGTCTTAAATATTCATCTTTTGCGGCTTCAGATAACTGAGAATATCCCCACTTATCTAGCTCATCAAACAACGTGATTAGTTCTAAGCCAATTTGAGACTTTAATAGCTCTAATCTAGACACTCGCATTACTAAGTTATAGATTTTCAATTCTTTATTGGCCTGTGGACTAAAATCTTTATTTTTTACATATTCCTTCGCTTTTCTTTCGAAGCGTTGTACGTCCATCTTATTAGCCATTTTTCTTGCTTCGCTAATCGTAATCTTTTGACCATTGGAAAATCTATCCCAGTTAGCTTCAATTTCAGTTTGAATCGCATCAATAGCATTTTGAAGCTGTTGAACAATTTCTTTTTCTCTATTGCGATCTAGCTTCATCTGTTCTTTGATCCAAGATTCTTCACGATTTTTCAAGTAGGACATTCAATCATTCCTCCTCGGTTTCCTTTTCCGATTGTTTAGCTAAAAATTTTGCCTGATTTACTTTCGTTTTGGCTACTTCTTCATCAGTAATATCTAATGGTTTATTTTCATTTTTTACACGTTCTAATTCAGCTTGAACATCATCAACAAACGAAGCTAGACCTAAAATTGTTTCTTGGCTTAACTCAGCTCCAGAGTCAATCAATGTTTTTAATTCTTCTAGAATTGCTTTCGGAAGATTAGGAGTAAAGATAATTCGCAATCCTTTTAAATCGGAGTTATCAATCTCAGAAACACTTGATTTCAGATTAAATAAAAGACGATAGCGCCGCACAAGACTTTTTTTAAATAGCCTTTGCTTTACTGCCGTCATTTGATTGAAACCAAACATTTTATACTTCATTGCTTCTCCTGATTGGACACCAGAAAAATTTGTATCTGTCAAATCTGGAATCATAGATATTTCATGTATTCCTTTCCTCACTCGTTCTTTGTATGCTTCAACGCCGTTTACATCGTATTGTTTATAGATGTAGTTAGCATTCACTGAGGTCTTGTTACCGTTGATATCTGTGCCAGATTCAAGCAAAAGCATGTTCGCTTCTTTTTGCTTAATAGCATCTTCGGTTGATAGACCCGCTGCTTCGATGTCTCCACTAATCACTAACAGCGCATCGTTTAAATCCGTCATGTAATTAGCAGTGTCAGACTGTCCAGCATCATACAAGTCGATTTGAGATAAAATATCTTCATACAATCCCATTCTAAAACGATTAGGAGAGAACTCAGTTATCTGAACTTCTTTGTAATCATGAGAATCCTCTTTTGGATCACTTAGTTTAATCGTAGCAAGAGTCGTTTCAGCGTAAGTAATGATTTTGTCTTTTGTATAAATTATCGGTTGAATATACTGTTTGTCTGCATCTATAGTAAATTTAGTTTTAGGATAACGAACAGCAAGTATTGGTCTACGCTTGACCGTTGTATCATAAACAACAAACGTTTCAAAAACATTGCATAGATCAACATAATCAACGTCATCTTCATCTCGATATATGATTCATAAGCTCGACCGTATTTATCCATATCTAACCACAATTCTCCATTCAATCCATCAATGTCATTATCTTGATTGAAATTATCAATGGCCTCTTGGCTAGCTTTATTATTAATTTGGACTTTTAAAGGATTACCGGTATTGTATCCCACATCAAACGTTGCAAGAACTTTACCAAAATTATGAGCCGCTCTATGGTCTGCTTTTTCTTTTTCCTTACGGCGACGATTTTTGATGATGTTTGTATTCTTCGCTTTATAATAATCATCCAAAACCTGTAGACGTGGAACCTGGTGTTCATTATGGTGCGCAATCATTTTTGCTAAAATATCAGTATTATCCAACAATTCTTCTGCAGAACTATATCTATAGTGAATATTTGATTCTACGCCAAAGCTAACAAAATTTTCATTCACATCACTTGAATAGCTGATGTCCGATCCATGTTCAAATTCATTAACTTTTTGGATTTCTTCATTTTCCATACTTCACACTCCTTTTTTTAAAACATTCTTTTTATTTTGTTTCTTTGATTTTTACTAATTTTAGTTTTTTTCTTCGCCCACATGTCTTCGTTAAATCCGTAACGTGTGGCATCAATTGTATGATTGTCTTTATCTTCTAGTCTCGGTTTAGGATTACCATCTCTATCAGTCTGATAATCAATGTTTTCAAATTCCTTAGCTATATTTGGAGTCCTCAATGGATCGATACAAATAAAATCTAAGTCATCTAGCCATTGCTCACCATATTCAACCGAATCCGGGCCTTTTTTAACACCTTTTATATGATTGATACCATGCTCATTTACTAACTCTGCATTACTTTTTGGCTCAGCAGAATCAGAAAAAATTTCATCATTTTGATAGCCCTTTTCATTTAGTTTTTTAGCTAATTCCCTATTACTAATTTTCACACCATATATCTCATCAATAGCATAGATACCATTTTTCTTTTTATCATAATGCCATCGAACGAACGCTAACGGATCAGTAGCATAGCCGAAGTCAAGACCGTTTCTGATATTATCAAAGTTAGCTACCATTTCATCAGTTATACAGCCTTTCTCCACTTTTAAATTACTGAATGGAACGACTCCAGAACCGATTGCTTCACCATCGTATTCCCATCTAGCACGCAAAGGATTTCTATCTCTTGCTGCCTCCACTTCTTTCAAGAATTCTCTCGAAATAAAAGGATTATCTTTATAAGTAGAGTGATGAACAAATGTATTATCAGGTTGGAAACTAGATTCATATTTTTTGTTCACCCAAGATTGTCGACGTTTTGGCGGGTTGTAGCTGAAAAAGAATTTATAAAAAAGACCATTTCCTAATTCACCACGTAAAAGTGAATTGGTAATGGTCGTTACTTCATCTTCAGTTTTAAACTCGCCTAACTCCTCAATCCAGCCAATCGCGAACGGGAACCGACTATCTTTTAAAGACTTGATTCTTTCAGGATTTTGGGCACCTCTGAAAATCATATAATTACCACGAGGTATGTATGTGATTCTCAACGGCGATTTATTAAATTTAAATAGATGCGTTACCCCTTGCTGTTCAATCGCCCACTTCATTTGCTCGTAGATTGATTGTTCTAATGTATTATCAACATATCGAATGCCAACCGCATTGACAGCATACCTCATAAGTAATTGAGTAATAATATGTGCGATATCTGATGATTTACCAGAACCACGTCCACCCTTACAAACAATATTGAGTATGTCCGAATTAAGAGTGGCTCTCCATACCGAATGAAATTTTTTCGGTAATAATTCTGATAGTTTTTTCTTAACCATCATCATCACCGATATCATCAACAAATACTGGCATTTCAGTAACTTCTATTTGTTGCTTGTCAGTGAACAGCGCATGACGTTTGCCCAGTAGTTCAGCAGCCTTTAGCCTTTCTTTGGCTCCAACATCAATATCAGTTAATCCTTGAGCCCCTTCGCCAAGACCGATTAAGGTTTGCTCTTTTTGAGATCCACGCATTACAGAAGTGAGATATTGCAGAACTTCAGTTCCTGATGCTATAGATAATTCTATCGCTCTTTCATCATAAGCATTCTTCAGTTTTTCAATAACAGGAGGGATGTGTTCATACTTTTTCATTCCTGTTAATAGGTTAGAAGCAATAGTTCCTGCCGTTTTAGCGCTATACCCTGCTTTTTTTGCAGCCTCTGTTCCATTGATAAAACCATTTGAAACATATGCTAACACGAATTCTTTTTGCTTATTTCGAGTGGATGGCCACTCACTCATAAGATCTGATGCTAAATCAGCTATTTCATTAATCAACTGGCTTTGCTTTGATTCAGCCATGATATTCACCTTCTTTCAATGTAAAAAGACACCTCGAAAGAGATGTCTTTGTTTTTACGTATTTATTTCATGCTACCATAGTAACATCTTGAATAGGGCATGTTCAAGACAACTTTAAGACATTTGCTAAATCATCCAAGCTATCGATTCCATACAAGAATATAGATAACTCATCCGTAGCTTTCTTGATATCTCGATCAACCGTTCGAAAATCGATAGCATAATAAGAGGCCATCTCTGATTTAGATTTTCTGAAATTACCATCTTCTATATAAACTGATTTTATAATATCGAATCTTCTCTCCGCTGCATCGCCATTACTTCTGCAATAATTATTGTAGGACGAAAACATTAAATCAAAATAATCAAGCATTTCTTTTGTCCGAGCTTTATATTTCATTAATGTATCTAAGTTTAAAGCTTCTGAATCAAATACGCTTATTTCGTAATCTTGAATAGTCGGAACAATGCTATCGCAATGTTTTTTTAACATACGATAATTTTTCAATAGCAAATTTGTATTTCTTAATTTCCAGTCTCTTTTTTCTCTTTTTGTTTCTTTCTTTTTCTTTTCTTGAATTTCAAGAACTTTAGCTGTGATAATCTCAATTTGATGTTTGCTTAGTCCTTCAGCCATTGGCATTACCTCCCACAACCTGTTTATAACTATCTTCTTGAATTTTGATCAATACCGTTAAGAATGCTAATACAACTGGATGATTGTTATAGCGATTTCCTAATTCTCCGATTGACTGTATTAACCAATCCCAGTATTTATCTGAAGTGATTGGATATTTTTTAGATATATGGTTAGAATCAGCCATCCATTGTTGAATATCTATAAATACATTGGACCAATTCATTCAATCGCCTCCACTTTGATATAAATCCCTGGAACATCTGCCCAAAACTTTTCAGTGATTAAACTGACAACATAGCTGTCATCTTTCCAGAAATTCAGTTTTGTCATACAGTCTTGCAACAGCTTATTACTATTATCTAAGTCGGGTTTTGTATATTTGTACTCACCATTACTATGATTGCCCACAACTGGGAAACACCACTTCACCATCATCCGAACAGGCACCTCAAATTTTTCATTCGGTACATGTTTCGATAAGTGAGCCATCAACTTAGCACGTGCCTTTTTCAAATCGTCTGGCTCATAAAATACTGGCTTGTTTTTCACTACGTGGACTTTCTTCTGCTGATGGGTAGTTTCTGGCGGAATTATGTTTAGAAAAAATTCAATCATCAAGCATCACCTCAATTTCATATTTGACCGTCCTTTTTCCATTGACAGTCTTCCTGTTACTTTTAGCAACTTCAATCATTGATTTATTTTGAGTGCCAAAAACAATATATGCATAGAATAGAATTTCAACGAATATTTTATTTTTTTGTCCTAATTGACGATAGATTTCTAAAAATTCATCCATCACACAGCCTCGTTTCTTGTTATTTTATTTTGGTATAGTCCAATATTTTTCATTCTTTCAAATTCTATTTTTGTCACGCTCCACCCTTTTATCAATAGCTATCCCTGAAAGGGAGCTATTGATAAGGGTAGCGGACAGCGGTATAACAATGTTTTTTGACTGTAAATAGCTTTAAATAGCTAAATAGCTTACAACGGATAGAGTGTTTTATATTAAGCTAGTAAATATCTAATAGCTGTTTACGTTAATCTTTTTTCATTTTTTCGACATATCCTTCTATTATTTTATAGCCACCATGTTTTTTTACCTTGTTATAGATTGATTGCCTAGACATATCTAAATACTCAGCTACTTCACTAACTTCTACTGGTCCACCATCCATAGACAATGCACTGAACGCTGTTTCTAGCTCTTGCTTAGATTTTTCACTTCTTGATTGATTAGACTTACTAACACCTTTTTTCCAGTTTTCTTTAGGATTGTCTTCTAGCGAAATATCTTTCAATGAATCATCGAGGACATGAATAGGATATTTGAACCATGCATTGATAGGATCAAACTTAGGGAATTCTCGCAGCGTGCCATCAATTCTCCAAGCCGTGCATTGTCGAGCTGCACGAACTGCCTTTTGTCTTTCTAATTCAACTTCCTGTAAAATAGCTTGAGATTTAATTGCACTCATTAAGTGCATTCCCATTTGTTTTGTACTAAACACATCATCTTGGCTAATAACGTTATATGATGGATTATATTTTCTTATTGCTTGTTCATAAGTCTGACAAATCGCTTCATTCTCTAAAGCCATATACCTATCTTCTGTAATAGGTAACTCGATTAAATCTAAAATCGCATCAGGATCTCTGGCAAATACTCCGCTACCACTTGAACGATCAATTGAATTTTTACCTCCTTGCGATCCTTTTGAATGATGATGGCAATAAATTACTGCACAATCTAATTCCGTAGCTATTTTATCAAACTGGTTGGTAAACTTGGCCATTTCATGGGCGCTATTTTCATCCCCAGTCAGAACTTTATAGATTGGATCAATAATCACAGCCATGTAATTAGATTTCTGTGCACGTCTAATCAACTTAGGCGCCAATTTATCCATTGGACTTGTCTTCCCACGTAAATTCCATATATCAATATTTGATACATTGGAGTGGCCCTGACCTAATTTTTCATAGATATCAACAAAACGAACTTTTGCGGACCGTTCATCTAACTCAAGATTTACATATAACACCTTTCCCTTTTCGCAATCAAAACCGAACCATTGGCGACCCTCAGCAATTGCAATAGCTAATTGTATCAACGAAAAAGATTTTCCGGCTTTTGATGGACCAGCTATAAGCATCTTATGGCCTTGTCTTAGCATGCCTTTAATTAGTTCTGGTGCTAATTCAATTGGCTTTGCGAACAAATCTTCTAGGCTTTCTGGATCAGGCAAATCATCATTAACGCTTTCAATCCATTCTTTCCACTCGTCCCAAGTAGATTTCCCTAAATTGGTATCGATGATAAATTGTTTTTTGTCTCCACGCAGTACCCCAGGCATTCTGCTTAAACGAGAAGGATTTCTATTTTGATTATCATTCGTTAACCCATTCTTTTTGCAGACATCATATAAGTAATCAACACGCTTTCTATATTCAGCGTAGTTATCTGCATCTACTCGAACGATAGCATGTATTGATTTCTTTCCGCTATACAGCATGGCAGCAATAGGAAGCTCTAGTTCTCGCATGATAGCATTTTGTTGTTCAAGCCCCATATTGTCAGACTCTACTAATGCATATCTAAATTCTGTTACATTGTCATTTTTTACGCCTTTTCCATCCATAGGATTAAAACGAATCCAAGCCCCAGCTTCTTCATTATAGTCTCCTAGTACTGCTCCAATGTCATCCCCGCAATGGGTCAATTCTTCGATTAACTGACCGGCAGTTCTGTCATATGCACCTTTGTTAGAAGGCTTCCACTTTCCATCTTCGTCTTGCCACGACTGGACATTGTAAGCCACTGTTTCAGACGGTTCAAACAATGTTTCTAAATAGCGAATAATTTCTTTCGCTGGCTCCCACTTCTTAGGTTCCTGAATTTCTTTTCCTTCAATCCAATTTCGGTCAATAATAACCAGGTCATCTTTTTGTAAAGTATCATTCCAATCCAGCTCATGGCCACCATCTCCTGATTTGAATGGCGAAGTCCATCCATTTTCTTTGGCCAACTGTGTAATTGTAGCACCCGTAATTGGTGAAGAGGTTCCTTGAAAAGACTCCCATTTTTTAAAACATTCTCCTGAATGATATCGGCTATCTGATTGACTCCATTGATCCCAATCGACAGCTGTGTACCCTTCTTGTTTTAGCGCCATTCCAACATTGACCCACTCCTGGTAACCAAGAGAAGCTGGGTCAATGTATTCTAGTAACTCAATTAAATCTAACTTGTTCTCCATTTATATGTTCAGCTCTCTTTTTTAATTTTGTTGTTTAATTCGACCGTTATCGGTCTACCGTACTTTAAAATTTTCCAAGAACCAGCATCTTGTGACATTGATTGACCAGTTTCATGGTGATATTTATCAAGTTCAGCTTCTATTTTTGAAAGATATGGCTCTGAATACTCAACGTAAACGCCATCAACTTGCCTTCCTAAGATATAAACTTCTGGATAACTTAGCATTACTTATCCTCCACTTCAATTAAATCTCTTTTCATAAACCAAAATACTTCACCGTTACCAAACTTTATTAATAAAGCTAATAATTCACCATCTACTTTGTCGATGCACTCACCTATTTGTCCTTTCGGAACAATGCTGCTATATCTAGTTTTATATTTCATCTATTCACCATCAACTTTCACAGCAAATGTCCAATAACGCTCGTCGATAGCTTTAATTTCTTTCTCTGTATGCTTTATCCCGCCGTCTGCATTATTCAAATAACCCACACCAGGCAACTTCACATAATAAAATGGCTCTTTCTCGACTTCGTAGCCGTCAAGCCATGCACGAGCAAATACTTCAGTATTGTTATTCATCCAAGATGCTAAATCAGTTTCATTACATGACCTTAAAACTTTAATGATTGCAGCACCTAGGCCTCCTACTTCATAATGTCTTTTTCTTATTTCTATATATTCCGCAACAAACTTCGGAACAACAACTTTTATCGGTTCATCTAGTTGTTTTGCTAAATTAATTGCTCTTTCGTTGGCATAGTCAGCACCTTTCAAATAATCAAGGCTGTCTGTAGAAACTTCTATGCATTCTAATTCTTCAATCAATTCTTGTTTATTCATCGCTATTCCTCCTAAATCAAGCTACCATCGATTAACAATACTTCGCCGTCTTCTTCAAGATCCTCTAAATCGTAAAAAGTCATTGATGGTTTATATTCAAAAAAACCAATAGATAGTCTGTCTGCTCGCCATTTTTGTATGATCATTCCACCTGTCCCAGAAGCTACTTCATGTGTCAATCCGCTTCCAGGTCCTACGATTTTTGCAATCACTTCGCCAATAGAATTTGGCGTAAAATCTTGTTTCTTGACTTTCCGATCAGCGTGTTCGTCTTGAAAATATTCGTGAAACCAATCGAAAGTTAAGTCATTTTCTATTTCTAAAAATTTGTTAAACACGATTTCTCGTTTATCACGATTTAGTAATATATTCATGAGCGCTTCTGGCGCTTTGTAGGCATCATCAACACCTAGCAGTTCATTTATTTTTTCTGTTGTTAATTTCATCGTTTTTAAGGAGCAAAAAGCTTTTTAATGCGGCCGCAAACCTCCGCTCCTTTCTATTTATTTTTCTCTAAAACTTTTTTAAATATGTCATCCACTAATTTTTCTGGAATATTTGATCGTTCATTATAGCTTTTGGAAAAATTGCCCCAGGCAATTTCTTGTTTAATAACTTTATTTTTCAATCCCAAATGAATATTACTGGCAAATTTCGTAGGCTTCTGTAATGGATAATCATAATTGTTATACCTGGTTAAATTTTTAAATGGTAGTTTAAAATTCAAGACATCTTCAATATATTCCCAAATTTTACCATTAGCCGGGTTCTCAATAATGAAATATCTGGGTTGGTACTTTTTTATAATTTTTATAGTATTAAAAACCGTTAACTCTCCATTCACTCTTTTTAAAAATTGTCGTTCATAAACATAATTAGTATCTTCGTAATCTTTTGTGGTTCTTATAGTAAACGGGCTTGGTAATATCTGTGGTGCAAATAAATTATCTGTTACATCTTCTCTTTTCCAACAAGCATTCCCATTTTTCATTGCACTAGCTACTGACCAGCTTTCGCACGGTGGGCTTGCAATAATTAGATCCGGCTTTGGTAATTTGTCTAAAACTTTGAATAATTTATTATCGTTGAACATATAAGAATAGTCCGCTAAATTCAGATGAATAAAATGGTCATTCTTGTTTTCAATATCCAAACCTATGCTGTATATTTCTATATCTTCAAACTTTTGTGCAGAACGTTTATAACATCCGTTCCCACTATCAAATAGTGCCCATACTATCATAATTTCAAAGGAGTAAAGAATTCTTTGTGGTCGACCAAACCTCCACTCCCTTCTGGTTAATTTTTCAATCTTTCAATTTTTCTACGCACACCATCACGGTTTACTCTCTCAACATCCAGCATTTGATATAATGATATTTCTGAAAGACCAGTGTATTCCGATAGCATATTAATCGACTGGGTAGTAACATAACTACCATTTTCATATAAACGATATCTTGCCATTGCCCTGTTTCTTATTCTGGTCTTCGACTTATGAATGCCTTCTTGTGAAGGCTTACGTAGCTTTTTTACCTCTTCAACAAGTGTAGGATTATTTTCCCAATCAGGAATGTTTTCTACTATATAAACTAACCGTTCAATTTGTTTGTTTTTAAACGGCATGCGTACCACCTTCTTGATATGTTTTTGGATTAATACCATTTGGTAATCTCCATCCATTTGCAGCAATGCGATTAATCATTTTACTTGCACCATCAAAGGACCATGTACCGACATTCTTAAATCCACGTTGTTCCAATAATCTGATTTGCTTAGGTGTTGCCAACCCAGCTTCTTTTCTCTTTTGTAATCGATCAAGTATTAGACTAGCTTTACCAGCGTTATCAATTGCATCTGGTAATATTCCTAATTTTTCTAATGCTGAAACTTGTTGACTTGAAGGCGGCCCCATTTCCCATCCAAAACTAGGAACATAACCTGTTAAATCTTCCGCTTGGATAGACATTTCAAATTGAAGAGGATCAACTAATTTTCGTTTACGCTTACGCATTTCTTCAAGCTGCTTTGCTAACGCTTCTTCTCTTTCTGCAATAACATCTTTTTCTGCTTGAACTTCAGCTTCTTCAATATCCATAGCGAAACCTTGGGCACCTGCTTCTTCAATGTTTTCAGTCATTTTTTTAGCTACTTCATCACTATTTGCTATCAAATGCGCTGGATGGCATAGCTCATGTCTTTCTGTATGCCATAAAAAATCTAAAAGCAATAATTCTTCCTTTCCAGGAAATAAACGTGTGCCACGTCCTATCATTTGAGAATATAAGGATCGAACTTTTGTTGGTCTTAAAACGACTACACAATCCACCGAAGGACAATCCCAGCCTTCTGTTAGTAACATTGAGTTACAGAGTACGTTATATTTATCATTGTCGAAATCTTCTAAAATTTCTTGACGATCCTTTGAATCTCCATTTACTTCTGCAGCTCTAAAACCTTTACTATTTAAAATGTCTCTAAATTTCTTGGAAGTTTTAACTAATGGTAAAAAAACAACTGTTTTCCTGTTTATGCAGTGTTTAACCATTTCTTCAGCAATTTGTTCCAAGTATGGATCTAATGCCGTTCCTAAATCTTTAGTAGAGAAATCGCCAGTTTGCTGTTTTACACCTGATAAATCTAATTTTAAAGGAATAGTTAGGGCCTTTATTGGTGATAGATATCCTTCTTTGATAGCTTGCACTAATGAATACTCATAGGCCAAACTTTCAAAATAAGAACCTAGATTTCTCATGTCTCCACGATCTGGTGTTGCCGTTACACCTAATACATTCGATTCATCAAAGTGTTTTAATACTCGTTGATACCCTTCACTAATACAGTGGTGAGCTTCATCAACTACTATAGTGTCAAAATAATCTGGTGGAAACTTACTTAAACGTTTTTCTCGTTGCATGGTTTGCACAGAACCAACAACTACTCTTAAAAAACTGCCTAGACTAGTCTGTTCTGCTTTTTCAGTTGCTGTTTTTAGCCCTGTTGACTTTTCTAATTTGTCAGAGGCTTGATCTAATAATTCACCACGATGAGCAAGGACGAGCACACGCTCGCCTGCCCTTACACGGTCTTCAATGATTTTGCTAAATACTATCGTTTTACCACAGCCTGTAGGCAAAACTAATAATGTTTTCTTTTTGTTATTCTGCCATTCATTTTGAACAGCAGAACGCGCTTCCTCTTGATATGGTCTTAGCTTCATTACCGTCACCTTCTATGCAAGGATCGTAATACGATTAGAATCAATTTCTTCAAATAGTTCATCTTTTAGATACTCTCGAATATTGGTAATTGCTTGATTTCTCCATGCCCCACCATCAGCTTCAAAGATTGCACAACGAGGGCCATCTTTCATACGGAAAATAAATTGACTTTCAGGTTGTTCGACTTCTAAAAATGTCCGATATGGCGCAAGTTCTACTGGATTAGGAACACGCACATCCGCTTTAGATGCAACACCTTGGTTAATAGTCACGGCTTGACTAACACCGTCGTCACCTGTAGTTTTTACGTTTTCTTCGGCAACATTGCCAACAACTTGCAAAAGAATACCACGATCTTTGTTTTTAACAAATTTTGATTGTAAAGCGATGTTGAATGTTTCAGTATCCATGAAACAATCAAAATTAAATGTTGGGATAATCGCTTGAGCAACTGCTAACGTTTCGCGTTCCCCATTTACTTCAAGCAAACCTTTTACTGAAACTGTCGCTTCATTTTTAATATGCACAATTAGTTTTTTTGATTCTCTCTCTAAATTTGCTTTAATATAATTCACTAATCCACTTAGTGTATTAATTCTTAGTGGTTCTTCGGCCGTGAAAACTCGCGGTAAAATTTCTTTTCCTTGGCCTGCAGCATCTACTAAAATCCAACGTTCGTCATTATCAAAATTAATCAATCGATTTTCTGGTTGGATTCCTTGTTCCATCAAATACTGAATTGCCTCTTTAGTCATTGTCATTAAATTATCCTCTTTTCTTTTGTAAGTCTATAATTTGTTGTTGTCTTGCTTCTTCTTTTTCAATTACATCAATTGGTTCACCAATATCTGTTTTGGTTTCCCCTGTTTCTGGATCCATATACGTTTGACCAGGGACTGAAGATTGAAGCTCGTGTGCCTCAATCTGTCCTGTATTTAAATCTTTTCCTGTTAATACCGTTGTATTCACTCCATCAACTGGTGCTAATTTCAAACTAAAATCACTTGTCATTGAAACTACTTGACGATTTTCATCTGGTTTAAATTCTAACTTAATAGTGATTGCTCGCTTAGCAACTGGAGAAGTATTCGGATCATGAATATTTTCAAACAACTTTTTTAATTCACCATCTAATTTTTCTTGAATTGCTCCATTAGCTAATTTGGATAAATTTAATTCGATTTCTTTGCTCATAGTATTTTCCTCCTAAAATGCTCCTGGTTGATATCCCTGAGTTGGCTGTTGAGCTGGATGTGGTGCCTGTGGTGCTTGCCAATTGTTTTGTTGTGGCATTCCTGGTTGAGTTCCTTGAATTGGCTGTTGTAACTGTTTAACAATCTCAGGCATTTCTTTTGTTTGATAGTAGCTGTCGTCACTTGGGTAGAAACGTTCTACATCATTGTATGTGTTGTTATTATATGAACGATGTTTAATTTTTACTGCACCTTTTGATCCAGGAACTAAAGTCCAATTCATTTGTAACGGCTCTCCTTTTTTCTTTTGGCCAATTGAAGCAAAGAAAGCGGACAATAACCCTTCTGTAGAAGTATGCAAATATAAATTATTGAAGACGATGGCTGCCCCTTGAGCTGTTTGGATTTTCAATTCTAATTTAGCCATATTACAAGCTGGAAGTTTTGCATCCCCACTTCTAGGTGTATAACGAGATCTTTCGAATTTAACTACTTCAAAAATATAATCTCCTGGCTCTAACAATAAGCCTCCATCATTATCTTGTTGGATAGTATCATCCCATCCTAGTTCTCTATCTTGCTGAAATTGTTGTGTCATTATTTTTTCCTCCTAGTTTACTTTTTGTTTTCTAATTTCTTGAATCATCGCAAAAACATCTGGCCAAGCTGCAACCAATACGCCATCAATGTAACCAATATCATAATTCTGAATTGGCGTACCTGTTGGGTAATAACCTTTAGACTCTGTAGCTACCATAATTTCTTCTGGTAAAACGTTGTTAGCTTTCATTAAATCGACTAAGTTTTGTGGAATACCTGTATAGTCAACCGATGAATCGTTAATAGATTGTACTTGTGGTTCTGACTGTAATTCTTGATGATTCTCTTGTACTTGCGGTTCCATTACTGGTTGTTGCACTGGCAAAGGATTCTTGGGCGCAAAAATATGTGCTAATCCAGCAAAGCTCATGTCCATTTCATCGGGTAAACTAAAACGATTCTTAGCATCCCAAGCTGGATGATGTGTCGTATAAATAACTCGTTTTCCACCTTGACCTTTAAACTTACTTCCTTTATCATCCGCAGCAATAGATAAAGTTTTGTAATTACAAAATAAAACCATGTCTCCCCATTCTTTAGTTATTGAGGCTGTTTTAGCTGTCGTCTTATTACCTAATTTTAATTCCCACCGATCATAAGCACCCATTTCATCTGGCTGTTCAAACTTTACAATTTTGGCATGAGCTGTAAGAACAACGTTAATTCCTAGTTCCGTTAAATCTGATAGCTTGTTTAAGAAACGCCCAAATTCTTCTTCTAATTTTATAAAGCCCTCTCCATAACCAAATTGGGTAATACTTGTTTTATTTGCGCTACTAGTAATAAACTCAATACACAAACGTTCTGCCCAGTCTGCTGTATCTATAACTAATGTTTTACATGGCATAGTTTGCTTAACAAATTCAATCTGTTGCATCAACATACTCCAACTAGTTGGTTTATCCATTCGAGCAACGTTCATATTATTAGTACTTCCTTCAGTATCAATAAATAATGGATCTGGAAACTCGGCTGCCAAAGTAGATTTTCCAATTCCTTCGGGTCCATAAATTACTGATTTTTGTGCTTTCGCAATTACTCCACGTGTAATGTTCATAAATTAGAATTCTCCTTTCGTCCATGTTGGTTGTACTTGTTGAGGTGGGGTTCCGCCCTCAACTAATTTATTTTCAGTTACATATCCATCTTCAATAATGATGCTACATTCTTCCCCAGTAGACACTCTGGTAGCAATGGCTTGTAATCCTTCTTGTTGCAGCCACTGACTAAATTCATTAAGTGTAATCATATCCATCTGTTCCAATTTATCTAACAAAACAAAGCCACATTGAGGTTTTAGTTTGCGTACGATTGCAGTTGAAACTTTTAATTGATCTGAACCACTCATGTTGTCCCACTGCTGTCCTTTATAAACCAACTCACCATCTTTTACTGACAATTCAGGTAGTGGCAAGTCAGCGTTTTCTAATAACTTCATACGCTCTTCACGTATAAGATCAATTGCATCAGATAATTCTTTGTACTGATTTAAATAGTCTTCAGCTTCCTGTTCAGCTTTTTCTTTATCAAGATTTGCTCGAACTTTACGATTGATTTCGTCAATATTTTGAATATTTTGTTCTAATTCAGTAGTTGATTGATCTTGTAAATCTTGAGCGGACATTTTCGCTGTTGCTAAATCACTTTCTGTGATTTTGAGCTTTTCTTCCATTTGCGCTAACTGATGACGCACTCTTTCAACTTCCTGCGTTTCATAATCAAACTGTGTTTGTAGGCGTTGAACATTTTCTCTCTTTTTTTGATTCTCACCATTCTTAGCTAGCACAGTTTGCTGTTGTTGAATTAAATCAAAAGTTGATACTAATTCCTTTGGTGCATCAGCATAATGAATTTGTTCTTCAGCGAACTTTTTCTTTTGATCTGCAATACGACCAACTTGATAGCGTTCGTTATATATTTCTTGTTCTTTTCGATCTAGCAACATTAATTGATCACCAATACCAATAATCTGTAATAAAGTTGCCGCTTTTTCTTTGCTTGTTGATTCCATGAATTTAGGTAAATCAATCGCTAATTCTTCTACAAAGCTATTGAGCAATTGTTGTCCGCCTTTTTGACCACTTGGATCAATCACTTTCAAAGTACTATTTTTACCAGTTCGTTCAACGACCAACCCATTGTTCATGGTAATTCTAAGATTAGGAGGATTTACTGAACCTTCGCGATAGGGATTTGAAGGTTTATACTTATTTCCTCCTAAAGCCCATGCGATGGCATCTAATACACTTGTCTTACCTTGGTTATTATTTCCCCCGACAATTGTTAACCCGTTTTGCGTTGGCTCAATTTGAATGGCTTTAACACGTTTAACGTTTTCTATTTCTAATTTATTTATTTTTACTGCCATTAGACTACACCAACTTCCACAGCTAGTTTACGATAAAATTTCGACACCATATTTTCTAACTCTAGTTCAGTAAATTGTTGTTTTAACCAAGTATTTTTTCTACTAGCAAACCATTTTTTATCTTTAAAGCTTAGATACTGTGCCTCACCATCACTTGTTTCTAAATAAGGTAACGGGATTTCATAAAGCTTTTCTTTTTTGACTGTGTAACCGTCTAAAATAGCTCGTGTGTATAGTTCTTTGTTTCTGATTACCTCTGTTGTCCATATAGGATGAATCCCGCGTTCATCTTGTATTCGTTTGTGCGTAATAGGCTCTTCTAACCAATGACTCCACCCCATCTTGTTAATTTGCCATACACACCATTCTTTCCAACGGTCATCTCTATAATCTCTATAATCGCTACAAGCAGTTTTAGCTTTCTGAACCCACTCGTCAAACTCTCTAGAAACCTCAATTAAATCCTCTGGTTCACCTGTCCACTCAATTAAATAAGTAATCCCATCTTGTGTACGTGTTTCAAAATTTCCATACGTTAAGCATTTAGATTCTTTAACAGCACAAATTACTGTGTTTTCTTTATAGACTTTCCATGAATTAAATGCCGTTAGTTTACTACCAGAAACCCAGTTATACCCTTGGACTTCCAAAAACGCCATTAAGCTATCGTATGCCTCTTTCGTTTTTACGTGATAATATTTTTTCATTTTAAATCCCTACTTTCCGTGTTATTATTTAGTTACATATATTTTGTTTAGTGCCTGACTTCGTCTGCAAACGAGGTAGGCTCTTTTTTCGATTTCATTCATCGTTTAACATCCCACTTCATTTAACATTTTTTGATAGATTATTTCATAACAATCCAATTCTTTTTGAAAATGTTTTAACGTATGGATATCTTGTTTCATTGGGTGTTTAGCACTTTCATGGCGTACTGTGTCTTGCAATGATTCAACCTTTTCTCGGACGGTTTCACGCACTAAGAAAGCCTCATTTTCATTCAACATCTTTTTCTTTCCTTTCAATCGTTTTTTCATATAAATCCCACTGGACTTCTGTATCATTTGCAAACCATGTAAGACTTGCGCTACCAGCTATAGCCACTAACCATCCCACAGGAGTACTTAGTGCTAATATTGCCCCAACTATAGCTAACCCTATGAAAGCGCCTAGTAAGCGTGATCTATACAACTCTTTCATCACAACCGCCTCCTGTAAGCAACGCTGGCAAACAATGCTATGACACCAAACATTCCGGCTTGAATAAAATGACCAGTAAATATATCAACTAACGCTATTAGACTAAATACTGTCGTGGTTATTATCGTTAAAGCTCTCATAGACGTTGCCCCTTATTCTCTAACTCCATTTCCCTTAAGAATTCTAATTCACTTTGAAATTGCTCCATTTTCCTACTAGTCAACATGTCAGCTTTTTTTAAGGCTTCACGATCTTCTTGAATAGCCCTTCTATCATTTTGAATCCACTTTAGAATTTGTTTTTGTTGTCTTTCGCTATACCCCATAATCAGACAACCTTAGTGATATTCGCTCGTTCTGCATCTGCAATTCGTCTATTATTGATAATGTCTAGCACACGCTTCTGACTTTCAATAGGCGGTGATACTGGCGGGTCATACATTCCTGTTTTTGGATTAACAAAAATTTCTGTACCATCAGCTAAAAATGATCGTACTTTTATTTCTTTTGACAAATAGAACACATCCTTCCTTATATGAATTAAATTCATATAATATTTAAAAAAAATTAAGCTGATTTATCTACCCCTAACAAATCATCAATAGAAACATTGAAATATAAAGCTACTTTGATGAGATTCTTAGAGTTCATACTCAATGGATTATTTTCCCACCGACTAATATTTGCTTGCTCTGTTCCTAACTCCTTAGCAAGTTCTTTTTGAGACATCTTTCCATGTCTCATTCTTAATTCAGCAATATTAACCATTTTTCTCACCTCCTTTTGTTTACAAAAACATCCTAACATGAATTAAATTCATAGTCAAACATTTTATGAATTATTTTCATATTTTTTTATTTTATAGTGTTTTCTATATATTATATGTTGATTTTAATTCATACTAAGGATATACTGTAATCATGAAAGTGAGGTGAACTTAATGAAAGACACACATGGTACTATCTTTGCTCAAAGACTGAAAAACTTACGTGAAACAAAAAATCTAACTCAAACTGAACTGGCTGAGATGTTAGGATATAAAAATTACACAACTGTCTCAAAATGGGAAAGCGGTGATAGTCTCCCTAGAGGAAAAGAGCTTAAATTACTTGCTGAAATATTTAATATATCTACAGACTATATGCTTGGAATTGAAAAAAGTATTAAACCCGTTTCTTCTATAGAAGAAACATATAATCAATTAGAACCAGAAAGACAAAAAATTGTATATGATACTGCGAAAGAACAATTAGCACAACAAAATAAATCTTCTAATAATGTGGTTAACATTAACAAGAAAAAATACGATACTTTAGCTGCGCATTCACCAGATCCTGATAAAGTATTTACTGATGAAGAGAAACTTAAAATTAATCAATTTCTAGATAAAGTGGATGCTGATTATGATAGAAAGCAAAAAGAATGTAAACATCTTTTTGATGATGAATCAGATGATAAAGAATAATTTTCAGGAGTATTTTATGAACGAATATGAACTGTTGGTGTCAGAGGTACAGAAAAAAGCACCAGTTATTGAAACAAATTTGTTTCAAAATACTGGATGCTATGGATTGTACCGTGATGGTAGAATTTATATTGAAAAATCGTTGAGTCTAGTTGAAAAAAGAAATGTGCTAGCTGAAGAACTTGGTCACCATGATACTTCGTTTGGCGATATATTAAACCAGGATTGTTTAGAAAATCGCAAACAAGAATTAAAAGCTAGACAATATGCTTTAGAACAATTAGTCACTTTAGATGATTTAATTAAGTGTTCAGAATCAGGATTCAGTAATCATTACACGTGCGCTGAATTTTTAGGGGTAGACGTTGAAACGCTAAAAAATGTACTCGCCTATTATCAACAAAAATTTGGTGATACCCATTTTTATAAAGGGAGAATTTTTGAGTTTAATGATTTGTCAGTCATGATTTTAAATACAAATTTACAATAAAAAAGCCCCGTGCTACAACACGGAACTCTTTCCTCATTTATGAGAATTATTCAATAAATACATTATATCAGAAATGGGGAGTTTTAAAAATGAAAATAAAGTTTAAAATGCTTTTAAGTGTAATTGTTTGTATGGTAGGCATATTAATACTAACTGGATGTGGTTCTAGCAATAAAGAATACTCAGAATCTTTATCTACATTAACAAAACAAAGTTATGATTTAGTCGTTTCATCTGACAAAGTTGGACTAAAGTATCTGAAAGTATGGAACCAAGCTATTTTTGATAAATATGCATTTATTGATGGAAAAGCTTATTCTGATTTTAATAGTGCTATAGCTGCTCAAGAGGATTTATTTGTTAAAGAAGGAACACTAGCAAAAATTAAGGATCAAGAAAATGAGGCTAAAGATACTTTTGGAAAATTAAAAAAAATGAAGAATAAATCTTTGGAAAGTGAATTTGATAGCGTTAAAGAATTTTATTTAAATGCCATAGAATTTAAAGAACTGGCCACTAATCCAACAGGAAGTTATAAAACATATTCAGCACTTTATGATACTAAACAAGCTGAAATTGTCTCAAAATACAAGGCATTACAAGCTGAATTGTCATTAGATTAAGTTTACTAGATGAAAGGAAACAAATATGAAAGTAGGAATGCGTAAACCAAGTATAAAAAAATCAATAAGTGCTCGTACTACTGGAAAAGCTAAACGTAAGCTTAAAAAAGCAATAATTCCTGGTTATGGGCAAAAAGGAACTGGTTTCATTAAGAACCCCAAAAAAGCTATGTATAATAAAGTGTATAATAAAACAACTTTTAGCTTTTGGGATTTGTTCAAGTAAAAGGAATAGCCTTAGGGCTTTTCTTTTTCAAAAAGTAAGAACATACATTCGAAAGGAACTATACTATGAATAAATATGATGTTGAAAAAAGACTATGCGATGAACTAAATATCGAATATATAAATTTAAACCTTCGCACTGGACCTAGCTATATATTTACCGAAGAAGAATATCAGGAGTTAAAATCCGACTACGCCAAATTGTTTTTACAGTTAGAAAATATTGATGAAAACAACTAGTATTTATTTTGAAAGGAGCAATTTTATATGAAACGTGCAGCATTGTATATACGTGTATCCACAATGGAACAAGCCAAGGAAGGATACAGCATTCCCGCACAAACAGATAAACTAAAAGCTTTTGCAAAAGCAAAAGATATGGCAGTTACAAAAATATATACTGATCCAGGGTTTTCAGGAGCAAAAATGGAGCGCCCTGCATTACAAGAAATGATATCTGATATTCAAAATAAAAAAATTGATGTGGTTCTAGTCTATAAATTAGACAGGCTTTCACGTTCACAAAAGAATACATTGTATTTAATTGAAGATGTATTTCTAAAAAATAATGTAGACTTTATCAGCATGCAAGAAAGCTTTGACACATCAACACCTTTTGGCCGTGCGACGATAGGAATGCTATCCGTTTTTGCACAATTAGAGCGAGACACAATTACAGAAAGAATGCACATGGGAAGAACAGAACGTGCAAAACAAGGATACTATCACGGAAGTGGCATTGTTCCCTTAGGTTACGATTATGTGGATGGAGAATTAATTATCAATGATTACGAAGCGCAAATTATTCAAGAAATCTATGATTTATATGTGAACCAAGGTAAAGGACAGCAATATATAACAAAACGTATGGTTGCAAAATACCCAGATAAGGTAAAAACACTAACCATAGTAAAATATGCCCTAACCAATCCATTATATATTGGCAAAATAAGTTGGGACGGCAAAGTGTATGATGGCCATCACACACCTATAATTGATAAATCTATGTACGATAAAGCTCAAGAAATTATTGCCAGAAAGGCTCAAAAAGGTGGCGAACAGCATGGAAATCAATTAGGACTTTTATTAGGGATTACTTATTGTGGTAAATGCGGAGCTAAAGTATTTCGTTACGTATCAGGAGGCAAAAAATATCGATATAATTATTATATGTGTAGATCAGTAAAGAAAATGCTACCTTCGTTAGTAAAAGATTGGAACTGCAAACAACCTAGTCTCAGACAAGAAGTAGTTGAAAAGAAAGTAATAGATTCACTTAAATCATTGGACTTCAAAAAAATCGAACGTGAATTAAAACAAGTTGAAAATAAAACAAAATCAAAAATCACCACTATTAATAACCAAATTTCCAAGAAGCATAACGAAAAACAAAAAATTCTAGATTTGTATCAATATGGTACATTTGATGTCACAATGCTTAATGAACGTATGAAAAAAATTGATAATGAAATAAATGCGTTAACTGCCAATATAGCAAACTTAGAAGGTACCAAAAGTGAGTCATTAATTAATAAGCTTGAAACGTTAAAAACTTTTAATTGGGAAACTGAAACTACAGAAAATAAAATCCTTATCATCAAAGAGTTTGTTGAACGTATAGAACTATTTGATGATGAGGTAATTATTAAATATAAATTTTAGGTACATAGTGTTATTTACACTTTGATTCAGTGATCCTTTGAAAATCGTTCTCTGTTGGATAATGTCATTCTTGGTATTCAAGTAAATACAAATTAAATGTTCTTGTTGCAGCCCCTTCATCTCTTGGAGTAATCGTTGAGCGACTTGTTGACTGGACGTAACTTTGCCAAATTTGATTTGACTACTTTGATAAATTCGACACCCCAATTCAATGGCCGCACGTAATTCAATGGCTTTCACTTGGCCAATGCCTTTAATAGCCATTAACTCGTTCAATGTTGCTGCAAATAAGAAAGTTGCTTAAACTGTTTTAACAGCGTTGCAGCAACAGTCATCACGTCTGCTTCTTTTGAGCCAGTTCGTAACAGAATCGCCAACAACTCTTGATTCGATAATGCTTTTTCTCCTATCGCTAAGAGCCGTTCTCGTGGTAAACAATCACTCGGCATCTCGCGAATAAACAGATCCGATACTTGCATAAAAAAACCTCCTTTGCTAGTCATTAATAAACTACGCAAAGGAGTGTTGTTTTTATTATTTTAAATAATGTGGCGCTTGATGTAAACTCTCCAAGACATGTAATGTTTTCTCTTGGATAACTTCAGTTGGTTGCAATAAATCAGGTACCATGATCACTGGAATGCCCGCACTATGAGCCGCACTTACCCCATGAAATGAGTCTTCGAAAATCAAGGTTTTCGGGGCTTCTGTTCCTAAAAGTTGACGAGCTTTTTGAAAAATTTCTGGGTCCGGTTTTGCTCGTTTAACATCCTCTGCTGAAACAATTCCTACAAAACGATCCTGAATCCCAGCATGGCTTAATAACATTTCAATTGCTGGACGGACGTTACTTGAAGCAACCAATCGAGGAATTTTTTGATCATCTAAAAAGTCGAGGAATTCCACCACCCCTGGTTTTAAAGGTACATTACCAGATTGAAACTCTTGCAGGGTATCCTCATAAGAACGGCGGATAAATTCTTCCACTGTGTCGTGACCATAGGATGCATAAATACGTCGGTAATTCTCTTGTACTTCTTCATCGGAAATCCCAACATAGTCTAAATAGACTTCTTTACTATATGGTAACCCCATTGCATCTGCTACTTTTTGAGTAGATGTATAGTAAATCAACTCCGTATCAAAAAGCAACCCATCCATATCAAAAATTACGCCATCAAATTTCTTCATCATTTCCTCCTATAGTTAAAAGTAATTCTCTTACTTGAGAAACAAAATATAATGAACCTGTTACTAATAATAAATCATCTGTCGACATTTTTTCTAAAATTTCGCCTAAACCAAATTGCCATAAAGACACAATTTCTGTTAAATCGTCTTCATATTTTTCCATTTCTGTAAGTGCAATAGCTTTAGGGTAATCAAAGCTAGTTAAGTAAAGATGCGCATTCGGTACTTGCTTTAAGTCCTGAATCATCTCATCCACATCTTTAGTTGCTAAAGCTGAAAATAAAATATGAATCGTGTGTTGCGGAAACTCTTTGCGCAAGTTTTCAACTAAGCGTTTTACTGCATGATCATTGTGGGCACCATCTAAAACAATCAACGGTTCATCACTAAGACGTTCCATTCGAGCTGGCCATTGCGCTTTAGCTAACCCTTGAGTAATGTCTCGTTCTTTAAACGGCAAATGTTGTAGTTGGCAATACTTGTCAAATAATTGAATAGCTACCGCCGCGTTTTCTACTTGGTGACGCCCCAACAAGGGAACTTTAATTTTTGTCAGTTTGCCCATTTCTCCATAGAAATTAAATACTTCCCCCCATTGTGTGTCAGGGTGTAGATATTCCACTTGATACTCTTTGCCAAAACGAAAAATTGGACTCTGTTTTTCTTGTGCGACTTTTTCAATGACTGCTAGCGCATCAGCACAAATATTGCCTGTTACTACTGGGACTTTTTCTTTAATAATACCCGCTTTTTGATAGGCAATTTCAGCAATTGTTTCACCTAAAATTTCTGTGTGATCCTTCCCAATTGTCGTAATTCCCGTCAATAATGGCTTCACGACATTGGTGCTATCAAGTAATCCACCTAAGCCAACTTCAACAACTGCGATATCCACTTGTTCATTCACGAAATAGTCCAAGGCCATTCCTGTCAATGTTTCGAATTCTGTAATTCCAGCCACTTCAGTGATCTGGTCTAATTCTTTAATGATTGGTTGATACTTTTCCACATAGGTAATCAATTGTTCGTCTGAAATTGGTTGACCATTTATTGCAATTCTTTCATTAAATGATTCAATATAAGGAGAGGTAAAGGTTCCGACTTTCAAGCCCATTTCTTCTAATAGACAGCGTAAATATGTCACGGTTGAGCCTTTACCATTGGTTCCTGCGATATGAATCGTTGGCACTTTGTTTTCTGGATGATCAATTTTTTCTAATAACGCATTGATCCGATCCAAACCAGGTCTTGAACCAAAGGGTAACCGGCTATGAATCCATTCAATGGCTTCTTCTATTGTTAATTGCATCTTGTCCAACTCCTTGTCTTCTTCTACATTATAACTAAGTTAGGTGACTTTTTCACTAATAACCAATTGAAACTTTTTCTTGAAAACTTTTTGCATTTTTCATAATTTTGCGTTATTAGCGGATACATTAATGAACTTATGGTAAACTAACATTCTGGATGGTTCATTCCAGCCAGCCAATTAAAAACTATTTTTAGAGCGTTCAACACGCTTATTCATGATTTTCTTATAAAGGTGGACTTATTTTGATGAAAAACAAATCGAAGCTTTTATGGTTAGGAAGTTTTTTCTTGCCGTTTTTACTTCTGTTGCTTGTATGGATGACATTACAACTTGCGCCTTTTGGTGACAACAACTTATTAGTTAGTGATTTAGGCACACAATACATGCCTTTCTTGAGTTTTTTAAAACGCTCTTTTCACGAGGGAATAACTACATTCTACTCTTTTTCCAATGAGATTGGTGAGTCGATTGTTCCTTTGGCAGCCTATTACTTACTGAGCCCTTTTAATGTGTTGGCTTTCTTTTTTCCTTATGAACAATTACCTATAGCAATTTTATGGATTATTACCTTAAAACTTGCCTTGATGGGCACGACGATGTTTAGCTATTTAAAATACACCTATCAAAAAGTTGATGGCACCACGTTACTTTTTTCAACGTCCTATAGTTTCTGTGGCTTTGTCACCGTCTATAGCCAAAACTTTATGTGGTTGGATGCACTAATTCTATTCCCGCTTATCTTATTGGGACTCCAACGTTTATGGGATCAACGAAAATGGGGCTTATACAGTATAACCCTATTTTTAGCGATTGTGACAAATTACTACATGGGTTATATGATTTGTCTCTTTGCTGTTTTGTACAGTATCTATTGGTTCTTTAAAAAGAATACCCAAACCCATGCTATTCGGCAATTTTTTAAACAAAGTCCGTTATTCATCCTCGTTTCTTTTTTAACAGGAACCGCAACTAGCTTTTTATTATTACCTGCAGCAGAAGGGATGCTTTATACAAAAAAAGCAGATTTTGATGTCTCGACGTTCTTTTTAACGCCTAAGTTCAACACTTCGTTTTTCTCGCAATTAGGCTTAGGTTCTATTAATTATGAGTTGCGTTTAGACCATTTACCAACCGTTTTTGCTGGATTATTTGTGACACTCCTCTGTGTTGCCTATTTTCAAACGAAACAAATTGCGTTAAAAGAAAGAATAGCTTCAGCAATTCTTTTATTCATTCTTTTTTTAAGCTTTTGGTTAGAAGCCTTTAATACTGTCTGGCACATGTTTCAAAGCCCAGCTGGTTTCCCTTACCGAAATGTCTTTATTTTTAGCTTTTTATTGATTGTCTTTGCCTATGAAGTTTGGCTTAAAAAAGTGACCATTCCTTGGACCGCACCTATTATTTTTAGTCTGCTGTTAGTCATTGGCTACGGATCTTTGTATTATGGTCCACAAAAGAATCTCTTAATTTCGATCAATTATTTATGGCTAAGTTTACTTTTTATTTGGTTGATTTTCGTTTGCTTGCGTTTAGCACACAAAAAGGCCTTAAGAAACTATGTAGTCGTGGCTTTATTCTTACTGGTCAGCACAGAATTAACAACGAATTTCTGGATTTCTTTTAAACACATGCCCTTTGGTAGCCAAGCAACATTTGCCCAAGATTACCGAAAACACAGCCAATTAATCGATGAAAAAATGGCCTCAGCACCAGAACTTTATCGCATGAAACAAGTCATTCCTTCCAAAGAAACAGGGTTCCGTGAAATCAATAACGGCTACAATAATCCTTTACTTTATGGCTATGCTGGCGTTTCTAGCTATACTTCGACTTTAACTGCCACTACCCAAGACACATTAAGTGCGCTAGGTTTATATCGAAAAAATGATCGCCGGATTGCTTATGTGGATAATTCACAACTAACCAATTTACTTTTAAATGTGAAATATGACTTTTTACCAATTGAAAAACCTACCAGTGAAAAATTGCTAAAAACAGTTGGTTCCACGAAAATCATGGAAAATGATGAAGCGATCGGTATGGGCTTTTTGGCGCCAACCGCATTAACCAAGTTAAAATTAGCAAAAAATAATCCTTTAGATGCCCAAGAAGAACTCCTGCAAACGCTCGTGCCGACGGATAAACCTTACTTTAAAACAGCTTCGTTGATAAATGAACCTCATCATACCAACGAAACAATTGAAGCAACCTTTAAAGTGAATAGCACTGGTGACTTGCATCTTTATATTCCGAATTTAAAATGGAAAAAAGTTACACAATTGAAGGTAAACCAACAAGTTATCTCGACGCCGATTTATATTGCAACCAATCAACTGTTCAATTTAGGGCATTTTGAAAAAGGAACTACCGTGACCCTGTCACTAACTGCTGAACAAGTGGTTGATTTAACCAATTGGCAACTTCAAACTTTAGACCAAACAGCCTTTAATCGTGCGGTTGACAAATTACGTCAACAAGCTCTTCACGTGAATGCAACTAAAAAAGGCCATTTAAATGGCGCACTGAATGTACCTGGAAATGACACTCAGTTACTGTATACGTCCATTCCTTATGACCAAGATTGGCAAGTCAAATCGTCGGTACAAAAAGAACCCTTAAAAACACAACGCATTCTAGGTGGCTTTTTAGCTGTTGAAGTCCCAGCTGGCAAACAGCAGTTAACCTTTGCCTATCATCCAAGAATGATTTATCTCGGCACTGCCGTCAGCGGAACGATTTTACTGGGAACGGCTGGTTATCTTGGCTTTAAAAAATACCGTCGAAAACGTCAGGAGGCCACTCATGACTAATCAGAAAAAATTTTTAAATGGACTCATTCGGTGGTTACCCCTAGTTGGACTGGTGCTTTTCTTTGGCTTAATTTTATGGGGATATTCCAGAGGAATTTTTCATTCTGTTGCTTCCTTGCAAGCTTTTATTAAACAGTTTGGTAACTATGCGGTTCTGTGTTTTATTCTTTTACAAATCGTCCAAGTGATTATTCCTATTCTACCTGGAGGAATCTCTTCTGTTGCAGGAATGTTGATGTTTGGCAATTTGCAAGGCCTTTTGTATAGCTATCTTGGATTGATTATTGGTGAGTTTATTGGCTTTTTACTGGTTCGTTACTATGGACGTAGCTTTGTAAAAATAATCCTTTCACCCAATAAATACAAAAAATTTGAAGAGATTTTGGACAAAAATGAACACAATGTCAAAAAGCTCTTAATCTTTACTATGTTAGTCCCCTTCGCTCCAGATGATATTGTTTGTTTAGTGGCGGGAATTACAGATATTTCTTTAAAAGAATTCATGAAAATTGTTCTTTTATTGAAATTCTGGTCTGTGGCTACTTACAGCTATTTAATGTTGTATTTGTTTCAATTATTTGGCAAATTATAACAAAAAGACAACAAAACCAACGTTTGGTTTTGTTGTCTTTTCTTTTTTAGATTGAACGTAATTGGGCAATCCGTTCTTTGACAGCCTCTTGTTTTTCAAGGTAGTCCTTTTCTTTTGCACGTTCTGCTTCCACGACCTCATCTGGTGCATTTGACACAAAACGTTCATTTGAAAGTTTGCCTTGCACACGTTTGACTTCTTTTGTCCATTTGTCTAATTCTTTTTCTAAGCGAGCAATTTCTTCCTCGATATTAATCAACCCAGCTAATGGTAGGAATAGTTCTGCGCCTGTTAATACAGCGGACATGGCTAATTCTGGCGCTTCTATTTCACGACTGATGACTAATTCCTCTGGGTTACAGAAGCGTTCTAAATAGCTAGTATTAGCTGTTAAAAATTCTTCTACTTCTGTATCGTTTGTTTTAATTAACAAGGTAATTGGTTTAGAAAGTGGTGTATTCACTTCTGCTCGAATATTCCGAACCGAACGAATAACTTCTTTCAGAACTTCCATTCCTCGAGCTGCTGCTTCATCGTTAAATTCTTCATGAACAACTGGGTACTCTGCCACAACCAATGACTCACCTTGATGCGGAATTTTTTCCCAAATTTCTTCTGTTACAAACGGCATAATTGGATGCAATAAGCGTAAGATTTGATCCAATGTGTACACCAAGATGCTCCGTGTTGTTTGTTTAGCTGCTTCATTGTCTCCGTAAAGAATTTCTTTACTCATTTCAATATACCAATCACAGAAATCATCCCAGATGAAGTTGTATAATTGGCGACCTGCTTCACCGAATTCAAAACGATCAAATAATTCTGTCACACGGGCGACTGTTTCGTTTAAGCGCGTTAAAATCCAACGATCAGAGACAGTCTTTTCACCACTAAAGTCAATATCTGCAGCAGTCATACCTTCTACATTCATGATAACGAAGCGACTTGCATTCCAGATCTTATTGATAAAGTTCCAAGAAGCATCCATTTTTTCATAACTAAAACGAACATCTTGACCTGGAGCTGAACCATTTGATAAGAACCAACGCAATGCATCTGCGCCATATTTTTCGATGACATCCATTGGATCAATCCCATTCCCCAATGATTTACTCATTTTGCGTCCTTGCTCATCACGAATTAAGCCGTGAATTAAGACATTTTGGAAGGGACGTTCACCTGTAAACTCTAAGCTTTGGAAAATCATACGACTTACCCAGAAGAAGATGATGTCATAGCCAGTAACTAATGTGCTTGTTGGGAAGTAACGTTGATAATCTTCGCTTGCTTCATCTGGCCAACCCATCGTTGAAAATGGCCATAATGCAGAACTAAACCATGTATCTAAGACGTCACTATCTTGAACCCAGTTTTCACTGTCGGCTGGCTCTTCCATCCCAACATACATCTCGCCCGTTTCTTTGTGATACCAAGCAGGAATTTGATGGCCCCACCATAATTGTCGCGAAATAACCCAATCATGTACATTTTCCATCCAACGTAAAAATGTTTGATTGAAGCGTGGTGGATAAAATTCAACAGCGTCTTCTGTTTCTTGATTTTTCATTGCTTTTTCAGCTAATGGGCCCATTTTTACAAACCATTGGGTCGATAAACGTGGTTCCACGACAACACCTGTTCGTTCTGAATGACCCACGCTGTGATTCATTGTTTCGATCTTAATTAAGCGACCTAGTTCTTTCAAGTCAGAGACAATCGCTTTACGTGCGGCAAAACGATCCATTCCTTCGTATTTTCCAGCCAGTTCATTCATCGTGCCGTCTTCGTTCATAACATTTACTCGAGGTAAGTCATGACGATTACCGACTTCAAAGTCATTTGGATCATGGGCAGGTGTGATTTTTACAACCCCTGTTCCAAATTCCATATCTACATAGTCATCTGCAATAATTGGAATTTCTTTATCGACTAATGGCAAGACAACTGTCTTACCAATAAGTTCCTGATACCGTTCATCTTCTGGATGGACCGCAATCGCCGTATCTCCCAACATTGTTTCAGGACGCGTTGTCGCAATTTCAACAACGCCAGAACCATCTGATAATGGGTAGCTCATATGGTAAAAAGCTCCTTCAATATCTTTATGGATTACTTCGATATCAGACAATGCTGTTTTCGCTTTCGGATCCCAGTTAATGATATATTCACCACGGTAAATCAAATCTTTCTCGTAAAGAGAGACAAACACTTTACGAACGGCCTCAGATAGCCCTTCATCTAAAGTAAAACGTTCACGGCTGTAATCTAAAGAAAGGCCCATTTTTGCCCACTGTTCACGAATGTGAGAAGCATATTCTTCTTTCCATTCCCACACTTGATCAACAAATTTTTCACGACCTAAGTCGTAACGTGAAATTCCTTGTTGTGCTAGTTTCTCTTCTACTTTTGCTTGCGTGGCAATTCCGGCATGGTCCATTCCTGGCAGCCATAACGTATCAAAGCCTTGCATTCTTTTTTGGCGGATAATCATATCTTGTAATGTTGTATCCCAAGCATGCCCTAAGTGTAGCTTCCCTGTTACATTAGGTGGTGGAATAACAATTGAATAGGGCTTCGCTTTTTTGTCGCCACTTGGTTTAAATAAATCTTGATCTAGCCATTTTTGATAACGGCCAGCTTCGATTTCTGTCGGTTGATATTTCGTTGGTAAGTTTTTTTCTTCTGACATTTTTTCCCCTTCTTTCTTAAAATACGCGATTTGGAGCGGTAATTATTTTACAAATGAGTTTTTTGGGCTAAACACTAAAATACGCCCTAAAATACTTTCGTATTTTAGGGCGTAGATTCATCTTATTTACGCGGTACCACCTAAATTGCATTTGAATTGAATTCATTCAAATGCCACTCATTCGTGAGATAACGTTCACGAAACGAATCGTTCTACTAACGTACTGTGTTCAAACCATTGACTCACAAGCTACCTTCTCACTGGTTGTGTAAAAGTCTTGCACCTGAACGACTTTTTCTCTAAAACGACGCCAATGATACTCCTCTTGTTCGCTGTCTTTGCTTCATTCTACAATGAAGCGCAAGCAAAGTCAATTTGTAATCTAGAGGGATTACACTTTTTTTGCAGCTTCTAACGCTTGTTGATAATCGGGTTCCGACGAAACTTCTGAGACGATTTCTTCATAAACTAACGTTCCTTCTGGGTCAATCACAAAAATAGCACGTGCTAAACGGCCCATTTCTGGAATATACAAACCATAAGCTGCACCAAATGAGTCTTCAGTATCATGAAGCATTTCCATTTCGACACCCTCAGCGGCACACCAATTTGCTTGTTCTTCGACTGTATTATTAGAAATCGTGATAATCTGAACACCGTCTAATTTCGCCGCTTCTTGATTGAAACGTTTCGTTTGCAGTGAACAAACACGTGTGTCGATATCAGGAACCACACTAATTAAAACCGTTTTACCTTTATAATCTGCCAAGTTGATTTCTTGGTTGTTTAAATTTTTCAAAGAAAAGACGGGGGCTTTTGTGCCAACTTTAGGCTGCTCACCTGTCAATTCTAATACGTGCCCTTTTCTTGTAACATTCATTCTGAAATCCTCCTTTTCCACTTTCAATAATAAGTATAGTAGAGGATTTTTATGAAGACAATTTTATTGCTTTGGGCTATTTGCTAGTGAAAAAGTTTCATTAAAATAAATCAGTGTTTGCAGTTCCGTTGTTAAATCAATATACTGCACACTAACGTTGGCTGGCACACTGACACGGTCTGGCGCAAAATTTAAAATCGCAGTCACACCCGCTTGTACAATTTTGTCGATAGCTTTTTGGGCATGGTGACTTGGTACTGTAGAAATGGCTACCGTGACCCCTTCTTGTCGAACGAATGCTTCTAACTCAGACATATCATGAACTAATAATCCATTAATCGTGGTGCCAACTAAAGCCGAATCATTATCAAAAGCACAGACAATATTCAAATTCTCGTTGCGTCTAAAATTATTTTTTAATAATGCCTTGCCTAAATTGCCACAACCAATCAGAGCAATTCTTTTTTCTTCTTGCGTATTTAAAATATTACTAAATACCTCAATTAAATACGGCACATCGTAACCATAACCGCTTCGGCCCAGTTCACCAACGTGGGAAAAATCACGCCGAATCGTTGCAGAAGGAATCTGGATCATTTCACTAAACTCTCGTGATTTAATGCGTTTAACACCAGAATCCCCTAACATTTTTAAATAACGTAAATAAACCGGCAAACGTTTTGCCGTTGCTTTAGGCATTTTTTTCTCCATCCTCTGTCCCCCTTGTTACCTACTTCACATATTCAGTTTATCACGGTTCCCCTCTCCGAGCAACTTGTTTGTGAAATAAGTACAAAATAAATACAGTGACGTCTAAGCGACCGTCACTGTATTTATTTCTTATAGGAAATCTGCAAATTCGTCTTCTTGTTTATCTTTCGCTGTTTCTGCTGAAATCTCTGTAATTTTGAGTCCTTCTAAGGCCCGAGCCATTAAACCTTCCAAGTCTAAGCGCGCTTCATAATCTTGCGCTTTATCCAAGCGAGGTCGTGTTTTCGGTTGCGGTGGCGCAAAAATTGTACAACAATCTTCGAAGGGTTGGATGGCTAATTCAAACGTGTCAATTTTTTCGGCAATTTCGATAATTTCTGTCTTATCCATTGAAACAACAGGTCGAATTATCGGTGTTGAGGTAACCTCATTAATTGCTACCATACTTTGAAGTGTTTGCGAAGCCACTTGTCCTAACGATTCACCATTAATAATGACTAAACCTTTCCGCATTTCACGAATTGCATCTGTTAAGCGTAACATTAAACGTCGTGTAATGGTCATTAAGTAGCCTTGGGGAACAACTCGTTTTATTTCTTCTTGAATTTCTGTAAAGGGCACTTCAATAAATTGAATAGTTCCTACATAAGGGACTAATTTTTCAGCTAAATCTTTAGCCTTTTGTAACGCTTGTTCACTTGTATAAGGCGGACTAGCAAAATGGACAGCTTCCACTTCCACGCCACGTTTCATAGCTAAATAACCAGCAACTGGTGAATCAATGCCTCCTGACAACATCAACATACCACGACCACTGGTGCCCACTGGCAATCCACCCGCACCGCGAATCGTTTCATAAGATAAATATGCCGCGTCTTTACGAATTTCAATTCTTAAGTTAATATCAGGCTTTTTCATTTGTACTCGAATTTCCGGAATGGCTTCAATAACAGCCCCACCTAATTCTTGATTCAAGCCATTTGAATCAAGTTCAAATGAATGGTCCGAGCGTTTAGCAGTAATTTTGAACGTCTTACCTGGCGTATAAACTTCCCGAACAACCTCTTGAACCATTGCACGAATCGCTGGCATTTCTTTTTCAATACGAATACTTGGCGAAAAATTTTGAATCCCAAACACTTTACTTAGTTTCGGAATCACTTCTTCACTATCTTCCCCATTTAATAAAATATGCATTCTGTCTCGATCTGCATGGATTTTCAATGCTGGAAAATCAGCTAACGCACGTTTCACATTTTGTGCTAACTGCATGATAAACGTTTTACGATTTTTTCCTTTAGTTGATAATTCGCCATAGCGAACCATAATTTCTGTATATTTCACTCAATTAATTCCTCTCTGTTCCTGTATCTTCACAGGTCAATGTCTTTGCAAATTATACATCAAATAAGGGGCGTTTTTCTAGTGCTTAGTCGAAAAAAATAGTTGATTCATAAGTTCATTGTCTTATGAATCAACTATTTGATAACTTTCTCTCTTGCTTATTGCGCATTCAGGATCCACATGAATCCGACAAAAACAAAGAACAAGCCATACATAATTGGCGAAACTTCTTTCCCGCGTTTTGCCGCAATCATTGTAATTGGATAGAAGATAAAGCCTAAGGCAATCCCATCTGAAATGCTGTATGTCAATGGCATTCCTAACAAGATTAAGAAGGAAGGAATCGCAATTTCCATCTCGTTCCATTTAATTTTGCTTAAGGATTGTGCCATCAAAACACCAACAATAATCAACGCTGGTGCTGTAACTTGCGAAGTGACAACTGCTAACAAAGGAGAAAATAGCAAGCTGAAAATAAATAAAATCCCGGTTGTAATAGCTGTGATTCCTGAACGACCACCCACAGCAATCCCCGCAGATGATTCAACATATGCACCAACTGGCGATGTCCCTAGTAGAGAACCAGCTAACATCGCTGTTGAATCAGCGGCTAAAGCTTTCCCCACACGCGGCATTTTATTGTCCTTCATAAAACCTGCTTGATTGGCTAAGCCCACCAACGTACCAGCCGTATCAAAGAATGTTACTAATAGGAACGTTAAAACCACGACCCACATTTGAATCGTATTGATATCTTTCACATGTCCTAATGCCACTAAAAATGTTGGTTCTAAACTTGGCGCGCTTGAAATAATCTTATCAGGCATTGGAATAACCCCTGTCGCTAAACCAACAATCGTTGAAATCGCCATTCCAATAAAAATACCACCTGGTACTCGACGAACTAACAAAATTGCAGTTACGACTAAGCCGACAATGGTGACCCACGTTGAACCAACATTCAAAGGTCCTAAGCCAACAAGTGTCGCATCATTAGCCACAATTAAGCCACCTTGGCTTAAACCAAGAAAAGCAATAAACAACCCGATTCCACCTGAAATAGCAAATTTCAAGTCTGCAGGAATTGCATCAATAATTAGCTCGCGTAATTTAAAAATTGTAATTAAAATAAATATCAATGAAGCCACAAAAACGCCTGCTAATGTCGTTTGCCAAGGAATCCCCATACCAACAGAGACTGAATAAGCAAAGAATGCATTAATTCCTAAAGCTGGTGCTGTCGCAATCGGATATTTCGCCAACACACCCATTAAAATACAACCTAAGGCACTCGCTAAAGCGGTGGCAGTAAAAACAGCGCCTTCGTCCATGCCAGAAGCACCAAGTACGGTTGGATTAACGAACAAAATATACGCCATTGAGATAAATGTGGTGAAACCAGCTAACATTTCTCGTTTCATATTCGTATTCAATTGTTCAAGTTCAAAATATGAACTTATTTTTTCTTTCATGTTCCGTCCTCCTAAAATCTAAATATTTTACAATGTTCGTAAAATATTCAATTTATTAATGAAACAACGTGTTTAATCATATAATAAACCAACAAATAAGTAAATATCAAATTCTAAATTCTGTAAAAAACGAACAATCACGATTAAAAAAAGTATTCCTTTCTAGGAATACTTTTTAAATTAAATCGTTTGTGTGGTCGGGCGAACAACCATTTCACTGATTGACATACGATCTGGCGTGTCTATGGCAAAGACCACTGCTTGCGCAATGTCTTCCGCCTTTAAGCCCCAACTTAACTGTTCTAGATGTAACGTTTCAGCTACTACTCGATTAGAAATTGTTTGATAAAGTTCTGTTTGTACAGCACCTGGTGAAATAATCGTTGATTTAGTGTTATTCTCTCTTTGTTCTTGTCGCAATCCTTCCATAATTGCTCGAACAGCAAACTTTGTTCCACAGTAGACAGCCGAATCTGGATAAACGACATGTCCTGCCACAGAATCAGTAGCAATAATCTGCCCTGATTTTTGTTCAACCATAATTGGAAGAACTGCCGCAATGCCATTTAAAACACCCATAATATTAATATCTAGCATTTGACGCCATTCTCCTTTTGGTGCTTCAATAAGAGGCGCCGTTGGCATAACTCCTGCATTGTTAAAAAGAACATCAATTCGTCCATATTTTTCCATTGTAAGCTTGATTACACGCTGAACTTCCTCTTCTTTCGTTACATCTGCTTGTTGCACGAGAATCGTTGCTTCAGGAAGTTCTTTTTTTATAGCAATTAAACGTTCTTGTCGACGTGCTGCAATGACTAACTTCGCTCCTTTTCTGGCAAGTAAACGGGCTGTTGCCTCACCGATGCCACTGGAAGCGCCCATGATAACAATAACTTTTTCTGATAATGATTTCATTATATTTCCTCCTTATCTTCCTGAATCCAACGAATAATTTTAGCTGGTGTTCCTGCAACAATAGCGTTAGCTGGCACATCTTTAGTTACAGTCGCATTAGCTGCTACGATAGCATTTTCACCAATCGTAATACCTGGTAAAACAGTGACACCCGCGCCTAACCATGCAAATTTTTTAATGGTAATTGGTGCTAGCAATACGCCTCGCCGTTTCATTGGCATTTCCGGATGATTGACACTTAAGAGATTAACGCGCGGACCAATTAAAACATTGTCTTCAATTATAATGCCCCCTAAATCAACAAACATAGCTGCCCGATTAATAAAAATATTTTTACCAAAATGTATATTGCGTCCAAAATCTGTATAAAAAGGCAATAAAATCGTAACGGTTTCGTCAATTTTGTCTTGGATAATCGTGGCAAGAAGATTCCTTACTTCATTATGTGTATAGGCTTGTTGATTTAATTCTATTAAATAGCGACTATTTTCCTCTTGAATCTGATGAATAAGTTGAAATAGTGGTTCATCTTTATCAATGCTACCTGTTGCAATTAGTTCTTGGAGATTTTTTGTAAGCATTCCTAATCGCCTCCTTTTGCTAAATTTATCGTAATACGTGACAACTCCTCTGTCTAATACTTATAATAAATAGATAAGTATGCGTTTTAGTTATAGGAGGGAAAGTAATGGAATTACGAGTGATTCACTATTTCTTAGCAGTGGTCCAAGAAAAAACGATTAGTGGCGCAGCCAAACAATTGCATGTATCACAACCAACATTATCTAAGCAATTAAAAGAATTAGAGGAAGAATTAGGCGTGACATTATTTATACGAGGAAATCGACAAATACAATTAACACCTGAAGGAGAATATTTAGCTAAACAAGGGCAAGATATTTTAAGCTTAGCGAATAAAACAGTCACCAACTTGTCGCAAAATGAATTCATTAATGGCGAAATCACGATTGGTGGCGGCGAAACAAAAGCTATGTCTTTTTTAGCGAATGCACTACAACAAATAACAAGCCAGCACTCAGCTGATATTCACCTTCATTTATACAGTGGGAATGCAGATGATGTAATAGAACGGCTAGACAAAGGATTATTAGATTTTGGTTTAATTATTGAGCCTGCACCTAAACAAAAATATAGCTATTTAACATTACCAGTTGTAGATACATGGGGCTTAATTACTGTAAAGGACCATCCCTTAGCCACTAAAAATGTTATTACTGCAGCCGATTTAAAAGAAGAACCTTTATTTATTTCTCGACAAGCACAAGTTCCGAGCCAACTCTCTGATTGGCTCGAAGCAAGTCTAGATCAGTTCCGAATCGTTGGGACCTACAACTTACTTTACAACGCTTCACTGATGGTAGAAGCTGGGCTAGGTAGCGCCCTAAGCATTGATGGTATTCTAGAAACAAAGCAAACAAATTTACGTTTTATACCGCTATATCCTGCTTTAACAGCCAAAATTAGTTTAATTTGGCGCAAAAATACGGTTCTTTCCACAGCTGCTGCATTATTTTTAGAACAAATAAAAAAAAGTATTCAACGCCCTGAATAATAGGTCGTTGAATACTTTTTTAAATCATCACTGTGATCGTAGCTGCTGCCAAAATCAAAACTAAGCCGATAATCGTTACGGTCATTTCCTTGGCTGTTTTCTTTTGACCTAAGAACCAAATACCTGTCAATGTTGCAAGCACAACTGATGTTTGGGATAGAATAAAGCCAGTTGCCAAGCCGTTCATATCTGGCTGCGCTGAAATTAAATAAGTTAACGCTGCAAAGGCGAAGAAAAAGCCTGAAAAAATTTGTTTGTAAGAAACAGCTTCTATAAATGGGGATGTTTCCCCACCCTTAATAGTGACAACTGCTGAGTAAATAACTGCCACAATTACCATGCCTATTGCTTGTGGTAAAAAGGCATGCATGCCATCAATTGCCGTCGCTTGGGGTGCTGCAGAGTACGCCCAATAGCCGATTTCACCAACGGCTAATAGAAGAACTGCTTTTTTCATAATCCCAGCACTCTCAGCGGACTCCGTTTCCGACCAGACCGTCATTTTGGCACCAATCATGATTAACACTAAGGCAAATGCGCCTAACAATTTGGCTGTCGCACCTGGCCAGTTTCCTAAGAAAAAGACACCCCAGAGAGAAGCACCTAAAAGTTGGAACGCGGTCGTTACTGGCATAGCACGTGATGACCCAATCATCGTGAAGCATTTAAATGTAATGATTTGCGCACAGGCCCAACCGACACCAGATAAAATTGAAAAGAATAAATCCATGCCCGTTGGAAAAGCTAAACCATTAATCATTGAAAAAATAGCGGCAAAAATTAATGTTCCTAAACTGGTCCCGAGAATTTGATTCACTGGACGACCACCAATTTTGGAAGCGATTGTTGGGAAAAGCCCCCAACCTAGAAGCGGTCCTAAACCGATTAATAATGCAGTCGCATTCATCTCTATTTCCCCTCTCTCGTTTAAAAGACAACGTTACTTTCTAATAAAATATTTGCGTAAGGGGTCATTTCCCCTGTCCGAATAAATGCATGGCAGTTGTTTAATTCTTGTTTCATTTCTGTATGAGGAATAAAACTGATGGGAGTTTCTGGTAAACGAGTTTCAATTGCTGCCAACATGTCAGGATTTTCTGTTTTAATTTCTTCTGCTAAATAAATTCGTTGAACTGCCAATTCCTCAAGAACATTGTTTAAAACTTCCATAAAACTAGGGACACCATTGGTAACTGCTAAATCAATTTTTTCTGTAGTCCGAGGCACTGGCATGCCTGCATCACCAATACTTAATTTATCAAAATGACCCATTTGTGCGATGACGCGGGAAATATCTGAATTAATAACTTTTGTTTTTTTCATGTCGCTCGCTCCTTTTTATTTGTCTGCCAATTCGTGTTGATAAGGAATCGAAGGTTGGGCTCCAAAACGTTGAACAGTCAACGAGGACGCCTTGTTTCCATAACGAATAGCTTCTTCCAAATTGCTAAAGTCTTTCTCTAATATACTACTTAATGCGCCAATAAAAGTATCGCCAGCAGCCGTTGTATCAACCGCTTTCACTTTAAAAGCAGGCACAATACCACTTCGTCCATTGACGTCATAAAAGGCTCCTTTACTACCTACTGTAATAATTACTGCTTCAATCCCTAATTGATGAAGTGCTTCTGCGGCTTTACGCATACTCGCTTCATCTGTGATTTTAATGCCTGTCAAAATTTCGGTTTCTGTTTCATTTGGTACAATCATATCTGTCACGTTTAGTAATTCTTCAGGAACTTGTTCTAACGCAGGTGCGGGATTTAAAATCGTTTTGACGCCTGCTTTTTTAGCAATTTTAAACGCTGCAATCGTACTATCAATCGCACTTTCAAATTGGGCAATCACAAAATCACTTTTTTCAATAATTTCTTGATGTTCCTGTACTTGTTTTGGCGTAAAGGCGTTATTGGCTCCTGCGTAAATCATAATGCTATTTTCACCAGCGTTATCTACCATAATAAAGGCTTGGCCAGTAGCTGTTTTCTCTAAAGTGGTGACCCCAGTTAAATTAATTTCATCTTGACTCATTAAATCAGTCATCATAGCTCCAGCGCCATCATTTCCCACAGCACCAATAAAATATGTTTCTGCGCCTGAACGTTTCGCTGCAACTGCTTGGTTTGCTCCTTTACCACCACCCGCTGTAAAATGTTCAATGGCGTGAATTGTTTCGCCTGGTTTTGGCATTTCTTTGACTCTTAATGTTGTGTCTAAATTGATACTTCCGATAATTGTAACCGCGTTCATTTTCATCCACCTCAATAAAATTTATTTTTTCATTCTAATTAAAACGTTTTAGTAAAACGTTTTAATTCCACAACAAAAATATAGCACACCTTGAAAGCTATTTCAAGGGTGCTGTCGAAAATCGTTCAATCAGTTGGACAGGCAAGGTTTGCTCCTCCCAATCTTTTGCAGGCTGATGGATTCTTTCCAATAATAGAGTCGCCGTAGTTTGCCCCAATTGAAAAACAGGTTGAGCAATTGTTGTTAGCGGCGGCGAAACATACTCGCACATATCAACATTGTCATAACCAATAATACTATAATCCTCAGGAATTTTTTTGCCCGCTTCTGCTAATCCTCGATATAAACCAAAAGCAATTTCATCATTGATAGCAAAAATTCCGGTGCTCTCTGTTTTTAAAATTTCGGGGACAGCTTGGTAGCCGCCAGTTTTTGATAATTCTGTTTCGATTAACTGGACCTTTTCCGTATAAACAGAACAAAAACCTTTTAACCGTTGCTGAATATTGACTGGCGCATGTGGTGGCATTACCACGACGACCTGTTTATGTCGTTGCTCTTGTAAATGCTTTGCTGCTAGTTGCCCACCTCTATAATCGTCTGTCAAAACAGCATCGCTAAAGCCTTCTGCTTTTTTTTGGTCAAGTACAATAAATGGAATCTTTTTCGCACGTAGCGTTTCATTAATCGTTTGATTGGAAATTTCAGAACTTGCAATCACAAAACCATCGACACTGCGACGAATCAACTCTGTTAAATATTCATGTTCTCTTGTAACATCTTGGTCCGCATTGCATAACATCAGTATAAAATTTTCTTTGTATAAAACACTTTCAATTCCTCGAATCAATTGCGCAAAAAATGGGTTGGTAATATCAGGTACGATTACGCCAATTGTCTTACTTTTTTTCATCACCATACGTTGCGCAAAATAGTCGGGTTGATAGTTTAATCGCTCTTTTGCAGCTAATACTTTTTCGACCGTTTTCCCACTAAACCGTGCCCCATTCCCGTTTAAAATTTGTGAAACGGTAGTAATAGAGACACCTGAGTCATTGGCAACATCTTTAATTGTAACCTTTTTATTTGTCATCCTACTTCTCTCCTTGCCGTGAACGCGCCCATTCACCGGACCTCTTAATCTCATTTAATTTACTACAATCATTTACTTTACGCAACCACAAATAAATACGTACATTCGTTTAAACCGTCCTTTCATCCCTTCAACAAATTTCGTTGTTCTACTTTTAAAATGTTATACTGTAGAAAAAATGATTTACTTTTTGCTGAATGGAGGGCCTTAATTGAAAAAGAAATCGATTGGTTTGTTGTTAGCTAGCGCATATTTGTTCCACACACGTTCTCGTCAAAAATCCTTAAAAGCCTGTCTTTTTGAAGATTCTTTACGTATTTCCCAAATTGCTCGCCTTGAACGAAATCCGAAAGTCACCAAGGCTTTTTATCATTGGCAACGATCATTAAATGAACAAGTAACTTTGCCAAAACATTTACGTCATCTTTTTCTTCTTCAAGAAATGACTCAATTTCCTACGATGTATCGCATGTCAAACTCCGTTATTGCGCCTACCAAGAAAGCTGTACTGTACCTGCATGGTGGGGGCTTTACATTGAATCTCGCCTATAGCCAATTAGACTTTAGTTATAAACTAATTGAAGATCTCCCTTTTGCAACAGATTATTTTATCCCTGTATATCCATTAGCACCAAATAAGTCTTTTGCTGATATTTATAATCATTGCTATGCTGCTTATCAAGAAATTTTACAGCATTATGATCCCGAAGATGTTATTTTATTAGGTGATTCTGCTGGTGGCACATTGGTTTTAAACGTATTGCAGAATTTAGCCACCGATTTCCCTGAACGCTTACCCAAAGCTGCTGTTTTAATTTCTCCTTGGTTAGATGGACATTTAGACATTCCTGTTGCCAAAAGTTATCAAAAAAAGGACAAAATGATTGGCATGAACTATTTACAATTAATTGCCCAAGAGATTGATGACACGGCTAATCACTCCACGCTTTCTTTAAATTGCTTGTCCTTTGATTATCAAAAATTTCCGCCACTTTTTTTCGTGGGCGGCACACATGAAGTTTTTTGCCCTTCCTATCACCAATTTTTAAAACAATTAGGGCCACGACCACAAGATACTTGCCGATTGGTGCCTGGCATGCAACACGTTTTCGCAATGAAACAATACTTGCCAGAAGGACGACAAGCGCGGAAACAAATTGCACAGTTTATCCAAGAACAATGGTAAAAGGCAAATGGGACAGAAGTCAAAACGACTTCTGTCCCACTTGCCTTTTTAGAACAAAGCACTTAGTTTTCTTCGGCGACTTTTTTCTCCCGCATAGTCAAAACAGCGCTAGCCAAAAGAACAACCACTACAAAAGCAATGATTCCTCCTACTAAAAGACTCGGACCTGCCTCACCTAATTTGCCTAAAAATAGGCCTGGGATTAAATAATCTGTATCCGCAAACGTTGAGGATGCTAACTGTAGATCACCCAAGACTGGTAAAATGAATAACGGTAACCAACTAATTAATAAGCCATTAAACGCAGCCCCTAAAATCGCTCCCCGACGTCCCCCTGTGGAATTTCCAAAAACGCCTGCCGCGGCACCACAGAAAAAGTGCCCGACAACACCTGGTATAATCACGGTGGTATTCAGACCAACCATCGCTAACATTGAAATAGTTCCCACAATAAAGCTCACAAAGAACCCAATCAAGACAGCATTTGGCGCATAAGGAAAGATAATGGGAACATCAAGTGCTGGTTTAGAATTAGGCACTAATTTTTTAGCAATTCCTTGGAAAGCTGGCACAATTTCTCCTAAAACCATCCGCACACCCTGTAAAACCACTACGAAACCAGCCGTAAAGGTTCCTGCTTGAATTAATGAAAAGATGATCGCATTTTCGCCATTGCTTAACTCATGCTCGACATAGCCTGTCCCAGCCAGCAAAGCCAAAATCACATAGACAATCGACATCAAAATCATAATTGAGATGGTTGAGTCTCTTAAAAAACCAAAACTTTTAGGAATTTTAATATCTTCCGTTGACTTTTCTTTATTCCCAAAGACTTTTCCAATAAAGCCACTTGCCGCATAACCAATATTCCCTGTATGCCCCATTGCTACTTTATCATTTCCAGTAATTTGTTTCATAAAGGGCTGACAAAGAGCAGGTGTCACTGTTAATAAAGTTCCTTCAAATAAACCACCTAAAAGAATCATTGGTAAACTAACGCTAAAACCGGCCCCCACTAAAATAACGGCTGTCAAACACGAAACGTACATCATCGCTTGACCTGTCAAAAAGATATATTTAAAACGTGTAAAACGCGCCAACAGAATATTAACAACCATGCCTACCAACATAATCAGAGCAGTTGGTGTCCCATATTGTTGCAAGGCAATCGCTACAACTGCTTCATTACTAGGCACCACGCCTTGTGTATTTAACGCGGTTTGGAACATCTCCGCAAAGGGCGTTAACGAGTTCGCTAATAGCCCTGCGCCACCAATTAAAACTAAGAAGCCGACGAATGTTTTCAACGTTCCTTGAACAACATCAGAAAATTTCTTTTTCTGTAAAACTAATCCCAACAAAGCAATTAATGAAACCAGAATCGCTGGCTGGCTAACAATTGAAACAAATAAATTCAATAAAGTTTCCATGTTTTTCCTCCTTTTTATTGATGTGCAATGCCATTGTCATCTAAAACTTTCAAGACTTTCTCCTTCGTTTCATCGTAATCAATAATCGCATTTAAAGGAATGATTTTTTCATCAGGAATTGACCCTAAAGCATCTTGCAATGTTTTTTCGACAAAGAAGTAATCAGCCATATCGCCACTGGCACTCCCGACATCTGTGTGATCAATTTGAAAATTATCTGTATCAACACCGACTTCCTCTAAAATTTGTTGGATATTCATTTGCACCATAAAACTTGTTCCTAAACCACTTTGACAAACTGTAAAAATCTTCATCTTATTTCTCTCCTTCTTGGATAATTGATAGTATTTCTGGGACGGTTTCAGCCGCCACTAAGCGATGTAATGATTCTTTTTTTGATAGAATTTTTGTCAGACTAGATAAGGCCCGTAAGTGTGTTTCGTTATCTGAAGCAGCTAAACAAATAAAAAGGTGAATTTCATGCTTAGGATCTTCTAATAAATCGACACTTTTTTGGATTTTTAGTAATGACATGCCTAACTGATTAACGCCATCTTCTGGTCGCGCATGAGGCAATGCTACGTCTGGACAGATATGGATAAATGGCCCAAACGATTCGACTTTTTGAATCATTGCATCAATGTACTTTTCCGTAATACTGCCATTTTTTAATAACGGCTTGGCAGCTTCTGTGATTCCCGCTCGCCAGTCTGCAACTTCAGGCAGGACTTGGACTGTTTCTGTTGTTAATAATTCCGATAACATTGGACGCAGATCCTCCTCTTTTTCTAAAATTTTGTTCATTTTACGATGCAAGACACGATATAACTGCGCTTCTGTGACTCCTTTTTTTAAGGAAATATAAGGTTTTAACGCATCTAAAATATCTTTAACATCTGGCATGGAAATACCTGGCAATAGCCAATCTGATTGTACTTGGTGCATCAATTGATTTTTCTCCAAAGAGCTCATAATGGGCTTGGTAAGATAAACCTTTTTGGCTGTTTCAATAGGGACCGTTGAGAAAATGATGTCATAGCTTTTTTCAGATACATTCTCTATTTCCCTCACCGCATTTGTTTCTTTAAATTCAATCATTGGAAATAGCCGACGCAATTCCGATTGCAAAATCAACGAAGAACTGATGCCACTGGGACAAACAATTAGCGCTTTTAGCTTTTCTTGCCGCTGTTCATTTTTTTGCCCGAAAATTTCTCCACCAAATAATATGGTAAAAAAACTGATTTCCTCTGACGGGATTGACCGTTTCGTTAATTTTTCTAAAGGAGCTAACGCTTGTTCACAAAGATGATAAAGCGACCGATACGATTGTCGAATATCCTTGATTAAAACATTCGGCAAGTAAAAGCCATAGTTAATCCGAAAATAGGCAGGAACCAGATGATAATACACATTCATGAGCAATTCACGAGGCTGCTCAAATTGAACGACGGCCAATAATTCCATTTTCCGAATAATTTCACCAGAAATATCTAATAAAAACTCTAACTTCGTATCTCGCAATTCTCCTTGCAAGGCTGTCATTAAACAAATCGTGAAAAAAAGACTCTCAGTTTCTACATTCGCCACTGGCCCAACTAAATCACTTAAAATACGACGACTGACGGGATAAGCGCGTAAGGACTGAATTAACTGGTTCTCAGGCCAGACGACTGTTTTATATTTGCCTAATCTTTTTTGAGAAAAAGCAAGAAAGTAACTAATTTCATCCAATCTGCTGGGTACCAGTTGAAGCTGCGCTTCCTGGACGGCTAATTGAATGCCGTCACGCATTTTTGCGTATTGGCTCATTTGATGCTGACTGAGCCAGCAAAATAAAGCAAAGGTGCCCGACTTTTGTTGTAAGAGGCGGGCAAGCCAATTTTTCCCGAAACGACGAATCCGAAATTCATCTCCTTCTAGGTAAAATCCTCGTTTTCGTTCGTAGGATAAAGCAATGTTTTCAGTTGCTAGTTGGTGTCGTACTTTTTTGATGTCCGCTAAAATAGTACCTTTCGAAACGTCTAAAAAATTTTGGTAATGATACACCGATAGTTCTTCGATTTCTGAATAAGTGAGCAAAAAAATAAGTGCTTGTCTTTCTGTTTCGCTATAAATCACTTGACGTTGTTGAAAAAGTTGTTTTCCCCATTCATTTGCGGAAAGGTTTGGAATACTGACGGTATTCTGTTGAACTTCTCCGCCTATTGTCGAAAGTTGCGTCACTAATTCTCGTTGCGAAAGATCGGTTATTTGTTGAGCCAAAGAGAGCGCAATTTTTTGCCCTGCATACTCGTCAAGGAGATAACTTATTTTATAATTCACAGCTGTGTCCTCCTCCTGTAATTATCATATAATGATAGCGCTTTATTTTCTATCTAAGTTGGGTACAAATGTCTACTGTACTTTTTTGATAAATTGTACCGTTCTTTATTTTAAAGTTAACAAAAACTTGTTGCAAGTTTCTTAAAAACTTACAACGGGTTGTCATTATGTTAATTGTGTTTGTAATGCGATATTCAGTAAGATGGCTATCGCTACCCAGCCGCCACACATCACCAGAAGCAGCCAACTAAACATTGATTGTTTTACTAAAGACTGCTTAGGCTTTGCTTGGTGAACAAAATTCATGCTACTTACTAAGAATAGTAAAAATAAAGCAAAACAAAGGACGGCCAAGCCAGCACAAATCCAAATCCACATCGTAATCTCCATCTATATTCCTCCGTCTACAATTGACTCTGTTTATAAAAACAGCACATTATTTTTCCTTTTTCCTTTTTTTATTCAAATAATAGAAACTTATTAGTACTACGAGTAAACATGCAATACCAAGGCTGTAAAGCCACGTGCTATTTCGTTCACCTGTCCTTGGTAAGGACGTCTGTGCAGCTGTGGGATTCGTCTTAGCAGTGGTTTTTCTGCTCACTTTGTCTTGTTGTTGTGACGTTTTTTTACCTTTATTAGTGACTGGTTGTTCTGTTGACTTAGTGCCACCTTTCGTTTTTAGAGGTGCCTTCCCTCCATAAAACGTCACACCGATATTCGTTTGTCCCGCTTCTTCTGCAAAGCTCTCAGAAGAAGCGGTCAGAATCGCAATGCTGACGGTTAAAAGTATTCCCAATGTCACCAGAAGTGATCCTTTACTTTTCGCTGTCATCATCGCGCACTCCTTGTCTATTTTTCAAGGCTGCCTGTTTTTCTTGTTGTAAATAGGCTTGTTGTTTTAGTATCGCTTTCTGTTGTGTAAAACGCCAAATAGCTAGAATTAGACTCACAATTGTTGCAGCTAACAATCCATAAAAAGCTTGATTCCACCAAGTCGGTAGGACCAATTTCACTACTGCTTCTTTGTTTAATTTCTTGGCTTCTTGACTACTGATGGTAAATTCTTGCTTAAACGGCCACACTTGTTGTTCATCTTCTTTCAAGACCGCTTCTCCTTCAAAAATATAGGTTCCTGGACGTACATCTTCTTTTCCAAAATCTAAGTGGAAGTTCATCGTTGAATTCGGTGCAAAACGAACACTTGGTAAAATCCGTTTGGCATATTCTTTCGTTTCGCCTTTTTTCGTTACTTTTCCTTCTAAACGTACTTCAGGAAAAATAGCGGATGTCGGATTCTGAATAACCGCTTGGACCGATTTATTTCCTAAAGCAATGGTCGGAACTAATTTAACTAATTGAAGAGTCTCTGCTAGATACATCGGTGTATCTTCTGACATTCGTAAAGCAATTGCTACATTAAATCCATATCGACTGGTTAAACCCGTTGATTTTCCTTTTTCTTCCTTTTCATCTTCTGCAAGCGAAGCATAAACACCACCCAAAACTAATCCTTGGAAACCATTCGCTGGAATTTCGACAGTCATTTTGGCTGTTACGGTTTTCTTAGCGGGAACTTTTACATGTTCCTCAGGTAATTTAATTAATGTTGTCAAGGGTACTTTTAAACTTGAATCTGGTTTTTTCTCAAAATCATTGTACACAATTAAACCATTGTCATTCGTCACAGCATTCGCCAAATTTAAATCAATCGTTAATTCTTCATTTGTTTTATTAATTAATGACAGTTCTACTTCTTGTTTCTGTCCTGGTTTCACAATGAGATCGTAGTAGGATTGCGTATTTTTCGCTTGATTCTCTGGAATATTGGGTTTAACTGTAAATTTTGTATTCATGTTGTCATCCGCTTCTTCTGCTTGTACAGCAGAAGGGATGCTTAATGCCATCACACAAATAAAAACTGTGACGATTAGCCAGCGCATTGTCTTCATTATTTGTTCCTCCTATGTATCGAAAAGGAGCCGTGCACCAGTGCGCAGCTCCTTTTCTAGTAATGCAGTATTCTCGTTAGTAACTGTTTATGGCGCAGCCACTAATGTCCAAGTTACGTTACCTGTATACGCACCATTTGTAATTTTTGGACTAGGTGTTGTAATGTTTAATTTTACATTTGATAATTCAGAATCCCATGTACCTTGACCTTTACCAACTGCTGCTGTAGCAATTGATACAGCTGCTCCACCTACTGGAATAGTTGTTCCAGCAAATTCAGGGCTTCCTGGGTCTGCTGCAAAGGCAGCCACATCACGTGAGTATGTTTTTGCTGTTTCATCGTATTTAGCTACCGCACCTGTTTGCGCAAAGGTAATTGAACCTTCTAAAGTAGCAGTACCATTTTTCATTTCAGCAACGCCTGCAGTAACTGACCAACCAGCTTGTGTTCCACGAACATCCCCGACCGCATAACGTTTTGTTTGTGTACCATTTGCATCTAATGAAATCGCTGATAAATCAGAACTAACTTCTGTCGAAGCAAATTTGAACTCTGTTGGAACATATAACAAATCAAAATTTGTATTCGAGCCTGGTTCTGGTTCTTGTGTGCTTCCGTCATCTCCATCACCATTACCACCTGGCAATGAACCACTTGTCATCTCTACGTTTGCTGGTGTTGTACCAGTCGTTGTTGCATGTGCTGCTGCAGGAGCGATGCTTGCCCCTAAAATTGCCGTTCCTGCAAATAAAGTTACCAATGTTTTTTTCTTCATTTTACTCTCTCCTTTATTATCTTGGTTGATTAATGAATAAAAAAGTGAAAAACTTTTCTATCTCAGTAGAACGTAAACTAAGTATAGCGAAAAAAAGACTACTTGTGATTTCAAATTTTAAACACCTCATGCAAAAAAAATGAATTTACTATAACATCACGGTTCCAACGACTTTTCGTGTCTTTGAAAACGTAATTTTCAAAAGAGATATTGTTTTTCCCCATTTATAAAGTGGTAATTTTATAAAAAAACAGCGAGAAAACGTCAAAACATTAGTAATGAACACTAACATTTTGACGTTTTCTCGCATTTATTAAATCAAAATTTCCTCAATATTTTAAAAAAAAATAGTGAAAACTAAAATTATATCGTTTTCATAGACAAAACGTACATTTTTTCTTACGAAAATTGATAATCACTCGCTGACTATTCTCTAATCAACGCTTGCGTTGTACAACGGAAAGAACCACCTAACATTCTAGAAACATGGTAATCAATTGCCTCAACTTTGATACCTTTTGCTTCTATTTGAGGAATTAAGGTTGTAAACGATTGGTCCGTTATATACGTTTCTTCGTTAAGCGGTAGACCATTTGTCACTAAATACGCTGCTTCTTCCAAAGTAACGTGAATTTTTCCCCAGTTTGCTAATTGCGCAGGAAGTCCATCCAAAAAGGCCTCTTCACAAACAATCATCAAGCCATCTCTCAACAAGCTTAACGCACAATCTAAGTGGAGAATATGCGGATGTAACCGAACCGGCACCACTTCATAACCAAAATGACCAATCATATTGGCTAACCACTGAATTCCTGCTAGGTTACTTGCCAAGCCGGAGTATCCCACAAAAATTGTTTTTCCTAGAACTAAAACATCGCCGCCTTCAATAAAGGGACCTGCTTCACTTAAAATGCCTTCAGAAGTGTCAGGTTGTGGCGCAGCAAAATAATAGCCTTCTGCTTCTTGTGTCCACTGCTGAATAATCGGACGAATTGGTAAAATTTCTTGTCGACGGTGTTGAAATCTTAAGTTTCCTTCTATTAAGAGATTGCCAATTGTAAAAAAAGGGTCTCGTGAAAAGAAGTTACTATATCCTACACCCAATTCCTTGCCATGTTCTTTTTCATAGGTTGTCAATAAACGTGGACGAAATACTTCTACGCCATAAGATTCTAATACTCCTTGCATGACTTCTTTTTCTTTTTCCCAACGCACTTGTTGTTCTGGTGCAAAGTCTGCTAAATCACGCCCTTCATTATTCTGTGTTAAACGGGCATTTTCCTCTGTTAAAAAAGTCGTATCCGCTTCATCAAATTTATCTGGTAAACAAAATTGCGATTGTGCTAAAACAACTGAACGCAACGGTGCAAATTCACTTTCAACATGCATTTTTTTCATTATTTGACCTCACTTTTATCTGGTTACCTTCATTATAACAGAGATAAAATTTTTATGCCTTCAATGAAGAAAAAGCAGAACTTCTATACGTTCTGCTTTTTCTTCATTTTGTTATTTGCCAATACCTTTATCTTTAATATCAGCTTTTTGCCCGGTGCCATCTACTAAGCCAAAAATAATCTTCGCTTGGTCTGTATTATCAATTTGTCCTGAAAAAGCTTCTGCTTGTGGGCCATAAGCATAGACATTTACATCTTCTCCTGTGTGTCCGCCAGTAGTCCAACCAGTATTCGAACGTTCATCAAAAATCTTTCTTAATGCCTGAGCGATTTTTTCAACATCTTTTGACTCCGCCGCTGTTTTCACTGCTTTCAATTCAGCCTCACTTAATTGAAAATCAATATACTCAGTCACTGTTTTTTCCACATTACCATTTTTAATAATTTCTTCTGCCATGAAATCAGGCGTGCGTTTTGCCGCATGTAAAGGCTCCGTCAACCAGTTGTATTGATCTCCTTTGCCTAAAGACAAGCCACCTGTTGAATGATCTGCAGTTGTAACCACCAATGTTTCACCATCTTTTTTGGCAAAATCGATGGCCTTTTCAAACGCCGCTTCGAAGTCTTGCATTTCGCTCATCGCGCCAACAATATCATTGCTATGCCCGGCCCAATCAATTTGACTACCTTCAACCATTAAAAAGAAACCTTTTTCATTTTTATCTAACCGTTGAAGAGCCGCTTCTGTCATATCAGCTAATGAAGGGACTTCTTCCGTTCGGTCAATCATTTTAGGTAGCCCGCCTGGTGCAAACAAGCCTAAAATTTTGTCGTCTTGGTTCTCATTTAACGACTTTTTATCTGTGACATGACCATAACCCGCTTGGGAAAATTCTTTGACTAAATCACGATCTTTCCGCGCAAATAATTCGGAGCCGCCGCCAAGTAACACATCGACTTTGTGTTGTCCGTCGATTTGATCATCAAAATAGTCATCGGCGATTTCTGCCATATTTTTGCGTGAAACATTATGTGCGCCATATGCAGCAGGGGTTGCATGTGTTATTTCAGATGTTGCTACAAGCCCCGTTGATTTCCCCACTTTTTTCGCACGTTCCAGCACTGTTTCTGTTTTGGACTTGTCATTATCGAGTGCTATAGCATTATTATAGGTTTTTACTCCGGCAGCCATCGCTGTCGCTGCGGATGCTGAATCGGTGACATTCTCTTCTTCATCTTCTGGATAAGTGGCTTGCTGTCCGACTAAATAGGTATCAAAAGCTGTTTGGGGAACACGCTTGTCTGAGTGATTGGCTTTGAAATAGCGATAGCCCGTTGTATACGGATTCCCCATGCCATCTCCAATCATAAAAATAACATTTTTTACTGGTGCTTTTTCGGATTCAGTTGCCTTCGCTTCAGCAACCTCTGTTTGTTTTTCGCCGCTTTTTTGTTCAGATAAATTTGTACAACCCGCTAATGTTGTGAATGTTAATAAGGTAACCCCTAGCAAAGCTCTTTTCTTCATTTCCTTGTTTCCTCCTTCATATCTACCCATACATTGACTATAACAAGTCTTAGTTGATTTCTGATAAATAACAAGTAAACAAAGTGTTAAGTTGTTGTGTTGCTTCTGTTAAGTTCCTTATTTGTCGCGTCTTGCTGCTCTTTTTTCGGCCTCTTTGCGTAATTGTTTCTGCGCTTTTTTTGAGCCGCGTTCAATATCTTTGAGTTTCTTTCGTTCATGGAAATCTGTAAATAAACTTTCTAAATCATAGTCTTGCGGATATAGATCTTGTGCTTTCGCTTGTAATTTCAATCGTCTTCGTGGTACATTTTCAATTTTATCATTCACAAATACTTGGATTTCTTGTTCACCCTCATCTGTAAAAACCAACCCAATTTGTTGTGTTTCTGTCAATAGGACACGATCACCTTTTTGATAACGGTCTGTTTCTTCTACAAACGTGGCAAAGGTCGTTTCTTTTGCTTTCAGGGGTTTAAATAGACTTCGATTAGTAGGGTATTCTTTCCGATGAATATAATGAGCCGCCTTTTCAATGAGCTGTGGCTCCATCTTCATTTTACGTGCAATCCAAAGCGCCTGACTATCGCCAACTTCACCAATTTTCAATTGATATTTGGGCGTTAATGTTTCACGATCGAAGGCCATTGCGGCGGGCACAAAATCATCATGTTCTTGGGCAAAACGTTTAATTTCACCATAATGGGTCGTCGCAACTGCCAAGGCACCCTTTTGATACATCGTTTCCATGATCGCAATCGCTAAGCCAGCTCCTTCGTTTGGCTCGGTGCCACTGCCAATTTCATCTAATAAAACAAGTGTGTGTCGCTTAACGTTACGCAACATTTCCGCAATATTTTTCATGTGCCCAGAAAAAGTGCTTAACGCATTTTCCAGATTTTGTTGATCACCAATATCGACAAAAATTTCATCTAATACTGGAATCTCTGTGCCCGCTTGTGCTGGAATTTGCAACCCAAATTGTGTCATGACAGTCAATAAGCCAACTGTTTTCAAGACAACCGTTTTACCACCAGCATTGGCACCTGTAATGACAAGTCCTCGATACTCTGCTCCTAAAGAAAACGTCAATGGTACTGCGTGCTCTAATAAAAGAGGGTGTTTTCCTTGAACAATGCGCAAGCGTTCTTCTTTGTTTACTTTTGGCGTAATCCCACCAATTTCGCGACTATACTTTCCTCGTGCAAAAATAATATCTAAGGTGGTCATTGTATCGACGGCTTGATCGACAAGTCGTTCTTGCTCATTAATTAACCCAGTTAGTTCTGCCAAAATTTGATATTCTTCCGCTGTTTCTTCCGCTTTTAAGAGTGTCAGTTGTTCATTTAATTTACTAATTGCTACAGGTTCAATAAAGACCGTTTGTCCTTTATTGGATTGCTCAATGACTGTGCCTGAAACCTTATTTTTATAGCTAGCTTTGATTGGTACCGTGTAATGTTCCCCTTTTTTCACCATCATATTTTCTTGAATATACAGTTGATTATTTTTATTGCGTAAAAATTTGGTGACTTTTGTTTCAATTTCTTGTTGGCATTCATTGATTTGACGCCGGATTTTCCGAAGTTGTCGAGAAGCATCGGTGGCAACTTTTTGGTTATGGATTTTCGTATAAATTTGTTCTTCGATTGCTCTGAAATCAGCTAAGTGCTGACTGTAACTAAATAGGCGTGGTGTTTGGTATTGATTTTTTTCAAAAAACTTCTGGATTCGCTGACTACTTCTTAAAAAGTCAGCCACCTCAATCAATTCGTTTGGTGTAAGGATTAAGCCTTTTTTCACTTGTTGAAGCAAGCGGGTAATTTGGCTCAAGCCCATGAAAGGGACGTGTTGTCCGCTATCAATAATTAAGCGGGCCTCGGTTGTTTCCGTTAAGCGGGACTGCACTGTTTCTAAACGTGTTGCAGGGACCATTTTCGCCAACCGTTCTTTACTATACTCGCCAATCGCACGTGCTTGAACTTCTTTAAGAATTGTTGTAAATTGTAATTTTTGAATGGTTTCATGATTCATTTGTTTTTTCTTCCTTTCTATCACGAAAAGAATACCTGGCGCCTTTAAATAAAAACCAGTTTCTATAGAAAAAAGAGGACAGCGTTCTACCGCTGTCCTCTTTATCATTGGATAAAGGTTACTAAAGAAACCTCTTCTAAAGGAGGTATTTAGTAAATGAGATGACTGACAGGTATCACTTTCTAAGCACACCAAATAAACCTTGCTTGGTTCACTGGTTATTCAACTTATCAATTAGATACCTACGACACTCACCAAAATACCCCACATTCATTTGTTGGTTTTTATTTATTCTCCACTTGAGAGTAGCAAATCTGGTGGAGAAAGTCAACTAAAGATTGGCCCTTTACTTATTCAATGTGTTTTTCATCATGGTTAGTAACGTTTTCACGTCTTCTGTTC
>OBZL01000028.1_pt1 | contig 77791 bp, 102 predicted proteins | sample 1476921 | NCBI WGS metagenome assembly OBZL01 (sample SAMEA2580239, study PRJEB22360) | human gut metagenome | biome: human gut; feature: human-associated habitat; material: faeces | place: Denmark | collected 2008/2010
TTCTTATTTATTAAAATTAATAAAATAAATATGCAATTTATACTATATACACATAATAAAGCACTTATCTCTATATATTCTATTGGAAATTGGGATTTAATAATCTCACAGAAAAAACTACTAAATAAAGCCATTAATCCGCATATTAAATATAAAATATTATAAGATATTGCTACGCTAACTCCATCTTCTCTATAGAACATCCATACTATAAAAAACGGTGCTAAATGGGTCATAATAATACTTACACTTGAGTTTCCTATACATTCCATTACTATTTGCAACCCTAAGGAAACTAAAACTACAGCTAAAATAAGTTTATTCTTTTTATTTTTATGATTATTTTCAACACAAGAATTTGGCACTATTACAAATACCATTGCTTGAAAAACACTATTTATTACATCAGCTATAATTAAAGTCAAAATTAATCTCTCCTAAACCTTCTATCTCTTATTTCTCATAGATTCTGGCATTTCTTCTGCAGCTATACCAAACATAGATGCTGCATTTATTGTAAACACAGCTGATAGAAATAAAATTAGACACCCTAAGCTCTTTCTTAATTTCATAATAACACCTCCTTTCTAAATATTAATTTATTCTTTTATTAAACATTAACATTATTTGTATAGTAATTGTCCACATTATTATTGAAGATACCCTTGCACTAAAAAATATAAGTGTTAAAAGAGTTAAAATTAATACATTAAAAACTCCAATCCTTCTATTTCTTCTTATATTCTCTTTCTTCTTCATGGGCATCTTATCATTAATAACAGGCGCTCTATGATAAACACAAAATATATTTATTCCACCTAAAACTAACTTACTAGTCAAATCCAACTCATTATTTATAGCCAAAATTATTATTAACAATTCTATTATAAGTGTTGCAATAAAACACTTAATCTGAGAATCTTCATGATATCCTCCTATAAATGGTTTTGTAATTACCATAACAAAAATTATAGTAATAGCTTCCTTACCATATCCAATAATATAAAATAATATAATTTCAAAAACAATCTTAGTTATTTCATATAAAAAAACTTTTAAGTTATATTCTATTTCTTCCAATTGATCTGTAATAAAACTATTATCCTTTGATATATAACATATTATACTTTTAGTTATCTTTTCAATCATATGTACACCTTGCAACAATTTTCATTATACATTATTATACTATTTTTGTTCATTTTTAACAATATATTAGAAATATTTCCCCGACTTTTTTTAGTGTTTATATATTAATAACTTTTCCATTTCCTATACCCATATTACATCATTCTCATTACATTTATTATGTAATATAACTCGAAAATTAAATATAAATTAACTCCCAAACTTTTTAGCATTGCTAACATAAATATAAGAACATATCTAATAAAAAAGTAGCTCATAAGCTTAAGAACTTATGAACTACTTTCTATATTATTCTAAGCTTTCACCATTTGATGAAATAACTTTTTTATACCAATCAAAAGATTTTTTCTTTCTTCTTTCTAATGTTCCATTTCCTTCATCATCTCTATCTACATATATAAAACCATATCGTTTTGACATTTCTCCAGTAGAAGCTGAAACTAAGTCAATACATCCCCAAGTTGTATATCCAAGTAGTTCTACTCCATCTATTTCAATGGCATCATGCATAGCTTTAATGTGCTCTCTTATATATTCAATACGATAATCATCATTAATTGCCCCATCCTCTTCAATTACATCTTTAGCCCCTAATCCATTTTCTACAATAAATAATGGCTTTTGATATCTATCGTAAATAGAATTTAATGTAATTCTTAATCCAAGTGGATCTATTTGCCACCCCCACTCGCTAGCACTTAAATATGGATTTTTAACAGATGCAAATACATTTCCCTCAGTGGTTGGAGCCATTTCTTCAGTACTTGCAACTTTACTTGAATAGTATGAGAATGATACAAAGTCTACAGTATTATTCTTTAATAGCTCTAAATCTCCTTCTTCCATTGCAGGCATAGTATCTTCTCTTTTCATCTTCTTTAGAGCATAATTAGGATACTGTCCCCTTGCTTGTACATCTATAAAGAAATAACCTTCTCTATCCTTTTCCATTGCCTTCCATACATCCTCTGGTTTACAAGTATAAGGATAAGTGTTTCCTGCAGCAAGCATACATCCAACCATATTATTATGATCAATTTCATGGGCTATCTTTGTTGCTAAAGCACTTGCCACTAGCTCATGATGAATAGCTTGATATTTATCCTTCATTTCTGTTTCTTTATTCTCAATTAATAATCCTGCTCCCATAAATGGTGCATGAAGTATCATATTTATTTCATTGAAAGTTAACCAATACTTTACTAATCCTTTATATCTTGTAAATAAAACTCTACATAAATTTTCATAGAAGCCTACAAGCTTTCTATTTTTCCAACCACCATATTTCTTAATTAGATGAATAGGGCAGTCAAAATGTGTTATTGTAACTAAAGGCTCAATTCCGTATTTATGACATTCTTTAAATAGTTCTTCATAGAATTTTAGCCCTTCTTCATTAGGAGTTTCTTCATCTCCATTTGGGAAAATTCTTGGCCAAGCTATAGACATTCTATAAACCTTAAAGCCCATTTCTCCAAATAAAGCTATATCTTCTTTAAAATGATGGTACATATCTATACCAACCTTAGCTGGATAGTATTCTCCTTCATGAAAGTCTAATGTATTATCTAAACCTAGCATGACCTTAAAACGATTCTTTCCATGTGGTGTTATATCCACATTTGCTAGTCCTCTTCCACCTTCGTTATATGCTCCTTCACATTGGTTTGCAGCTGTTGCTCCTCCCCATAAAAATCCTTCTGGAAAACTCATATTAACTCCCCCTTAATTAAAGTAGTTCAAAGTTAGTTTCTTTAACTTCTGATGAATTACATCCTATATATAGTTTGAACTTTCCTGGTTCTGATTTAAATTCCATACTAGCAGTATAGAATCTTAGCATTTCTTCATTTATTGTGAATTTAAACTCTTTCTCTTCACCTGGTTGTAGCTCAACCTTCATAAATCCTTTAAGTTCCTTAACTGGTCTTACTACGCTACCCTTTATATCTTGAATATATAATTGAACTGTTTCTAATCCTGCCACGCTACCTACATTTTTTACCTTTATAGTAGCTATTATTTCACTATCATTAGTTAGTTTATCTGAATTTAAGTTAATATCCCCATACTCATATTTAGTGTAAGATAATCCATATCCAAATGGATATAATGGACTGTTTTCTACATCTATATATCTAGAAGTAAATCTTGAATTGTGAATAGAAGTTTTTACTGGTCTCCCTGTATTAAATTCATTATAATAAAGAGGTGCTTGCCCTACTCTCCTTGGGAAGCTCATAGTTAATTTTCCTGATGGATTCACATCTCCAAATATAACATCTGCAACTGCATTTCCCCCTTCTGTTCCTGGAAACCATGCTTCTACAATTGCATCAACTTTCCCTACTACATCAGTTAACACAAGTGGTCTTCCATTAAATACAACTAAGACCACTGGCTTTCCTAACTCTTTTACTTTTTCTAATAAATCTAGCTGTATCTTTTCTAGAGATAATTCTGTTCTACTTCCGCCTTCTCCACTTTGAAGAGGATGTTCACCTAAAGCCATAATAACAATATCAGATTTCTTAGCAGCTTCAATTGCTTCATCCATATCTTTTTGTGGATCAACTTCTATTTTTTCTTCTTCTACAGCTCTACCAAATCCACCTAATATAGACTTATCTTCAATCATTTCACATCCTTTTGCATAAGTGAAATTCTCTTCTGATACCTTTTCCTTTACTGCATCCATAAGAGTAATAACATCCTTTGGATTACTGTTAATAGCCCATGAACCAGACAACACTCTACTTTCACCATATGGCCCTATAACAGCAACCTTTTTATCCTTTGAAAGTGGTAATACACCATTATTCTCAAGTAATACTATTGATTCTCCTGAAATCTTTCTAGCAAGCTTACGTTTTTCTGGTGATAAGATTACTTCTTTTTCTTTATCAATATTTGCTCCTCTATATGGATTTTCAAATAAACCTAGCTTATTTTTAAGATTTAAAATACGCCATACTGCTTCATCAATAAGTTCTTCGCTAATAACCCCATCTTTAACTAAACCTTCAAGCTGATTTGAATAAACAGGTGTCTTCATATCTATATCAACACCAGCTTCTATTCCAAGCTTTGCTGCTTCTCTATCATCTTCTGCAACTCCGTGAGCTATAAGTTCTTGAATTGCAGCATAGTCTGAAATTATTACTCCATTAAAGCCCCATTCTTCTCTTAACACATCTCTCATAAGCCACTTATTGCCTGATGCTGGTATACCATCAACTGTGTTAAATGATGTCATAACAAGCTCACATCCGCTATCAACAGCTGCTTTATAAGCTGGCAGATAATCTTCTCTTAATCTTCTTTCAGACATATCAACGGTATTGTATTCCCTGCCACCTTCTGGTGCTCCATAAGCTGCAAAATGTTTTACGCAAGACGCTATATTTTTATCTGGATTTAAATCACCTTGATATCCTTCAACAAATGCCTTTGCAAATTCACAGTTTAAATAATTATCTTCACCTGTAGACTCCATTACTCTTCCCCATCTAGCATCTCTAACCAAGTCAACCATAGGTGAAAATGTTATGTGAATTCCTGTAACTGCTGCTTCTTCTGCAGTGTTACTCATACCTTCTTTTACTAATTTAGGATTCCATGTACATCCTAAAGCAAGTGGTACTGGATATGTTGTTTTATATCCATTTATAATATCAGCCATAAATAATAGCGGAATTTTATGTCTGCTCTTTTCTAAATACTCTTTTTGTATCTTTATTAATTGCTCTGCTCCAAATACATTAAATATTGATCCCACATTATCTACTACTTCTTGATCTATTCCTAACTTTTGTTTTGGCCCTACTGCTAAAGCGTCTGACTTAAAAAATTCTCCTGATAATTGAACTAGTTGGTATATTTTTTCTTTTAATGTTAAGTCATCAAATATTTTTTGTAATTCTGCTTTATTCATTGCTACACCGCCTTAATATTTATTTATATAGCCCTTTAAGGAATAGAAATTACATTAATGTATTTCTACCCCTTAAAGTTAATTTTATTTTTTCAATTCTTTGTACATTGTTACCATCTCTTCTATTAACTCTTTAGCTAAAATAGATGTCATTAAATGATCTTGAGCATGAACCATAATAATACTGTAATTAGAATTATCTCCATTCGCTTCTGCTTGTAATAACTCTGTTTGTGCATTATGGGCAAGTAAAGAACTTTCTTCAGATTCTTTTAACAACATTTTTGCTTCCTCATATTTTCCTTCTCTTGCCTTGTGAAGTGCTTCAAACGCTTTTGTTCTTGCTGTTCCAGAGTTTGATATTAAATTTAGTGCTATTAATTCTTGATCCATTGTCTTTTCTCCTTGTTCTAAACAGTTTTTATGCTTATACAGAGTCTCCTGAAGCTTCTTGTTCTTTTTCAGCTGCTAAGTATTGCTTATCTAATAATTTCATAAATGGTACCCATATAACAAATCCTAATACAAAAGTGGCTATTGTTATAACTACAGACCAAGGATTGAAGTTAGTCGCAATTAATTGTTGTATAATTGGAGGACAAGTCCATGGTGCTTGGAATATTGGAATTGCTCCTGTTAAAATTACTAATAAGTAAGCTAACCCAGCTTGTAGTGCTTCAACAAATATCCATGGAAGCATTAATGTAGTATTCATGATTACTGGTAAACCAAATACAAATGGTTCGTGTATATTGAATAGTGCTGGTACTAATGATAATTTACCTATAGCCTTTGATTGTTTTGACTTACCAACAACACATAAAGCAACTATCTCTGATAATTTAGCTTGTCCTGTAAAACAAGTAAATGCTGCTGTTAAAACATATGGTAATGGTTCTCCTGCATTAAATGCTTCTAAGTTTGCTGCCATTGCTACCATTGCAATTGGTTGCCATACAGTATTTAAAACTAAATTTGTTCCATGAATTCCAAAGAACCAAAGTACTTGCGCTACGATAAGTATGAATAAGAATACCCATATGTTATTACCAAAACTTAAGAATGGTTTTGTAATAATTGTATCAACACAGTTTTGTAATGTACCAAATGGAGTCACTTCAAATATTAATCTAATAGCAAGTGCAACTAATATAGCACCACCAAATGGAATAATTGATAAGAATGGTTTTGCTACATTTTCAGGAACTGAATCTGGCATTTTTATTGTAAAATCTTTGTGATGTAAATATGCTAAAACACTTATTGATATAAAAGTAACTAATAATGCTGGAAATACCCCTGATGCCCCTAATACATTAGTTGGAATAAGTCCATTTACAATTGCCCCTTTAATAGTTTCACCATTTACAATTACATCTGTAACTGCTGTAAATGGAGTTACTAATAAAAATGAAGCTAAAGCACACATAATACCATAAAGTGGATCTATATTTTTTTGTTTAGAATAACTTCTTGCTGTACCTATAATTACATATATAGCTAGTAATCCCAATGTAATAGGACTTATTGGTGAAAATATCTTCTTTAATATAGCATCTACGCTTGGCGCAAAATCACTTAAGAATGGGAAGTTACTTAAAATAAGTGCTACTGATGCTATTAACGTTACAGGAAGTGAAGACATCATACCTTCCTTTATTGCTGTCATAACTTTGTTTCTATTTATTTTTTCTGCTAGCGGCATTAAATATTTATTTAACCCATTTTCTAACTTTTCCATAAAACTATTCATTTTATTTCCTCCTATCATTTAAGACTATTCATTAATCATTTTCTTAATTTGTTCTAATATATTAGCTCCATTGCCCATACCATAATCAACTGGGTTTATTGTACTAAGTGGTTTATTGTACTTATTAGCTATTTCTAAAAGTTGATCTTTTTTATAAGCAATTTGTGGTCCTAGTAATATAACATCGTAATCTTTTATTACTGATTCTAATTTTTCATATGCTTCTGCATTTATTGTCCATCCTTCTTCTTCTGGACCAAAAGCAGCTACAATTTTTTTCTTTACTAAACTTGTCGACATTCCAGCTGCGCAAATCAATAAAATTTTCATTTATAATTCCTCCAAACAAAACATTAATGATATCATTTACATTATTTTTATATAGCAATATCCATGCCATACACTTCTACAACTTTATTTTTTCTTATATAAAAAACAAAAAAGATGCTGTAAACCCTGTATTTACAGCATCTCTAAATATTAATATTTTTTATTAATTTCATGTGTATTTTCTAATTATACTGATCAAATCTAAAATATACACATCATGATTCCAAATATACACATTGTTTTATACACATATACTATAGGTTTTTAATTAATGTGTATACATAACAAATTTCATCATCAACAAATTCCATATCGCATTTCTTTTCTATTGGCTTTAAAACTTCTTTTATTTTACTTATCCCTTCCTTATCTATTGTAAGCTTATCTCTATCTATATGCTTTTCTACATGTTCCCCAAGTTTAATTCTATCAATGCTAGATATCATATGCATTATTACACCTACTATAGTATCTAAATTCAGAGTTAATCCAAACTTTTCTTCAACATTATAAATAAATTGAATCAACTCATCTTTAGTAGAAGCTAAATCATAAGTTTTTATTTCCCCTTTAAATGCCTCAATTATTTTGCCACACATATCTTCTGTATCGTCTTTACCTTTATTTATAGGTGTAAACTTAGAAGACTCCATCTCAATAAGTTTTTCTATTTTATTAAATCCTTCATTACTAAATAATTCACTTGATGGAACAAATGGTATTCCATATATATCTGGATTTACACTGCCCACAATAGCTATAATATTTTTTTCATTTGAAAGTCTTTTTATCTTAATTAACATATCTTCTCTATCTAATATAGACATAGCATAAATATCAATGTTTTTATCATTAACCACTTTATTGTTTTCTATCATACTCTTAAGCTTAACTGCAGCACCTTCGCCAGTAATACATAAAGTAACTATTATATTCTCTTTTTTATATTCATGCCTATTATAATTTGTGTCATCATAACTAAATGTATATTTAATATTATCAATAGTATCTTTATATATTTCTTCAATATCGTTATTAATTAGTGCTTTTCTTGCAACTTCTATGGCAATAAGAGTACTTACCATATTTATTACTTTAATCTTTATTCCAGTTTCACTATAAATTAAATCTCCGAACCTATCTAAAGATCCCATATCTACTAAAAGAATTACTCCAGAACCTTCATCAATATTTTTAACTATTTCTTTTATATCTTCATAAGCTTCCTTTGTAGATTTATCTAAATCCATATCATATGAATAAGTATTATTGCTTCCAAGTAACCTATTTACAACATTCTTCATAGATGTTGCTGTACTATCACCATGCATAGCAATAAGCACTCTTGGCTTATTATCTACATATTCATTACTATTTGTATATTCTTCAGTTATGAACATTGTTATAAAACCAACTTCATCCTTAGGAATACTAATCTCATATACCTTTTCTATGTTATGCGCCAACTCTAAGCATATTTCAAATTCTTTACTATGATTAGTTTGTATTTCTTGTAACTTATGATTAACAATAAATCTTCCTTGCTTAATTCTTTCAATAGAGGTACTAATATGAAGACACAGACTATAGAATATTTGCTTTGTAAATACCCTCTTCAATCTTATTCCTACACATTCCATAAAATCTTCTACCATTTTTATCAGAACACCATCTACAATCTTAGATATTTCTTCTTTATTAATATCTGTAGAAATTTTATATATATAATTTTTAAAATATTTATCTATATCCATGCTCATAATCATATAGATATCATCTTTATTTAATCCTCTATTCTTAAGCTGCTCCATACGATTTTCAAGGCTATTATATAATGTAACAAGACTATTTTCTGATTCTCTTATAGATTCAATTGGCTTTTCTTTATCCCCTGTAAACTTAAATAAGCTCTTTTCAATTACTATTTTATCTATCGCTTTTTTATTTGATTTATAATTTAGTATTCCCCTTTTAACATAATCAGGGAATTGATTAATATCTACTACTATCTCTTTATTTCTATTTACCATACTGCTTAAAAAGGCATTGGCACAACCAAGCTGAATATCATTCATAAGTTGTCCAACATTTCCTGTACAATTGTATAATAAAAGGCTTTTTATAGCTTCAGGCGTTACTACTACTTCCCTATTTACTCTCTTTGCTTCCATATAAAATGATTCACTTATTAGCTTAAATCTTTCTTTATATGTTCTCTCTGTAAGAGATGGTATTGAAATAGTCATAGGTATTCTTCTACTAAACGTACTTAATAAAACTTTCTCTTTCTTTTCAGTTGTTGCACATATAATTAGTAAATCAACCTTTTTATATTTTTCTACTTCTCCTAAGGGACGATACTCCCCTTTATCAATTAGGTAGAATAGAATTTCCTGTCCTTCTGGAGGTAATCTATGAATTTCATATAAGAATAATATTCCTCCATTTGCCTTTTCTACAATCCCCTCTCTATCTTCATTCGCTCCTGTATATGTTCCTTTTTTTACACCAAATAAATAAGAAAGTAATAATTGAGGATTGTTTGCATAATCAGCACAGTTAAACGAAATGAAAGGAGCCTCTTCATCTAATACTTTAGTTGATTTAGCATATTTATATATTGTTTCTGCAAATAGTGTCTTCCCTACCCCTGTTTCTCCAAGCAACAAAGTATGTAATCCCCTTGGAGGATACATTATAGCTGCTTTAGCTTGTAAAATGCATCCCTTTAAACTATCTTCACTTCCAATTAATTCATCAAATACAGAAACTTCATCTACCTGAATTTCATCTAACTTATTTTCAATTAATAATTCTTCAGTTATTTTATAGATAACAGGTTTCCCTTTTATTTTTATTAGTTTTTCTTCTCTACATAACTTATTTAAAACCGCACTTACATTGGATCTTTTTAACTTCATACCCTCTGCAATATAATTGGTATCGCAACCAGTTATAATTCCATTTTTTCTTTCCTGTTCTCTACAGACGTTAGTAATAAAATTATATATACTATCTTCACTAGTTTTTTCTCTCATATTACTTCCCCCTATTATCTTTTGCTGTAAACACAAAGTAAATATTTACATAGAGATTATATCATAGTTTTTTAAATTAAACACTTTAGCATATATACAAATTTAAAATCTATACAACGTTAAAAGGAGTGGCTTAAAGCCACTCCTTAACTTATTTAAATTTTATTCACTACTCTTGCAATATCACATATATCTATTATACATCACTGCTTAAAGCACAGTCTTTGCTATATCCTTCTTCTGTGCTTTTTAAATTATACTTTCCGGCCACTAATGATAACTCTATTAAATCTACCTTTCCAGCACCGTTAATATCCTCTAAAATATATTCCCCTATACTTTTAAATTTCACAAAAAACTCTTTCTGAATTATAAGAATTCGTTTTTATCAAATCACTTTCTACTACATTTAAATATATTTTATTTTCTATTCTTCTATTTCATATTCAACATGTTCTAATGTCATCTTTAACTTTTCTTTTTTATTATCATTATTATAATTTAAATAATGAGTATATAAAACATCAATTACAATCAATGCGGGAACTTGCGGTGATATTTTATCAGAAACAGCTAAATTTTTAAGACCTCCAATTAATACAAGTTCATCATAATAATCTCTATACTCATAAACTTTATTAGCTGATATCATGACTGTTTTTGCGCCCTTATCTTTTGCATCTCTTAATCCTTCTACAACCTCTTGAGTCCTTCCACTAACACTAATTCCTATAACTAAAGATTTTTCATTTACCCTAGTTATATTCATTCGAATAGAATGAGCCTCTGCTAAATAATCAACATCTAACCCAAGACGCATAAACCTTAGCTTAAACTCTCTTGCCACAACAGATGAAGAACCTATTCCATATACATAAACTCTTTCATATTCATCCAACATATTGGCTAATCTAATCATTTGGCCATTATCTATTAAATGATATGTCTTCTCTAATACTTTTTGATAAGAATTTAAAACTTGCTTTGTTAAAATATCTAAATTTTTATCAGTCTTTTTAGATCCTTTATACTCAAATAAAAATTGACGATATCCACTAAATCCAAGCTTCTTAGAAAATCTTGATAATGATGCTTCTGAAACAAATAATCTTTGTGATACTGATCTAGAAGATAAATCATCATCACTTACATTATTAATAAAATAATCTGCAATACTTTTTTCGACATTAGTCAAATCTTCATATGCCGCTTCTATAATTGGTATAACACTTTTACTATAAGTAGTTAACATCCTCACCATTCCCTTTTATTAATTATTATAGCACAAAAAGGGAAATATCTTCTAAGTATATTCTTTAACTATAGGTTTAATTAGTTCTGTTAATTTTTCATATCCTCTTTCATTCAAATGCAGGCCATCTTCATAATATTCCTTTATTGCCTCCTTTTTCTCATCAACAAAATAGTTAAATATATTGACTAACTGTACTTTTTTATCTAGAATTAGTTGCTTATATTGACTATGGATCATCTCAACAAGATCATTGCAACGAATACCTGGAACTTGATGATAACTTCTTAAGGCCTCTACACACGGCAATGTTGATAATAAAAGAATTTGCGTATCAGGACAATTACCTCTAATTAGATCAATTATATTTTTCACATTTAATGCAATATCTTTAGGTGACAGCATAACAGTATTTCCCAAATCATTTATACCTATCATCATAACAACAAGCTTTGGATTATACTTAATTACAGCCTCATCAACAATCCATAAAAGTTCATTTGATGTTCCTCCACCTATTCCACAATTATACTTCACAGCAATCTCAGGAAAATATTTATCTAATTCATACATCTCAGTTATTGAATCGCCAAAAAATACAACTCCATCTTTTTTAGCACTTTTAGTCTGTTTAACTATTGATAGCATTCTTTCTAATTGCCCTTCTCTTAGCTGATAATAACATGGATTATATTTCATTGTTTCACGCATTTTTTTTCACCTCTATTTCCAAGCCTATCTCAAACATCCTTCTCCACGGCATATATACCTTATTAATTATTACAGGATACTTTTTAGCTAACCTCATAGAATCATAATAACTTTGTAATTTTTGTCCAATAATATTTTCAACTGTATCTTGTTGATCCTTAAAATCGTAGTAAGATAAACCTAAAGAAACAAGATCATTTTCAACTACACTCTTTCTCACAATTGATTGATAAAAAACATCTTCAATTATTCTATAGCACAAGTTATTTAATGTATTTATTATTCCTCCAATAAATGCTTGCGCTAAAGTTGTTCCAAGTGAGTTACAATTAGTATTCCAGCCTGCATAGCTAACTAAACTACCTAAAATATTCATTTCATCTAAATAGTCAATAAGCTGTACATCCCCACCATTACTAAATGCACTATCACATAAGGCTACCTTATATCCTTCATTAATAAAGTCTTTTATCTTATAAGCAAAATCTAAAAGGTTTCTATAACTTGTATAAGTTATATCTAAATCATTTTTATCAATAAAAGATTCTTGCATAACCTTTCCCGGGGAATTAATAGCTAAAATAATATCTGCTTCCTTAGCACTATCTACAATCCTAGCTTTGCACGCACGAATATGGGACTTTAAGCTTTCAAACATAGGACGATCCTCATATTTAGGTACAATTGTTGGTCCTAATACTGATGAATAGAATGGATATACCTTTGGTTCCACATTTAAATATTCATTATATGCTCTAGCAAGCAATGACATAGCTACTTCATCTGCACCTGGATAAATCATTGCTTTCATATCTAGTTTTTTCTTTTTCACTTCTTCAATGACTACTTTCTGCGATATAGCTGTATATCCATAAGGAGAAGAATCATCTTGAGGAATAACTAAGAAATCAATATATCCTTCTTCTAGATATTTAACAACCTCTAAATTAATCATAGTATTAAAATCTCTTCTTGATTCATAATCATTGACAATTTCTTGAGGTATCTTTATTCCATCAAGCTCTTGTTGCTTAATTTCATCTAGACCGTGCCTATTTTTATAATCTAACAAATATTTTCTTCTAAATAGAGCATAGCCATAGTTTTGATAATAATCTGGTTCTTCCTCACTTGAATCATAACTTGGTGCTCTCATAATACAATTAAAAGCATAAATTTTTATTTTAGGATTACTTTCTTTAATTCTTTTAATAACCTTTAATCTTCTAATAGCTTCATTCTTTTCTAAATGATGAAGACGTGATGGAATTAATCCACCATAAACAAGCATATCTATTGATAAAACAATGCTATCACAATCATGAATATTATTGTATAAAAAATCGGATATCTCATCTGCATTAGCTGCTATTTTTTTTCTACCTAACAGGCTCATATTAGGTTCTTTTAATTCTATTGATTCATTAGAATTGCATATCATTTTCGGAAATATTGTATTACATGGTCTCTCATCTAAGGGGATTAATAGTATCTTCATATTCTAACCTTCTTTCTTTTATACTGACTCCTAAAAAACGCCTATCTTCACTTCAAACATTTTATACATGATATAATATCTTGTAGTGATTCTAATATACTTTTTGATTTAATATGCCTATACGGACACTCAATATCTGATACTAGATATCCTTGTTTAACAATAGGGAACATATCAAAATCATTGGGAGAATCGCCTATCGCATATACCTCATAGCCTGGATATAAAGTTTCAATAGCATTTCCCTTAGAAGCTTTTTTATGTAAAATTTCTAAAGATGTCTTTGAGGTTTTAACCGCTTTTGTATTTTTATATTTTGAATTCACATATTCTTCAATTTCATCTAACTCTCTCTCTACTCCTATAAGCAAAAATAAAACTGTCGGCTGACATACTATTATTTCTTCATAATTTTCTCGTATAATATGAGAATCGTAGAATTCTTTAGGGAAATCAGGATCTCTTTCTGTTTTCCAATAACGGTTAGAGACAGTATTTAACTCAATACGGATATCTTTATTTTTTATATATAAATAAATATTCATAGCCTCTTCTTTATCTAATAAAATTGCATTATACTTATTCTCTTTACTCACTACTGCACCATTTTGCGAAATTCTATGATGAATATCTAAGTTATATTGTGTGTCAACCCTTATAATATCGTGGTCTAGTCTCCCTGTACAAATGGCAAGTGCACATCCCATTTTTTTTAGTGAGCTCAAACATTTTAATGTTTGAGCTCCTCCTATAATCTCATTACGAGAATTTAATAATGTGCCATCTAAATCAAAGACAACTACCTTATTACTCAACCTTTTCCGCTCTCTCTTTATTCATAACTTTTACAAATGGGATGTAAATAAAAATAGAAACAACTAATATAACTAGACCTACAACAGCAGACATAAAGTCTCCACCAGTAGCTAAGAATGAATTAATAACTGGAGGCGTTGTCCAAGGAATCAAAACATAAGTATTTGCCATTAAACCAATTTGAGTTGCTAAAACACCAATACCTAACCCTGCAAGAGTTGCACCTATCATAGGAATAATTAAGATAGGATTCATAACTACCGGCAAACCAAACATTAATGGCTCTGAGATATTAAATATTGCAGGAATAAAGCCTAACTTTGCAATAACCTTATAATCACTTCTCTTCGAAACTAAGAAAATAGCAATGACTAAAGCTAACATATTTCCAGCTCCACCCATAAATGCAACTGAATCTAAAAATGGTTTTGTAATAACTTCTGTTGCTGCTTGTCCAGCATTTATTGCAGCTACATTTGATGCTAGGCTTGCTAAGTAAATTGGTTCTAGTATAGGATTAAAAATATATGCTGAATGTATACCAAATCCCCATAAAAGCATATATAAAATATATATTATAATTAACCCTATAGGTGATGATACAATTGCAGAGAATGGTGTTTGAATCCATTTGAATATTAAATCATTTAATGGTGCTCCAATAGCATCTGTTCCAATTCTTAATAATGCAAATATAATAACTGTTAAGGCAACTGGAATAATAGAATTAAATGATTTTGCAATTCCTGTAGGAACACTATCAGGCATTTTTATAATTAATTTCTTAAATCCCAAGAAAAATCTCATTACTTCTACTGATAATAAGGCAGATATAAATGCAGTAAACATACCTGCTGCACCTAAATAGTAAGTAGTTAAATATTCTCCTATAGTTCCGTCAGCCACAAATGGAGTCAAACATAAGAAACAAACAACTGCAGTAGATCCAGCAATAGATGTATTAATTTTATATTCCCTTGCTAGCGCTTTGGAAGTAGTGAATACTAATAAAATTGCCATTACAGACATTGAAGCCGATCCGATAACGTTTCCAATTTGTGCAAATCCACTACATGGTGTTCCAAACCATTTATCTAAGTAATTACCTTCACCAACAAAGACACAATTAATAAGAGTAAATAATGAAGATGTAATAACAAGTGGCATAATTGCAATAAAGCCATCCCTAATTGCACTTAAGTAACGATTTTTAGATAACTTTTCAGCAATAGGTAACAATAGATTTGAAAGTTTTTCCATCATGATTTTTTCCTCCTCTTATTTGGATATTTGATCAACAAACCTTTTTGTTATCACTTGTGGTCTAGTAATAATTGATCCCACTACAACACTATAACACCCAAGTTCTAACGCTCTTTTTACTTTTAAAGGAGTATCAATATTACCCTCACCAATTACAGGATGTTTTACTGAAGCAATAATCTTTCTTATAATTTCAAAATCATTAGCTTCGATTTTATCTGTTTTACTTTGGGGTGTATATCCTACAAGGGTTGTTCCTATAAAATCAAATCCCAACTCATCAGCATGTATTGCTTCTTCCACAGTTGAACAGTCAGCCATAAATAATTGATGTGGATATTTTGATTTAACTTCTCTAAAGAAATCATCAATAGTTCTATTGTTTAGACGTAATTGCGATGTTGCATCCATAGCAATAATGTCTACTCCCTCCTCAATCAACGAATCAACTTCACTCATAGTAGGAGTAATATAAATATCTGTTCCTTCATAATCCTTTTTTATAATACCGATAATTGGAAGATTAACTTCCTTTTTTATTTCATGAATATCTTGTACACCATTTGCACGAATGCCTTTCGCCCCACCTACCTTTGCAGCTAGTGCCATCTTTGACATGATAAATGATGAATGTAATGGTTCGTCATTTAACGCTTGACATGAAACAATCAAACTATTTTTAATCTCTTTCATTTCTCTCCCTCCTCTTGTTACTAATTTACTTTCTAATTTAAGACTTTACAACTATTTCAGGGGGTTTAGAATTTACTTTCATTCTTTCTTTTTGTACATAGTCAATAAAAGCGTTTTTGAAAGTAGTTTCCATGTAAAACCTTATAACCCATTAACTAACAAAAACTGCCCTAAAGCAGTTTTTCTTTTTATACCAAATAAATATGAAAGTAACAATTGAGGATTATTTGCATAATCTTCACAATTAACATGTTTCCCTTTTATTTTTATTAGTTTCTCTTCTCTACATAACTTATTTAAAACGGCACTTACATTGGACCTTTTTAACTTCATACCCTCTGCAATATAATTGGTATCGCAACCAGTTATAATTCCATTTTTTCTTTCCTGTTCTCTACAGACGTTAGTAATAAAATTATATATACTATCTTCACTAGTTTTTTCTCTCATATTACTTCCCCCTATTATCTTTTGCTGTAAACACAAAGTAAATATTTACATAGAGATTATATCATTTATATACTTACAATAAAAGGAGCAGTATAAACTACTCCTTTTATTAAATCTATTGAATTATTACTGACTTTATTTTATTTTTAACATCAATTCTATTGAATGGTTTTAATATATATCCACTTACTCCATATTTAGCTGCTTGTGCTACCACTCTTTTATCACTTATTGACGAAACAATTAATATTGGAACATTTCTAAAATTATTATATTCTCGTATTTTCCTTAATAGTTTAAATCCATCTATATTAGGCATAATTAAGTCTAATATAAATAAACTTACTTTCTTTTCACTATTTTCAATAAAACTTAGATGTCTTATAGCATCATTTGCTGAATCAAAAGGCTCTACATTATATCCCTCTATAGTTAGAATATTGTCTAATATGGCTAATGATATTGAATCATCATCAACTATAATAATATTCTTATCTTCTTCAATAAAATTATTATTTTCTACCTTAGGATTATTCATCTTCTCTATCCATTTAACTTTACATGACTCTAGTACTTTTCTATACCTCTCTAAAAAAAACTTTTTTGATATTATTTTTAATATTTCTGTATCTAAGTAAGCTTCCTTATTATCAGAAATTAGTATTATATCACTTTCTTTACATGTTCTTTTTAATAATTTGGCACAGTTAAGCGAAAAATTATTTTCATTAATATCTTCAACAATTATTATTTCATAAAAATCCTTAGGTAAAGCTGAAATAATCTGAGTATTATAAGCGCTAATTATATTAACATTAATATTGGAGTCCATTAATTCACGAATTATATGTACATACCCATGTAAGTTATTTAGCAAAAACAAAACATTCTTCATAAGTCACCTCCAACACTTAAATACTCCTTTATTTCATCCAAAACATACTCAAACTCTCTTTTAAACTTAACTAAATAACTTTCAATAGCAACTTCATCTGCATCACTTAACGCATAACAAAGTTTGTCACTTACCACCTCTAAATTTTTCATACTTAAATTAGCAGCAGTTCCTTTAATTAAATGGGTCACTTCATATGCCTCTATATAATCTGAATTATTAATTAAAGATTCTATCCTCTTAATATACTCCCCATAACTCTCACTAAACTTTTTCAACAAATTAAAAAACAATACATTATCTCCTTGTAATCTTATCATTGCATCTTTATAACATATAAATCTAAATTTCATTATTCATTCCCCTCAATTATACCTAAATATTTATTAAAAAACTTTTTCTAACTTTTCTATAAATACACTCTTATTAATTGGCTTAGTTAAACAATCATTTACCCCAGATTTACTAATTAATTTCTCACTTTTATTTAATGAACCTGCAGTCATACCAAGTATTATAATACTTTCTGCATTCCAATGATTGCTATTACGTATTTTATTACAGCACTCATAGCCATTCATTTCTGGCATTATATGGTCAATTAGTATAAGATCATAATAATCCTTATCTGAATCAATAAACTTTTTATATGCCTCTTTTCCATTAATAGCAGCATCAACCTCAAATCCCAGGCTATTTAAAAGTTCACATTCTATAATTCTACTTATCTCATCATCTTCAGCAAGTAGTACTCTTTTACCTTGTCCTATATTAGAAAAATTTTTGTAACAACTTACATTTATAAGATTAGAATCTATAATTTTTAATGGTAATGTAATATCAAACCTAGTTCCATGGGCTAATTCACTTTCTACTTCAATTTCTCCCCCCATTAAATCCACAATTGATTTTGTTATTGATAACCCTAAACCTGCTCCACCATTATGCTTAGAGTTAAACTCATCTGCTTGAGTGAAAGGAAGAAACATCTTATGCATAAATTCTTTTGTCATTCCTATTCCATTGTCCTCTACTGAAAATACAAATTGGCCGATGTTATTAGATTTAATTTTTATAAGTTTAATAGATAAATGGATTTCTCCATTCTCTTCAGTAAACTTTGATGAATTAATAATTAAATTAATTAATATCTGTACTATCTTATTTTTATCACATATTACGCTAATATCTTCTAAAGAACTTATATCTATGGTATATCTTTTTTTCTTTTGCTCTAAAATTGGTAAAACTATTGAGTTTACCTTTTGAATTATTTCTCTAACACTTACACATTCCTCATATAGTCTAAGTTCACCTAATTTTCCTTTAGTCATGGTTAATAAATCATCAAATAAATTTAATAAATTATTAGATGCAATTAGTGTATTATTCAAATAATACTGTAATTTTTGTTGATTATCTTTATTCTTTAAAGCTAGCTCTACAGAACCAATAACTCCATTCATTGGTGTTCTTATCTCATGACTAATATTAGATAAAAATCTTTTCTTTCTATAATTTTCTTCTTTTAATTTTTTATTTTTTTCTCTATATACTAACAATAAAAACAAACTAAATTCTATTAAAAATAGAAATAGTACTATCAAAATAAAACTTCCTTTTTCAATACTAGCTACACTCTGCTTAATAAGTTTTGAATCAACAGAAGTAATAGAATAAAAATCTTCTGTATATTTAATAGGATAAATAGACACTATTTGGGATCCATCTTTATAATTTAACAAGTTAATTGTACTTTGTTTATTTTTTATTTTATTTTGTATATCTAAAATTTTATTATTCTTATTGTAGTCATTTAATTCATTAAAGAAATTTTCTCCAATATTAAATCCACTAGAATTATTTTTACAAATAATCGTTCCATCAGAATGTAAAATATACTTGTCCATTTCACCTATATTTTCCTGATGATCACAATACCCTACTACTTCACTAGATCCCTCTTTGGCAAAAATAACTCCTGTAATCTTTTTATCTTGGTATGTAGGTATAGCTATGTAAAATATATATTCATTAATTTGTTCATCAAATTCATATTCAAAATAATATTTTTTTCCACTTATAATCTCATAGAAAAACTTTTTATTTTTAACATCATAATAATTGTTATTAGCAGTTACTACATCTCCATTTAAATTAATAAATCCAATATCATAAAATTTAGTATCAATTAATACATCATTCAATAGATTATTTTTTTTATCTTTATTAGTTTCTTGACTATATATATCCATAAAATCTGATAAAAGATATAACAATTGGACGCTTGTCTCAAGTTTGTTTTCTACTAAACTAAGTTGTGCTTCAGATATAGACCTTATACATTTTTTTCGATTGAAATTTAAGTTTAATTTTACTATTGATATATAAGATATAGAAATTAGTATTAGAATTGAAAAAGCTCCAATAAAAAAAAATCCTTTCGTCCAATAATTATTGGATTTAATCTTTAAACTCATAACTAATTCTCCTTATTTCTTCAATATTATCTATATATATATCAACTAAATAAGGATCAAACTGAGTTCCTCTTTTCCCTTTTATGTAATCCGTTGCCTCTTCAATAGACCAACTATCCTTATAGCTCCTTTTCATTAATAATGCATCAAATACATCTGCTATAGCTACTATTCTTCCTTCTATAGGTATTTCATTTCCCTTTAATTGATTGGGATACCCTAACCCATCATATCTTTCATGGTGAGATAAGGCTACTATCCCCCCCTTTTTTAGATATTTACTTCTACTATTTTTCAATATATCATATCCTATTGTTGTATGAGTTCTCATTACTTCAAACTCTTCTAAGGTCAATTGTCCACTTTTATTAATTAGCTGATCGCTTATTCCAACTTTACCCAAGTCATGTAGTTTAGCTGCATAATATATTTCTTCTTGCTCTTCTTCACTCATACCTAATGCTTTTGCTAATACTTTTGAGTATTTAGCTACTCTTATTACATGATTTCCTGTATCTGAATCCCTTTTTTTAGCCGTTTCAACTAACACTTCTAAAGTTTCTTTTTCACGCTCTGTAATACTTTTAGTAGCTTCTTTAATCTCATGAGCTAATACCATCGCTTTATTTTCAACTCTTCTTTGATATTTTCTTAACTCCAATAAATTTCTTACTCTCATAATAAATTCATATTTATTAAATGGTAAGTACAAAAACTCTGTAGCTCCACTTTCTAGTGCTTTCAACTTTATAGCCTCATCACTGGCGGCAGTAATTAAAATAATAGGTACCTTTCTATCAAAACTTCTAAACTTCTTAATAAATTCTAGTCCATTCATTTTAGGCATTATATAGTCAACAATAATAATATCCGGTTTTTTCAAATTCATATAATCTAGAGCTGTTATTGCATAATAAAAGTATTTAATATTAACTTCCATGTCCTTCAAAAACGAAGCAATAACATCATGATTAATTTTGCAATCATCTATATAAAATAAATTAAGCTCTTTCATAATATTCTCCTTACCGCAACAAAGCAACTTCCCAAAATACAACAAACTTATTAAATAATTGTTATAATTATTAAAATTATATTAGAAATAGACTTTTCATTAAACCTTTGTCATTTTTATTCACTGTGACACTTTGTGAATTTTAATATATTAATATTTCTATCTCCATATTCTTATTTATATTAACAAAAAAGTGCTTTATCAACTCTTGTCTCTCTATATTATTGATAATATTTACAGCTTGTCTTATAATATATTATTAATTATTTTGAAAACGGAGGAGATAAAATGTACTCTAATGGATTTAGCTACTTATTAAAAAGCTTGAAAATTTCTCCATCAAAAATGGCACAAGCTTTAAATGTAGATAGAAGCTTGGTAAGCAAATGGAAAAATGGTTCGAGAAAAATAGATACTAATGCTGCTTACTTTGATAATGCTATTGATTTTTTAATTGAAAGAAATAAAGAGTTAGAAATTGAATTCCTTGAAAAATTATTTTCATCAATTTATCATATACCTAATAATTCATTAGGTAATACTTCTTCATTAATAACTTCAATAAAAAAATTCATCTTTGATGATATTAATAACTACCAACAAATTATTGATAACTTTATTAATAATGGTTCTATATATTCAGCTAACATCTCAATTTATGATGATGAAAAGAACGCACTTTTAGGAATTCTTAATTTTCTGAACTCCGCTATTTCATATGGAAAACCTCAAAATTTATTATTTGTATTTTGTAAGTCATTAGATTTAATGATGGATAATAAAGATTTTAGAAATGAATGGATAAATAAAACTTTAATGCTCTTAGATATGGGATGTAATTTGAATTTTGTATATTCAAATAGCAATAGTTTAAAGCTCGGATTATATTTATCTCCATTAATAAATCATAAAAATTGTAATTTTTTATATTTTATTGATTCCCTTGATAACTATTACAATTATTGTTTTCACATAATGGAACATAATGGAGTCTTTATGTCTTCAAGCCAAATAGTTGATAATGAAACACAGTTTTACAGTACTTTATTTAAGGATCCAATCAGCATAAAATTTTATACAGGATGGGGTAAAAATATTCTTTCTAGATCATATCCCACTTTCTACAATGTAAGTATTTCTGAAGTATTAGATAAATTTGAGGTTAATAACATTCAACTACCTAATAAAGATTCTATTAAAAATTCTTATTATAACTATGGTTCTTTTCCTCTAACATCTATAATGTCTGATAAATTATATTACGAAATACTTTGTAATTCAGTTGATAATGAAATAGATAGGGAATTTTATTTCAATTGTTTTAAATCTATTAAGAATTCATTACATAAGAATCCTAACTTTTTTAATATAGATTTTTATTCTATTAATGATCTTATAGAATTTTCAAATAAAGAATCTATTATATATGAAAGTATGTCAGACATAGCGCCAAACCTAATCCTTACTAAAGAACAATTTAAAAGTCATATATCTTGCTTAATAGATTATTTATTAAATACTGACTCTTATAATATTTGTCTTATTCCCGACATATCCAAATTTAATAATAATTTATTCTACTGCTGGTGCAAAAAAAATGAATTTTTACTTGTTAATAATAATAATAATTTTTTAGATTCTAAATTTACCACTAATACTCCTTTAGTTAATTCCGTTTCACTCTTACTAGAGAATACATACTTAAATACACCAGATAATTTTAAATCAAAAGAATATATAGCTAACTTTTTAAAAAGTTTATAAAAATCTTCAATACAGTGGATGAAATATATAATTATATAAATATAAGAACTTTTATTTTTGTATAAAGACAAGTCACCTAGATGACATTGCCTTTTTTCAAAGGTTATGCTACAATTTCTGGTAAGTAAATACAAGATACATGTTTGCCGCCGGGTAAATATGTTAAGCGTCAGTTATCCTATCCGTAGGCCTTTTGGAGATAGGACATTCTGGCGCTTTATTTTTTAGGAGGACTATATGAAAAATAAATCTCAATTTAAGGAATTCGCCCGCTACTCTACATTAAATGTTTTAGGTATGATTGGCTTATCATGCTATATATTAGCAGATACATTTTTTGTTTCAAGGGGATTAGGCGAAAATGGTTTAACAGCACTTAACTTAGCTATACCTGTATATAGCTTTATTCATGGAAGTGGCTTAATGCTAGGAATAGGTGGTGCCACAAAGTATTCAATTTTTAAAAGTAATAAAGAAAATAAAAATGCAAATACCATCTTTACAAACACCTTATGTTTAGCTACTGTTCTATCTATTGGATTTGTACTAATTGGTATTTTTCTTTCTAAATCTTTAACTACTGCTTTAGGGGCAGATTCTGATGTTTTTAAAATGACAAATACATATTTACAATTCATCCTTATATTTGCTCCTGCTTTCATTATGAATGATGTACTAATTTGCTTTGTAAGAAATGATAACAGCCCTAAATTATCAATGTATGCAATGCTTGGTGGAAGCTTATCTAATATAATTTTAGATTATATATTTATATTTCCATTACAACTTGGAATATTTGGAGCTGTATTTGCAACAGGACTAGCTCCTATAATTAGTATGCTTATACTATCCCTACACCGCATAAAGAGAAAAAATCAATTTCATTTTATAAAAATAAAACCTAGCATTAAGATAGCACGCAATACTTTATCATTAGGTTTTCCATCCTTAGTTACAGAGGTCTCCTCTGGAATTGTAATTATTGTTTTTAATATGATTATACTTAATCTCATAGGTAATGTAGGTGTTGCTGCATATGGAATAGTTGCAAATTTATCTCTTGTAGTTGTAGCAGTATATACTGGTATTGCTCAAGGAATTCAACCACTTATAAGCAAATCTTATGGAGGTAATGATATAAAAAGTATTAAGTTAATATTTAAATATGCAATGATAACTATGTCTATTATTTCATTCATACTCTATCTAATTATATTTTTCTTAGCAGACCCAATTGCTAAAATATTTAATAGTGAAAATAACATTGTATTGCAGAGTATTGCAACAAATGGATTAAAGCTTTATTTTATGGCTGTAATATTTGTAGGATTTAATATTATTCTTCCTATGCTTTTTAGCTCTATGGAAAAAGCCTTCCTAGCTCAAATTATTTCTTTATTAAGAGGATTAGTTGTTATAATTCCTATGGCTTTTATACTATCTGCATTAGTAGGCTTAACTGGGGTGTGGCTAGCATTCCCTATTACTGAGAGCTTAGTTTCAATATTGGGCGTAATACTTTTATTTAAAATTAAGAATTTAAATTAAATAATAAAAAGTACCACATATTCTTTAATAATGTGGTACTTTCCTTTTATCTTATTTAATCCTAAAATACATCTCTGGTGTGTTTTCATCTATAATTCTAAACTGATATCCTTCATTTTTATAATAATCTATTATATCTGGAAGAGCTTTATAAGTATTTTTATTCATATCTGTACAATGCATAAGCAGTATTATAGGATGTAAGTTTTCGCTTCCCTTAATAGCTTTCTTATATAAAACATTAGGGTCAAGCTTTTGATTCATTCCATCTGTATTATCTAAGTTCCAATCATAAACTTTAAAGTTATTATCATGCAACTTGGATAAAAACTGTTTACTTAAGTGTTTGTAGCTGCCTCCTGGAAATCTAATTATATTAGGAGAGACTCCAACTACTCTATTTATCTCATTCCTGCATTCTACCATCTCTTTTATAAATGTATCCTCATTACGATAAACATACTTAAATTTATGATTATATGTATGTAAACCTATACCATGACCTTCATTATGAATTCTTTTTACTACATCTTCTCTATCTTTTATCTGATTTCCAATAAGAAAAAATGTTGCTTTTACATCCTTTTCTTTTAATACATCTAACACCCCATCCGTTACCTTAGAACTTGGTCCATCATCAAAAGTTAGATATATAATTTTTTTATTAGCATAATCTTCATTATAAGTTTGTTCCTCTATATTAAAAACTTTAACACTAGGAACACTTGCACCAAGCATAAAGATTAAAACAAGCATACCTAAAGAAAATAATAAAGATCGCCTTACTCTATATTTCACTTTTTTTCCTCCTTATTACTTATAGATTAAAACCCATTACAATTTATCTTGTACCATTTCATATATTTAATTCACCTTTTTTATTTAATAAATAAAAAAGGTGGGGTAGATATTTATTTTGCTTGTTCCGTCGCTGGCTCCAAGTCACATCAAAACAAATATCCACCCCATTCTCTCATATGAGGATGGGATATATTAAAAATATAAATTTCCCTCTTCATCTTATCTAAAAAACTCTACATTTTTTATTATAAACACTATTAAATACTTGCCTTGTAATATTGTCAACTTAATTATTATAAAAAAAATGAGCTAGCCAGTAGATTGAACCCACTAACTAACTCTAAACAAATATCTTAAACGGATGTCTGTAGCTCACAAATGTTCTTATTAATTTCTTTCATCTCTAATAATACAAGAGTATCTAAAATACTATTTAATTTTAAAATTTCTTCTGTCCCTCCATATTTGATGTATAGGTCCCCAACAATTATACCTAATTCTTCTCGGATCTCATCCATCTAAATCTTCATCCTCCTTTAGTTTATCAGTATTAATTATATTTATATGGAATATTTAGTCAACTTTTGCTTATAATTATAATTTATACATTTTTACTATGTAAGCGTTATTGTTTACTTTATTAATAGTTACAATAATACTCATTTGATAATTTTAAACTATTTCACGTAAATATTTTAAAATTTGATATTTTTTCATTCTTATAATTTTATTTTTGTAATTAAATTGTAACAATAATTACATATATATAACTTTTACCAAGACAATATTAATTATCACGCAAGAATAGTTTTTTATCCTTTTATGAATAAAATAGAAAACTAGGATACTTATTTTATCCTAGTCTTCAATATAATTTAATAATTTCTTTAATACTTACAATAATACCAAAATAAAAAAAACCGTAAGCATTTCGGTAAAAAAATACAAGTTTATACCTTTTTAACCTTTTTTATTTATTACCTACAAACCTAGTAAACATCTAACTTTTATCATTATTAATATTATTGTTGTCCTTTAATAAGAAAAGTGTTTTTATCCTTTTAGGGGCAAAAATAGGGGCAAAATTTAAGGCTAGGATACCAACTATATCCTAGCCTTTATAAATATAATATACCTTTAATCTGATTTCTAACCTTCTACGCTCTAATGGAGATAATGGGTTAATATCTTGCCCTAAATTTTCTATCTGCTCTATCTCTTCTATGCTATATCTTATCGAGTTAGGAAGTGGTACTCTTCTTAATAATCCAGCCTTTTCAAATGCTTCAATAGGCTTAGTTGATTCGTAATTCCATCTTTTAGCTAAATTTTGTCTACTAATTAATGTTTGTTCCATACGCTATTACTCCTATTTATTATTTCAATATTTTTTATTATTATCAAATAATATTAAATCTAATCATTGTTTTGTTATATTAATTGCAAATTTTAAGACTAGGGTATGGCTAATATCCTAGTATTTTTATATTCAACAAACTCTTTATTCATGCTATAATATTAATGAGGGCTCTAGATATAAATTACATTATTTTTTTGTACATCAAAAAGGACTAGATTAACTTTATAATTAATCTACTCCTCTTTATTTAGATATTAATAACATAACACTTTTATAGTATTATCTGTTATTTTGATTTTATGTTACTGGAGCATATAATAATTAAATCTTTTAATTTTTATTTTTCCGCAGGATGCTTTGAAATATATCCTTCTATATCTGTTTGATAAACCAACTCATTATATTTTTCTTCAATAATATGAACTATGCATTTACCGTTTTTTACTATTTTATTTATATCGTCTTTGCATATATTTATGATTGCTATACTATCTTTTAAATATATTTTCTTTACTAGCCCTTTAGCTGAATCCCACTCTCCTTTTCCTGCCAATGGATAATACGATAATATTATTCCGAAATTTTTATTTCTATTTCTTAATAAACTATGAAATTTTCCAATCCATGTAACTCCGATTTTTTTATTATAATTTTTACATTCAATAATGATTTGCTTATTATTTTTCATTATATCTGGTAATATTTCAGACTCTATTTGTCCTATATTATTTAAATCTACCAAAACATCTATTTCGTTTGAACTATCCCTTATATTTAATTTATTGTTATACATTTGTGTTGAAAGAAATAATTCATCTGATATTCTTTCTAATATTTTCCCCTTGCTTATTCCTTTCATTTTTTCTGATTCTTCAAGCTCTAAAAAAAGATTTTTTACTCTCTGTCCAACTTCTCCACGAATTCCATAAAGTTCGTTTATTAAAAATTGTGGATCTTCTTCAGATAGCTTTAACAACATCTTCCTGTAACTTACTATACCATCTAATAACTCTCTATTCATTCACTATTACCCTGTAAACAATATATATATTACTTAGTTTTTTGCATTTCTTATCACACATATCACATTCATCCATTGGTACATCATAAATATTCTCATATATAGTCTTATCTGAATTGTTATTAGGATTATCACACCAAACTTTATAATTTATTTTTACCACTTCATTTCGTGCTAAAAGAAGTAATAGTTCATTTGCTGTATCATAAGAAAGATTTAAGTTATCTTTTATAACATCAATATCTATTATTTGATTATTATATAAACTTAATATCTTAACTAATAAATTAAGTTTATCATTATTAAATTTAAACTTATCATCATTTTTTAATATTGTTGTTAATTTTATCAATAAATTCGATAACATTATTCATTCTCTCCATATCATTTAAATTACTATAATGAAAATCTATTAAATCTCTATGTTTTCCTTTATAATTAAAAATAATTTTAGTTTTTAAGAATTTTTTATTTTCATCACTAGTATTTCCATTATATGCATTATTTAGCCACCTTATTTCTCTATAATGTTTGCTAGATAAAACTTTCTTTTCAAAAATAAAACCATCTATAATTTCTTTAGCTTTTTCACCAAAAATCTCTTTATTATTTTGAACTAATTCCTCTAATTCTCCTAAAACAGGCATAGTTCTATTTTTACCATACTTCACTATTACTCCTTTTTCTCCAGGAAAACCCATAGAGCAAACTTCTTCTTCTGCATCTTTAGGATAGTTTTTTACTATTTCGGCCAACGGAGCTCCAAGTTCATATGGAACAATATCTAAATTTAGTTTACTACAAAAATCGGATATCCCCTCAATAGTTCTTGAATAAAATACATCATCCCTTTTATGAACGATTCTATCAAATCTATACTCTAATATATTATATTTCTTATTTATAACCATTAATAATGGATACCTAATATGTACTTTTTTTCCTGAATCACTATCAACACAATCTATTTCTTTATGAAACTTTATTGCACATATATTTTCATTATCTATATATACAGGTTTAGAAATATCTTCTTCTTTAAACTCGTTCCAATTATATTTTTCAATATTAATCGCAAACTCTGATAATTTTTCAAAATTAACATTATATATTTTATATGGAATTGAATATTTGTATCCTTTATTTATTTCTAATAATTCAATCTCCTTAATTGTATTACGATTTTTCTCTAAACATTGCCTAAATTTTTCTTTTTGAGCAATAGAAACTATATATACAGCATCAACATCTTTTTTCTTTTTACTGGCAATTTCTGATTCTAATAATTTTTTTATCAACTTGGAACGAGTTATATTGTTGTAATCTTCCATTACAGTATTTAATAGTAATTTATTATATCTTTCAATTGGGTCCATTAATTCTCCTCCATTATCTCTTGTTTTTCATAAATAAATCAAGTATAATAAAGGTATATAAATCGAATACTTTATTATACTTGAAAGCACTCTTGATTTGCAATTATAGTGCTTTCTTTTATTTTATAGCTTGTACATTTATCACGCAAGTTTTTCGACAATATATATCAAAAATAAACATAAATAAAAAAGGCAGCAGATAAGGATTACTCCCTACCTACTGCCTCTTTATAAGTATAGTACTATTAATAAGTATAACCAATTATTTAGTTAAAATAAACCTCTAAAATTATTTGTTAAATTTTTGTTATTATTACATATTTTTATTGATTTTTATTTTCTTACTATACTATATTATTACTATAGTATTGATTTACTACCCACAAGTAGTAAAAGAGCGATTAATCTTTCCATATTGTGATTAATCGCTCTTTTTTTTCGCCACTAAAATAAAAGATAGTGCACAAAGATTACTCCTTATACACTATCTCTTGTGAATTATTTTCAGATACAACTATATTATACTACTTAGCTAGTATATATGTCCAGCATGCAGGTCCTAAATTACTGTCGTTGTTAAACCCTAATTTTTTATTTAAAGTCACAACAGCTTGATAAAAACTTCCGTTTCCCTTAGCTGGACCATATGAACCGTCTATAGGCCCATTGTATAATCCTAATGCTTTCATAGCACTTTGAGCTAAAAATACATATGTTCCTTTTTCCCCATAGTTTAATACGTGTTTCTTACATTCATTTAACAATTTTCCTTCCTCCTTAATTTGTGGTTTTTCTTCTTTATTACTAGTTTCTCCTGCAACCAATCCATAATGTGATGCTATTCCATCTATAATAGAGTCAGCTATTGCTTGCTTATTATTGTTAAATATAGCCAAGTCATTCTCATTGCTTATAAATCCTAACTCTACTAAGCAAGCTGCCATATTAGAGTATCTTAATACGTAGAATCTACAATTACTAGCACATACTTTTACCCCTCTATTAACTGGGAATACATTTACTAAATTTTCATGAATTTTATTTGCTACTTCTGGCGATTTAGTAGATCCATAGTCTATCCATGTTTCTACTCCATTAGCAGAACTATTTCCAAAAGAATTCATGTGAATGCTAACGAATATGTCTGCTGGAATTCTATTAGCATGTTTTACTCTATCTTCTAAAGAAACAAAATCATCTGTTGTTCTTGTATATCTTAATTCTAGTAGTGGATACCTTGCAGCAGAATTATCTAGATAAGGTTTTAACGACAAGACTTGTTTTGCCTCTTTTGCTCCATAACTACACGCTCCAGGATCTGTTCCTCCATGACCAAAATCAAAATCAGCTATTATTTTTTTCATTTATATCTCCTCCTTCTTCTTCACTCCGACATTAATGTCGGTATCAAAATTAAAAGAGTAGCCTATTTGACTACTCTTGTTTTAACTCTTTCTTTTCGCCTTCTTTAAGTTGTGCTAATGCCCCCTTTAATTTTTCTGGTATTGGTAATCCTAAACCAGCACAATTCTCTAATAAGCTTATACCTTCGTTGGCAATATAGAAGTAACATACTAATGTTCTAAATACCCAGTTACCTGTATTCAATAGTCTATCTAATAATACTGCTACAATAAGAACCACAAAGATAACCGCTTTTCTAGCTATTCCTTTTAGTCCTACATTAGAACTTACCTCTTTATTTATGTAGGCTCTAACAAGTCCTGTAATGTAATCTAGTACTATAAAAAACACTAAAACCATTAATGCTGTATCCCATGTACCAAACAACCAAGTAAACATTGTACCTATAAAGGCAACTCCCATTTTAATACTGTTAAAAATTCTTTCCATCTTTCTTTACCTCTTTCCTTTCTGATTTTTTGTATAAAAAGAGACTTAGAATTACTCTAAATCTCTCTTAAATCTTATTAATTTTTAGTTCGTCCTTTAAGTCATCTCATCTTTACTTATTTTGACTTCTATCTTGTTCATAACAGCAAAATTTATATTTTTTCCCACTTCCACATGGACAAAGTTCATTTCTCCCTGTTTTCGCTTTAGGCAAAATTTGTTGCTCTCTAATTTCATTCTCTTGCGTACTCTCATAAATTATATAATTATTCACAGTTTCAATATTAATATTACTACTAGGTGTATTGCTTCCAAAAGTATTTAAAAAGAATCCTATTATAGTTATAATTAAACCTATAAAAGCATACAATTCATCCCTTGTTTTTGGCATAATACTTGCAAGTCCACTTAATTCTGGTGCTTTAGAGTTTAATGTTTCCTCAAAACTCTCTTTTGTTAATATTCTCTTATTTTTCTCTAATGTTAATTTTAGGTTCTGTAGTTTTTCTTTTGTAACATTACTGGCTTTAATAATTTCAATAGTATTCCCTACAAAATTAAAAGTCCCTTCAATTGTATGAGCCTCTCCACCACAATAAGGACATGTTGCAGTACACCCTGATATTGTTATATTAACACTATTACTAGCAGAAATCCCGGAAGATACTACTTGTCCACATTGTGTACAAAAAGCTGGAAGTATCATAAACATCACCTCGATATTTATATTCAATACATGCCTCTCTTTTCCTCTTTTATATTAAAATAAAAATCCCCAAAAGCATAATAAATATTGCTTGGAATTTTTGTGGTATAATGATATCTCCCTTATACAATTTATACGAATAAAATAAGTACCAAACAAATACTATTAAATTTAGTATATTCATGATTAACACTTCCTAAAATTATATTTTTATATCATCTTTTTTATCTTTAAGCGTTCTTCTCTAATACATCACAAGTACCATCTTTTTTAACATCACTACTAATAGTAATACCTTGGCAACCATTAAAGACTACATTTGCAAAGTTTGCACAAGTAATCTTTTTACCTCCACTTACTGATAATTGACTAAAGTCACAGTTAATGAAAATTACCTTACTATCACTAATAGAGAATCCGTTAGTTGGCAATTCACTTAACGACTTGAATATCATGTTTTGAAATTTAATTATTGAACCGTTGCCACTAATTGTAACTCCTGTATTTTTTATATCATATATATTTTGTTCCTTAGTACTACTACTCGCCCATATCCTTATATTATTAAAGCCATTTATATTTTCTAATTTAGATTCTAATGGCATTGCACTATTCAAACCAGTTAGTTTAATACCTATTGATTTCTTAGATTCAGAATTTTGAAGTAGTGGAAGTACATTTTCACAATATACTTTGTTATTGGATTCTATCGCGAACTCTCCGCTTTCTATTGAAGTATTTATAGGTAATCGTATATCATTTCTTCCTAATACAGTACTTTGAATAATTTTAATTTTTTCTATGGAACTAAGCCATTCACAATTTTCAATAATGTTATTTCCACCAAGATTAATCATAAGAATATTACCTTGAATTGAACTATATCCAGTCAAATTAATTTGTGATAATCTACAATAACTACTAGAAGATAACTTTATAAGATTTTCACTGTTAGGGGTATTATTAAACAACGATTGAAGATTTTCTACATTTACATAGAAAGCTGAATCTATATCTAATAATGTTTTGCTGATATTCTCACCGCTACACCCTAAAAGTGATATATTTCTACTTGATCCATGAATATAATAAGCCTTCTCTTTAACATGGTCAACACCACAATTAATTAGAGTTGAATAAATTACATCTTTTGTTTCAAATCCATAGTTACATATATTAACAGAACAAGCATTGAACCTATGAGCTGTACCACCTAGAATATTAAACCCTTTGTTAACATTATTTATATTAACATTATTATAGTTCCATGAATATCCATTAATTCTACAAGCTTCATCAAAGTAAGCAATAAATATATCTTCTAATGTAATTTGGGCTATAGCTTTGCTAAGTTCATCCTTAACTGTAATTGCTAAATATTGATATGAAGGCTTAGAGTCACTGTTACCTTGTAAGTAAATATATTTTATATTAACATAACTAACATTAATTTTAATACAGTCTTGTGTACATTTTAAAATAGTTGAACGATTAGGAGTATAGGCATATCCTGCACCCATTATTAATTTGGACTTATTTATGTTCAATTGAGAACTTACAAGATATGTCTTTCTACCAAATATTACAATATTAGATAAATCACTATCAAATGCTTTTTGTATAGCTTCTGTGTCATCTGTTATACCATCACCTCTCGCCCCAAACATTTCTGGAGTAACATAATTAAGGATTACTGGCTTAAACTCACCATTTTCATAAATATAATCACACTGACCACCATCATTAGGGTAATAATAACCAAATAACCTAATAGACTGTCCGTTTTTTAAACTATCATCTGATACCATATCAGAATAATTCAAGTAATATTTCACTCTTTGTTCCAAGGACGAATTAATTCCATTTAATCTTTCGGTATATTTTTCTTCTATTGCACCACTAGTTTCTTTGAAATATTTGTCCCATTCATCTAATTTAATAATTCCATTCAATAAAGCGGTAAACTCGTTAGTGCTTTCTACTGCTCCATTTATATCTATACTAGGTTCAACATCTATGGGAAATATAATTGTACTTAGAAGTTCTTCCCCCTCTTTTATTTCTAGTTGGCAGTTAACTTTTCCAGCTACCGCTAAGATTTGATTGGTAAGATTTAAAGTGCATTCCCCATTAGTGGCATTGGTAATAGTCAAGTCATTGTAACATTTCGTATTATCTGGCTTAAGTATCTTTGCCCTAACTGTTTTCCCTGTCAAATTAAAAGGAACACCTTTATCGAGTATGTTAAAAGTTAATACTCTTGCGGTGTCCCCTTGTTGTGTATATGGAATTGGCATAACATATTTTTGGTTTATATTTAAAACAACTCTATTTGGATAAACCATTATCAAATCCCCCCCATTTCCTCTATCTTCATCTTTACTGGTTCTATATACTCTTCTTTCTTTATATCTTCAATACAGAAAGGATTATTAGTTCTTGGATTTATTACTTTATTAACAATATAATTAGCTAAAGAAACTACATAAGTTGTATTTATCATATAATTCCCTCGCTTTGCATAGCTCGTATTTCTAAATTAGTTAGACTTGCTATTACAGAATTATAGGAAACTCCATTTATAAAAACATTTCCATATAATTTTATATCTCCTTCTTCTATATCTATACTTGTATTTCGGTCACTTATTAAATATATTCTATCCATAACAACATCAAATCTTCTATTTTCTACTCCTAAACTCATAATAGAACCGCCACCATCTCTTTTGAACCATGCAAAATTATCCGCACTAAAATTCATTCCATTGTCTGCTTTTACATCTAATAAATTTCTAGAATATATTCTACCTGCGCCAATTTCTGTTGAGTAAGTCCCATATGGCTCATTTTTTTCCGTTTTAAAGGTTCCAGTATTTAAATTCCATTCTGAATTTAATCCTTTTATTATTCCTTTATTAAAGTTAACTTCCCCGGTTTCTAAGTTTATACTACAATCCCCACTAACGCTTTGTATTAGAATTGCGGTTAGTATACCAGTTCTAATTAAACTAGCATTTAAAACTCCATCTATAGTAAATCCGTAAGTATATTCGCCATAATAGCCTGTATTGCTAAAGCCCAAACCATGCTTATTTAATCTAACTACATTTATAGCACTATTTATATCTTTACTATCCATAGCCAATATTTCGTTTTGTCTATAAAGCACGTAACTGTTAGTAGAACCGCTATTAATCATAGATTGCACATACTCTGCAACGGAGTTATTATTTTGCTTTATTTGGTCTTTAAGTTGCTTAATAATAGCACTGTCACTTACTGTAGTACGTTTTTCCTCGATTGGAATATTAGATAAGGTCATAGAAAGTGGCTTTTGCTTCATAACATCAAATTTTCGACTAATAACCCTAACTTTCAAATCTATTCCTAATAATGTTTCTTGGATTTTAACTGTATCACCTAAGTAAATAACCTCACTTGCTAGGTGTTTATATTCCTCTGTCATAGAAAGTGGTATAAAACTAAGATTATATTCTGCCCTTAATTCGTCAACGTGGTTTTTAGTGTATTCTAAATTAACCCTTCTGATTAACTCGGCTTGTGCTTCCTCAAGAGTGTCATAACCCTCTGTATCATTTTCTGTTTTCACCTTAACATCATCATATTTAAACTCCCTAGGATAATACTGGTCGTATTGCTCTGCAAGTGGGGACATTACATAACCTTCGTGAGTAATTCCATCAAAACCTACGCCCTTCGCCATAGTACAAAGTTGGTCTAAATCTGTAGTTCCTTCAAATCCAGTTAAGTTTTTACCTCTACGAATTACAACTCCTCTATCTGTTCCAATTCTATCGTTTATAGAGAGTGTGTAACCCCTTCTTAAAACCTCGCCACCCCAACGCTCGATAAAACTATTATCAGCACCAAGCAACGCCTCTTGTAGCCTTTTGCGTTGGTAATAAGCAGTATTCGTTACAGAAATATTAGATTGTAATACTATTTCTTTTTTCTTACCGACAGCATTAGTAAGCATATGACTTAATGCACCTTGACCATTTGTGTTTGTTGGTCTAACATCTTCTAGCCATAACGTATTACAAGCATGTATTGTCATTTGAACTGCAGCAACTGTAATATATCTACTCTGTTTCTTAACCTTCTTTATTACAAATATTTCTGTTCCATAGTCAAGTTGACATTTTAATATGCTTTCCTCAACTAATTCGTTCCATAATCCTCCACTATCTACTAGAAATTCTGCATCTAAAACATAGTTTCCACTTGTTATATCTTCCTCAACGTTGCAACTCCTGCAGATATTATCTAATACGGTTCTTGTCTTGGTTAAAACTGTGTCCTTAGGAGTACCTTTAGGAAAATGACTTATTTTAATTATATTTCCATTCATAAAAGCACCTCCTAATTCACATATGCCGTATTAGGCAACATAATAGCTTCTGTAATGTTTCCAATAAGTTCTATAGTGTTATTACCTCTCTGCAACGTTGGAAAGAATGTAGCAGTAAAATCGTGGTTTGTACCATCAGCATTTACACACCTTAGGTTTTTTCCATCTATTTCTATAACCCCATTAACTCCCTCAACAATAAAAGGCTCACCATTAAACACAACTTGTATGTTCCCGGTAGCCTTTATCTTTAAATTAACCTCACCCTGGTATGTTCCTTGGTAGTAAAAGTTGTTTGTATTTAATATATTTATTGGATATTCTTCTATCTCTGTTAAAAATGGTTCGCATAGAAAAGACAAGGTTGTTGTACCTTCCCACTTAATTTCTTGTACCCAGTTAGTTTTATTTACTCTTTTAACTCTGTAAGCCTTGTTAGGTCTATCTAATAAAATCAATCTATTATCTTCTATATTAGTTAGCCAATCGTCTATTTGGTCAAAAAATTTCCAAAAGTTTTCATTATCCTCTAACCCTATTTCTATATCTAGTACCTTGTCGGGATATGCGCCAGTTGCTATGGTTAAGCTTCCGTTTCTTCCCTCAACTTCTTCATCTGTAACTTTTTCTTGGGTAATAGGAATATTAATTGGGGACTTAACTAATAAACCTAAATCACTATAATTTTTCTTCCCATTAAATATAAATCTATCTAACATTAATCAAATCCCCTCCTAATATGCAAATCGATTATTGTATTCTTCAAAAATATCTTGATATGGAGCAAATGCCATCATAGCTTCTTTTCCATCAATATAAATTTTTATTGGTCTATCTGCGATAGATTTAATCCAACTTTCTAATTTATCTAGTGGGAAAATACCTTCTGCATTGTTTCCTTGTCCCTTATTTGCATCACCAACACCAATTCCACCTGGTAATATTGTCTTTTTAGTAAAAATAGCCCCTGAAGAATACCAATCAACTCCTAGTTTTGGAACTGATGGTGGCATTAAGCTAAACTTACCTTCTAGCTTAAAGTGTGGCATTTTTAGTTTAGGAAATTCCCAGTCAAATTTGAAAAATCCTTTTATTTTATCTATTGCACCACCGATTATATCTTTTATTTTTCCAAATATTTCAGAAGCTTTTTCCTTTACTGTGTCCCAATTTTTATATAATGCAATTCCAGCAGTTACTAATCCAGCGACTACTGCTATTACTGCAACAATAGGTCCAGCTATTGCACCTATACTTATACCTAATCCACCAGCTAGCGTTGCTAAACTAGCAAATAGACCTAATAAACTTGGCAGTAAAGCAACTAATAATCCAGTTACCATAACAACCTTTTGAGTTGTTGGATTTAAACTATTAAACCAATTTACAAGTTGTTGAATCCATTCTACTAGCTTACTTACTATAGGCAATAATAATGTTCCCATAACCTCTTTTAAGTCCCCTAAGTCATTCATAAGTTGTTGGTGCTTACCTTGTGGAGTGTTAGCAATTTCTTTATTTAAATCACCATAGTTTGCTTTTAATACATCTGCTATGACACTTGCTCTCTCCATTTCAGTACCAGTTTGGATTATCTTTGCTTGTGCATCTGTCATTGTAACCCCAACTCTTGTTAATGCAGTTGCTTGTCCCTGCATAGCTTTACCAATCATATTCGCATACCCCATCATGTCCTCTTGAGTTACATTAACTCCTTTTTGGTTAACTGCAAGATTATACATACCATCACTTAAAGTTTTAATAGAATCCGATGTTAAGTTAAAAGTAGCCAATTGGGACATTCCAGCCATACCAACTTCATCACCGATTACACCCACTTTTTGGAGTTGACTAGCATATTGCTTTAATTCTTCAACATTTGATTGTGTTGCTTTTCCTGTTGCTATTAAGTTATTTCTTAACTTGGTTTCTGCCATGATTTGTACATTAGCCCCAGCCACACACTCGTCAGCAAAAGATTTAACTTTTCCCAATGCAAACGTACTCGCTATAGTTCCACCCAATCCTTTTAGAATAGAACTAAATTTATTAGACTTGCCGCCAACATTATCCATGGTATCTCCAGTCTCTTTAGCTTTTTTATCTACTTTATCAAGTCCGTTTAAAACTTCTGTATCATTAAGAATTACTTTCCCTTCTAACACAAAAGCATCAGTTGCCATCTACTCATCCCCTCCAAATATAGCTTGTAGTGATTGTTTAGCTTGTTGTCTATTTTTTTCTTTATCTATAACTTTTTCAGCCTTTTTAGATATAATCCCTAACTCTTTTTTATAATCTAAATAGCTTAAACTTTCCCCATTGATTTGTTGCAATAGATTATCTAAACAGTATTTTTGATAAGTTCTACTATCTAAATACTCAACTATAACCCCCTCTATTATGTCTATAGCTTCATTTATATTCATTTCAGCTATATAAGAATAGCACCCATTTTTAAATAGGATGCCTATAAGGCTATTTCCTATTCCCTCTACCTGGGTGCTAATTTGAAAAAAACTTGTACTGATTCACTTTTTATAATTGTCTTTATCATTTCTATAGTTTCAGTAAATTCTTGGCTTTCAATTTCTTTAATATCTTTATTAAATATCTTGCTTAAGCAAGTATATACTTCTTTCTCGGCCTGTGGTATTCTAGTTGCAAAATCATATACTAATGAAGCAGTTTCTCTTACTATTTCATTGTCTATATTTAAAATATTTTCTTGAATATCATTATTTTCTTCTAAAGATTTTTGACTTATTTCTTTTTTTTCTTCTTCTGTTAAATTACTATAGGCTTCTGAACCACCACATTTTTCAATCAGCTTATCTCTTAGCCTTCTAAATTCATTTTCTCTTTTAGTATTTAACGTATTGACCTTAGATATTAATTCTATTAATGTATCTTTTATTCCTAGTTTATTTACTATTCTTAATACATCTAGCGCTTGGCACGTTTTAATAATTACATTTTCCATACGATTCCTCCGTTATACTGTCTTAGGCTTATATATTTTAAATGGAGTTGTTTTACCATCACTATTATAAGCACCAGTAAATTTCATAGCAGTTGAAGCTTCATCTACATCTTTTAACTCTAATGATAAACCTTCTGGATTTAACGAATTAAAAACGTGAATTGCTATAGGATCCTCTGTTCCCAATTCTGTACCTACAATTAATAAATCTTTATAATTTTCGGCTGCTATTAATCCATCACTTGGCTCAAATACATCATACTTTGTACTTTCAGAAACTTTTTTATTTACTAAACTTGCATTTAAAACAGCTTCGTTTAAATCTAAAATGTTACCTTCTACTGTAACATCCCATTTAGTAATTCTTTGTTTACCAACTACGCTTCTTTCCATTCTTCCAGCGTATTCTATATCTCTAATATTAGGCTTTGCTTCAAACTTTATAGAATCTTTAGCTAATCCTAATTCTTTGGACTTAATTGTATCTAGTAAGGTATCTAGTTTTGTTCCTTCTAAATTAAAATCACCATAGTATAATACTGCTGAATCAACAATAAATTTCATACTATCCCTCCTAATATCTATTAATTAAATATTGTAAAACTACATTGTACTTATCTTCGTCTTTATAGCTTGTCATATAAGGCCTTTCTCTCGTAATTCTCGATTCAAGAATTACAGCCTTGTTCATTTCCTTGTCTATAAATTCAGCTAAATTTAAAATCTTGTATAATTGAGTGTTAAAATTCCCTACAATTCTTATTTGTAAAGTGTACTGATTTTTATAAACTTGATCTAGTACATTTTCACCAATCTTATATTCAACGGCTACTTTCTTAGTAAAATCAAAGTCACTAGGAATTAAATCAAAAACATTATCGGGGGATAACTCATTTAATTTACTCCAAACCTCAACTGACATTTGTTCAATGTAACTCATTTATTTTATCCCTCCTAAATGCTTTCTTAATATATCTTCCATTTCTTTAGTGCCACTTCTTAAAGCTGCTCTTAGATAACTTTTGTTTTCAAATTCAACCTTGGCAGCGTAAACAACATTACTTCCCCATGTTATGGAATAAGATTTATCACTTTTAGCTTTTTTAAATGTCAAACTCTTTTGCAATGTACTAGTCAATACTGGCACTATGCTCTGCATATTAGCAAGTTCTGTAACTCCAATTTCTTGGCTTGCATCTTCTAAAACTTCCATAATAGATTTTTTAATTCTTGGAATATTACTCTTGTAACTCATAATACTTCTTCGTCACTTTCTAAGAGTGCATACAAAGAATATGTACTCCAAGCTATTTTCTTTTCTATTGCATAAGCTTTATCGTTAATCACTACAATATCGCCAACTTTTAAATCCACATCTGAATACATAGATAAATTTGACTTAATATCGCTTCCCCATGTATACTTAATCGCTTTCTCATCTATTGGTTGGATGTTCACATAATAAGCATCATCTAATTTTGTGTAGCTTGTACTTATATGCCCAGCATGGTTGATTTCTGTTTTTTCGGTTTTATACATAATTGTATCTGCAAAGAAAATCATACTATCACCACACTTTAAAAGTCTTTTTCTTTGGCAATAAAGCTAGTACATCAGAAGTTAATGTAAATACTTCAACTCCGTTTTCAAAACTAATAGATTGACTTCCTTGGCTTACAGAACTAACACCAGCCACTTTCATTGTTAGCATCTTTTTAACATTACTAATAAGCAACTTTACTGCTAAATTAAAATCTTTTTTTATTTGTTCTTTTGCATATTCACCATCAAAATAATTGTATATAGCCAATATTGCCATTTCTTCTAACTCTTCATCTGTAAACATCTAATCACCTCTAAAAAAGAGGGGATGTCCCCCTCTTACTTTCTATTGACTATTCATTATCCCTTTTTCTTTTAGATCTGCAATTAAATTATTAAATGCTGTTACTACTGCTGCAACTTCTGCTCCACCATCTAACGCATCTACTTTATTTAATTTATTAATTACTGCATCTGCTCCTTTGGGACCAGCTGGTCCCGGATCCCCTTTTTCGCCTTTTTGTCCATCTGCTCCTGCAGGTCCGGTTTCTCCTCTTTCTCCTTTTGGTCCAACAGGTCCAGGAGTAAGCTCTATGTTTGCAATCCCTTCTTCTATATGATCTAATTTTGCTTTTGTTATTGTTTCTCCATCAACCCATGTTTGCTTTTCGTATGCTGCCATCTTTCATTACTCCTTTCCTACTTTTGCCTTACCAACTTTGGCTTTTCCAACCCTAGCATTGTCTAGGGCTTCACTAGGGTAACTTTGCTTCTTTTACACTTACGTATAAACCTTTTAATTTGTTATCTGGAACCCATATATCGTGGAATTTTCTATAATCCATGGCCCAAGCTCTAGCCTTTTGGTTTATTTCTGGGCTGAAAATTCTCATGTTATCTGTTTTTGAAACTGCAATAGGGCATTCTTTAGCCACTAATAAGAAGTTAATTGACTTTCCATCAGAAGCCTTTTCAAAACCACCTTTTGTTTGCTCTGATGTTTTACCATCATTAAACTTTAACTTTGTGTACATTTTGTTAGAAGTCATTTCTACTAGTGGTACGCCATCTATTGCTGGAACTCTTGTATCTACTCCATTAATTGCAAATGTTGCAGCCGATAACTTTTCGCCATAATATTGACTAACTAACATTGAAACATCATAAGTTACATAGCAGACTAAATCGCCTTCAAATCCTTCTTCCCTTATTCTCTTTATACCAGCCTTAATTTCGTCAACGATACTTGCCTTTGCTGGTGTATATCCATACTTGACTTGTGTGTCGTCAGCAACTCCAATAGCCATAGTTGCAAGAGAAGCTATTCTTGTTGCATCAATTTCTGGTACAACCTTAGTTCTTTGGAATTCTCCCATTATAGTTGAAGCAGTAACTACAAAATTAGTTTCATCAACGTCAAGTTCATCTATAGAGAATGATCTACCTCTATCGTGTGTCATTTGCTTTGTTTGATACTCGAAAGTAACTGAACCACCATTGAAACCACCATTTCTATCGTAGTCCCCTAATCCGTCCATAGAAAGCTTAGGAATCTTTACTTCCTTACCACCTTTATAGATTACCTGTCCAGCATTACCTTCCATCCAGCCAGTTCTAGCTTGTTGAACTGCTGCCTTATCTAAATTTTGTTGAAATAAAGTTGCATACGCTAATGTATTTGCCATAAAATATCACCTATCCTTTTTAAATAAATTATTTTACACCCATTGCACTGGCAATTTGTGCATCAAGTGCATTTGTTGCATCATCATTTGGTGGTACATAAGAACTTGTACCTAACTTCGATTTAACACCACTATCGATAGCACTATTAAACACTGTCCCTAATGTTTCAATATTCTTATCAATAGTTTCTTCTTTGCCATCACCATAAACAAAATCTACTAGTTCAGTAGGTAATCCCTTTTCTTTTAGAACTCCTGTATATTTGTTAATTGTATTTTGTCTTTGAATTTGGGCTTGTGATTCAGCAAATTGCTTTTCTAATTCTTCGATTCTTTCTTGCTCTGGAGTTTTCTTTCCATTTTTTGCTTCCTCAACTGCCTTATCTATAAGTTCTTTCATTTTGCCACTTTTAAAGGTTTCTACCGCAGATGACCTAATGCTATCATCACGAGAAGTCATATAACCTTTAATTGCTTCATTTGTTGTTAGTAAGTTTTTAAACTCATCAGTACTTAGCTTAGATAAGTCCACTTTCCCTAATCCCTTAAACTCGTCAGCCCCAAGGATTACTTCGTTTATGTCCCCATCATCAGCTATTGTTTCTATTAGTTTTAATAAATCACTCTTTTTCATATTTCCTCCTTGCCCCTTACAGTTCATAAATGCCCCATAAAGTTCAATGTAATATTATTGCTATCCCATTCTTTAAAGCCTTGTGGTAAGCTATAAAAGGCATAACAAAAGCACCTAGTTTCCTAAGTGCTGATTAACATTGTTCTTTATTAGAGTATTTTTCGTATAATTCATTCATCTTTAGATAATATTCTGCTCTTATATAGTCTGGTACTCTTTTATCCTGTGTGAAGTCTTTTACTAACTCAATTACACATGAAAATAAATCAGTATCTTTAACACTTACTTCTACTGCTAATTTAGCCATTATATATTATCCTCCTTCCATTCTTTATAAGTGGTCCAATTTATATCTTTTTTAGATATATTATCTATTCTTGAACGTGGCTTATACTCTTTACTTGGCAAACTAATATAAGTGCATCTACAATGAACGTGTTGAGGTAAATCTATAGGCTTTTCATCAGCTTTATAAGTTTTACCATCATACTGTTGGCACTCTCCACAAATCTTATCATCTAAAGTGCCATCATATAAAACCCATTCAATGTTGTTATCCTCTTGCCATTGATTATTAACTTCTTCTTGTACTCTAGCGACTTCATTTTGCACTAACCTTCTAGTTATATAAGCACTTTGATTGAACCTATCTTTAACCACTTTATAAATATCATTTACATTGGTATTACCTTGCAAAAAGTCTTTCATTTCCTTTTTTATAACTTTGGCAACTTTATTTTTATTGCTCCAAATCCTATCACTATAGTTTTTACCTTCTATTGTTGCATCTAATATTTTCTTTATATCTTTAGTTTTTATCTTATTCAGCTTGAAATCTAATCCTAAAGATAATAAAAAAGAATTAGAGTAATACTTATCCTCTGCTATCATTTTTAATAGCTTGTCTGTAGCCAACTTCTCACCCTTATATTGGCTTTCAAAAGTATTGCTAATAAGTATATCTAAATCCTTGTATTCCTTGGTATATTCAGCGTGAGATAGGTTTAAAGAAGTGTCTTGAATGTTATATCTAAGTAGTATCATTCCAACTTCATTTAAAATCTTATCTCTATCTATTTTTTGTTGTCTAAGTATATTTAAAAGTTCTTTATCACCTTGTTTATAAAGTTCTTCTGCAAACTCAATAAACTTATCTCTAAAAAGCTTCTGGTCTTTATTCATTTACAACACCCTCTTTGGATATTGTATCTAAATCAAACATTTCGTTTTCCTCTTTTTTAATCTTTTCCCCTTCTGTAACAGGATTATCAATACGAGGTAACCAGCTTCTCTTAGTTTCATTTGAAACAACTTCATGTGGTAATTGTGAAATCATTTGTGCTATTGAAGTTTCATCAACTGGAACGTTAGGAGTAAACTCTATTTTTATTAAGTTAATATCATATTGCTTACTAGCAGTTAAATATAAAAACTTAAACAAACAAATTAACCTAGTTTTTATGATGTTCTTCATAGCCTTTTCATTCATTTTACACTTAGCTTCTAAACTTTGAAGTCTGCTTCTTAAAGCAACACCAGATAGATTACTTTGCATCTTTTCATTGCTATCAATATGACTAGTAAGAGTATAAATAAGGTCTTTCAAGTCATCCCTAGTATTTTTAATAAAAGTATCATTTATATTTTTAATAAGCCACTCTGCATCTTGTGTTTTTTTATCTCCGAATAACATAACTGTATTATCTTTTATTACAGGTTGTTTCTTTTTAGGCTTACCATTTTCATCAAGAACAACATTTCCGTCTTTATCAACCTCGTTTTCAGTTTCAACACCATAAAGTTTAAGTATTGCATTTCTTAAATCGGAGATTTCACAAACAATATCGCTTAAATTTGTTTCAAAAGCATCTTGTATTGTTTTTATAGTTCTGTAAATAGTTTTATCCCCTTCAATATAACCCTTATCATTGTTATACCTCTTGCCTCCAACCATTCCAAAACCAACTGGTACAATCCCAAAATAATGTGGTGTTACTGGTTTTACCTCTGTCCACGTTGAATCAAAATGATATATAAATTTATTTGTATAAACATCTATATACTCTTCTTTGTCAAGCTGCTTTTTATAAGTATGTATGAAGTATTTAGGTTCTTCATCTACTATATACATATAGCCATTTAATGGACTTACAATTTTGTTCTTAAATTTAAATTTTTCAGGTTCATATTCTATCAAATAGCTAACTTCATAAACAATACCAAATTTAATTAAATCTATGCCTAAATTAATATCATGATCTTCATTATTATTACTTAAATTATAATCAATGTCTTTAATAACTTGTTCGTTATCATCTTTAGCAATATACGTAATATCATTGCCAAAACTATATTGTGCTTCCTCATCTATAAGCTTTTGCATAAAATTAGCTTTAGCCTTTAGATTAGAACGCCCTTTCCGTGGCACAAAGTTGATTAAAGAATCAGTATTCCCATAATAATAGCGATTTATGTCATCATAATAACTTTTCTTAGTTATAAAATCACTATGACACTTTTGTATTAACTCTAGTTCCTTTTGCTCCATGCACACACCTCCTTAACCATATAATTCATCCCAAGTTGTTATTGAAAAGCTTGGCTTGACTTCTATTTCATCTATTCTCTTCCAAAATTCACTTGTTACGTCTGGAGCATCATCATGTAGCGAATAAAGTTGACCAGCAAAATCTAATACTTGTTGATTAAACTCCTTATCATCTTCATTAAATATGACTTGTCCAGAATTAACATCATCTACCATAGCAGATATTTTATTATCTTTATTTTTTCTTTGCATCTCATTGATAAATGTAACTGGTCTATTCCTTAAAGTAGCGTCGGCATACATAATTTCCTTTATTCTAATTACATCAGCGCCCTGGAATGTATTCTTTTCAATATAAATATGAGTTACTTGGGTATATTCCTTAAATAACTTAACCACCTTTTGGCAATACTCTTCAAAGCCTAACTTTGCTAATATTCCTTTTCTAACATATTTAAAGCCATTATTGGCAAGTGAACCAACACATAAAGCAGTACTGTCCGAAGTTCTTGTAATAGTGGAAGCTGGGTCAGCACATAGCATTGTTTTTAAGAAGTAATTATCTTCAATTTGGTCTTTCGATTGAGTTCTCATACTCTTAAACCACTTTTCCCCTATCTTTTCAGTAGAACACATAAGTTCTTGCATGAAAGCGGTTCTTTTAGTGAAATACTTTTGGGCCAGTTTGTCACATTGGTACTTTTCCCAAATGGTCTTAAACTCCATTTCACCTTTATGCTTTGAATAGTATTCTTTTAATAAGATCTCTTTTTCTTCTTTATCAATTTTGTCATTAAGAAGTATCTTTTTATAATGTAACCAACATTGATTATTCTCAAAGTATTCATCAACATCAAAATCACACACACTTCTTTTAAATACTTTAAATGTGCTATCTTGCCTAATTGTATTAATAAAGCAATCCGGCGCCAGTGGAGTACCAATAATAATAAACTTGGTAGCAGCTTTAATCTTTACACCATTTCTTATTACTTCTGTATCACCAACCTCGGCAATTTCTGTATAATACTTTTTAATTACTTTTTCTTTAGCACCATCACTTAAAATATCATCTTCACTAAGAATATCATCACATATAACTAAAGAAGGTCTAAATATACCATCTATACATCCATAAGTAGTACCTCTTACAGAAGAACCCCAAGAAAAGGCTTGAATTTTAGTATCATTAGTTAATTCAAGTTCAATTTTATTAACTGTCCTTTCCTTCCTGTTAACTAAAACGCCAAATCCTTGAACTATGTATTTATTACTTAGCATTTGCTTAGTATCATCTATAAATTGGGTAGCATCACTTTCCTTATTACCTATTACAATTGTATACCTACTCTTTTTATAGCAATGCGCATAGCAGCTTAAAGCTTTATTTATAATAGTCGACTTAGAACAACCTCTAGGAAGTACAAATTCTTCTTTATCGTATAAGTCGTCTATAAATATCTTGCTTAGTTCTTCCCATATCTCGAGATGAACTGGCGCAAGGTTTCTAGCGGTATTATCTTCCTTAGGTACAAATGTATCTTGTAAAAAATATAAGCAATAAAACTCAAAGTCATGTTCCCCGAGTGCTACTGCTAATCCATTCTTACCAAATAAGTTCTTTTTATGTTTTTCAATCAGCATATTGGCTTTTAAAATATCGCCAGTATACCTAATCAAATGCTTTTTAAGGATATAAAGATTATACTGATTTTCAGTTAATTCATATCCGTCAAATTGTATCATCTTCATACCTCCTTAATTTCTAATCATCAGTATTGGGTAAAGAACACCAAATTAAAAACCACGCTAGTCCATTAATTGGTAACGTGGTATCTAAAAATTCCATTCCTGGTATATTCAAAATATCTAATATCCATATTATGCTGATAATTGCATAAAGGACTTTATACATCAACCTCATTCCTTTCGAGTTTGAAAAATTATTATAAAAATTATATAACTAAAGTACCGCCCTAGAGAGAGTGGCAAATTAGAACCATACCCCCTATCTGGGAGTTGAGTAGCACACAGTAAATTATTTCGCTAAATCTTGTTTTAACGAAGTAACCAGAAATATTCTCTAAGTTAGTGATACTCTCATTCCTTGTTGAGAATCCATTGAGAATAGCCATAACCTTGTTTACTCTCACTAAACTTTTGGCGCTATTTTTATTATTTCGCGTTGCTCTACACGAAGTATTAAATTATTTCGCCTTAACTTTGCCGAAATCAACCACATTATCGAGGTCTTTCATCTCGCTATCTAGGTCAACCTTAGCGTTATCTGTTTCCTTGTCCGTAACATCAGCAACCTTGCTTGTAGCCCTTCCCAGTGCCTGGTCTAGCAGATAAGTACAGGCATCTAGCTTATTCTTCTCACTCTTGCTTGTAGTGGCTATCTTGTACACTTGGTCAAGCACCGAATCTATTTTAGCATTAATCTTTTGTTTAACTCCATTTTTTATCTCTGTTGTAAGCCTGTCTACTTCACTCTTAAATTCTTCTTTCTTCATCCATTCGTAAATAGTAGTTCTATTAACCTTTACTAATTTGGCAACATTACTAATGTTTTCACCTTTTACGATATATTCAATAGCTTCTCTTTGTTTATCCGTTAAAGCCATTTTATACTTACCTCCTTTCTACCAACAATCCAACACTTTATATATCACTTTTAGCATGATCTCGTTTATTATTCTTGAAGCACTCATGTACTCCACTAAATCTATCTACATAGTGAACTTCATCAATACATTCACCACTATATCCCTTCTGGCAACTAGGATTGAAAAAGTCACAATAACAATCATTTCCCTTATCATCCTTGCCACACAATAAAACTTTCTTGATATATCTCTCCAACCCAATCACCTCCAACAGTTTTAATCTGTCAGCCTTCCACTCCCTTACTGACACGTTGGTTTGCCCTAATGCTCCAACCCACTTTTAAGCATAATAAAAAGCCGAGAGATATAATATTCCCTCGACTTTACACTTCTAATTAATTACTATTATACCACTTATTTTTTTATTGTTTACGACATTTCTTACGACATTTCATATTTTTTTCTATTCTCTGTATGGTTCTTACATCTACATTTAATATTTCTGCCGTTCTTTCTTGTGTATATCCTCTTACTTTTCTTAGATATTTTATTTTATCTTCTTTATTCTTAAGCTTACTAAGATACTTTTCATCTTCTGCTATTGCTATTTCTGTACTTAAAATCTGCTCATCCAGTTCAATTAATGCCCTTATCTTCTCTCTTTCTCTTATATAATCTTCAACCCTTAATTCTTTTCTGCTTCCATGGATAGTGTCATAATCGTTATAGCTTGTCCCTGTTTTATATCCCTCTGGTGCAAAAGCCTTTAAATACTTCTTATCCAAATCAGCCAAAGCCTTTTTATTCTGTTCTATTCTATCTTGAATTTCCTTTCTATCCATTCTATTTCCCCTCCGTTTTCTCAATATAAAACTCCAAGTATCTCTTAGCCTTTTTTATATCCTCGAATCCGTTCTTTAACTTGTATCTATCTAAATACTTAATAGCATTACCCACACAGTAAGCTTGGAAACCTTCTAATCCCAACACATCTTCTATTTTATCTATAGTTTCTATTTTCCCATGAGTATAATGTGAAGGATGATTAACGCTATCAGAAACAATAATTGGTTGTTTATTCATTTCTTCAATTAATTCTTTTTCTATATCATCTTTGAACTTAATGTCTTTTACGGCATTTTTCCAACATTCCTTACAAGTTATATCGCAATCTGAATCCGGTAAATTATAATTATAAGGACAATCTATTTCGGGCAAGTCCTTAGGCTGAAAGTTTTCATCAGTTCTATCCTCACTATTAGTTAAAAACTCTTTTCTAGTAACAGTCCTTGCAAATTCCTTAAACTCTTCTAAAGTCATTAATTATTCCCCCATTCTATTAATTTGAATACTTTAGGTGTTAATTCCATTAATCTTCTATTTTCTTCTTCTAGCCTTTCTCTGAATTTATTTCCAAGGATTTCCCTTTCCATTATTTCTGAATTGTTTAATATCACTGCACCTATGCAACCGTATATATCCTTTAATTCTTGATTACTCAATTCGACTTTCATTGATTACCCCTCCCTTTACTCTCTTTTTCTAGCAAATCCCTTATATCTTTTAAGCTATTCGCTATTGAACTTATGTTAAAAGGTATCATTAACGTCATAACAACAACTGATATAAAACATATTATTACAAATAAGCCAATTACATTTTCCATATTTACCTCCTTAGAGGGGACTTAACCCCTCTTAAAAATCATTTTCTAAAGCCTTGTAAAGTGGTAATAACTCAACATTAAAGTTCTTTATTGTTCCTTCTGCATCTACCTTTAACCTACAAATCAATGCTCCTGTATAAGCTGGTAACTTCTTACCTTTCATGAATGGAGTTTGTGCTTGGGTAGTTGGTACTTCTATAAAGTGAATATTCCTGTAAAACATATAGAAGAATTTGTGATGATGTCCCATTGCTATAATCTTTGGCTTTTCCCCTCCGCTTAAGCTATCACAATACTTTTGACCACTATAACTAAGTGCATAAGCTGAACCATCTATAGGGTGAACTAAATCCATGTCACATTTTGGTGTTAGCCAAACTTTAGCAAATGAGTGACCTAGATAATTCATATCTTCTCTTTCCCTAGCAATCATTTTGCCGATATTTGCTCCACCGTTGATAATCGCAGTGTTATCATGATTTCCTATTATAAAATCTGTGGTTATTCCTTCTCTCTCGGGGTAATTTTCTATGATATATTCAGCTTGTTCATCTACCCCAAACTTGAATATTTCATAAATTTGTTGATCTCGGTTTTTATAAAATCCGTCCGATATATCACCACAATGGTAAACCTTCTTAATTCCTAACTCCTTAAACTTGTCATAAGCTTCATTAAGGAATGTTATCTGTTGGTACTTGCTGCATAAGTGGGTATCTGACACAACCCCAAATATTATTTCTTCCTCACCATTCCATTCTTCCTTATGTTCCTCAACTGGACCTATTACTGTTTTCAGTATGGATATTGTTCCGTTTACCTCACCTATCTCGTACCCTTCTTCTTTTAAGTCCTCTATCAGAGCCTTAGACACCCTCTTGCTTACTCCTTGGTATTCTAATTCCTCTAAGGTTGTCCCCTTTCTAATCGCTTCTAAAACCACTTCTCGAAGGTCTGCATCTAAACTCTCTATTTTTCTAAATTCTCTTTCATGCCCTGTCTTCTCATACTCATACAATGCCCTTTGAAATGTCTTATACTTAACATCTATGTTTAACTCTTCCATGATCTCTTTTAATGGTTTACCACTTTGCTTAAGTTCTAGTGCCTTTTTATAATCTATCATTATTTTCCTCCCTCCATAAACCCTTTATTTTTAAGTATCTCTATAACTTCACATTCCAAAGTGTTGTATATTTCTGACCACATTATGCTTTTATCTAATGCCCTAAAGTTAAGGTTATACCTTGAAATGAACTGTTTTATGCTCCTGTAAAGTGCCTTTTCATTGTATTCACTTCTGTAATTGTGATTTCTTATGTTTGTATCAAAGTCCTTATCCTCAACCCAAAAGTAAACCTTTGTTCCGTTAGCCTTTAAGTGTGCAAATTCCTTTGCTATCCTTTGCCTTTCCGGTTCTTTAAAGTTTCCAGCCATTTCATCAATATGTGCCTTTCTCTCAATTACAACATCCTTATCAAACCAAATATCTCTATCTATTCCTAAGGCCTTAGTTTCCTCATTAGCTGGTATCATTACCGAGTAATCCCCTTGGTCTAGCTTGACTACCTTGAAAGCTTTCTTTTTCTTTTCAAACATTTCAGTTATGTGTTTATTTTCCTGTTCCCTGGTATCAACTAAAATAACTAGGTTCTTAAGTAACTTTTTAATCTCCGTATCTGTGAATTTATACCTCATTACCTATCACCTTCTTAACATCACTTATCAATTTTTTATTAGCTTTTCTCATTTTTCTTTCTTGAATTGCTCTATATGTTAACTCTACTTTTTCTCTATTTGTCACTTTCCTCAACCTCCCTTGTTAGTTCTTGTTCCTCTAGCCTACTTGCCCTACTTGATGCCTTGCATAGTGCATATGTCATAACCAAAGTTGCTACTACTATTCCTAATAAAAATTGTAATAACATCTTCCCACTTCCTTATCACTTGATTATTAATTGATAATGTAGGGTTAAGCCTATGCCATTAACTTGTCCTATATTAAGCTTATAAACTTAACCCCTATTCAGTTATGTCGTGCTTTCTACATAGCTTGTACTTTCTTAGAATTGTGATTTAATTGTTTTTGGATTTAAAAAGTATCTTATTAACTTCTTGAGTAGTTAATTCTAACTGGAAATACTCAAAAAATATATCATAAGGAAGTATTTTTATTGGGTGTATTCTTGTAGTTGGTTCTAAATCATCTTTATAAACATATATGAACTCGATATAATAATCATCTTTTTTAAGAGGATTTAAAGCATACCCCAAGAATCTTACATATGGAGTAAGTCTTTCTTCTAATTCACAAAGTTTTTTATCACTTTTTATTTTATATAAACCACCTATTTGAATATTGTTTTCCATAATTATTCCTCCTTAAACTTCTTTCACAATATCTACATATTAAGATTTATAATCTCTTAGCTATTTCATAAATTACTGGTACTGTTACACCATTACCAGCTTGTTTATATAATTGACTATCACTACATACCTTAGCTGCTTTCTCGAAATCTTCATCTTTCCAACCTTGTAATCTCCAACATTCTTTAGGCGTTAATTTTCTGATTCTATAATCTTGTGTTAAAACTCCTTTAGTATCAGATGTATTTAATGTTTGGCAACTTTGTGGTTGAACTCTTCCCCTTCTAGTATTGGAATTAGGATTCTCTAAATCTATCCCATCACCAGGATGTGCAACTAAATATCCTTGACTTGTAGCATTCCTAATCAATACTCCATGCCTATCTTGTGCAGTTAGTGTATACATAGGTTCTCCACTTTCTTTGAATCTTCTACCATTTTGTCTTTTATTAATCCTATTAGGAGTTAAAACTGGAATTGCTATTTTTGCTACATCATTAATATGATTTTTTGTTGCAAGCGTTGAAAATACTCCATTAATTGAATATATACGTTGCCCAGTATGCCTATTTGTTCCTTCCCATTTTCCTACAGTTATTATTTTTCTAATATTATCTTTTTCATCTGTTCCTCCGATAGGAAATACTTTTCGTCCACTTCTTCATCTAAGATGTCCAATAATGAACACTCTTTCTCTGTTCTGTGGCACTCCAAAGTTTTTAGAGTTGAGAACTTGCCATTCTGCATCATACCCGATTTCATCCAACTCAATGAGAAGTTTAAGGAAATCTGATCCTCCATTAACACTAAGTAAGTTTTTAACGTTCTCAATAAATAGATACTTGGGTCTATCCTCTTCTTTTGTATCCCTAATAAGTCTTGTAACTGTGAAAAATAAACTTGAACGTTGACCTTTGAATCCGAGTTGCTTTCCTGCCACACTGATGTCTTGGCATGGGAATCCGAAACACCAAACATCTGCTCTAGGCAACTCATCTGCATTTGTCCTTCTAATATCTGTTCCAAACCATTCTTCCTCCCTTGGTTGATGTATTTCTTTGTAACTCATATTTGCATATTTATCTATTTCACAATGTCCTAGACAAGTATGTCCAGCCATTTCCATGCCTCGCCTAAAACCTCCTACACCCGCGAAAAAATCTAAAAATGTTAAGCTCACTTTATCACCTCTTTTAATTCACACTTTCTTGCAATTACGACTTTAGAATGGACAATCAATGTCGTTATCTGGCACTATATCATTTCCAAAACTTGATTGATTATTGCTTGGTGCTTGTCCCTCATTCTTGCCACCAACAAATTCAAATCTATCTATAACAACATCTGTTGTATAAACCTTATGATTTTCTTTATTGGTATAACTTCCAGTTTGGATATGTCCCTCAATAGCCACTTTTGAACCCTTAAATAAATACTGGCTCATTGTTTCAGCAGTTTTCCCAAATGCTATGCAGTTAATAAAATCCGTTTCACCTTTCTTTTGCCTAGCAACTGCTAAACTGAACTTTCCTATTGCTAAGCCACTCCCAGCTTGAAACTTTAAATCTATATCTTTGGTTAAATTCCCGATTAACACTGTCTTATTCATATTTCTATACCTTCTTTCTTTGCTTGTTCTGATAATCTATCAACCACATTCTTATAAACTGATGCTATTTGCATAAATTCATCTTCTGTAAGTGCTTTCATCAACCCTCGTGTCATTTCAATTAATTGCCTTTGTTGAGATATACTTATACCATTTTCTATAGTTATATATCCTTCCATATTTCCTCCTAATTTGTCGTATCTAAGTCCCCTACTATCTGGAACTCATTTAGATACGCTAGTTTTATATTCCCAACTAATCCATTACGATTTTTTGCAATAATTGCTTCCATAATGTTTTTATCTTCCGTTTCTCGGTTATAATATTCATCGCGATAAAGGAATGTAACCAAATCTGCATCTTGTTCTATATTCCCACTATCTCTTAGGTCGCTTAGCATTGGTCTTTTATCTGTTCTCTGTTCACACGCCCTTGATAATTGGCTAAGAAATACTACCGCTATATCTAATTCTTTTGCCAGTGCCTTGGCTCTTGCGGTTATTTCCCCTAGTTCATTATTTCTATTTCTGTTAGCCACTCTTATTAATCCTAAGTGGTCTATAAAGACTACATCTAATCCGTTCTGTATCTTTTCACGCTTAATTCTCTGTTCTATCTCGTCCCAACTAAGTCCGCCCTCATCATTTAGGGTGAATTGTCTTGTAGATAATGAATTTGTAGCATTTCCTAAAGAACTCCATTCCTTATCAGTTATCTTCCCTTGTTGTAAGTTCAATCCGTTTATAAAGCTTTCTGCTGCTAACATTCTTGTTCCGATATCCTCAACACTCATTTCTAGCTGGAACATCATAACTTTGTGATTTTTACTTAATCCATTAATAAGGTTTAACGTGAATACAGTCTTTCCCATACTAGGCCTAGCAGCTATTATACTTACCTCTTGTTTCTTTATACCATTGGAATACTTATCATAACGAGCAATACCTGTTGATAACCCTGTTATCTTGCCGCCATTTTCAAATGCTTGTTGAATCCTTTCAATTGTCTTTTCCATAATTTGTGCTGCGGTGTAATTTTTGTCCTCTTTCGTAGAGCCACTTATTAGGCTTTTAGAGAGGTCGGAAACTACAGTCGATAAATTACATTCATAGCTATTTTCAAGTGCCTTGGACAAGCTACAAATCAGCCTACGGCGTTCGCTACACTCTTTAATTATCTTTGAGTGTTGTTTTACGTTTCGCCACGTTGGTATTTCTGTTAATTCTGTAATATAGCTTGGACCACCAACTGCCATGATCTTGTCTTGTCCAATTTCTTGGATTAATGTAATTACATCAATAGGCTGCTTTTTCTTATATAAGTTATACATAGCAATAAATATGTGCTTGTTTCGGCTTTCGTAAAAATCATCAGCTTTTATAACATCTATCACATCTATAAAGCACTTGTTTTCTAGGAGTATTGCTCCCAACACCGACTTTTCAGCCAGCTTATCGTGTGGTGGTGCTTTCATAAGTTCTACTGTCATTTTCTTGCCCTCCTTCCTTTAGTGAATATCCCTAATTTATTTCTCATGTACGTTATTTGACTATCATTAACTCAAAATTCAGCCTTTATTTCCTTATTGGTTTTTCCCTCTTTTATCAAATCAACTAGTTTTTCTAAGTATTTATCCATTTTGCACCCCCCTAGTCTAAATATTGATATTGTGGTTGTACTTTCTTAGGCTCTGTGAAAGGTTTTTCTTGCTTGTCTGAATAATTACCCTCTAGCACCTTTATGAAGTTGTTAGGCTTGATTAACCAATCAAATGTAATGGTCCAGCCTTTAGTGTTATTTCCTTTTAAGAAGGAACTTTCACCAATCATATCAATAGCTTTTAGTACACTGTCCATTCCATAGTCTTTAATTCTTGCATTTAATAGCTTGTACCTATTAGTACCTTCTTTGATGCAAACCAACTTTTGAAGATTAAGACTATTCCACTTATCTATTACTGGTTGCACTTTAGTGCTACTAATTATATCTTTAGATATAATATTATTATCCTTACCTAACCTATCCTTACCTAACCTAACCTGTGTATCCATTTCGTATACAGGTTGTATACATTCTGTATACATATCATTTTCCTCTAGTGTATATGAATTATTTTCATCTAGTGAAAGCATTGATTTCTCTTGCTTGTACTTGGTTTCTTTATATCTATCTTTAGCAATATAGTTGTGTATCTTCCAATGTTTAATAACCACTATTCCGCTACCAAAGTTAATGATGAACTTCTTAGCTGCAAGTAATGTTAAATCATCATCATTGCACTTAACATTTCTCATTATGCTTTTAGGATTGTTTATAAATCCATCATCATCTGCCCTCATACTTAAGTGGAAATATAGCAACTGTGTACTCTGTGGCATATCTAAGAAAGCATCACTATCTATTATTGTTTTTGCGAACATTCTTCTTTCTGCCAAATTATCACCGCCTTACTTTGAATAATCCCAATAAATAGCATTTTGACCATTGAAGCTATTTTCAGCATAATCGCTAATTTTTTCAGCTAGATAACTTCCTCTAATTTCTTGCCATGGAATATATCTATTTTTAGAAACATCAAATACTGTTATTGCTAATTTAACGCCCATGTATCCATCTTCTTTTGCAACTTTTTCTGTAATTCCATATTGGCAAACTACTCTATACTCTTTATCGTTTATATAAATTCTAGTTCCTCTTTTCATAACCCCTCCTACAAATCTTCTATACTTAAAATCTGTGTAACCTTACTTCTTAATATCAGCTGGTGGCTTCATAACAAATGCTCTTACCTTCTTAGTGGTATTCTTTATAGATAAGGCTATAATTGTTCTTTTATCATCATAAAGTAACTTTTCAACTTCAAATTTATCATTACACTTGTATTTCTTTTTGCCATTAAATACAAACTCTTCAATGGTGCAATCTTTAGCATTAACCCAAATGAAAGGTGATGTATATAACTCTCTGCCTATGCCCCAATTTACACAGGCTCTCTTAAAGCTATCAGATGCTTGTCCTTTTTCTTTTTCTGTGTTACTTTCTGTTCCTGTATCTTCTTTGCTTATCCATTGTTTTTTATCTGTGTCCCAAATGCTAACAACACAATTTGCATTATCTCTTGTATGTTCCCTTTTCCACCCCAATGGGCCAACTGTTTCGTCCAGGATATTCATGTCGCATCTTGCATCTTTGTAAAGTAACAATATGCACCCTTTTGCAGTAACACTTTGCACTCTTACATCTATTTCACTTGCGTTTAAAGTTCTAAATTTTAAATTCATACCTTACCTCCTATCTAATTCTTAAACTTTCATTTTGTTTAATAGCTGCCCCTTGAATTTCTTCTCCGTTTTGTAAAGCTTCAAGCAATTTTCTTTTATCTACTTTTTTAACTTCTTCAACTTCTATATATTCACTAGGGATACCCTCTAGATTGCTTATTTCAACGCTAGGCTTGTTTTTACTTATAGAGAAGGTAAATAGCTTACCCTTAAATGAAGTCTTGCTTATAGCCCTCATATAGCTTTCTAAATAAAGCTTTAATCCTTGTTTTCTATTTTCTAATGCTTTTCTTCTACTGGATATTCTTACTTCTTCATCTTTAAGAGAGGTTATATCCCCCTCCATTTCCCTTAATACCTTTGCTATGTTTTCAGCTTTTTCCTTAAAATCGTCATCTAGCTTGGTTAATCCATCAACTACTATTTCCATTGGGATCTCTGGATTATCTAACAATGCTTGAATATTTCTATATCCATCTGCTATCTCATAAAGTTTAGCCATTATTTCTTTCCTCCCTATCAATTCTTTCTTTAGCTGCATTTACTCTAATTGCTATTTGAGTAAGTTCTTTATCTGTCATTTTATCGCCATAACAAGCTAGTACAGTTTTTATATTCTGTAATTTACAATTTTCGTACATTCTTATCCCTCCTCTGCTTCATTTTTTAGATGCTCTATACATTCCTCGCAGATTATTTGACCGCTTATATTCCAGTAAGCATCACCCACGTAAACTCCTCCGCCGCAGCAGCTGCAAGTATATATTTTCTTAGCTTGTGGGTTTTCATGCCTGTATTCATACCAACAGTCTGGTAAATTACTCATTTTTAGCACCTCCTAGAACGGACAACCTTTGCTGATTATCTTTACTATAGGCTTGTATGCCTTGTACTCTTCTTCTGTAAGTTCCTTATAAAGTGCCTTAACCATCTTTCCATATGATTTACCGAACTTGGTTTCACACACTACCATGTCATCTAAGGTATGGTCTAAATCACTTCTGAATAAGTATCTCTTTCCATTCTCTTGGTGTTCTACTTCATAAAGCTGATATTCTTTCTTTTGTGGAACTAGTTTGTATCTACCAGACTCGAATATTAGAGTAAAGTTCTCATCTTTTGAAATGGTAAAACCATTGTCATTAAAAACTGTAACATTTATACATCCATCTACCTTAGATATGCTGCTACTTTCATTTTGATAAACTTCCCCTTCTTTAATCCTTGCAATTACTTCCTCAAAGCTGAACTCTGTTTTTGCTTCTTCAAATAACTTCAATTCTTCTTCGCTCCACTCAGTTTTTCCAAAACCTTTTAAATAGTATCTATTCCCGAAATCAGTGTTTTCTATTTTAGTAATTATAGCTACCTCACCATACATTATTTGATAATCTTTGGTTCCTGTTACCTTATCACCAACTTTAAATTTACTCATATCTAAAACCTCCCTATATTTCTATTCCTGTGATTTCTTTGAACTTGTTCTTATCAAAGTTTGGAATGTTCATTATTTCTTGCTTTTCTTCGTCTGTAATACTGTTCCAAAGGTTCTTCCAAGCTTCTTCATAAGTAAATGCTTTTAAGTAACCGCCTGTGGTCTTATATGATGGATGTTCTTCTTTTTCTTCTTCTGTCATACTACTTTCATAAATCCACACTGTTGTTTCCATATTCCAAGCTATTATTCTTCTTGCTCTACTTTCTCTCCACTCGCTTAATGTCATATTACTTTCTTTATCAAAAATCTTTATTGTATCTTCTTTAGTACAGAAAACACCATTAGAGAAATCAACTGTGTTACAGTCCCCTGTGTTACAATCCCCTGTGTTACAGTCCCCTGTGTTACAGTCCCCTGTGTTCCTGTTCCCTGTGTTCCTGTTCCCTGTGTTCCCGTTCCCTGTGTTCCTGTTCCCTGTGTTCCTGTTCCCTGTGTTCCTGTTCCCTGTGTTACAGTCCCCTGTGTTACAGTCCCCTGTGTTCCTGTTCCCTGTGTTCCTGTTCCTTGTGTTCCCGTTCCCTGTGTTCCTGTTCCCTGTGTTACAATCCCCTGTGTTTTCTAGTCCAGTACAGTCGTTACCAGTATTTACAATAGTTAATAATTCTTGCCATGGGATTTCTCTAATAATGTGAATTTTATTTGTAACTGACTTATTACCTTCTGTTTCAACTAGATCAAGCGCTTCAATTTCTGCAACCTTATTGCTTGAATTGAAATCATAGTAATTGAAACAATCACTAGCTCTTTGGCAAAAGTGAAAACCGCTGCCGCACAACTCTATATTTCCATCATGTTCGAATGTCTTACCTACTTCATATTGAAACCCTCTGCAAGTCCAATCGGGATTAAAAACTTTATAACCTTTAACATTACTCATTAATAAATCACTCCTCTTGATATTTATTGATTTTATTTGGTATAATTAATATTGATTATTTGGTTTTGGCTATTTGCTTTTGGTGGTGCTTAAGCATTAGCCTTATTTTTTTCTAAGATAATATTTAGTGGTATTCCGTTGAAATACTTTGCCACTACTGTATCTATTTGAGATTTAATATCTTTGTATCTCAATGGCTTTGGTGCTGGTGCTTTGTAAGTGTATAACAATCCGTTTTTCTTTAAGTACCTCATTCTAGCTTCTATGCTTGTTGGTGTTCTTTCTAGTGCAAATGCCATTTCGTCAAGTGGAATTTTGTCATACCATTTAACAAGATAATCATGGTCGTCTTGCGAATAAGGTGCGCCAGTTTTGCCGAAATACTCTGGGTTATAAGCATATTTACCCTGGCTATCTCTTGCTAATTCCTCTGTCATTTATTTCACCTCCTTAAATATTTATTGTATATAGAAAACTTATCAAGCTTCCTACTGTAAAGAAGCCACTTCTAAGCTTGTCTACCTTGTTTTTGCTATACCCCCATGAGAAAAATCCCATTAAGAATACTGCTCCTAAAAATATGCTTGAAAAAACTTTTAATAATATACTTGCATTACTTGTTAACATTTTTTATACCCCTTTCCAATTCTTTAATGTTCATTTACAATTACCTCCTTATGTCATATACTCGCTTAGAGTGCTTGTCCATAAATCTATAGTAATCAGCACCCTTGCCGACAAATAAATAGTTGTTATAGTCAATTCCTAAATTCTTTAGAAATACTTTGTGTTTAAATGCTAATTCCTTAATCATTTATGTACCACTCACCCTTGATTTCCTTAGCATAAACAAGCAATTCACACTCACCTAATTTGTAGTACCAATCACTATTGATGCAACTCTCTATTTCCTTACCTTCTTCGTAAGCCTTAAACGCTTCTGCAAACGAGTATTTTTTTTCGTTTTAATTTATAAATTTCATCAAGAACAAATCCTACAGCTATAACACCATCAAAATTAGAATTAATGTTCTCTACAAACAGTGTTGAATTTTGAATATATATTTTTTTATATTTTCCTTCCCAAACTTCGCCTTCTTTGATATTTGCTATAACCTCTCTGAATGTTAATTCTTTCATTATATTTCCTCCTTCTCTTTCCAATCTCTGCAGTTAATAATTGGTTTCTTATCTAGTTGCTCATTTTTCAAAGAACAACATCTATAAGCTTCTATCTTCTCGTAAGGACAACCATCAATCTCTGGATGTGGTTCTAAATATCCTGGTTCATATACATAATGACTACAAGTTAAGCAAGTCTTATTTTTAGGGTTAAACCAACATATATTCTCATGCTTTTTCATCTGTGTTTTATTAATTAACCTTTTCTTATTACAATGTTCGCATTCATAAATTGTTCTTTCTCTCATATAGTCCTCCTAAGCAACTCCATATCTTATAGCCATTTTTGTAACTATATTTATATATCCATTTAATAACTTCTTATCTTCTGCTATTACATCTAGTACATTAACTTTGTTTATCTTAGATCTGCTTACACCCTCTAGTGCCATATTCTTTTGTTTATTCTTTAACCTACGGTTTATATCTACACTATAGTTTTCATTTAATAGCTTGTACGATTCTTCTCTAACATTTCTTATATGTTCAAATCCTCCAAGCTTATTAGCTATCTTATTTATTAAAGTAGCTGTTTCTTTTCTCCAACCATTAGTATCTAATGTTATTGTTTCTCTCATAGCTTGAATTTCTTCTCTACTCTTAGCAGCTTCTTCTTTAGCTTCTAGTGCTGTTTGTTTTACTGCTTTCATTTCTTGTAAAGATTGAATAAGTACATCTTCTATACAAGTTGGCTTGGTTTGATTTTTTAGTGCTTGCTCCATCTTATTAAATGCTTCTATATATTTAAGCTTCCATTCCAAAGCTTTAGATCCAGTAAACCCCATTACTAAAAGAGAAAATCCGTCTCTAGTTAAAAGATATTCTTTATAGAATTGTTTATTTTGTGGATGTTGATATTCAGCTTCTATAAATAGGTCTGCACAATTTTGAGCACCCCCTATATTAGCAATTAAAGTTTCTATATCTCTCACAACATTTCTATGTTCCTTTTCAAAGTCATCTGAAATTTGCCTACTAGTTACTACCAAATGACCACCTTGATTTAAAATATTGATTAATTTATTCATAGCTTGTCCTCCTTATTTTTTATTACACTGATTATCTGCCCATTCTTGTAACTTAGATTTGTTTACATACCATCTTCCATCCATCTTAAAGGCAGGAAAATCTTCTCTTAATAAAAGATTGCAATACATTTTGTTATGTCCCACTCCTAAAACTGTCATAGCTTCTTGGGGTGATATTAGAATTGACAATTAACCCACTCCCTTATCCTGTTATTTTTAAATCTCTGAAAATTTCATCTGTAGTACATCCATAAGTATCTGCCATTCTTTTTATTAGTTGTGCCGAGGGAGTCCCACTCCACCCTTGCTCTAACTTATAGAACGTACTTTTACTTATTCCCAAACATTGAATAGCTTCTTCTTGTTCTATACCTGCATTTAATCTTCTTAGTCTTATTGGTGTTATTTTCATATGCTTGTCCTCCTTTCTTTTACGATATTTTTGTTATGTTATGTGAAATGTTTGTCTTGGTGTGCTTTAATAATATCCTAAAACAGGATATTTTAAAACTTTTATTATATCACATTTTAGGATATCTAATACAATTATCTCTTTATTACTAAAATTTTCTTTAGTTATCGCAAAATTGCTATTGATTTTATCTCATTTAGTGATAAAATAATCCCATGAGGTGAATTGTTATGTTAGGTGATAAAATCAAAAATTTAAGAAAAGGTATGAATTTAACACAAGAACAACTGTGCGAAAAAATTGGTATAGCACAATCTACACTAGGAATGATTGAAAGCAATAAGAGGGAAGCTGGTAAAAAAACACTTCTTAAAATAGCGGATTTCTTTGGTGTTACTGTAGATTATCTTTTAACAGATGATGAAAGTGGGCTTAATGAAAAAGATAAAAAATCTATAACTAAAGATTTAAAAAAACTTATGGATGAATTTAGAGATGGTACTGATGGGATAGCTTATTATAATGGTCAAGAATTGGATGAAAATGACTTAGATCTAATTGAATCAGCTATGAAAATCGCATTAGAACAAATAAAGATAAAAAATAAGGATAAATATACACCAAAAAAATATAAAAAATAGGTGGGATGAAACTTGACAAGCGATTATATAAAAAGAGTTATTGAGAATTTAAAAATTAAATTTAAAACATCATGTCCGTATGAACTTGCTTCTGCATTAGATGTAATTATTATTCCAGTGCCATTGGGCAAAGTTTGGGGAATGTATAAATATGTAAAACGTACAAAAGTTATTTATCTAAATGAGAATTTAAATGAATACGAAAAAAGATTTGTGTTAGCTCACGAATTAGGGCATGCAGTATTGCACACTAAATCTAATTGCTTTTTTACTAATACAAAAAATATAAATAAAATAAAAAAAGAGCATGAAGCTAACTTATTTGCTGCACAATTTCTAATTAATTTTTCTAATATTGATGAACTATATCTAAAGGAATATTCAATTGATCAACTTGCTTCTTACTATAAAGTTCCTATTGATTTATTAGAATTTAAATTAAAAGAAAATAAACTGATGTAAAGAAGGTGATAAATTTTGCCTAGAAGCATATATAAGAAAAAAATCAAGAATGGTAAAGAATACTTTTTTTATAGACTAAAACACCCTAATCTGAAAACCCCAAAAGATATATACGCAACAACTGCAAAAGAGCTTAAAGAAAAAATAGATAAGATTAAATTTGACCTAGACTCTGGCCTAAAAGATACTAAAGAATCTTTCGGAGCATTTTTTGAAAATTGGCTATTCAATATACACTTTTTAAAATTAAAAGAAGGTTCAAAAAATGTATACTATAGTATGTATAATCAACATATAAAAGATAGTTTTATATTTAATGTTAAATTAAAAGACATTTGCACTCTTGATTTTCAAAAGTATTTTAATGATTTATTGAAAAGTAAAGTTTCTGTATCTACAATCACAAATATTTATAAGCTAATGAAACCAGCTATAAGATATGCGTATAACAATGATTATATAAGAAAAGATTTCTCTTCTGCTATTGTTTTACCAAAAGAAAGTGAACAAATTAGAATGGAGAAAAACAATAAACAAAAATCTTTTACAGCTAAGCAACAAGAACTATTTGTTAATGCTATAAAAGGTCATAAAATGGAAGTTCTCTTTTTGACTGCCCTGTATACAGGTATGAGACAAGGTGAGTTATTAGCTTTAACCTGGGATGATATAAATCTAGATGAAATGTATATTGATGTAAATAAAAATGTTGTCAAAACAGCTTATGTAGATGTGGATAGCAAAGGTTCTTACAAATATGAAGTTCAAACTCCAAAAACTTTATCTAGTATAAGAAAAGTTTTTATTCCTTCATTGCTTATTGAACCACTACAGTCACTAAAAATAAAACAAAAGGCTCGTTATAAAAAACTAGGAAATCTATATCATTTAGAATTGAATTTAGTTTTTTGTAATTCAAAAGGATTCTATTTAGATGCAGGTAATGTAAGAAAGAAATTTAAAGAAGTTGCAAAAGAAATTGGCGCTCCTGATGTTACATTTCATTCAATGCGTCATGCTTATGCAAGTAGACTTTTTGAAAATAATGTTAAGGATAAAACTGTTCAAAAATTATTAGGTCACAGTAATATATCCACAACTTTAAATATTTATACACATGTTCAAGAAGAAATACTTAGATCTGCTGTTAATACTTTTGAGGGGCAAAAGGGGGCAAAAAAGGGGCAAATTGAAATTTAGTAATTTTATATACATCCGTAAAACTAGTGTTTTCAATGCTTTCCGTATCATAAAAATAAAAAAAACCGTAAGCATTTCGCTTACGATCTTTGTGGCAGGGGCAGTAGGATTTGAACCCACAACCAATGGTTTTGGAGACCACTACTCTACCGTTGAGCCATACCCCTTCGAGACAAGTTTGATTATATAATAATCTTATTCAAAAATCAACTTTTTTGTTCAAAAAAATATTTCTTTCTAAATTATCAGGTGATTATATAGTCTATCACAACTTTTACTCCTTAAAACTGTAAAAATAGAGCATGAATAAAATCTATTCATGCCCACTATTATTCTCTTTAACTGAAAAATTATTATAAAATGCATTATAATTATCTAATAATACTTTCCTAGCCGAATCAGCTCCACTATATCCATTTAATTCAATAGTATTAAAGTTTATATCTTCAAAAACTGTTTCCTTGTCCTTTAAAACTATAACCTTAGCTGGATCTATCCTATTTTCCTTAATAACCTGGTTTATAGTTTTACCATTAAGTTTTATTGGAGATATTCCTATATTTCTATAGAAATAATCTAACTTATCATCTAAAGCAATATAGCTATATTCCTTTATAACTGACTTTTTATCATCATATGTTTTTAAAACTTCATCTATACTCTTAATAACCTTATTGTAATTCTCTTCATAAAGCTCCCTATTTTTAGGGTCTTTCTCCTGAATAGCAACTTTTATATTATATAATGCTATCTTATACTCATCATATCCAACCATATAGTATGGATTTTCCTTCCCTGAGTTTTCTCCAGTAAAATTAACTGTTCTAATTCCTCTAGAAGAATTAATAATTCCTAAGTTACCTTTATTAAGATTTGAAATCAACTCATCATGCCAAGGTTCCATTATATTTCCATTATAAAAGAACAAGTCCATATTTGAAATATTACTTATGGTTTCATCTGTATATTTAAAATCCTTAGATGCTTGTTCATCATTAAACATATATTGAACATTGTGTTTATTTCCAACAATATCTTTTACCATTTCATATTGTATCTTATTACAAGTGATAATATTTAAATAAACATCTCTGCTTGTATCTTCTCTATCAACAGTATTCGCTATTAGTGGATTAGAAGAAACTCCTATCCCCAAAAATAGTAGAAATGTTATTAATAACATTCCAAAGGTAACCTTCTTCAATATATCACCCCCTGGTACTTACCAGTTAATTCCCTATTATATATTATATCAACATATGAAATTAAAATGTATACAAAATTACTACAAATTTTCTGTTCATATAAAAAAAATTTTACACTTTCCACAAAAAATTTTCAACCTTTAATATGTGGTAAGGGGATAAAGACTTTTCTTTTATCTCCTTTTTGGATAGAATAATAAGATAGAATAGTTTATGAAAGGGATTTTACATATGATTTTTGAAGTAAAAAGTATAGGTGAAACTACTAAAATTGGTTTTAACTTAGGCAAACTTTTAAATCCTGGTGATATTGTTTGCTTAACTGGTGACCTTGGTACAGGTAAAACTCACATAACAAAAGGAATAGCTAAAGGTCTTGATATAAACGAAAATATAACTAGTCCAACATTTACTATTGTAAATGAATATGAACGTGGACGTTTAAAATTAAATCACTTTGACGTTTATAGAGTTAGCGATCCTGATGAAATTTATGCAATAGGATTTGATGATTATATTTTCTCAGATGCTGTTTCTATTATAGAATGGGCTAACTACATAGAGGAAATATTACCAAGAGAATACATACATATACACATTTCAAAGGACTTATCTAAGGGGGAAGATTTTAGAAACATTAAAGTTACCCCTTATGGAGATAGATATGATTACGTAAAGGAGCTAAAAATATGATAGTTTTAAGTATAGACTCTTCATCTAAGGTAGCTACTGTTGCACTACTTAATGATGATACTTTACTAGGTGAATATGTTATTAATGATAAGAGGGAACATTCTGTCTTATTAATGCCTATGATTGAAAATCTTTTAAAGGATTGTGAATTAACAATAAATGATATTGATGGATTTGTTGTTTCTAAAGGACCTGGTTCATTTACAGGTTTAAGAATAGGTATGGCTACAATTAAGGGATTAAGCTTTGGAGCAAACAAGCCTTATATAAGCCTTTCTTCTCTTGATGGATTAGCTTATAGCCTTTCTTACTTTAATGGAATCATTTGTCCAATTATGGATGCATTAAGGGAAAATGTTTATACTGCTCTTTATAAAAATGAAGATGGAGAATTTAAAAATATAATGGAGCCAACCCCTATGGAACTTCCTGATCTTTTAGAAATGCTAAAAGAAAAAAATGAAGAAGTTATATTTACTGGTGATGGATTACTTAAGCATAAGGAATATATTAAGGTAAACTTCCCTAATGCAAAATTTGCATCTAACCATGTAAGCTTAACTAGAGCTTCATCTATAGGTGAATTAGGCCTTAATCTTTTAAAACAAGGAATTAAGGATGATCCAAACTCTGCTCCTGTTTATTTAAAGAAACCTCAAGCTGAAAGAGAATTAGAAAAGAGGATGAGAATGAGTGAGTAATATATCTATTACTTTAATGGAAGAATGTGATTTAGAAGATGTTTTAGAAGTTAGTTCTTTATCTTTAAAGGAATCTTGGAGCAAAGAAGCCTTTAAAAAGGAACTTTCTAATCCCCTAGCTAAATACCTTGTTGCCAAAGAAAATAATAAGGTTATTGGTTTTGCTGGTGTTTGGACTATTGTTGACGAAGGGCATATTACTAATATTGCTGTACACCCAAACTTTAGAGGAAAAGGGATTGGTAGCATACTTCTTTCTTCTTTAATAGAACATTGTAAAAATTGGGGTTGTAACTCTCTTACTTTAGAAGTCAGAGCTTCAAACGCCCCTGCACAAAATCTTTATAAAAAGTATAATTTCAAAGAAGAAGGTATACGTAAGAAATATTATAAAGACAATAACGAAGATGCCATTATAATGTGGTGTAGATAATTTTTGGTAATAATAGAGATAAGAAAACTTAACCAAAAAGAGAAATGGCCCAGCCATTTCTCCTAATCATTCCACTAAATATTTTTCTAGCTCTTCTCTTAAAATACTTACATCCCTAAGATGAATTCCTTTTATTCCAACTTGTTCTCCAGCAATAATATTTTCATTTACATCATCAATAAATATACATTCTTCAGGCTTTAGGTTATATCCATCTAATAATATTCTATATATCTCTAAATTTGGTTTAATTATTTTCTCTCTATAAGATGCTACGCCACCATCAAATAATGTGAAAAATGGATATTCTTCAGCTACAACTTGAAATGCTTTATCATGAAAATTAGATAGAAAAAATAATTTATATCCTTTTTCTTTTAATTCACTAATTATTTCTACTGTTGATTCTATTGGTTCTAACAAGGAATACCAATTATCAAAAACATTCCTAATATCCGCCTCTAACTCAGGGTTATTTCTACAGATTTGTTCAATAGCTGTTTCCTCTGTTATTGTCCCTTCATCTAACATAATCCACTCTGGTCCTCTAAATACGATTTCACGTAGCTTGTCTATCTTGTCACTATCTTCAATCTTACTTTTCAAATACGCTAAATTATCATATTTAAGAACTACATTACCTAAATCAAAAATTATGTTTTTAACCATTTCCCATCCCCCCTTATTTGTATTATAACTTTAATTACTATACAATCATAGTTTTTACTGTTAAATATCAAACCTCACGCTTGAGTTTTTCCTTATTTATTCATATAATGACATTAGTTAAATATTAGGAGATAATATAATGCTAAATAAATTTGATATAGACTTTTTAGAAAAAAACACACAATTTTATAGTAAATTAACTAAAGAAGATAAAGATCTCTTTAATTCCAAAGCAATTCATGTAACCTATTCAAAGGATGATTCCCTTTACTTTTCTGATAAAAATTGTAATGGGTTTATAACTGTATTAAGTGGTACCCTTAGAGCCTTTTTAACTTCTGACGAAGGTAAAGAGATAACCTTATATAGACTTGAAAAAGGTTATTCCTGTATATTATCAGCATCATGTATTTTTAAAAACATACAGTTTAATATAAATATTGATGCTTTAGAGCATACAGAAGCAATAGTATTCCCTAGTGAATATTTGCAAAAGCTTTCTCAAAATAACATGTCACTTAATCAATATATCTTAGATTTAACTCAATCAAGATTTTCTGAAGTTATGTGGATTATGCAAGATATTGTTTTTACTAGTTTTGATAAAAGGCTAATAAAATATCTTGAAAGCTTTAATAAAAAAGTTATAAAAGTTACTCATGAAAATATAGCTAATGACCTAGGAACAGCACGAGAGGTTGTTTCTAGAATGCTTAAATATTTTGAAAAAGAGGGTATGGTTAAACTTTCCCGTGGATCAATTACTATAATAGATTTAAGTAAAAATAAATAGGAAGTTACAAATGTAACTCCCTATTTATCACCTTGTGTGTTAGTATTTCTTATTAGTAGGAGATGGTTAAATTGATGAAATACATTAGGACAAGCATACCCTTTATATTATGTCTTCTAACACTTCCTGTATATATATATCTATATAAAAATTCATTGAATGGATTCTGGATTTTATTTGTTGTTGAAAGATTTACAACTCCTTTCTTGGGAAAGAAAATTGAAAAGTTACTTGATGAGGATTTAGATGAAGATTTAACCGAAGAAGAATCTATAGCTGCAGGAAAATTCACCATATTTTTAATTACATTTTGCCTAGTTGCTATCGGTATATTTATTTATATACTATTTAAGTATCCAAGACTATTTATTTTAATTATGATTGGTGAATGCATAGATAAGGTTTTAGAAAAAATTATTAGTAATATACGAAAAAATCGTAATGAACGAGGCTTTTAATCATGAAAAGAAGACTGTAGCAATTCTAATACAGTCTTCTTTTATTAATTAAAAATTATATACAGTTCTCTCTTCAGTTATTATTCCTGAAACATCATCTAATTTAGCAAATTTATAGAATTCATCATAATTATACTTTTCTTCTTCCATAACTAAATAGCTCTTATTAGAATTATCTATTATGGTTTTCTTTGTAGCTCCGTCCTCCATATTGAATGTACTCATCCAACCTGTCTCTTCATTTATTCCACAAACTCCTACAAATGACTTATCAAAGGTAAACTGACTAATATATTGGTTAGTAAATGCCCCAAGCATTGCCCCAACCTTTTTATTAAATTCTCCACCTACTATAATTAAAGTAATATTATCTTTGCTATCATTTAATACAGTTGCTACCTGTGGCATATTAGATACTACAATTACTTTTTTAGAGCCACTCCCAATTATTTGGGCAAGCTCTAGATTTATTGAAGAAACATCTAAGAATACAATGTCCCCATCTTCTATCTCATTAAAGGCTCTTTTGGCTATCTCTTGCTTTTTACCACTATTTATTTCTTTTCTCTCATTTATATGTTTAATGTCATTATGACTTCTATTTGTTATAGCTCCCCCGTGAACCCTTTTTACTTTACCGCGCTTTTCTAGTTCTCTTAAATCTTTACGGATACAATCTTCTGTCACTTTAAAAATTGAAGATAGATCTTTAACAGACATCCTTCCTTTATCTTCAACCATTTTGATAATTTTATCATAACGTTCTTCTAAAAACATCTAATCATCCCCTTGAATGTATTAATGTAATTATATCACATTTTATTGTTTGTTATTGTTTATTATTATTTTTTATTGTTTTTTATTATTTTTAAGCATATAATTTAATTATAATATAGCGTAATAGGACGTTCAGATTCCTAGCGTAATATATTAAAAGAGAGAGCTAATTGAAGCTCTCTCTTTATCGTCATCGCTTTTCTATAAAAGCTTTTGCCAATATCCAACGTTTAGCCACTTATTATTTTTAAATCCTATTTCCTCAAACTCTGCTATCTTTTTAAATCCAAACTTTTCATGAAGGGATATACTTTCTGTATTGGGAATTGTTATTCCTGAAACAATAGTATGTACCCCATAACCTTTAGAAACCTCTAATAACTGGCCAAACAGTTCCTTTCCTATCCCATGCCCCTTTTCATTCCTATCTAAATAAATAGATGCTTCATTTGAATATCTATAAGCAGATCTACTATGCCATCCACTTAAGTATGCATATCCAATAACTTGTCCATCTCTTTCGTAAACAATCCAAGGATGCTTAGCCGTCTTTTCAATTATTCTTTCTTCCATATCATCTACCGTTAACTGCTTTTCTTCAAAGGTTATATTTGTGTTTAATATATAGTAATTGTATATATCAACTATCGCCTTTGCATCACTCAACTTCACTTCCCTAATCATAAATAGCCCCCTCTTCCATAGTTTTTATTTAATTATAACAAAAAATGGCTAAGATTTTTATCCTAGCCATTTATTTTTATTTTATAAAGCTTCTAATGCAATAGCATTTAATAAGCTCCATGGTTTATTAAAGTGTGGTTGGAAGAAGAAATCAGTCATTGCTAATTCTTCAACTGTCATTTTATTTTGAATTACAACTGATAAAGTATTCATCATTTGTGTTAGATCAATCTTTGATATAATTTGACCTCCCAATATTTCTCTCGTATCTTTGTTATATACAAGTTTAACCATTGCTTCTTCAAAAGTAGGCATAAACTCTGGTCTATAATTATCTTTAATGGAAACAGAAGCAACATTAAAATTAGTTGTAGCCTTAGCTACTTCTTCTGTCATTCCAGTAGATGCAATACATTGGTCATATATTTTGATACCTGAAGTCCCTTGAGTTCCCATATACTTAAGTGTAGGCTTCTCAATATTTCTTGCTACTAAAGTCCCCATTCTAACTGCATTTGTAGCTAGAGGAATATATCTTTCTTCATTAGCAGGATTATATTTAACAACACAGCAATCACCAGCTGCAAATACATCTTCTCTACTTGTTCTCATATATTCATCAATTATTATTGCACCATTCTTTAATGTATCTAACTTACCTTGAACAATCTTAGTTGCTGGAGCAAATCCAATACAAAGTACTACTAAATCTCCTTCATAACTTCCCTTATCAGTTACAACTTTTTGAACTTTACCATTCTCTCCTTCAAATCTTGCAACCTTTTCTCCAAGAACTAATTTAACACCCTTAGACTTAAATTCATTTTCAGCTATATCTGTGAATTCCTTATCTAAGTATTTTGCCATTATTCTTTCTTCAGCATCAATTAAAGTAACCTTCTTACCCTTTAATTCAAAGGCTTCAGCAAGTTCAACTCCTATATATCCAGCACCAATAACAACTACATTTTTAGCATGTTCTGTCTTTTTAACAATAACTTCTGCATGGTCATGATTCTTACATAAAACTATATTTTCTAAATCTCCACCTTCAAACTTTGGTACTATTGGCCAAGACCCTATAGTTAAAACCAGTTTATCATAGTAATCTTCAAATTCTTCTCCATTTAATAAATTCTTAACCCTTAACTTTTTATTATCAAAATCTATATCTAAGACATCATGTTTCATTTTAGTTACTACACCAGACTTAGCTAAATTTTCTGGAGAGTTATAAAATAATTTCTCCGGTTCAGCTATTACTCCACCAACTTGTAAAGCTATTCCACAAGAAAGAAAAGAAATATTATCATTTCTTTCATATATAGTAACATCACATTCTGGATGCATTTCCTTTAAATTAACTACTGTTGCTGTTCCAGCATGAGTACAACCTACAACTACAACTTTCATTGTTTCTCCTCCTTGGATAATTTATTTCTATTAATAATAATTCTCCTTAATTGTATATCTTAAATAATTATTTGTAAATGTTAATTTTTTATCATTATATCTGTTACATATCTATTATCTCACTATAAATCAGCTATTATTCCTAATTCCTTTCATTTGCATACTCTTAGAACAAATATCTATGTAATCTTCCAAATTGTTTACATTTCCAAAGAAAGTACTCTCCTTTGGAAATATATATCTAACACTTATACACTTTAATAGTTCTTTTACTGAATAACTTTTCTTTTCAATTAAGGTTCTTATTGTATTATTTACTTTTTTATCATACACTCCGCAAAGAGGTTGAGATGAACCATTAGTAAAGGTTATTAAAGCATCTTCATTAAATTCATATGTACCTAGTTTTTTTATATATTCTTCCCGTACTAATGGCATATCACTTGAAAGTATTACAACCTTACTGTTTCTACTTTCATTTAAAGATTTATACATTCCTGAAATCGGACCTATATCTTGAATATCATCTTCAACTATTTTGGATATACCACTATAATTACTAAATAATTTTTTATCACTACATGAAATTATAATTTCGTCAAAATTTGATATTTTCTCTATAATAATGTCCAAAAACTTTTTCTCTCCTATCTTCAAAAAAGCTTTATTTTTATATCCTTTACTACTTTTTCCCCCACATAGAATAATTGCAGTCCTTTTTATCAACATGTTTACCATCCTTCATTAATTTAATTTGTTTTATCATACTTTCTAAGTTTTCATCCATAGTTTTCTTTAGGGAATTTAAACACCCACTAAGCCCTAAGATATATCTTTTTGAATCAAAAGCTATAAATATATTGTCAGTTTTACTTAAATCTTTTTTCCAAAAAACTTGATGAAAATTTTTATCAATTGCTTCTTTTCTTACTTTATCTAAATTAGATGTATAAATAATAGTTCCATTAAAGTTATTATATAAATTATCTTCCTTAATAACTTCTCCTCCAAAGGCTATTATTTTTTCTGTTATATATCTTTCTACTTCTACTGCCCTATCTTCAATAATTATTGCCACAGGGATTCTATTTAAATCATTTTGACACTTATCCATATACCAATTCCCCCAACTTATTTCTCTCATATATTTCTATTCATAAAAAAAGAGAAATTGCTATTAACAACTTCCCTTTTAACACAATATTATTTACTTTTAATTTATTTCTTTAATTGCAAGCCCAGTTTTTAATAAGTAAATTCCAAATTCTCTTTTATATTAAAAAAGTCTGCATAATCAATATCAAATAAAGGTTTCTTAACCCTAGATACATCTATTTTCTCTTTAATAAGTTGGGTTAAAACACCAGCATAAGATAAATCACCTTGAATTATAGCTCCATAAATCTTTCCTTCTTTGTGAATTATCTTCTTATAATCTTCACCTTCAACATCAATAACTTCTTCATAACTATCATCAGGCTTAATTACTGTACCTAAAGACATTGTAGCTAAATTACATATATTCATGGTGTTCTTGCTTCCAAAAAAGTCTGTCATAAATAATTCCCTACCAAGCATATTGCTGGCAGCAATTATTCCTTCTTTAACAGCAGTTGGCCATATTGGATTGCGTCCAGTAACATCACCTGCACCATAAACATCTTTAGTATCTGTTTCACCTTTTTCATTTATAACTAACCCAAACTTATCACAGTCTATCCCTGCATCCTTTATGAAACCTACATTTGATCTAACACCAGTTGCTACAATTACCAAATCACAGGGTACTTTTTCTCCTGTATTCAACTCAAGTTCCTTTGGCTTATTATCTTCATCAACTATAAGTTTCTCAGCTCTTACACCAAATCTTAAGTCTACTCCTCTTTCTTCTAACCTTTTGTTATAGGCATCTGCTGCATAATGATCTAATTGAAGTGGAAGAATTCTATCTCCCATTTCTACCAAATGAATTTTAACATCATACTTTAGTAAACCTGCTATTGCATCTATTCCTACTAGCCCTCCACCTAAAACTATAACATCCTTAATATTAGGTAATAAATCTTTTATTAAAATAGCATCTTCTAAATTTCTAAGACCTACAACATTTTTAGCTTCTCTTAGGTTTTCAATAGGAGGAATAAAAGATGATGAACCAGGTGCAAGACATACTTTATCATACTCAACCTCTTCACCATTGTCTAAACTAAGCTTATGCCCCTTTGGATCTATTTTTATTACTTCTCTACCTTTAATCCACTTAACACCATAAACTTTAAAGAAGTCATAAGGAGCAAAATTCAAATCGTCGATACTTCTAACATCTTCAATATAGTGATGTAATATACATCTAGAAACTACATGTTCATCCTTAGAAATCAACGTAATTTCAACATCTTTATTTAATTCCCTTAAAGTCTTTGCACAGCTAATTCCAGCTGCTGAAGCACCAACTACTACACACCTCATATTTCTTGTACCTCCTCTAAAGTAATAGCATTTGTAGGACACCTTGCGACACATTGAGGATATTTTTCTTCAGTATTTCTGCACATATCACACTTCATAATAACGTGATTTGTTCTAGCATCCGTTTTTAGCACTCCATAAGGACATGCCATTATACACATAAAACAGTGTGCACATCTTGATTCATCATATAAAACATATCCTGTTTCATTATCCCTGCTCATAGCACCAGACATACAGGTATAAACACATTCTGGTCTATCACAATGTCTACAGAAAATAGGAGAATATCTTCCATCACTATTAATAGCTATTCTATTTCTTGTATCATGGCCTCCATGGGAAACAATACAGGCTGTAGTACATGTTAAACATCCAATACATTTCTTTCTATCTATTTTTATTCTTTTCATTTATTCTCCCTCCTATATTGCCTTCTTAATATTTACATGAATAAATTTATATGAAGGCTCCTTTGAATAAGGATCATAAACTGATGGAGTAAGCTTATTACATTCAATGTAATGCATTGGCGCATATATATGATTTTTCTTAACTGTCCTAGAAAGCTTTGCTATAAATGTAGCACTTTCTCCATTTTGTGAATCTACAATAACCTTATCATTCTCTTTAATTCCGTACTCTTCTGCTAGTTCTGGATGAATATTTATATAAGCTTCCCCTGGAACTATTGCAGTTACAAATTCAATCTCATTAGTTCTTGTTTGTGTATGCCATTGACCAACGGTTCCTCTTCCAGTATTAAAATAGTATGGATAATCTTCGCTTGGCTTTGGATTTTCTTCTGATACCTCTTCATATATAAACTTAGCTTTCCCACTAGGAGTAAAGAACTTATTATCTTCATATAATCTTCTTTGATTACTCTTTAATTCATCACCTTTTTTAAATGGCCATTGAATTCCATTACCGTCTTTTAACATATCATACTCAATTCCTGTGAAATCACAAGGCATTCCCTTAGTACATTCCCTTATGGTATTAAAGGCATCTTCAGGTGTTTTCCACTTATCTAGATATTTTCCCATACCTAGAGCCTTACCTACCCCTAAGAAAATATCATAATCAGTATATTCATTCTCTTCCTTTCTTAAAGCTGGAACCACCCTTGATAAACGTCTTTCACTATTTATTAAAACGCCCTCTTTCTTAAGTCCAGATTGAGAAGGTAATAATAAATGGCACATCTTAACACTTTCAGTATTATCATAAATATCTTGAACTACAAAGAACTCTAAATGTTCAGTAGCTTCCCTAAACTTTCTACTATTAGTCCATGAAACTATTGGATTAGTAGCAACAATCCACAATCCCTTTATTTCACCAGTAATACATCTCTCTATTATTTGATCATATGGAATTGTTGGTTTTGTTGGAAGCATTTCTTCAGGCATATCTAAAGCTTTAGATATTGCCTTTCTCCTATTCTCATTATCATAATCTCCACCACCATAAAAACCTGTGGTATTACTAAACAATCTTGAACCCATAGCATTACATTGACCAGTTATAGAGTTAGCCCCTGTTCCTGGCCTTCCAATATTTCCAGTCATAATTGCAAGATTAATTATTGCTTGTGCTGTTCTAACTGCTTGATAAGATTGATTTACCCCCATAGTCCACCAGAAAGATACTCTCTTTCCTTCATGAATTGTTTCTGCTAATTTTTCAACTCTCCCCTTTGATATTCCCGTTTTTTCTTCTACATCATCTAAAGTATATTTTTTAACATGCTCCTTAAAGCCTTCAAAATCTTCTGTATACTTTTCTATATAATCTTTATCTATCCAATCTTTTTCTATAAGATAATTAGCTAATGTGTAAAGTAATCTTAAATCTGCTTTCGGCTTAATATCTATCCATTCATCTGCTCTAATTGCAGTTTCTGATTGTCTTGGATCTATTACAATTATCTTTGGATTATTATTGTTATTTCTAACTCTAGTCCAAAGGATAGGATGCGCTACAACTGGATTTGCTCCAATGAATATTAAAGTATCTGATAATTCTAAATCATCAAAAGTATATGGTGGTGCGTCAAAGCCATAACTTTGCTTATGTGCAACTACTGAAGTAGCCATACATAGTCGTGTATTACCATCACCATTCATTCCAAGATAGTTTCTACCTATATGACCTAACAAAGCCATTTCTTCTGTTGTAAGCTGACCTGTACTTATAAATGCTACACTTTCTCTTCCATACTTATCTTGAAGTTCTTTTATTTTAGAAGCCATTACCTTAAATGCTTCATCCCAAGATATTTGTTCCATCTCTCCATCTTTTCCTCTTACTAAAGGATAAACAGGATTGGGAAATTTAGTATTTTGTTTATCTAAGTTTAATCCCTTAATACAACAGAAACCATTATTTACTGGATATCCTTGTGTTGGTACTACAGAGACTATTTCATTATCTTCTACATTGAAGTCAATGTTACAAGCTATTGAACAATAATTACAAGTTGATTGAACTTTCTTCATATCCACTATACAACTCCATTTCATTAAATTTCTTAATTTAGTCTTTGTAGTAATTTAAGCATTTATACCCATCATTATAAAACATAAATTAATATGTAGCTCATATGAATTAACTACAGCCATGACTTTATGGAATAAGATGTAATTCAGTTCTTGATAAATACAAGTATTTTATAAATTTTATAATTATTAATCAACGATTATTCTTTTGAATATAATATTATTAAAGGAAAAACATATTGAGATTTTAAATGAATGGAGATGTTTTTTATGAAGGATAAAGAAACTTTAAATGAATCTAATTTTTACGGTCAAGTTTTAGAAGAAGAAAAGAAGGTTGATACATCAAAGCCATGTGATCCAAGCAATCCTGACTATCCTTGGGTTTCATGTGGAATAGACAAAAATAAAGAGAAGGAATAGATTAGATAAAGTTAGTGATTTTAATTGTAATTATAATTTTCTAAAAAACAAAAAAGGTTGTAGTTTAAACTACAACCTGAAAAATCTAAAATTATCTTCTATTTTGTTCTTTTTTAGCTCTTCTACAAGCTACGCATCTTGTTGGTTCATTTTCGAATCCTTTTTCTTTGTAGAATTCTTGTTCTCCTACTGAAAATACGAATTCACTTCCACAATCTCTACATACTAATGTCTTATCTGTCATAAATATTCCTCCTAAAA